>Ga0214472_10006409_pt1 | contig 12335 bp, 13 predicted proteins | sample RVTome_6_FD_207662 | JGI IMG/M metagenome (GOLD analysis project Ga0214472, IMG submission 207662) | Soil microbial communities from uranium-contaminated site in the Upper Colorado River Basin, Wyoming, United States - RVT140D175 | ecosystem: Environmental > Terrestrial > Soil > Contaminated >... | reverse complement strand
CCATCAGCCCGCCACTGCCCATCATAAACAAGCCCGGGGCGGGCGTGGCGCCGGCACGCATCCCTGCATGAATTGCCGGTATCATCCCCATGGCCAGGCCAACCAGCACCCAGTGGACAACTCCGAAGGCAGCACCATTTAGCACGGTCGCCGATCCAATTCCCGCTGACCATACGAATGCATAGATTAGGGCAAATGCCACACCTATCATGATATGGGCAGCCCATCCCAGCGCGCGGTTTCCGCTGGGGTCGAACATAGAACCAAGCAACTCCCAGATGGCCATCGGCGGCATGCCCATGCGCGGCGCCATCGCCATCATCAGACTTATGACAGCTGTGCCCACGAGCCCGGCGGTGATTGCTGCGATCCATTCCATGGCGTTCCTCCCCTAATGATTGTGATAGTTGGTGACAAGCGGATCTGGTACCCGTGATGTTCTTCTTGTTCGCTGTTCCTGGTGCGTCAGCTTGCAGCGAAAAAGGGGGCAGAGGCTGGGCAGCCCCTGCCCCTTTCCTCCTGAGTCCTGACGAGTTTCACGCGGCGGCGGACGCCGGGTCCATGGCCGCATCCTGCAGGACGTGCTCCAAGCTGTGCCGGATATGTTCCTTTGGAGCAAACCCAACCAGGCGGCCTTGTACTTCCCCATCGGCGAAAACAATCAGCGTGGGAATGCCGGCGACGTCATAGCGCTGCGAGATGTCGGGATGCTCATCGACATTCAGCTTGGCGAATGCCGCAACGCCCGCCATCTCCTCAGCCAACGCTTCGAATTCCGGCGCCATCATCAGACAGGGGCCACACCAGGCCGCCCAGAAGTCAACAACGACCGGAAGTTCAGAGGCCAGAACTCGCTCACTGAAATCCTCGCTTGTAACGTGCATTACCGAACTCATACCTTCGCCTGCTCCTTCTACTGCTTCTAGCGGATAGACAACCTGAGGGGCCACATTCTTACGCGCCTTCTGACCAACCGAAGATCCTCCCGCAGCCTGCTCGGCCATCGCTGGTTGGTCAGCGGCCCAACAGCCGGTAGAACTCATCGCGCAGCCCGCGATCCGTTCGGAACGATCCGCGCTGAGCGGTCGTTGTCATGATCAGCCCGTGCTTCTTCACCCCTCGCAGGCTGGCACAAGAATGTTCGCCTTCGACAATAACCATGACGCCCGCTGCGCCAATGCTGTCCGCCAGGCCGTCGGCGATTTCGTTGGTCAGCCGCTCCTGGATCTGTAGCCGGTGAGCAAACATGTCGACAATCCGCGGGATCTTGCTCAACCCGATTACTCGATCGGTTGGCACGTAGGCAACGTGCGCTATCCCCGTGAAGGGCAGCATGTGATGTTCGCACATCGACTCGAAACGAATGCCGGTCGCAAGGATCATTTCACCGTCGCCATAGGCGGCCTGGAAACGTGCACCATTGACCACTTACTCCAGATCCTGCTGGTAGCCTTCTAACAGCTCGGCATACATCCGGGCGACACGTGCGGGCGTATCCCGCAGGCCGTCCCGCTCCGGATCCTCACCGACGCTTGCCAGGATGGTCGTCACGGCTTCTCGGACGCTGGTCTCAGGGTCCAGGATCGGCACTCGCGTCTGAACATCCGTCAGCTCATGGGTTTCCGTGAATAGATCACCGTCACGCGCTGCAACCCCATTTCTTGCCATGCCTACCTCCACATACCTTGGTCTCGTCTCGCCCATTCCGACAACACGAAGCTGTGTCTTCTTACCGATTGGCCGATCGGGTCAGTTGGTAAACCGCTGGACGGCGGTGGCCGGGTGCTAGAATGCCCCCGGAGGCAAGATCTTGTCCCAGAATACGGCTCGATCAAGGTCAAACGAGGCCTGGCTGGCGGATCTGAGTTCAGATGGCCAGGATCGCGAGCAGGCGCTGGCGGACCTGCGCCAGCTTCTGTTGGCGGGCTTGCGGCGTGGTTTGACCAAATGGCTGGAGCCGTACTCGGACGAGCTCGAAGGGCTGGCCGAAGAGACCACACAAGAGGCGTTGTTGCGTATCCTGGACAGGCTTGAGACCTTCGAGGGGCGCAGCCAATTCACAACCTGGGCCTACAAGGTTGCCATCCATCTGGCATTGAGTGAACTACGCCGCAAGCAGTGGCGGGACGTCTCGCTTGATGCCATGCTCGATCCCGAAGCGGGGCCGGCGACCAGCTTGGTCGTGGCCGACGACAGACCAGGACCCGAAGCCATTGCGGAACAACGTGACTTATTGGAACGGGTTGGCAGGATTGTCGGCGACGAGCTCAGTGACCAGCAGATGGCCATGATGGAGGCGATCACTGTCCGCGGCGTGCCGATGGAGGCACTGGCCCAGAAATTGGGAATCGAGCGCAACGCACTCTACAAGCGAATGCACGACGCCAGGCTCAGATTGAAGCGCCGCTTAATGCTGGAGGGCCTGGATCCGGCCGACGTTCTGGCCGTCTTCGAAACAGGTAATAGCGAGCCCGGTCAGGTCGTCAAGAAAGGCGATGCCTAAGATGACGGGAATCTTTCAACGCCTCGCCGGCTGGTTCGGCAAACGAACAGGCGACGGCCGGCCACCAACCGCCGCAAGTCTGGTGAACGTGGCGCGTCAGCTGGCCAGCACGCAGGCCAATGAATACGACTGCCGGCAGGTTTATCTTCTGCTTGACCAGTATGCCGAAGCGGTCGCAGCCGGCCGCGACGGAACGCCCTGGATGGAGCGAATCCACGACCATCTGGCCCGCTGCCCTGATTGCCGCGCCGAGTTCGAAGCCCTACTCCACATCCTGACGACTGAATCCACGTAAGACAACCCCAACCGACCTCGTCCAGATTGTAGACATCGGATTCGCAGGGCCGTGCCCTGCCGAATGAAGGAGTGGTCGGTTGCCATGAAATCCCTTGGCTTCCTTGTCATCACTGGCTTGTTGCTGACAGGTTGCGCCGGCCCGGCGTCACTGGCCTCCGACGAAGAATCCATACCGACCGGCGGCGCTCCCTCAGAGGTCGCCGGCGATCCAACCCAACCCCCAACCGCTGCGCCTGGCGACAGCCTGCTGTTCCCCCCGGCTGGCGCAGCCCTTGAGTTCACAACCGACTTCAGCCTGCATAGCGTTGATTACCGGGAGATCCTGTCTGGCGGTCCGCCCAAGGATGGCATCCCGGCCATTGATGAACCATCCTTTGTATCGCTGGAGCAGGCCGACGAATGGTTGGCGCCCAACGAGCCGGTGATCGCCTTTGAGGCTGGCGGCGAGGCGCGCGCCTACCCCCTGCAAATCCTGGTCTGGCATGAAATCGTGAACGACACGGTCGGCGGGGTCCCGGTGTTGATCACCTTTTGCCCACTGTGCAACACGGCAATTGCCTTTGAGCGCACGGTGGAGGGCCTGATTCTCGACTTTGGCACAACCGGACGCCTACGCTATAGCAACCTCATCATGTACGATCGCCAGACCGAGACCTGGTGGCAGCAAGCCAGCGGCGAGGCCATTGTTGGCCAAATGACCCGAACACAGTTGAAGTTCTTGCCGGCGCCGATCGTCGCCTGGCAAGACTTCCAGGCCGAATTCCCAGCCGCGCGAGTGCTGTCGCAAGACACCGGCTTCAACCGGCCCTATGGAGAGAACCCGTACCGGGGTTATGACGATATCAACCGGTCGCCGTTCCTGTATGACGGCCCTGAGACCCCCGATCAGCTCCCGGCGATGGCCCGCATCCTGGCTGTAGAACTCCAGGGCGACTCGGTTGCCTTTGCCTATGACCTCCTGGCTGAACGAGGCGTGGTCAATGCCGCTGTCGGCGGCGAACCGATCGTCGTGATGTGGCAGCCGGGCACGGCTTCGGCACTCGATACCGGGCAAATCGCCCAGGGCCGCGATGTGGGCGCCGCCACCGCATATTCCCGGGTGAGCAATGGGCAGGTCTTGACGTTTGTCTTCATCGATGGGGTTATCGAGGACGAACAGACCGGCAGCAGCTGGAACTTGTTCGGTTTGGCGTTCGATGGCCCCTTGTCGGGCAGCCGTTTGGAGCCAGTCGTGGGCGTAAACCATTTCTGGTTTTCGTGGGTGGCGTTCAAGCCCGAGACTCGTGTCCATCTCGCCGAATCTAACTAATCGGCACCCGCCTTCTATTCTGGAAGCAACGGACCTACTACCAGTAATGCCGGCTCGGCCGGGTGGCCGCACACGCATGCCCTCGCACAACCCGCAGCCCGGGCGCAGAACCTCCTCGCAAGCGTCCAGCTATTTTCAAACTAGGTCTGACCCAGGATGATCCCATTCGGTTGCGAACGGGCTGTCGAAAGCCTCGGTACAGCAGTCATGGACTGGCCACTACGGCTCGCCCCGCCGGACCTGACAGCCGATCTGGTCTGCCGGGCATTCGATCTCGACCCCGCCTGGGTAAGGGTAGTCCGGCAAGGAAATGGAAGCGAACGTGCCCTGCCAGGCCGGCGGAATCTGCGGATCCCAGATCAGGTCGCCCGTTCGCCAGTCGGCCTCGGCGCCAAAAATGACCCGGGCGACTGCGCTGGCGAGCACCCCGTTGGTCCAGCCAAAGCCGGTTTGCGGATCATAGCGACCGGCCGGCCGGCGCCCAGGATCCACCACGTCGAACCGCTCCCAAAACACCCCTGTCTCGGCATGGCGGCCGGCCACGAGCGTCGCCCACTTGTAGGCGAGGCGGGCGCCGTCCTCGTGATAACCGTAGCGGCGCAGACCTACCATCGTGTACCAGTGGGAATAGGCCCACCCTACCGGGTAATTGTGCTGCGTGTTGTCGGCCCAGCCGGGTTCACACGATGCCAGGCCATGCTCGGTTTCAAACAACGGCAGACTTTCTTGGAGCCGGGCAGCCTGGACCACGGTCGCCACCCCGGCCCATAGTGTGACATAGGCCGACAGGCAGCGAGGTGTGCCGGCAAGCGCGGCCCCAGTCGTCAAGTCATAGTCAAGGAAGAAGCCGCTAGCTTCGTCCCAGAAGTAGGCCTCGATCAGGCGGCGGCGTTCCTCGGCTCGCTGCTGCCATTGGTCTGCTTCCTCTATCCTGCCCAGCATCCGGGCGAATTCGACCAGGTCAACTTCGTAGCGGTAGAGCTGGGCGTTGAGGTCGACCGGCAGCACCTGGCGTGCGTTGCTGCCGAAGCGCGGTGTGTTATCCCAGCCGGATTCGGCGACCGCCCGGAAATGCGGTGTGTCGGGGGTCGTCAGGCAGCCGGCGCCGGTGACGTCGTAGTAGCGGCTCAGACCGGTCTCGGGAACCAAATGCGGTTCGGTGGTCCAATAGCCTTCGTATTCGGTTACCGCCGCCTGGTAGGCGCGGGCCAGCCAGGCCTCGTCCTGCACATAGCCGTACACCTCCTGGATGGCGGCCGTCAGGTAAGGCGGCTGCGAGCGCGAGTCGCACACGGTGTCCGGCGCGACGTAGTTGGGAACAAAACCGTAGGCTTCGATCAAGGCTATGAAGTTGTCAACGATACCTTTGGCCAGCTGCCAGTGGCCCTGAGTGACGAGGCCAGTCATCAGGAAGTAGGAATCCCAGTAAAAAAACCAATCGAAGAAGCCGCCAGGCACAATGAAGTCCCCAGGCAGCGGAAAGGCCGTCGTGTGGTGGCCCGGCCGAGTCAGGTCGGACCAAGTCGCCTCGACCGCATAGAAGGCCGTGTCGAGCTTTTCGTCCGGCGTCTCGATCCGCAGCCGGTCGATTGCCGTCGCCAAATCCGGCGTTGGCGTCGTCAGATACTGGGCTACCGCCTCGGGCTGGATCAGCTCGATTTCGCGCCAGGAGACGTGAGCTGGGCCAGCCGTGGTCTCAATGCGCACAAAGCGAATGCCGGACAGCGGCCTGGCTGGCAGGAAGTCGAGAATGGCACCATCCCTGGTGGTGCCCGCCAGCTCGGCCACCAGCACGTCGTCCCCTTGTGTTGTCCGGATCAGGATGCGATGGGCGGTCGGACCCGGCAGCGACTGGTAGACGTGTAGACGGATCAGACCAATGTCCATGGGATTTTTAAGATCGATCTCGATCCATTGTGGGGCAAATTGGCCAGAATCCCACCGGGAGACCGGGTCGCCGTCGATCGCATGCCCGGCCGGCCGCATCAAGGGAATCTCACGCGAGGCCGAGGCGCGACCTCCAATCGCCGCATTTGCCGGCAGCGCCTCGGTTGCAGCCGCAGGTTGCGATACCGTCGGGGGCGCGCCAGGCGCAATTGTTCCGCTGGCTGCCGGGTTGCAGCTGGAGGTCAGCACCGCAAGCAGCAGGATCAGACCGATAGCGTTGCGCATCCGACGTGATGGTACTGCCGGTTGGGCATGAAATCAAAGTGTCGCCTCCCTATCCCAATCTCGCAGACGGCGACCGGTCGGCCACGGGCAGAAGAAAGGTCTTGACAGCGTGTCTGGGAGTCTGTATATTACTTCCAGGTTATATAACCACTTGGTGAACTAGGTGGGCCGATGGCAACCGACCAACTCAGCACAACCTTCGCTGCCCTGGCCGACCCGACGCGACGGGAGATCCTGGCCCGGTTGACCGAGGGCAGCAAGACGGTCACCGAACTGGCCGAGCCGTTCAACATGACCATGCCGGCCATCAGCAAACACCTTAAGGTGTTGGAGCAGGCCAGCCTGATTGAGCGCAGCCGCAACGCCCAGTTCCGGCCAGCGAGTCTACGGCCCGAACCGCTGCAACAAATCGATGCCTGGCTGGCCAAGTACCGGGAGTTGTTCGAGGGCAGCTTCGACCGCCTGGATGACTATCTCAAGCGACTGCAGAGCGAGGGAGAAGGATGATGAGTGAGCAGAAGATGGACGTCAAAACCACCGACACCGAGCTGACCTTCACGCGCCAGTTTGAGGCACCGCCGGACCTGGTGTTCGAGTCGTACTCCAGCTGCGAGCACCTGCGCAACTGGTGGGGGCCGCGCACCTGGCCGATGAACGAATGCACGCTCGAGTTCCAGGTTGGCGGCGAGTGGCTCTACTGTCTGCGCGGACCCAACGAAGGTGACGAGGCCTGGGGCAAGGCGATCTACGAGGAAATCGTCAAGCCGCAACGGCTTGTCTACCGCGACTACTTTTGCGACAAGGAAGGCCAAGTCAATCCCGACCTGCCGTCGACGTTGGTGACCATGACCTTCAACGGGCTTGAAGGGAAAACGCTGATGACGGGCCACGCCTTGTACGAGAAGCCGGCCGACCTGGAGCAAGTGCTGGCGATGGGAATGGTCGAAGGCATGAGCGAGTCGCTCGACCGGCTGGACGAGTATCTGGAACAGACCGTCGCCGAGTCCTAATCATCGCCGGACAAACCATGGTGTTGGATCGTGAAGGCGCCTTGGCGGGCGCTTTCACGCGTGGTTTGGTCGAATCCCGAACTGCCGCCGCACAGATCATTTCGTAATCACACCAAGGGTATTGCCTCGCCAGGCAACTAACTAGTATGGAAGGATCGCTCGCTACCGTAGCTACCTTTTCCGGTCGCCGCTATCAGATACAATGGATTGTCCAAGATCCACAGACAGGACCGCAGCCGACGATCGGCATCAGTAAACAGTGCGGCGGCCCACCCGACTGTGGCTGGTCCGTCGAGTTCATTCAGGGTATCGGCGGAGGACTGCAAGCGACGACTGACGAGCACCCTATCAAAGGAAGGAAGAACGATGAGCTTTTTCGACAAGATCTTGATCGCACTTGGCCTCAAGAAGAAGGAAGAGCCGAAAGCCGGCTCGCCGAAACCCTCGGGCGATGCGGCCCGCCACATCCAACGGATTAAGGATTATGAGGCCAAGCCGGCCGAGATGCCGGCTGTCGATGTCGTCAGCATGCTCGAGCGCAAAGCCGCCGCCACCCCTCAGGAGCTCAACTGGAAGGTGTCGATTGTCGACCTGCTCAAGCTGCTTGAACTTGACAGCAGCTCCGAAGCGCGCAAAGAGCTGGCGATGGAACTCGGCTGTCCGCCCGATCTGATGGACGATTCCGCCCAGATGAACACGTGGCTGCACAAGACGGTCCTGAAAAAGATTGCCGAGAACGGCGGCAATATCCCCAAGGAACTGCTGTAACCGACCACGAACCCCAAAGCCGACTATAGGAGACAGCAATGGCCAAACTTGCCAAAGTGGAAGGGATCGGTTCCGTTTACGCCAAGAAATTGAAGAAGGCTGGGGTCCGCTCCACCAACTCACTCCTTCAATTGGGCGCCACACCCAAGGGGCGCAAGGAATTGGCCACCAATAGCGGCCTGACCCCCAAGGTGATCCTCGAATGGGTCAACCATGTCGACCTGTTCCGGATCAAGGGCGTTGGCGAAGAGTACGCCGACCTGCTTGAGGAGGCCGGCGTGGATACAGTCGTGGAATTGGCCCAGCGCACCGCCCCTAACCTGCACGACGCGCTGGTGAAGACCAATATGAAGAAGAAGCTGGTCCGCCAGCTGCCATCAGCCAAGCAAGTTGCCAATTGGGTGAGACAGGCCAAGAAGCTGCCGCGCAAGGTCAGCTACTAGTCCGCAGCACCACTCACGACAAGTCCAGGCACATGCCTGTCGGCGGTCCCGGGTGGGACCGCCGATTGCTATCTCGGCGTGTTGGCCCGGGGCAACATGGCTAGTGGCCGACGTTGGCCCGCACCAGCTGGGCGATTTCGATCTACTGCAGCTGCAACATCGCCAGGGTAACCGGGCCGGCCCAATGCACGTGACAAAATCCCGTACAAGTACGATAAACAGCAGAATGGGGCTTTTAGGTTCGGCCCTACGATTTCATCGCTGCCGGCCAAATTTGGCGCAGTACAACCTCCGCTCCAGACAAGACGCCCTGCGCGCCGGGGAGAGCGGCCATGTCCATCAAGTCCTTGATCGGCCACCTGCTTCGTTTCGTTGGTCTGACCCTGCTCTACTTCATCCTCTTCTCAGCAATCGGTGCCTTAGTCCCAATGGAACTAATGCCAATGGAGGCGGTCGATCCAAGCGCGATCTTCACCGGCATCTTGTTGGTCTCGGCTGCCATTGTTGTGGTTGTCATGCTGCTGATTGCCAACGCCTCCTGGCACTGGCTCAAGCTGATCGTTGGTGTTTGGTTTGTGTTGTTCGGTGTAATGAGCTTCATGGCGCAGATTGAAACCTGGTACTTTGCGCCGGCACTTGGCATCCCGAGATCGTTGGCCACGAGCATTTTGCTGCGGGATGTGCTCCTGACGTTGGTCTTTGCCCCCTTGGCCGTCTTGGTCATGGGGCGTCTGCTCCGGCCCGCGGACATCGCAGCCAGTCAATCGGAAAGCATGCCGCCGCGCCAATGGGCGGTCAAGCTGGCAGCCATCGAGGGGGCCTACCTCATCCTGTACTTTGGCTTCGGTTTCATCGCTGCCTGGCAGAACCCTGCACTGCGCCAAATGTATGGCGGCGGTTCGAACAGCTTGGTGTTCAACAACGCGATCTTGGTTCCACTCCAGATCTTCCGCAGCCTGTTATGGGTTCTATTCCTGCTTCCCGCTATGCGGATGCTGAAGGCCAGGCCCGTCTGGGGCGCGTTGATCATTGGCCTGTTGCTGGCGATCCCGATGAAAATGGGGCACGCAGTCCCCAATCCCATCATGCCCAACCCATCCGTCCAGCTGTCCCATTTCATTGAGACGGCCAGCTCCAACTTCCTGTTTGGGCTCTTCATATACTGGCTGCTGCACCGTTCACATGCTTCGGTTCCGGGCCTCTTCGGCCGGGCCCCGGTCCAGATTCACCCTGGTGAAGCCGCCGTCGCCAGCAGCTAACCGGCCGGAGTGCTCGGTCAGACTCGCCGCATCGCATGATGATGGCAAAGCGCCCTTCGGGGGCACTCTTCGTTTGAATACCGATCCACAACCTCCAGCCCCTCACCCTGCTCCCGCCCGCCTCCAAAGCCGTGCCATCAGCCGGCCGCCCGCTGTCCCGGGCCCCGCCGAGCAGTACGCAGGTACGGGCCAACTTCCCGCCTCCTGACCCATATGTGACAAATGTCACGAGTGCGGGGCCAAAAGGCAACTATCTGACGGGCCGGCTCGTCGCTAGTATTCACCTGTACCGACCTGCCGTCTGGGAGGACTTGGCTTGCCGACCAAGCCGTTTTCGGCTGAGCCGAGGTGATTGGTCGTATTTGGAACAGGCCAGGGCTCACCGTCCTCCCTTCCCTACGTGTTCGTCAACTCGGGAATTGGAGGCGCGCCCCTAGAACAGCGGGGAGGTGCCCACACGCGCCCACAACCAGCCGGCTGCGCGGACTATCCGATCTGCACACGTTGCCTATCGCGACAGCACACCATGGTTAAGACCACCCGATCCAAAGCCGATGCGGCGTTGCGGACATCAAGAGTCGCCGTGCCAGCAGGATTCGGGCGGACGGAACGGCACTCGCCGCCTCCAAGGGACCTTCTCAAACGAGCCGGACAAAGAAACCTACCCGACGCGGTCGCACAGATGATCGCGATATAGAAAGCGAAGGCGATGAACAAGAGGACAGGCACCATTCTGCTGACCATCGCAAGTCTCTTTGTGACAAGCTGTGCATTTTCCCAGCTTCTGCCGCCCACTCCGACGCCGGAGCCGACGGCAACCCCCACTCGGACACCCAGACCAACTGCGACACCGACAGCCACGCCGCTCCCCGGTGGGATCCTTGCTGGACGCGTGTATCTGGTTGACAGAGATGAAGCGGTGCGCACCGAGGTCATGCTGCTGGTCGATGAAGAAAACGAGACCATCGATAGCACAACCACGAACAGCGATGGCAGTTACTCATTCCTGATCGAGGATGAGGGGATCTACGTGGTTCGGATCGCGGTCACCGACCTGCTGGATGACTGCGACGACCTGAGCTCCTCCTCGAGGGACTGGCCGGTCGTCGTTCGCATGTTCGGCGGCTCCGGGGTCACAGACGTCCTGGCCGGCTCCAGGCCGATCACGGTTCACATTGGCGATGAGATCACGTTGGACCTGGACTTGACCTGCGATTAGCGGCCCCTACGGAGGCGATAGTCACACACGTCTGCCGAAGGCCGCGGCCCGCCGGCCAGTACGTCCGAAGCGGCTCGAAATATGCCCCGGATTCGGACGGCCAGCCGCCGTGTAATTTGGGATCGCCGATTGGTGCGCGCTCTCGCCGCGCATCGCCGCACCCGATGGTAGGTACCGGTCCGCCCGCGGGTGACGACGCGTGTATTGGGCAGGGGCGGAAGCGATCCTTTTGCCTGCCAAATCGGGAGGCCACGATGTATTGATGGCTCGTTACTAGTCTTATCTGTGTGCTGCTGCTAAGCGCCTGTGGTCCATCGGACGATGCCCTGCTGGCCACCTCCACCACTGTGCCGCCTGACGTGTATGCCAGCCAGACCGCGGGGGTGCCCAGCGCCACCCCGACTCGGACGCACTGATCCGTGATTCGCCAAGCAACAGAATCCTGAAAGCTCCGACCACAACCAAGCGGGGCTTGATAGACGGGAGCCCGCCCAGCGGACGCCAGTTCCCAAGATCCGCGAGACCCTGTCTTCCCAGCAGCCTTGCCGCAACTCGGGTGATACGTTAGATTGTTCCCCTTATGTCCCGCCAATCACCAACCCGAGCTGCCGCCCAGCCCTTCGGCATGACCCGCGCCGGCTACGTCCTGCTCAGCGCCATGCTGGCCACGATCGCACTAATCGGCTACGTGTGGTGGCCGCTGCTGGCCGAGGCGGTGGGCACGTTTAATCCCAACTACCCCTGGTGGAGGCAGGTCGACTGGCTGCTGCTAGGGATTTTCGTCGTCATGACCGTCCTCATATTGATCGGCGCCGATCTGCGACGGGATGTGTTGATCGCTGCCGTAGGCCTGGGCGGCGGACTGGTCATCGAGAGCTGGGGCACCCAGACCGGATTGTGGACCTACTACACGTTGGAGCGCCCCCCGCTGTGGATCCTGCCGGCCTGGCCCGTCGCCAGCCTGGCGATCGACCGCCTGACCACGCTGGTGCGCAAATTGACCGACCGCCTGGCAGCCGGTCCTACCACGCTGGTCTATCTGGTCATATTTGGTGGTTTTGCCAGCCTGATGGTCCCCTTTGTTTGGCACACGCGCTACGCCAGCCTGACGATCGCCGCCTTGGTGCTGTGCGCGTTCCTGGTCGCCACCCCGGTCCAGCCGCGCATGGCGCTGGCAACCTTCATCGCCGGCGCCGGCCTTGGCTACTTCCTCGAACGCTGGGGCACCACCCGCCAATGCTGGAGCTACTACACGCGGCAGACGCCTCCGCTGTTCGCCGTGCTGGCCCACGGCATGGCGGCGGTCGCCTTCTGGCGGACAAGCCAGGCGATCCAGCGCGTTTTCTCATTGGGAA
>Ga0214472_10006408_pt1 | contig 12336 bp, 12 predicted proteins | sample RVTome_6_FD_207662 | JGI IMG/M metagenome (GOLD analysis project Ga0214472, IMG submission 207662) | Soil microbial communities from uranium-contaminated site in the Upper Colorado River Basin, Wyoming, United States - RVT140D175 | ecosystem: Environmental > Terrestrial > Soil > Contaminated >... | reverse complement strand
TCGGAGCACGTCCGCGGAGGCCGTATTGATGTTTACCCTCGGCACCGCGGTCACGGTCAGGGCGTCCCGCACCTTCAGGAAATCCTCGTCGCTCAGGAACCCGTGGAGCTCGGTGAGCAGATAAAAACTTCTTCGTTCATCGCGCATCCAGTCGCTCATCCGGTCGAGAGCGCCCTGATCGACTCCCCGAATGGTGAAGAGACTGCTCAGCCGGTCAAAGACCGCGCTCGGCTTGATCACCTGGTGGATGTCCATTTTCCCGCTCTCGTCCTCCCAGCGGATCCGCAGCTCCGTGTCTCCTGTACTCACGACGGGCACGACGCCCCACTCACCCTGGGGGGGAAGGACGCCCTCGAGCTCCGCGCGGTCCTTGAATTTGCCGAAAAGATGCACGCCCGAGCGCGCCAGAAAATAGGCCCGCTCGCTGTCGCGGAAGTTGACGGCGGCCCGAAGGCTGATCCTCGTTCCGTAGGCGAACTCGAAAATAAGCGCCAGAAGAAGCGCGGTGACCAGGAGAACGATGATAAGCGCAACGCCGCGATCATCCCGCATCCGGCCCTTCCGCACTTCCCCCCTCACCTCAGTCCTCTCCCCATTCCTCACTGCCTCACTTCCACATTCGTGATGTAGATCGGGCCGTCATCGAGCGCGAGCAGGATCTCCACTGCCTTCGGCAGCCCCCGCGCCTTGCCGTCCCATTCATTGACCCACGTGGATCCGTCGTAATACCGCAGCCGCAGCCCCGCGACCCGGTCCGTTACGACATAGTCCGTCCCGCCCTCGAGCGGAGGGCTCTCCTTGCCGAGCTCGCGCTTTTCCCGGCGCACCATGACCCGGTCACCCGTTTCCGGCCGCACCTCGAACCGGTAACCCACCTCCCAGATATCCATCTCCTTTGTCTCGGGCCTTCTCCAGTTGGTGAGCGTGGTCAGGGAAAGCTCGTCGAACCGAAGCTCGTCCTCGGCCGTGCCGGAGCTTTTCCCGAAAAAAACCGTCTCCGGCATGAGCGGGTTGTAATATGCGTTGGCGATGTCGCCTGAAAGCTTCGCCACCAGGGTGCGCGCAAGGTCCGTCGCGTCCCTTCTTTTCTCCGCCTCTTCCACGTTCCGGCCCGCGGTCGAAAAACTCATATAGATTACCGTGACGAGCGCAGACATGATCGCCAGGGCTATCAGGACCTCGAGGAGGGTAAAACCTCTTGATTGCGGATTTGAATTATTTTGAAAACTCCGTCCACATTCCGAAATCCGAAATCCGAAGTCCGAAATACTATTCATAGCTCACCAGCTCCACCCTCTCCTCGCGCTCGCCCTCTTTCCAGAACACGGCGACGCGCACCTCCATGATCTGGACCTGAAGGGGGACCTGGGTCACCATTTTCTTCCAGGTGTAATCCTGGTACTCCTCCTCGGGAAAGACGCCCTCATCCTCAGCGGGCTGGCGCGGCTTGGCCAGGAGCGTCTCCACCATCATTCGCCGGGCCAGCATGGTCGCCGTGGTGATGTGCTCCGCAAGCATCACATCCTGCATGCTCCTGTTCTTGAGCCCCAAAAGCGAAACCAGCACCATGGCCATGATCGACACAGCGACCATGACTTCGAGGAGGGTGAAGCCCTCCCGATTACGGATTGCGGATTGCGGATTGAAATGTTCCCTCTCCCCCCGGGGAGAGGGTTGGGGTGAGGGGGCTTCCTCATTCCGCAATCCGCAATCCGCAATCCGAAATCCGCATTTCTTCATCGTTCCTCTATGTACCCCTCGCGCAGTTCGGTATTGCCCGTGAGCGGGTTCACGATGAGCGTGAAATCCCGGTCCGCCCCGTCCCGCAGATGAATCGTCGCGCGTTCAACCCACCCGTCCGGTGTAAACTGGATAAAGGGGTCGTCCGGGTGACTGGCGGCCCGGACGCCGCGGAACGTTGTCCGGCCGGCCAGACTCCCCCCGGAACCGAGTTCCGAAGAGAGCGGCTTGAATTCCACGGTCTGATCGCTCGTAAGCGTCATGACCTCCGTAAAGTAGCGGCCTTCGGAAATATCGAAGCGGAGGCGGTATACCGCCTTCCGGGCCTGGGCCTCGTCCCGCAAGAAGCGGATCGTGCCGGTCAGGTGTCTGGCGCTCCGCTTCAGGTTCGCCTCGCCGATTTCACCTAAGCGGGGGATGATCAGGGAGAGCATGATGCCTAAGACCGCGATCACGACCGTGAGTTCTATGAGGGTGAAACCTTTTGAGTGCGGAATGGTGAACCCCTCTGACGCAGGTTTGGTTGTCTTTGTTTCATTATTCCGCACTCGACACTCCGCACTTTATTTTACTGCATCATCCAGCTCTCGATGTCCTCGTTGTTGCCTTCGCCGCCGGGCTCCCCGTCGGCGCCGTACGAGATGATCTCGTACTCCCGGTTATCGCTGCCCGGGGCGAGGTAGACGTAGTCCCTTCCCCACGGGTCCTTCGGGATCCGGGCCGGCTTGAGATACCCGCCTTCCCTCCACCGCGTGGGGATGCGCCCGGCCTCAGGCTGTTTGAGCAGCGCATCGAGTCCCTGGTCCGTGGAGGGATAGAATCCGGTATCGAGCTTGAACGCGTCCAGCGCGCTCTCGATGGCGCGGATCTGCGTCTTGGCGACCTCGATCTTCGCCCTCTCCTCCTGCCCCAGGAACCGGGGAAGCACCAGCCCGGCCAGAAGTCCGAGGATGATGATCACCACCATGATCTCGATAAGGGTGAAACCTTTCTGGTATTTCATAAAGAAGACCTCCGTCTGATATTGATCGCTCCTATGCCGTCATTGCGAGGAGCGCAGCGACGCGGCAATCTCGGTTTTTCCCGGGGCTGCCAAAGACGAGATTGCTTCGCTGCGCTCGCAATGACGGCTCGTGAGGGGAAGGGCGCATTTCCTTCCGCATTCCGCAATCCGCACTCCGCAATCATGTTACTGCATCCCCGTGCTCATCTCGAGCATGGGAAGCATGATTGCGATCACGATGAACCCGATGACGAGCCCCATGACCAGAATGATCACGGGCTCAAGGAGCGCCATGAGTCCCGTGATGCGCGTCTCGACCGTGCGGTCGAAGGAGTCGGAGATCTTCAGGAGCATCTTTTCGAGCTCCCCGCTCTTCTCGCCCACCGCGACCATCTGCACCACCACCGGCGGGAACAGGCCGCTCCGCTTGAGCGGGTCGGCTATGGGTTCGCCCTCCCGCACGTTCTCGCGCGCCTTCTGGATCGCGGCGGCCAGCACCGTGTTGCCCACGACGCTCTTGACGATGTCGAGCGCGGCGAGCGTCGGCACCCCGCTTTCGAGCAGGGTCCCGAGCGTGCGCGTGAACCGCGAAACCGCGATCATCCGGATGAGGCTGCCGAAGGCGGGCATCCGCAGTATCCGCGCGTCAAAGGCCTCCCTGCCCGCCTCCGTGCGCAGGTACCGTCTGAGGTAATACGCGCCGCCCGCAGCCGCGAGCAGGATCGCCCACCAGAAGTTCGAGAGAAACCGCACCGTCCCGAGCAGGATGAGCGTGATGAGCGGAAGCTGCTGCCTCATGTCCTCGAACATGCCGGTCACGCGGGGCATTACGAAGCTGAAGATGAAGAACAGCATGCCGACGCCCACGACCGACATGAACGCCGGGTACGCCAGCGCGGCCGAGAGCCTGCCGCGGAACCGGACCTGCTCGTCCAAAAAATCCGCGAGCCGGTCCAGGGTTATCTCCAGGGTGCCGCTCGCCTCGCCGGCCGAGACCATGTTGACGTAGAGCTGGGAAAAGGCCTTGGGGTTTTCCTTGAGGGCGTCGGCGAGCGAGGCGCCCTCGCGCACGCTGTCGCGCACCGAGGAGAGCGCCCCCTTGAGCGCCTCGGCCTCTTCCTGCTCCACGAGCACCGACAGCGCCTCCATGAGCGGCAGTCCCGCCGACAGGAGCGTGGCCAGTTGGCGCGTCGCGTTCGCCAGGTCCGTGAGCTTCACCCGCGCGGCAACGCTGAAAGCGGGCGCGCCGCGCCGCGCGGCAGACTTAAGCGATGAGCCTTCGCGGATCTCGAGGACGACGACGCCGTCTTTTTTCAGCCTGCCCCTGACGGCCTTGAGGCTCTCGCCGTCCAAAACGCCGGAGACCTTTTTCCCCCGGCCGGTTACGCCTTTATATTCGAATACGGGCATGGTTAAATATCAGTACAAAGTACGAAGTACCGAGTACAGAGTAGGTTTTTCCTTGGTGATCCAGATTTTTTTACTCTGCACTCTGCACTTGCACTCTGTACTCTATACTCTGTACTCTGCACTTACGCCTCTTTCTGCGTCACCCTCACCACCTCGTCCACGGACGTGACGCCTTCGAGCACCCTGGCCGCGCCGTCCTGCCGCAGCGTGCGCATGTCCTTTTGCATGGCCAGGGCCTTGATCGTGGACGCGTCAGCGTTTTTCATGATGAGCTGGCGGACCTCGTCGTCCACGGTCATGAGCTCGTAGATCGCACTCCTGCCGAGGTAGCCGGTGCTGAAGCATATCGGGCACCCCTTTGCCCGATACACGGTCCTGCCCTCGGAGCCGGCCGCGAGCTCGAGTTCCGCGATCTCGGCCGGCGTGATCGGGTAGGGCTCCCGGCACTCCCTGCACAAGACGCGCACCAGCCGCTGCGCCAGGATCGCCATGACCGAAGAGGAGATGAGAAACGGCTCTACCTTCATGTCCAGAAGCCTCGTCACGGCCCCGGCCGCGTCGTTCGTGTGCAGCGTGGAAAAAACGAGGTGGCCGGTAAGCGCCGCCTGGATCGCGATCTCGGCGGTCTCCGAGTCGCGGATCTCGCCCACGAGGATCACGTCCGGGTCCTGCCGGAGCACGGAGCGCAGGCCCGCGGCGAAGGTCAGATGGATCTTGGCGTTCACCTGGATCTGGCCGATGCCCTTGAGCTGGTACTCGACCGGGTCCTCGATGGTGATGATGTTCTTGTCCGGGGAATTGATCTTCGAAAGCGCCGCGTAGAGCGTCGTGGTCTTGCCGCTGCCCGTGGGGCCGGTTACGAGGACGATGCCGTGGGGCCGTTCGATCAGCTCGTTGAACCGGGTCAGGGTGTCGCCCGTAAAGCCGATCTTGTCGAGCGGCAGCAGGGCGCTCTCCCGGTACAGGAGCCGCAGCACGATGCGCTCGCCGAAGCTGGTGGGCACGAGAGACACACGGATGTCCACGTCCTTGCCGCCGATCTTGATCCGCATGCCGCCGTCCTGCGGCAGCCGTTTCTCGGCGATGTTCAGGCCCGACATGATCTTGATGCGCGAGGCGATGCTCGCCTGAAAGCGCTTCTGGATCGTCAGGATGTTGTACAGGATGCCGTCGATGCGGAAGCGGGCGACCATCTCCTTCTCGAACGGCTCGATATGAATGTCGCTCGCCCGCTCGCGGATGGCCTGCGACAAAAGCGAGTTCACCAGCCTGATGATGGGGGCGTCGTCGGTGACCTCGAGCAGGTCCGTGGGCTCGTCGAGCTCGGCAGCGAGGAACGAAAGGTCCTCTTCCTCCATCTCCTGCACCGTGTCCTCGGCCCTGTTCATGTCCTCGCTGTGGAGGCGGTTCACCATGTCGAGGATCTTCTCGGACGGGGCCAGGCAGAGCGAAATCTCGGAGCCCAACAGCGCCGCGAGGTCGTCGATCATGGCAAGGTTGAGCGGATCTGAGGTGGCCGCGAGGACCGTCCCGTTGTCCCGGCGAAGCGGCAGGGCCACGGCCTTCTTGGCGTACGAAATGGGCAGTTTGAGCGCAAGCTCGCTGTCGATCTCGCCCAGCTCCGCCTGGTACGAAAGCCCGAGCTGCAAAGCGAGCGCCTTCAGGACTTCCTCTTCGGTCACGAAGCCCAGACGCATCAAAAGCGCGCCGATCCGGCCTCCCCGCTTCTTCTGGAGCTCGAGCGCCTTCCTGAGCCGCTCCTGGGAAAGCCCGGACTCGACCAGTATCTCTCCGAGCAGGCGACTCACCGTACTTCCTCCTTCGGCGCCTCAGGCGCTGCCGGAGGCTGCGTCACGGAGGGTGAGGACCCCAGGTCCTGCCCGGGCGCCGGCAGGGCCTCCGCGGGCGGCTGTTCAGCGGAATCCTTCTTTTTCTGCGGGAGCGTGGGCTCGACCTTCTTTTTCTCGATGCGGTATTCCTTGCGGAACTCGTCGAGGGTCTCGTTCTTGCGGTTCGTGAGCTCGGTTGCCTCGTCTTCGTTCTTGATGATGTAAGGCGTGATGAAGATCATGAGGTTCGTCTTCTCGACCCTCGTGGTCTTGGACTTGAAGAGCCAGCCCAGGATGGGGATGTCGCCCAAGAGCGGCACCTTCGAGGTAGATGAGGTGACGTTGTCGCGGATCAGGCCGCCGATGGCCATGGTCTGGCGGTCTTTCACCACCACCGTGGTGCTCGCCGAGCGCTTGCTCGTGCTCGGGCCCACGATGTTCGGGTTGAGGCCCGGGGTGATCGTGACATCGGATATTTCCTGGTTTATCTCGAGCCGCACGTTGTCGTCGGAGGTGATCTGGGGCGTGAGCTCCAGCGTGATGCCCACGTCCCGGCGGTCGATCTGGGTGAAGATCTGGCCGGCGGTGGCCGCGGTCTGGGCCTGGCCCGTGACAAAGGGGACGTTTTCGCCCACCATGATCCTGGCCTTCTGGTTGTCCATGGTCAGGATATTGGGCGTGGAGAGCACGTTCACGTCGCCGTCGGTCTGGAGGGCGCGCAAGAGCGCCCCGATGCTCAGGAACTCAACGCCCTTGAACTTGAAGGTCCCCTTCACCGCGCCGACGGCCAGGCCGTTCATCGATGCCAGGGCCGCCGGGCCGCCCGCCACCGCGCCCCCGATGGTGCCGAAGTTCGTGCCGCCCACGGCGACCGCCTTCCCGGCGTCGAACTGGGCCTGGTTCACCGGGACCTGGAACTCGAAGCCGAGCTCTTGCTGCTTCGCCAGGCTCATCTCTATGATGGCCGCCTCCACGTAGACCTGGCGGCGCCTGATGTCGAGCTTTTCGACCACGGTCCTTACGGTCAGGTAATCTTCCGCCGAGGCCACGACGATGAGCGAATTGGTGGCCTTGTCCGAGGTGATGGTGACGGCCCCCTCCAGGATCGTGGAAGGCCCGGTTGGCTGGGCCGCTCCGGGCGGAGGCACGGGAAGCCGAGACACAAGCGCCTGCATCAGCTTGGCGATGTCCTCGGAGTTGGCGTGCTTGAGGTAATAGACGTTGATCTTTCCCCTCCCCTCGGGCGCGGCCACGTCTATGGCCTGGATCAGGCTCTCGAGCTTTCTGACGTTGGACACGGAATCGGTGAGGATGACCGAGCTGGTGGGTGCGTAGGCGATCATGCTGCCGTTCCTTGAAACGAGCTGGGTGATCGAGCGTATGACCTCCTGGGGGTTGACGAAGTTCAGCCGGATCAGCTTGGTCACGAAGCCCTCGCCCGACATATCGCCGTCCACGAACACCTTGAGCCCGCTCTGGCGGGCTAGGGCGGACTGGATGATGGTGGTCACCTTGCCGTCCTCAACGGCGGTAAACCCCTTGACCTCGAGCGCCGAGAGAAAGACCTCGTACGCCTCCTCCGGCGAGATCTTCGTCGGCGTCATGATCGTGATCTTGCCCGTCACCTTCTCATCGAGCATGAAGTTTCTGCGCGTCAGCTCGCTCATCACCTTGACGAGGGCGCTGATGTCGATGTTGGTGAAATTGAGGGTGACGTAATCGTCGCCGGCCCTGGTCTTCTTCTGTGAGCTCCGGTCCGGCTGGGGGGCGGGGACGGCAGGGGAATCAGCCGCCTTGTCCTGGGCGTATATCGCAGGCGCGCTCGCAAGCCCTATCACGAGCAGCAGGGCCGCTGTTTTTTTCAATCGTGTCCTCCGTGAAGTGAATTTGATCGGGGAAATGCGAACCGGTGCTCACCGGATCTCGTAGCTGAGCGTCTGGCGCTGCCCGTTGCGCAAAAGGTCTATGCTCACGTTTCTCTCGTTCCGGAGCCCCTGGTAGAGCTGGAAGAACTTGCCCGGATCGTCAATGTCCTGTGAATTGACCCGCTGGATGACGTCTCCATTCTGGAGGCCGATTTTCTCGTAAATGCTGCCGGGGGTGATCTCGCTGATCCGGAACCCCACCGTCTTGCCCTGCTCCACGTACGGAAGGGCCCGCGCCTGCGTCAGCACCTGGCTCAGGTTCTCGGTTGAGGCGAGCACCTCTTTCTGGTCCACCATGAACTTGCCGTCCGAAAGCCTCTGCACGCCCGGGGTCTCGGGTTTCGGCACGCTCACGATCTTGGTGTCGTCGACTATCTCTATGTCGACGGTTGCGCCGTCGGACCTGCGAAGGGTGACCTTGTCGCGCATGACCTTGATGATGGCCGACCCGTCGGGCAGTTTCTGGTTGATGCGGTAAAAGGCCTGGCCCGTGCTGTCTTCAAGCACGGCGCCGGCGAACTCCGCTCCCTCCACCGTGCCGATGAGCTTATAAGACGTCGTTTCGGCCTGGGCGGGGGCCGCGGAGGGTTGCGCGCCGTCGCCGAAGAGTCCGCGCTCCAGGATGGACGAGTAGTCGGACATTTCGCGGCGCGGCTTCAAGGCCGCGCGGTCGCGCTCCAGGGGCGTCGTGTATTTCGGCGCCGCGTCCAGACTGCGGCCGATCATCGCGTCAACGGTATCGGCGAGAAAATACGCCGAAACCGTGAGAAGCGCCATGAGGACCAGCGTATGGAGTGTCTTTTGCTCTTTCATGATTCTCAAGTTGTACTGCTTTTACCGCATTCTGTCCACAAAAAATTATACTCTTTACCCCTTCCGTTGTCAATTGCGAACAGGAAGCGGATCCTGGCGCCGGATGCCGGATTCCTGACGAAAACAGCAGTACGGATTGGTTTATACGGCATCCAGGAGATGCCGGTGCTCCACGTTCGCGAGCGCCGAAAGAAGACTTGCCTTGACGCCGGGACGCTCCGCTTCAAGCGCGGCGAGCAGGCCCTTTATCCTGGCCCTCTTCAGGTCCTGGTCCCCGCAGGCCGGGCAGGCGCAGCAGGCGATGGGGAAGCCCGCTGCAGCCGCAAAGCGTATGATGTCGTCCTCGGGAACGTAGACCAGGGGCCGGATCACGACGTTGCGGCCGTCATCGGCGCGCAGGAGCGGAGACATGGCCTTGATCTTGCCGTTGTAAAACTGGTTCAAAAGCAGCGTCTCGATAAAATCGTCCCGGTGGTGGCCCAGGGCTATCTTTGTGCACGACAGTTCACGCGCCCGGGTGTATAAGACGCCGCGCCGGATCCGGGCGCAGAGCGCACAGGGAGTATCATTGGGCGCAAGTTTCTCGAGCATGAGCTCGTGGATCGGCGCGCGCGCCACCTCGTGCTCCATGGAACGGGCTTGGAGGTAGTCTTCGATCTGCCGCGTATCGAAGCCGGGGAACCCCGGGTGGACCGTGACCGCTACGAGGGTGAACGAAATCGGCGCACGCCGCCTGAGGCGCTCCAGAACGTGGAGCAGCGTAAAGCTGTCCTTTCCGCCGGACAATGCGACCAGTATCCTGTCGCGGTCCTGGACCAGGCCGAAGTCCCCGATGGCCCGGCCCGCAAGCCGCCGAATGTCGTGTTCCAGTCGTGCAACGTCCTTCATGAAGGCAATCCTAAAGCCGGGGGACTGATTAGTCAACACAAAAAAGGGCTTCCGGATTGTTCCGGAAGCCCTTGAGAAACGCTGGGTCTGCTATTTCCTTTTCTTCGCTGCCTTCTTTTTTGCGGTCTTTTTCACCGCCTTCTTTACTGCCTTTTTCCCCGCCTTTTTCTTGACTGCCTTTTTAACCGCTTTCTTTACTGCCTTCTTTACCGCCTTTTTGGCGGCCTTCTTTGCCGCCTTTTTCACTGCCTTTTTCACTGCCTTTTTCTTTGCAGCCGGCTTCTTCCGGGGCGCCGCTGCCGGCGCGGAAGGCGCTTCCGCAACCTTGGCCTCGGCTGTTTCCAGGCCGCAGCAATACACCGGCTCTTCGTATACGTCTCCGGTCCTGGTCACATCGATCTTCCTGCCGCACACCCTGCACTCGTACTGCATGATCCTCTCAATAGCCATACGCGTTCACCCTCCTTGAGATAAGCTGATGACCCGCACGGATGCGGGTGAAATAACGCTCCCGGCCGGAGAAACGCAGCCAGCCTTCCGGTGTTGCGAAATGCACGGTCAACCATGCCCGTACTGTATTATCAGGATGATACTTTAGAAGCATATCCATTAAATGTCAAGTTTTTTTCTGTATTTTAGGGTGATGTTTCTTAAATTGTCATGTTGGCTTAACTCCACACCCGGGGCTGCTTCCTGTTGGCACTCGCTGTTGCGGCCCTTCTCAGATCCGCCTGTCTCAGTTGCCAAATCTTCTCCATGCCCTCGATCGCAGCCAGCAGGGCCTCGTCGGTTGCCTTCCCCTCCCAGCTTCTCGTCTCGGCAAGACGGTAGAGCTCAAAAATCACCTGTTCAAGCGTCATATGATCTCCTTTTTTTCGCTACCCGCACTTCGAAAACCCGCAGCCCCGGCAGAAGGCGCAGCCCTCGCCGAACTCCAGGAGCCCGCCGCAATCGGGGCACTCGGGGCACAGGCCCAGGTGGTTCTTGTTTCCGCCCTGGCTGCAGTCTGACGACGCGTACGCGACCGTGGGCAGCGCCGCTTCAAGAGGCCTGGGCTTGTGATGATGCCGGTGATTCGCTCCCTCCCTTGCGTAGCGCTCGAGGGCCCGGCCGATGGCGTCCGGGCAGGAAAGGATCGAGCCGCCCTCTCCCCAGGCAGGGGACGGGCAGCGGATGCCCTTCACCTGCTTGATGATGGAATCCAGAGACAGGCCGGAGCGCAGGGCGAGCGATACCATGCGCGAGACGGCCTCGGACTGGCTCGCGGCGCACCCGCCGGACTTGCCCATGGTGGAGAAGACCTCGCAGATGCCCTCCTCGTCCTCGTTGATCGTGATGTAGAGGTTGCCGCAGCCCGTGGGGATCTTCTGGGTAATGCCGTGGGTCAGGACCGGCCGGTTCCTGGGCTTCTTCTCCTCGGCCAGCACGGGCGAGGCAGAGGCGACCGTGACCGGGTGGGCAGCGGCCTTGCGCGCCTTTTCCGTGGCGCCGGTGGAAAGCACCTGCTCGTCGCGGGACCCGTCGCGATAGATCGTGACGCCCTTGCAGCCCGTCTTGTAGGCCAGAAGATAGACCTTTTCCACGTCCTTCTGGGTGGCGGCATGCGGGAAGTTCACGGTCTTGGACACGGCGTTGTCCGTGTGCTTCTGGAAGGCAGCCTGCATCCGGATGTGCCACTCGGGCGTGATGTCATGGGCCGAGACGAACACCTGCTGCACGTCCTCGGGGACCGAACGGATGTTCGTGCACCCGCCGTGCTCGGCGATGTCCTTCATCAGCTCTTCGGAATAGAACCCGCGCTCCCTGGCCGCGCGCTCGAACACGGGGTTCACCTCGAGGAGCTCGGCGCCGTCCATGACCTTCCTGACGAAGGTGAGCCCGAAGAGCGGCTCGATGCCGGACGAGCAGCCGGCGATGATCGAGAGCGTGCCCGTGGGCGCGATGGTGGTGACCGTCGCATTCCGGATCGGCGCGCAGCCCGGCTTGTCGTAGACGCTGCCCTTGAAGTTCGGGAAGGCGCCGCGCGTGACGGCGAGCTCCTCGCTCGCCTTCCTGCCCTCTTCGGTGATGAACTTCATGAGCTTTTCGCCGGTCGTGACCGCCTCGTCGGAGTTGTAGGGGATCCCCATCTCCAGGAGCAGGTCGGCAAAGCCCATGACGCCCAGGCCGATCTTGCGGTTCGCGCGGGTCATCTCCGAGATCTTCGCCAGCGGATAGCGGTTCACGTCTATCACGTTGTCCAGGAAATGCACGGCGCTGCGCACCGTCCTGCGGAGCTTGTCGTAATCGAGCGCCTTGCCGTTCGGGGCGAGCATCCTGGCCAGGTTGACCGAGCCCAGGTTGCAGGACTCGTACGGAAGCAGCGGCTGCTCGCCGCACGGATTGGTGGACTCCACCATGCCCACGTGGGGCGTGGGGTTATGCTGGTTGATGCGGTCCAGGAAGATGATGCCCGGGTCGCCGTTCTTCCAGGCCATGTTCACGATGGTGTCGAAGACCTTGCGGGCCTTGAGCCTTCTGACCACGGCCTTGCCGCGCGGGGTGACGAGGTCGTACTCGCCGTCCTGCTCCACCGCGTCCATGAAAAGATCGGTCATGGCCACGGAGATGTTGAAGTTGTTGAGCCGGTCGTTCTGCTGCTTGCAGGTGACGAAATCGAGGATGTCCGGGTGGTCCACCGAGAGGATGCCCATGTTGGCCCCCCTTCGCGTCCCGCCCTGCTTCACCG
>Ga0214472_10006407_pt1 | contig 12337 bp, 10 predicted proteins | sample RVTome_6_FD_207662 | JGI IMG/M metagenome (GOLD analysis project Ga0214472, IMG submission 207662) | Soil microbial communities from uranium-contaminated site in the Upper Colorado River Basin, Wyoming, United States - RVT140D175 | ecosystem: Environmental > Terrestrial > Soil > Contaminated >... | reverse complement strand
TCGCAACCGGCCTGTTGACGCTCGGCCTTGCGTTCTACGCGGCAACCCACCTCGGCATCAACTCGGACAACGTTCGGCTGATCGGCGAGGACGTTGCGTCGCGACGGAATCACGAAGCCTTCGCCGCTCGGTTTCCCAACCTCGAAAACGCCCTCCTGATCGTCGTGGAGGGTGAGACGCCCGAACTCGCGCGCGACGCCGCGGAAGCATTGACGGCACGACTCCGATTGCAGCCCGACGCCTTCAGCGACGCGTACATCCCGGCCGGCGGGAGTTTCTTCGAGCGCGTGGCTCTTCTCTACCGAAGCGTCGCGGAACTCGAGGAATTTGCCGATCAGATGGCCAGGGTTCAACCCCTGCTGGCCGAACTCGAGCGCGATTCCAGCATCGCCAATCTCACGGCGCTCGTGCGGCAAGGTCTCGACGCCGTCGGCGACGCGCCCGACGAGGTCGACCAATGGGCGAAGGTGCTGGATCAGATCGGCCGCGCCACGGTCGAGGTCTACCGCGAATACCCACTCGCGATTTCCTGGCAGGAGATGCTGGTAGAGGGCTCCTCACTCGACGTGAACAACCGGCGCGTCATCATCGCCCATCCGGTGCTCGATTTCGAAAGCGTATTTGCGGCAGCGCGCCCCATCGAAATGATCCACCGGCTGGCCGGCGACCTCGGCTATACGGCCGAACGCGGCGTTTCGGTTCGCGTGACCGGCAACCCGGCCCTCAACTACGAAGAGATGATCGGCATCGCGTGGGATGTGGGCGGAGCGGGAGTCTTCTGTTTCGCAATGGTGGTCGGAATTCTCGTCATCGCGTTGCGCTCGATCAAACTCGTCTCGGCGGCCGTCGTCGCGCTGCTTTCGGGTTTGATCTGGACGCTGGCTTTCGCGGCATTCGCGATCGGCCATCTGAACCTCGTATCGGTGACCTTCGCGGTGTTGTTCATCGGCCTGGGAGTCGATTTCGCGATCCACCTGGGAATGAGCTACGAAGATCTGCTGCGCGCCGGCAGCAACAACCTCCAGGCGCAGGAAGGCGCCGTCCGGAAAGTGGGCAGCTCGCTCGTGCTCTGCACGGTGACGACGGCGATCGGATTCTTCGTATTCATTCCGACCGACTATCGGGGCGTTGCGGAACTCGGACTGATCTCGGGAGCCGGGATGTTCATCATCCTCTTCCTCACCCTGACGCTGATCCCCGCACTGCTTTACACCTGGCTGGCTCCATCCGAACGCGAAAGATCATCGAGCGGGTTGGGATTTCGGGATCGCTGGTGGACGCACCTCGATCGCTACGGCGCGTGGGTGCGCCGCATCGCTGCGCTCGCCGGCATCGCCGCCCTCGCACTGCTGCCGCAGGCGCGCTTCGATGAAAACGTCATCAACATGCGCGATCCGGGCACCGAGTCCGTCCGGGCGTTCAACGATCTGCTGAGCCAGTCGGGGATGGCGTCTCCGTGGTATCTCAACGCGGTCGCCCCGGATCTCGAATCCGCGCAGCGGCTCGCGGATCGGCTGGACGAATTCGAGAGCGTGGCGTACACGGTGACGCTGGCCGACTACGTTCCCTCCGAGCAGGAGGAGAAGCGCGCGATCCTCGCGGACATCGGATACTTCTTCCCCCCGCTCGCCTCGTCGGCGGATCAACCCGATCCGAAATCCGTCGAAGAACAGATCTCAGCGCTTCGCGAACTGCACGCCTATCTCGAGCGATCCCTGGCCGAGCAGGCTGGTTCGCCGCTTCTCGATAGCATGCGAAAGCTGCGCACCGAGTTGGCGCAATTTCTCGCGAAGGTCGAAGCGAATGGAGACGCCGAGGACGCGCTCTCGAACCTGGAAATGATCTTGTTGTCGGGCTTTGCAGACCAGATGAAGCGCCTTCGAAACGCACTCGAGCCCGGGGAAATCACGCTGGCCGATCTTCCCCCGGCACTCGTCGGAAGAATGATCGCGGCGGACGGGAGCGCCCGACTTCAGGTGTACCCGCGCGAATCCCTGATCGACGAGATGGCGTTTTCGCGATTCGTGGCCGACGTACAAGAAGTCGCACCCGATGCCGCGGGTGCCGCCGTCAACCTCGTCGGATTCGCCGACGCCACGAAATCTTCCTTCCAGCAGGCTTTGATTTCCGCGCTGGTCGCGATTTCGGCGCTGCTCTGGTTGCTCTGGCGGCAAATCTCCGATGTCCTGCTCGTACTCGCTCCGCTGGTCTTGAGTTCGCTGCTCACCTGCGCGGCCATGGCCGTGCTCGACCTGCCCTTCAACTTCGCAAACGTCATCGTCATCCCGCTGCTGATCGGCGTCGGCGCGAACAGCGGCATCCATCTCGTCCACCGCTCCAAGTACATCGCGAGTAGCGACGAAGAATTGCTCGCGACCACCACCGCACGCGCGGTCTTCTACAGCGCGCTCACGACGGCGGTCAGTTTCGGCACCCTCGCGTTCTCCTCCCATCGCGGTATGGCGAGCCTGGGCATCGTCCTGAGCATCGGAATGATCTTGACCATCGTGTGCACGCTGATCGTGCTGCCCGCCCTGCTCGAGTGGCAGCGCCATCACCGCAACGCCAGGAGTGCTTCCGCGAGCCTCTCGTAGTCGTCTCGGGTGTTGTAGATCTGCGCGGACACGCGAACCAGGCGCGTCTTGCCGGCCGGGTCTAGCAGCACGGGAACTTCGATCCGATGCTCGCGAAACAGCGCGTCGTGCAGTGGATTCGACGCGAAGGCGTGATTGCGTTCGGGGATCGGAAAGCGGCTCGAGGCCGGTAGGGCAATCGCCGCCATGCTCCCGATCAATTCGTCCGGGCACGGCAGTTCGACCTCCAATGCGCCGGCCAGCAGGCGCCGGCCCTCGAGTGCGAGTGCGCGATTGCGCGCGCGAATCTCCTGCCACCCACCGGGGAGCAGGCCACCCAGGAAGCGGATGGCCTCGGGCACCGCGAGCGCCGCGCTGGGGTCGCTGGTTCCCATCCAGTCGAACTCCGCGCGAAAGCGCTCGGAAATCGGCACCGGCGCATTGGCACCGTGGCTGATGACTGCCGGCCGCACGCCCTCGCGTCGGTCTTCGCGCACCCAGAGAAAGCCAGCGCCTTTCGGTGCGCAGATCCACTTATGACAGTTTCCCGTGTAATACGATGCTCCCAACCCGTCGATATCGAGATCGAGCATGCCGGGCGCATGGGCGCCGTCGATCAATACCCGCACACCGCGCCCCTCGAGTTCGCCGATCAACGCCCCGATCGGCAATATGAGAGCCGTCTGGCTCGTCACGTGGTCGAGTAGGGCGAGGCGAGTCTTCGACGTCACACCGCGCAACACGGACTCGAAAATCGAGTCGGCACCCGCGATCGGAAACGGGATCGAGACCACGACGACGCGCGCTCCCTGGCGTGCGGCGACGTATTCGAGCGCGTTTCGCGATGCATTGTATTCGTGATCGGTAACGAGCAGCTCGTCACCCGCGGCCAGGGGCAGCGATTGCAGCACCGCGTTCAGGCCGGTGGTGGCATTCGGAATGAAGGCCAGGTCTTCGGGAGACGCGCCGAGAAATCTCCCCAGCACCTCGCGGGCCTCCGCGAGAAGCAATGGCGCCACTCGGGTCAGAAACCGGACCGGCTCGCGCTCCATCTGCTCTCGCACCCGACGCTGCGCGGCGAGTACGGGCGACGGGCAGGCGCCGAAGGAGCCGTGATTCAAGAAGATGATTTCGGGATCGAGCGTCCAGTGACGCGAAAGGTCCGTTCCATCCCCGCCCACGATCGCAGAAATCCGTCTCAGAGCGGCTCGTCGAGATCGATGTCGACCATGAGTTCGTGGGCCAACGCCTCGAGATCCTTGCGCAACAGCTCGAGGCTGAGGTCCGCGGGAATCAGGAGTTCTGCGTTGGCCCGAAAGAGCAGCTCGCCGGACATCGGCGCACTCATGATTTCCGTGCGCAGCTCATCGACATTGATGCCGCGATCCGCGAGCGCCTCGGAGATCTCGTGCACGATCCCGGGTCGGTCACTGCCGAGAATCTCGAGCCGGAGTTCGCGCACGTCGGAATCGGGAGGATCCGGTTGGCTGCGCGCTACGCCGACCCGGAGGCCCTCGGGGCCCAGGCGTTGGAGCGTTCGAGTGAGCGCGTCCACCTGCTCTTCGGGAACCGCCACGCGCAGGATCCCCGCGAACTGGCCCGCGAGTCGCGCCATCCGGCTCTCCAACCAGCTGCCCTCGTGACTGCCCACCGCCTCCGAGAGCGCCTCGATCAGACCGGGCCGATCGGGGCCGATCACCGTCAATACGAGAGATGTCGACACCACTTCCTCCTGGTTCGCGCGGCGCCGACCGAGTTCCCAGTCACCCAGTTCCCAGTCACCCAGTTCCCAGTCACCCGGTTCCCGGTCACCCAGTTCCCAGTCACCCAGTTCCCAGTCACCCAGTTCCCAGTCACCCAGTTCCCAGTCACCCAGTTTCAGGTCACCCGGTTCCCGGTCACCCAGTTCCCGGTCACCCGCTGGCCCGGTGGCCGAATCGCCGGGCGACGCTGCGACAGCCAATGGCGTAGGGCGGCGACGCCCTCGATGGCGGACCGTCCCGACTCCGCGAGTGAGCATGATCGCCCGCGGAGCGGGCTGCCGTCAATCATCAATTGCGGATCGTCGACCGATGGCTTCGCTGCGGGATCGCGCGGCGAACCTCAACCACCCGCAATCGGCGGGAAGATGCTCACGGTCTGCCCATCCTCGAGGATCCGCCCCGCGCGCTCCTCGCGGCTGCTGGGCGCCTGCAGGCCGTCGACGAGTACCATCTGCGCGAGCGGGTCGGGGATTTCGAGCCGCTCGATCAGGTCTGCGAGGCTTGCCGGATCGTCGAGTTCGATGTCACCTCGACCCCGATCGTCACTCGGAAAGCGATCTCGGAGGCTCGCAAACAAGCGCACGTGTATCCGCATCGGTCGATCTAGGGTGCCCTGCCCGAGAGCAGCGTGGCGTGGTGGGAAGAGCGCTTGCGAATCGCGGGAAGCGACGGAAACCGATAGCCACCGCCCAGCGAAGCGCGGCCCGTCAGCAGATTCGACTGCAAGAGTTTTTGGGCGGCGCCGCTCGCCACGTAGACTCGGCGCAGGTCGATGGGGTTCGCAGCGAGGTAGAACTTCCAGGGACCGAGCCGGACGCCGGTCTGGATCAAACCCTTCAACATTCCGACGTCGTTCCCGCCGGAAAGCGCGGCGGATGGCCCCACAAGGATCCCGCCGACCAGGGCATCTCCGTCCCAGGTGTATTTGCGGTAGATGCGGTTTGCGGAATTCTCGACGACCGCAGTTTCGCGGCCGACACCTCGCCAATCGCCAAAGCTGCAGGCCTCGAGACCCTGGGCGGCCAGGATGTTCATGATGAGACTGCCCGCATAACGAACCTCCATCCCGGCCATGTTGGCAGCCGCAATCCGGCCGTGATCGACAGCAGTCGGCTGCACGGCGTGTACGCGCCGCTCGCCGGTCAGCAGGTCTGCGGCCTCCGCGACGTCGCCGGCTGCGTAGACGCCGTTGGCGCTGGTCTGCAGGCGCTCGTCGACGAGAATCCCCGCACCCCGCCCCTTCCCGAGTTCGATGCCCGAGCCCTTCAGGAATTCGACGTTTGGCGCGACACCCGCGGCAATCACGACGGCATCGCACTCGAAATCGGAAGCGTCCGAGAGCTGCAAGCGACGCTTGCCGGCCCGCTGTTCGATCGTTTCAAGCCGGACACCCGTGCGGACCTCGATGCCGCGCTGTTTCAGGTGGTCCGCCATCAACTTGGAACTCTCCGCGTCGAGCATGTTGGGAAGCACCCGATCCTCGATCTCGAGGATCGTGACGCGATCGCTGCGCGCAGCGATGGCATCGAGAATCGTAAACGCGATGAATCCCGCGCCGACGATCACGGTATGGGGCCGCCGCTCCGAGAGAAAGTCTTTCGCATCCCCGAGGGTCCAGAGATTGACGACACCGGGCCCGTCGAGTCCGTCGATTGGCGGGCGCGCCGCGCGGGAACCCGTCGCCACGAGCAGTCGGTCGAAAGCGAGCTGGGTACCGCCATCGAGAGTGACGCGATTCGAAGCCGGATCGATCGCCGTCACGCGAGCGCCCAGGTGCGTGCTGACACCGCACTCGGAAAACCAGTCTTCGCCCCCCGTCATCAGCGCGCGCTCATCGATCTTGCCCTCGAGGTAGTACGGCAACGCCATGCGCGCGTAGGCGGGCTCGTCGCAGACGAGTGCGATCTCGCAATCGGAATCGATCGCGCGAAGGGTTTCGATCGCGTTGATACCCGCGGGCCCCGCGCCGATGATCAGATGTCGCGTCGTCATCTCATCCTCCCGGATCGCCTCGCGCGCCCGCGAGATGAAGCGTGACCGTATCGCCCGCCTGCAACTTCGTGTCCAGCCCGGCTAGAAATGCCACGCTGCGCCCATTGACGAGGATCCTCAGGTCCCGACTCGGGGCGATTCCATCCGCGTCGTAGAGCAGTGTCGCAACCACTTCCCCTCCGCACCCGGATACTTCTTCCAGCAGCGCTCGTACGACCAGCGCATCGCAGTTCAGCGACCCTGCACCCATGCGATCTCGCAATCCTCCGAGCAGGCGAACCTCGGGCATCGGCTCACGCGATGCCGAGTTCTCTGAGTTTTTCCGCGCTCGGCTCGCCCGCGGCACTCCAACCGCGCTCCCGGTAATAATCGGGCAGCATTTCTGGAAGTCGGCTCACTTCCCCCTTGGCGGGCCCGCTCGGGATCGCCTCTTCGAGCATTCGCTTGGGCAGCGTGTCGTCTGCAGCGGTGAATCCCGCCCGCATGTTCCAGACTCTTTCGAGGTTCCAGATCCGCTCACCGACGCGAACCAATTCTGCGTCGTCGAGGTCGATCCCGGTCGCCGCCGCGAGGATCGGGCGGATGCGCTCGAGGGTCGTGCCGAAGGTCAGAAACAGGCAGAGACCGGTCGCATCGACGGCGGTCGAGATGTTCTGGAACGCGATGGCGAGTCCCGCCTTGCCTTCGACCGAGCGCGGGTCCACTTGAAGGGGAATGCCGACGATCTCGGCGGAAACCGTGTAGGCGCGCAAATGGCAGGCCCCGCGGTTCGACGTCGCATAACCGAGACCCATGCCCTGGATCGCGCGCGGGTCGTAGGCGGGAAATTCCTGCCCTTTGACGCCCATGAAGACGTCGGGTTGGTGGTACTTGTCGGCGAGCCGTTTGGAACCCTCCGCGAGATCGTCACCGAAACCCTCCCGGAAGGCGGCCCTCTCGGTCATCGCGATCAGCGCTTCGCCGCTGCCGAAGCGCAGCGGCATGCCCGTCTGCGAATCGTCGATCACGCCCTTTTCGTAGAGTTCCATCGCGGCGGCGATCGTGGCGCCGAGTGAGATGGGATCCATCCCGAGGTCATTGCACAGCGTGTTGGCCTTGAGTATCGCGTCGAGATCATCGATCCCGCAATCGGCACCGAGCGACCAGGCGTTCTCGAATTCTGGACCCTCGGTGGCGTGCTTCCAGTTATGAACGCTCGTGGTGACCGCGTAGCGCCCCACCCCCTCGTCCGAAATACGCGAGACCCGACCACACGCGATCGTGCACGCGAAGCAGGCCTTGTTGGATGCGAGCCGCGTCGCGCGGAGTTCTTCGCCCGAGATCTTCTCGGCGCGATCGAACTGCGCTAGCTGGAAGTTGTTGGTCGGCAGCGCGCCGTGTTCGTTGATCACGTTCATCAGCGCGAGCGTTCCGTACTGGGGCAGTCCCTCGGAGGTCAGCGGCGCGGCCTCGAGATCGCGCTTCATCGCCCATTGGGCGCGCATCATGGCTTCGGGTCTGGCAACCCGGACGGCCCCGGTACCGCGCACCGCGATCGCCTTGAGGTTCTTCGAACCCATCACCGCACCGACACCGGAGCGACCTGCAGCGCGAAACTTCTCGTTCACGATCGCGGCGAAGAGCACGCGATTTTCACCCGCGGGTCCGATCGCGGCGATCGCGCAATCCGGCAGTCCCGTCTCGGCCCTGAGCGTGTCTTCGGTCTCGAAAACACCCTTCCCCCAGAGATGCCCGGCCGGCCGCAGCTCCACCTGATCGTCGAAGATCCACAGGTAGACGGGCCGCTCGCTGCGCCCCTCGAAGATGATCATGTCGTAGCCCGCAAACTTCAGTTCGGGTCCCCACCGGCCACCGGAATTGGAGGTGGTGATCGCACCCGTCAACGGACCCTTCGTGACGACCATGTAGCGCGCGCCGCAGGACGCATTGGTTCCGGTCAGCGGCCCCGTCGCGAAGATCAATTTGTTTTCGGGAGCCAACGGATCCACCTGGGGGTCGACTTCGGCGTGTAGGTAGCGCGCCGCGACGCCGCGCCCGCCCACATACGCTCTCGCCCAGGCTTCATTGAGGTCTTCCACCGCGATTGCCTGGCGCGTGAGGTCCACGCGCAGCAGCTTTCCCGTCCAGCCACCAAGTCTGCCTTCGCTCATCGGGCGCCCTCCCCGTTCACGGCCTTCCGGTACGCCGAGTCGACGCTCTCTCCGAAGGAAACCAACCAGTCGCCCGGGTCGACTCCGGCGACTGCAATCGCACCCGTCGGGCACGCGTGCGCACAGGCCGGATCGCCCGCACACAGATCGCATTTCGCCGCCCGATCGGTCTGTTTGTCGTAGAAGATCGTGCCGAACGGGCACGCGATCACGCAGAGCTTGCAGCCGATACAGGCTTCGTCGAGCACGACCTTTGCGCCCGTCTGCTGATCGACATCGATCGCGTTGACCGGGCAGGCCTGCATGCACCAGGCCTCGCTGCATTGCGGGCAAGCGTACGGCGCGTAACTCGCCTGTTCATCGAAGACGTGCACCCGGATCAGCGACCGCGACGGCTGGAAGGTTCCGGTCTGCACCCACGAACACGCCAGTTCGCATTGTTTGCATCCGGTGCACTTCGCCGGATCAATCTGGAGAGCGCCATCGAGTGCGGCCATGCCCGTCCTCCTGCTCGCAGATCCCGATATCCACCCTGATCTTACACCCTGGATCGGGAATTCGGTGAGAGGCGCGATCAGAGGTGCGAAATCCCGGTTGCGGGTGCTAATCATCCCTCGCGCAGTCGAACCGACATGGTGGCATCCCCCCGCTTCACGGAGGCCCATGACCGCCACGAACCCACCAATCGCATCCGCGACGCTCTTCGGGCATCCGACCGGCCTGTTCACGCTGTTCTTCTCAGAGATGTGGGAGCGCTTCTCGTACTACGGGATGCGCGCGCTGCTCGTCTTCTACATGATCAAGGGGTTCCTCGGCTACGGCGACGCCGAGGCGTACGCAGTCTATGGCGCCTACACGGCGCTCGTCTACGCGACGCCGTTCATCGGCGGCATGCTCGCGGACCGGCTGCTCGGAACGCGGCGTGCGGTGATCCTCGGTGGCCTGCTGATGGCCTCGGGCCATCTGCTGATGACCATCCAGAACGAGACGGCGTTCTTCACCGCGCTGGCGCTGCTGATCTGCGGCAACGGATTCTTCAAACCCAACATCTCGACCACGGTCGGCGCCCTCTATCCGGAAGGCAGCGTGCGACGCGACGGCGGCTTCACGATCTTCTACATGGGGATCAACCTGGGTGCTGCGATGTCGCCGCTGATTTGCGGCTACGTGGGCGAAACCTACGGCTGGCACTACGGCTTCGGGCTCGCGACGGTCGGGATGCTCGTCGGCCTCGCGGTTTTCGTCGCCCCGATCCGCTTGACGCAGATCCTGATCCTGTCGGGCGCACTGGGTACGTCGGTCGCGCTCTTGTTTCTGCAGGACAGCGGGCTGCAGCTCGTCGTGAACGCGTTGGTCGCGGCGGCTTTGGCTGCGGGCGGAATCATCGCGTGCATCGCACTGGCGCGGGGCGGCTTGCCGCCGGAAGTCGGAGCGCCACCGGACATCGGAGCCCTCACCCGAAAAATCGGCGGCGCGCTGCGCGCCGATTTCGCGGTCTACCTGGGTGTCGCGATCTCGATTCCCATCTTCGCACTGCTCGTTCAGCGCAATCAAATCGCCGGCTGGCTGCTGTTCCTCTTCGGCGGCGCAGCGATGATTTCACTGCTCGCCGAGGCGTTCCGCTCGCAAACCGTCGAACGCCAGCGCTTGTTCGTCGTCTTGATCCTGCTGTTCTACTCGATGCTCTTCTGGTCGTTCTTCGAGCAGGCGGGCAGCTCCGTGAACAACTTCACGGATCGCAATGTCGACCGCGTCTTCGAAGACCGCAGCATCGAGGCCTCGGAGGTCGGATCCACGGTCGCGATCGAACTCAACCAGGAACAACTCGGCCACAGGCTCGGTGAGCGATTGATCGTACTCGACGACGTCGATGCGGCGCGCCTCGCCGACGAAACCGAGGTGGATTGGGTGATCGGCGAAGCCGACGTCGGGATGGGCGTCGGAGGCTCCGAAATCAAGGCCACGATCTTCCAGGCCGCGAACCCGATCTTCATTCTCGTATTCGGTCTGGTATTTACCGGACTCTGGGCCTTTCTCGGCCCGAGGGGTTGGGAGCCGACGACGTCCGTCAAATTCGCGCTGGGGTTGCTCCAGCTGGGGCTCGGCTTCGGCGCGTTCTGGTACGGCGCCCATACCGCGGATTCGCGCGGGATGGTCGGGATGTCCTGGCTGTTGATCGGCTATCTGCTCCAGACCACGGGAGAACTCTGCCTGTCACCGGTGGGCTTGTCGATGATCACGAGGCTCTCGCCCAAACGCATCGTCAGCACCGTGATGGGCGCCTGGTTTCTCGCCACCGCGTTTTCCGGTTATCTCGCGGGCATCATCGCGGGCTTCACCGGAGTCGAGCAGGAAGCGGGCGGATCGAATGGAATTCCGGCTCCGATCGAGACCGTCGGGATCTACGGCGAGGTCTTCGGGAAGATCGCGATCGCGGCGATCGTCTCCGCGGGCAGCTTGTTCGCACTCGCGCCGCTGCTGAACCGCTGGTCCCACGGCGACCATCAAGAAACGACAGATTGATACGATTATCGGCAGAGGCAAAGCACCTCAAGGGTTCAGCTGCGGAATCCGATTGAAGAACGACGGTGCCGGGTCGTGATCTGCCCCCGATGTAGGATTCGAGCGACAGCAGAATGGAAGAGTACGCGTACATCACGCCGCTTCTCGCAAGCGCTTTCTACCTGGCCGCGAGCGCGCGACTGCTCCGATTGCACCGGCAAACCGGCGAGCGGCCGGAGTTGCTTCTCGGCGTCAGCTTCGCGCTCTGGGGCATCTACTACCTCGGCTACAACGTTCCGAGCCTCTTGCGTCTGGAACCCTGGCCTCACGCGATCGAGTGGGCGTTCGAATGGTTGTATGTTCTAGGCGTCTTTCCCTACATGACCTTCACGCGCGCCGTCTTCCGGCCCGATGGCGCGTGGGCCAGCGCGTTGGTCGGGATCTGTTCGGCGTGTCTGCTGGTGGGCGCCGCAATGGGCACCCTCGAAGGGCAGGTCGTCTATTCCCTCGGCAATTCGTGGTTCATCGTCGAGTGGGTGGGATATACGACGCCGTGCGCGTGGCTGTGCGTAGAGGCGATGGTCTACCGACACGGCGCCCGCAAGCGCGCCAGGCTCGGGCTCGTGGAGCCGCTCGTCGTCAACCGCTATCTGCTCCTGGCGCTGTTCGGCGGCTTTCAGGTCCTGGCATGCCTTTCCGACCTGTCCTTTGCCCACGACATCAGCAGCACCCAAGCGGCTTCACTGGTTTCGAACGTGTTGCTCGGCGGCACCGAAATCGCGTCGGTATTGGTACTGTGGCTCGCGTTCTTCCCACTACCCTTCTACGCGAACTGGATTGCGCATCGAGCCGCAATTCCTCCGACATCGGTGGAGGCGTAAACGGTGGCGACCACACTCTTCGACATCGCCGCCGAGAGGCTCGAGGAATCGACCGACATGGATCGGCTCGCGGCCCGCGGGACGCTGCGCCTCGCGGTCAAGGAGGCGGGGTTGGACGTCCAGAATCTGAGCCTCCCGCAACTTCGGGTGGTCTTCGAAAAACTGATGCCCAGGGAACTCGAGGCGCGCGGCGTCTCCGACGCGGCCGCAACCTGCATCGCCGTGATGAATGACGTCGCGAGCGCCGCGAGCACGGCCGACCTGGCGGCTGCGGATTCTCCCGACGAGATCTTCAAGCGTCTCGGTGGTAACTGAGGAGATCGCGAAGAAAAATGGAAGAGAACGCCTACCTCACTTCGATCATCGCGAGCATCTTCTATCTGATCGCGGGCTATCGCCTGCTCCGCCTGAACCGGCGGACCCGCGAGCGTCCAGAGTTGTTGCTCGGGCTCTACTTCGCGCTCTCGGGCATCTAT
>Ga0214472_10006406_pt1 | contig 12338 bp, 12 predicted proteins | sample RVTome_6_FD_207662 | JGI IMG/M metagenome (GOLD analysis project Ga0214472, IMG submission 207662) | Soil microbial communities from uranium-contaminated site in the Upper Colorado River Basin, Wyoming, United States - RVT140D175 | ecosystem: Environmental > Terrestrial > Soil > Contaminated >... | reverse complement strand
GGCTGGCGCTGCGGCGCTGGGCCGAGCGATACGACCGGATCCCCCGCCAGCCCGTCCCTTGCGTTCCGGTCCAGCGGCGCTCCGGCTTCCGCGAGATCGAGGAGGGCTATTCCGAGACTCAGGCGAAGCGTGAGGGCAGGCGCTGCCTCTGGTGCAACGTGAGCCCGATCTTCGACTCCGAGAAGTGCATCCTGTGCGGCGGCTGCGTGGACGTGTGCCCGGAGAACTGCCTGAAGCTGGTGTCGCTCGCCCGACTCTCCGGGGATGCGAAGCGTCTCGAGGCACTGCGCGACGTCCTGGGCGTGAGCGGGGCCGGCGGGGCCATCCTGAAGGACGAGGAGCGCTGCATCCGCTGCGGGCTGTGCGCGGACCGCTGTCCCACTGGAGCCGTCACCATGGAGCTGCTGGAGGTGGACGACTCCCCGGCGGCTTCGCTTCAGCTCTTCGCGGAGGAAATGGAGGACCGTTCGTGACCGATCGCGTCGAATCCAGGACCCAGGCGGATCCCGACCGGCGGCGGTTCCTCTTCGCCACGGGAACGGCGAGCGTCGTGGCAGGTGTGCTGGGGTTCATGGGCGCCACCGTCCGCTTCTTGTTCCCCAACGTGCTCTACGAGCCCCCGAGCCGTTTCCCCGTGGGTCTGCCCCAGGACTTTCCCCGCGGCTCCGCGACCTTTCTCCCCGCGCGCCGGCTCTTCGTCTTCAACACACCGCAGGGGTTCTACGCGATCTCGTCCGTCTGCAGCCACCTGGGCTGCAACGTGCGCGACGAGCAGGGCCGGGGGTTCAGCTGCCCCTGCCACGGAAGCGCCTTCGACGGTCTGGGCCGTGTCGTGAGGGGCCCGGCCCCCCGCTCGCTCGCCTGGTTCGGCCTCAGCTTGTCCTCGCGGGGCGAGCTGGTGGTGGACGAGCAGCGGCTCGTGGATCCCGACTATCGCTTCAAGGCCTGACCCATGGACTGGACACGGATCCGGGACGACGCGCGCGAGCTCCGGCGCTCGGCGTTCCGCGTCGGTTGGCCGCGCACGGACAAGGACCGCGCCGCGGCCATGATCTCCAGCCTGTTCCTCCACGTGCACCCGGCGAAGGTCCGCCCGCAGAGCCTGCGCTTCTCCTACAGCCTCGGCCTGGGCCTGATCAGCCTGTTCCTGCTCCTGGTCCTGACGGTGACCGGCGTCTTCCTGATGCTCTATTACACGCCGCATCCCCCCGAGGCCTACCGCAGCATGAAGGACCTGGAGTTCGTGGTGACGTTTGGGACCGTGCTGCGCAACGGACACCGCTGGGCGGCCCACGCCATGGTGCTGGTGGTCTTCCTCCACATGTGCCGGGTCTTCTTCACCGGAGCCTACAAGCCGCCGCGCCAGTTCAACTGGGTGGTGGGCGTGGGGCTCCTGATCCTGACCCTCGCCCTTTCCTTCACCGGCTACCTGCTGCCCTGGGACCAGCTCGCGTTCTGGGCGATCACGGTCGGCACCAACATCGCCGCGTACGCGCCCCTGGTCGGCGAGCGGCTCAAGTACCTGCTGCTGGGCGGGCACGTGATCGGGCCTGGCGCGCTGCTGCGCTTCTACGTCCTGCACTGCGTCATCCTCCCGCTCGTCATCTTCGCGCTGGTGGCCGTTCATGTGTGGCGCGTGCGCAAAGACGGCGGTTTGGCCGTCCCGGCAGGTCCGGTTCCCGCCCCGCCGGAGGAGGGCCCGGCCGGCCGCTTCCCGCCCTCGACGCGCAGTTATGGCCTCATGGCTCTCACCGATCGGCCGGCGCTCCCGGTAGCCGAGGTCGATCCCGACGAGGAGGTGATGTCCTGGCCGCACCTGCTCGTCCGCGAGCTGATCCTGCTGCTCGCCGTGCTGGTGGCGCTGCATATGCTCGCGCTCTCGTTCGACGCCCCGCTCGAGGAGATCGCCAACGCGACCCGCACGCCGAACCCCGCGAAGGCTCCCTGGTACTTCCTGGGCTTGCAGGAGCTCGTCCACTACAGCGCGCTCGTGGGTGGCGTGCTGGTGCCGGGCCTCGTCGTGCTCGCGCTGCTGCTCGTCCCGTACCTGGATCCAAGGCCGCGGGGCGTGGGCGTCTGGCTCCCGCGGGAACGCCGCCTCGCCAACGCGATCTTCGGTGCCCTGGCGGCGGCAGCGGTGCTGCTGACGCTCATCGGCATGTTCTTCCGCGGCCCGAACTGGCGCTGGATCTGGCCCTGGATGGGATAGAGCAGGCAAGAAGGAGCAAGAGCCTTGAGGGAACCCCAGATCCCGCCGCTCACGCTGCTGCGGGCGTTCACGCTCCTGAGCGCCGCGTTCCTGGGGATCTTCGCCTGGGTCTTCCTCAGCGAGTACCTGGCCGAGTGGCGAAAGCAGCAGGCGGCCTTCCGGACGCTCCAGCGTCAGGTGAAGGACCCCCACGCGTTGAGCCTCGCCCCGCGTGCGGACGGGATCCGCCAGGTGTGGCTCGCGGACATCGACCGCGTCGACCGCTGCACGACGTGCCACCTGGGCGCGGACGATCCCGACTTCGCGAAGGCGCCACCGCCCTTCCTCACGCACAGTGGCTCCTGGCTCCAGACCCACCGGCCCGAGCGTTTCGGGTGCACCGTCTGTCATGGGGGTCAGGGGGAGGCCACGGGCTTCCGGAGCGCGGCCCACCAGCCGATCCCACACTGGTCGGAGCCGATGCGGTCGCCCGAGCTGATGGAGGCCAACTGCGGCGCCTGCCATCGCGAGCGTGCGCCGCGCCAAGCGGCCTGGCTCGCGGACGGACGGCGGCTGATCGCCGAGGCCGACTGCGTCGCGTGCCACGACCTCCCGGGATTCCGGACGGACGAAGTCCTGGCACCACGCCTCGAGAGCGTGGGTTACAAGGTCCGGCGCGACTGGCTCGAGCGCTGGCTCAAGGACCCGAAGGTCTACCTCCCCCGCTCGCGGATGCCGAACTTCCGCCTGGAAGCCGACGAGATCGAAGCGCTGAGCGCGTTCCTGCTGTCCCAGCACGCCGTCGCGCCGCTGGACGCCTCTGGCGTCGACTGGAAGAAGGCCGATCCGGACCGGGGACGAGCCCTCTTCGGCGAAGCGCGCTGCGTGTCGTGCCACAGCGTCGACGGCCGCGGCGGAACGCTCGGGCCGGAGCTCTCGCGCGTGGGCAGCAAGGTCCGCCGGGAATGGCTCTTCGGCTTCCTGAAGGACCCCTTCCGCGACCAGCCCCAGACCATGATGGTCCACTACCGGCTCTCCAGCGACCAGATCCGGGACCTCGTGGCCTACCTCTCGACCGAGCTCGTCGATCCCGAGGCGCCCGTGGCGGCACCCGAGATCGGCTACCTCGATCCGAAGCGTGTCGAGACGGGCCGCGCGGTCTTCGTCAAGCACGGCTGCTACAGCTGCCACCGCTTCTCCGGCATGGAGGGGCTCGGCAAGATCGGACCCTCGCTGGCGGGAGTGGGCGATCGGGCGGTCGACGAGGGTGCACGGACGGCTGCCCAGGAGCCTCCCACGCTGCCGAACTGGATCTTTCTCAAGCTCAGGAGCCCCGAGGCGCTCGCCGAGCCCTCCCGCATGCCCACCTACAACCTGAGCGAGACGGAAGCCGCTGCGGTCACCCTGGCCCTCCTCAGCCTCCGCGCCGCCGACCTGCCCGCCTCACGCGTGACCAACGAGCCACCGGTCGCCGCTTACGAACCCCAGGGCGAGTTCGGATCCCTCGTGCGGCGCTACCGCTGCCTCTCCTGCCATCGGATCCGGGGCTGGGGCGGCGAGCTCTCGACCGTGCCCCTCGATCGGATCGGCAGCCAGCTCCAGCGGAGCTACCTCCAGTCGTACCTCGAGAACCCCGGCGCCGTGCGCGTGAGCGTCGAGGAGCGCATGCCCCACTTCCACATGACCTCGGCCGAGGCGCGCACGCTCGCGGACTTCTTCTCCACGGTCTTCGTGGACGACGCCCTCGAGGCTGAAGTGACCGAAAGCCCCGCGGGCGCGCGTCAGGGTGAGCAGCTCTTCGAGCGCCTGGGCTGCCGCGGCTGCCACATCGTGCGCGGCCAAGGAGGGTACGTGGGGCCGGACCTGAGCGACGGCGGACGCAGGCTCAAGCCGGGTTGGACGTCCGCCTGGCTGCGCACGCCGCAGAAGTGGAAGCCGGGCACACTCCAGCCCGACTACGGCCTCACACCGGACGAGGCTCAGGCGCTGACCGCGTACCTCATGAGCCTGACCGTCGCGAAAGCCGGGGCCCGCCGATGAAGCGCATCCTCGTCGCGACACTTGCGGTCGGGCTCGCGGCGTGCGGGGACCCGAGCCGGACCGTCCCGCCGGATCCCCTCGGCGACGTCTTCCGCAAGCAGGCCCAAGAGGAGGGTCTGAGCCGGACCGAGACTGAAGGCAAGCGCCTCTTCGCCCACTACTGTGCGACGTGTCACGGGGAGCGCGGCCAGGGGGACGGGCAGAACGCCTACAACCTCGACCCCAAGCCGCCGGAGTTCCAGCGGAGCCTGTCTACCCACGCCCCGTCCTACTGGCGTCAGATCATCGAGGGGGGCAGCGCCGCGGTCGGGCGCTCGCCCCTGTGCCCTCCGTGGGGACGCGTGCTGTCGGCCCGCGACATCGACGGCCTGATCGCCTACCTGGCGGCCCTGCAACGGTTGGCCTCGCTTGCAGTGCCTTCCGATCCGGCGCAAGGCGGAGCGGCGCCTCGATAGCCAAACGCCACGTTCGCGGCGACCGATCACTTCCGCTTGAGCGTGCTGCGGCCGAACTCGGCCCAGCTACCGCCCGGTTGCTTGATGCTGTCCGTGACCTCCACCGGCGGGGGCGTGCGAAGGACTACTTGCCTTGGTGCAGACCCATCCGTAGGGGTATGGCGCGGCTGACAAGCCGAGCGGGCTGGCGCCGGGCGGTTACGGGCAGAGCGGTCGCGGTTTTGGCAGCAACGGCCGCCAGCCCAGGCCGTCTCAGTCAATCCCAGCTTGCCGGCACGCCCCAACCCTCCCCTGCTCGGCGATGCTGTGGATCTCGCGCGGGGGCGGAGGCTTGCTCTGCTCCGGCTCACGCAGGCCGAGGTGGTCGAGGATCCTGCCGATCGACCACGAAGGCGAGGATGCTCATGCGCTGGCCACAGCGGGTACAGACGAGCCCAAGTGATTCCAACAATGCACCCCGTTCTGTTACCCGCCGCATCCGACTGACGAATCCCTGTGATCCCCTGGCCGGAGCGGAAGTCGAGTTCGTCCAAGGCCCAAGAACCAGGAGCGATGACTGGGTTCTGGTGAAGCTTCCCGGAGGGGAGCTTCGGATGGTCCGCAAAACCTGGACATCGCTCGTCCCCGAGGATGGCTACGAGCTCCTTGCCCAACGACCCCTCCTGAAACTGGAAGCGCTGCGGGAGCTCGCGGATTGGATCGGGGGCCAGCACGGTCGGCGCCGAAGGGACGTGGGTGTTGCTGGGAATAGTGAAAGGGATTGATGCGAATGTTCTGGTATGTTATAAGGCACACCAGACATGCCGAAAGACAGGAGCAGCCCGACGCGCTTGAAGTACCGTCGCCGCCGGCTGACACGTCGGTTGCCGGATTTGGAGCGTGTGCTCCGGGGAAGTCTGGTCGAGCGGTACAAGAAGTGCGGCAAGCCCGGATGCCATTGCGTCCACAGCAAGGGGCATGGACCCGCCTTGTACCTGTCGGTGACCCTGGCTCCCGGCCAGACACGGTCGTACTACGTCCCGCAGGAGCAGAGGAGGCGGATTGAACGCTACCTCGGGAATTATCGAAAGCTCCGAGACGTCGTGGAGGAGATCACCGCCATCAACCGGGAGCTGCTCGAGCGCGCTGCACTCGACGACGAGGCGTAGTGGTGCGGGGATCGGGAGACGGCGAGGCGGAGCCTTCCTCCAAGGAGAACGAGCGGCGCGCGCAGCAGGAGGGGTCGCCGAGCTCGCGATGGTACTGGCCTCGATGCTGCTGGACGCGTTGACAGGCAGCGAGGGCTGATGAGCGGCTCAGCCAAGATCCTTCCCTCCCACCTGGCCAGACGGGCCTACATCTACGTGCGGCAATCCTCACCGGGACAGGTCCTGAGCCATCCCGAGAGTGCTCGCCGACAGCGTGACCTCGTGAAGCTGGCGGCGAGCCTGGGTTGGACGGCCTCCAGAATCGCGGTGCTCGATGAGGATCAAGGCAAAAGCGGTCAGACCTCGGCGGGCCGCGAGGCTTTCAAGCGGATCCTGGGCGACGTGAGTATGGGAGAGGTGGGCATCGTGGTCGGGCTGGAAGTGTCGCGGCTGGCGCGGAACAGCGCGGACTGGTTCCCACTAGTCGAGATGTGCGCACTGACAGGGACGCTGATCGCGGACGAGGAGGGCGTCTACGAGCCAAACGATCCCAACGACCGACTCGTGCTGGGCCTGAAGGGCACGCTCTCCGAGGCGGAGCTGCAGCGGATCCGCGCGCGTCTCCACGGCGCTCGCTGGAGTCTGGCGCGACGTGGCCAGCTGCGGCGGAAGATTCCCACCGGCTACGTGTGGGACGAACAGGGACGGGTCGTAAAGGATCCGGACGAGCGTGTCCAGACTGCGGTGGCCTCGTTTTTCAGGCGCTTCGTCGAAGTGGGCTCTGCCCTGGGGCTCGCGCGGACCTACGCGCGCGAGGGGCTGCTCTTCCCGCGCCGAGACTTCCGCGGTCGGTGGAACGCTCCCGTCGGCTGGACGGCTCTGAGCGTGCGGGCGGCCACTCTGATCCTGCACAATCCCTTCTATGCTGGCGCCTACTTCTACGGGGAGCGGCGAGCCGTCACCACGCTGGATCCACAGACCCGAACGAGGAAGACCGTCCTCCAGCACCTGCCGCGGGAGCAGTGGGAGGTCTTGATCCAGGCCTCGCATCCGGCCTACCTTTCGTGGGAGCAGTTCCTCGCGAATCAGGAGCAGCTGAGTGAGAACCGATTCGTGACAGGCACGGGGGCAGCCCGCACCGGGGAGTCTCTACTGCAGGGAATCGCCTACTGCGGTCGCTGCGGCCGCAGGATGGCGATGCGGTATGCGGGACGAGACTCGTACCCGCTCTACCTCTGCCGCCGCCACACCAGCACTGGAGAGCAGATCCATTGTCAGAGCGTGGCTGCCTCTGGGGTCGATGCGTTTGTCGAGGAACGGCTCCTCGAGGCGATTCGCCCGGCCGGCATCGAGGCCGCGATCGCGGCGATCTCTGAGCTGGAGAGACGAGCCGAGGATCTGAGGCGGCAGTGGCAGCACCGGATCGAGCAAGCGGAGTACGAAGCGGGACTGGCCCGGCGACGCTACGAGGCGGTGGATCCGGACAATCGCCTGGTCGCAGGCAACCTCGAGCGGGACTGGGAAGAGAAGCTGCGAGAGGTCGAAGTACTCCACAAGGAGTATGCGGAGCGCACCCGCCAGCCTCCGCTGCGAATCGACGACGCGGAGCGGAGCCGGCTTCACAAACTCTCGACAGATCTGCCCCGGCTGTGGCGCGCCCGGACCACGAAATCGTCGGACCGCAAGAGGGTCGTGCGCCTTCTGGTCCGAGAAGTATGGCTCACCCAGCACGACGAGCCTCGCCTGACGAGAGTACAGATCCACTGGCAGACGGGGGCGGTCAGCGAAGGGCAGGTGGACCGTCCGCTCCCCATCGGGCTTCGCTTTCGGACACCGCGGAGCGTGGTGGCGCGCATTCGCGAGTCGGCACATTCCAAGCGTCCCGGCGAGATCGCCGCCGAGCTCTCCAAGGAGGGATTGACCACAGCGCAAGGCAAGCCATTCACCGCGGCTCGCGTCAGTGCGCTGCTTCGGGAGTGGAAGCGCAAAGAGGACGACGCCAAGCAGCCTGAGAGCAGGAAGGCGAAGCCCGCGGCCGTTCCCCAAGAGGCAATGCGATGAGTCAAATGGACAAGGAACGTGAGGCTGGGTGCATTAGTGGCGTCACAAGCCAGGATGGCTCCAGGCGAGGAGCTTCTTGACTACCTCCTCGCGCAACCACTCCGTCCACAGGAGCTGCTTTTTCTTCTCGCACGAGGGGCAGAAGCAGCGGCCTCGGCAAGAGAAGGCCACCAGGACACTCTTGCGGCGTTCGCCGCACCACAGCCGTGCAAGGCCGTGATCGAGAAGCCCGCACTCGAGGAACTCCCGTAGCACCCGTTCGACCACCGGCCGGGTCAGGACGGGTCCGCAGATCCTCCTCCCCCCGCTTCTTGAGGCGGGATGAGCGGCTTGGGGATCTACATCCCGGGCGAGCTAGGTATCCGCCACGAAGACACCGTCGTGGTCACCGAAGAAGGGTGCGAGAACCTCGCGCCGAAGTGGTCGGGCACCCCCGAGGAGCCGGCGGTGGTGTGAGAAGACTATTGGTCGCGATGCCACCCGTACCGCGGTGACGTACACTCTGGCGGGATCCGTGCGTTCGGCAACGTAGGAGGCTGCGAGCGGCATGCTGATCGGATGCCTCGGGTGGGGTTCCTTGGTGTGGGATCCGCGCGAGCTGCCTGTCCACGGCCGGTGGTTTGAGGATGGCCCATTCATCCCGGTCGAGTTCGCTCGGCAGTCGCGAGACGGGCGGCTGACTCTTCACGTATCGCATCGAGGACCTTGTCAACCTGCTCTCCACGCTTGGGCGACGAGGATGATCGAGCCTCGCTCGCCAACGAGAACGCACCGGTCGTCGTGGTCCCGGCCGCATCGTTTGCCGGGCGCGTTGCAGTACCTCGGCAAACCCTGCGCTAGAATCGGCGTGCCTGATTGCGTCTAGGGCGTCACTCTGGTCAAGCCGCCGGTCCCCTCAAACGAACCTCGCATTGCGGATTGTCTTCGTCGAGCGCCCCGACCTTCTCCACCGGCCTTGGGCTTCACGGAGGCTGTCCTCGAGCGCGTCGAGGGCCTTCCGCACGGACGGATCATCGTCGTTGAGGCTCTCCTTCTCCATGAGGTCCGATTCGGCGAGGGCGTCATGCCAGAGGAATCGCGCTTCGGCCAGGGAGAGGTCTCCCTCCTCCGCAAGGACTTCGTACTGGGAGAGCCAAGTGCAGAGACGGCCGAGAGATTCCGTTTCCTTCGAGTTTTCCGCCCACTGTTTCAGCCGTATCGACCACGGCGGATGATGCCCGTACCGCCCCCCATCGACGCCCGCGGCCCACAGACCGTCGATCTTCTCTTCAAGGAGGTACTCGCGCCGCAGCGCGTTTCGCCAACCTTCGTTATAGAGATTGGGGTACCTAGACACGTTAAAGGCCTCGATCGACCGTTCACTCGCCAAGACCGCTACCTTCTCAACGCGGTCGAGGCCGGTGAGGATCCGTCGACCCGTGCTGTGGACGAATGCCGCAACGAGGCCGAGGCCGACCAGCATGATCATCTCGCTCACCCGACACCTCCGCTCCGCAGCGTCGACCGACACGCTCAAACGGCGGCTATGCGGCGGATTGTAGCTCCCGCCCACAAGGCCGGTGTAGGGCTGGCCGGCCCTTCGTACGTCAGGGTTCGCGGCTCGCTCTCACGCTGACGCCGCTCGTCCCCGTCCGGCAGTCGCTAGCCGCAGTGTGGCCGGCTCCTCGTCGGGGCCAGCCCTCCGTGCGTTCAGACGCTCGCCCCTAATGCGCCTACGGGAGCGAGCCCTAGCCGGCCCTTCGTGCGTCTACGGCGATCTCGGCGGGAGTGGGCCGCGGGCCACTACCCCGAAGGACAGATTGCCCCCTTGGCGTCAGCGCGGGAGCGGTGCTAGGTTGGCTCATGCGATGGATGCTCGTCATCGCCCTCGGGCTTGCGTACTTCCTGTTCAGCGCGGCCGGCGGAATCGTGATCAGCCGCCTACTCCACCCACCCGGAGCGCACCGGCCGACTGGCCTAGAGTTGACAGCCTTGGCCTTGTGGCTCAGTGGCCTGCTCTCTCTGATCGTCTGGGTTGGTAGCCGGCTGAACCGGCGGGGGAAGCTGTAGCCCGGCTGCTCGCCCAGGGCCGGCCTGTGCTTCTCAAGGCCAACGTCTAGCGGCTCGCCGGCCCCGTAACAGCGTCGGTACATCATCTGCATGATCTCGGCTGCTATCGACTCGTCGTCGGTCTGGGCTACGGTTCGCCAGCGGAATGAGCCGGCCGGTGCGGCCTCATCTTGGCGGAGCAGGAGCGGCAGCCCGCCGTAGTGTGGGTTAGTTCCGAGGACGATGGTCAGCATGGCCGCGCAACGTAGCGCCGGCCCACGGCATGGGCAGGGTGCGCTGTGACGGTTCCGCGGGTGTCACAGGCCCCCGCGTCGGCTGCGGCGCGGCTGGGCCTCTTCGTGTCTAGCTGCTCCGGCGCGATCCAAGCGCGATAATGCCGCCACAGGAACCCGGAGGAGGCATGTCCATGAGCGATACGGCCCGCATCTCCAAGGTGCCGACAGCATTGGCGTGCGGCACGTTGGTCGCGGCCATCGCGGCGGCTGCGGTAGTCTTCTGTTTCGGCAATCGTCTAGCTTCGTTGCCGGTGCTGCTTCTCGGCATGGGGACAGCGCTCGTCGCCTGTGCTATCACACTCCCGCCCGATCCCCTCGAAGGCAAGGCATGCGAATGGTGGTGCGGACGCATGGGCGCCCACGACTACGCTGGCCCTGTGGGTGGCAAGCCATGGCGCCTCTACGTCGGCGTTTGGTGCATTCTCGCGGGCACGGCTATTGCGGCTCTGATTGACTGATCGTTCTACAGCCCGGTGCTCGAGCAGTTCGACCAGGCGACTCGTCGGAATGTCGCGGGGCGTGCTGCGGCGGCAAGGCCCACGGCACTCGCAGCCGGACGCAGGTGGGCCGGGTCGGTGAAAAGCACGCGAAGTACATTCGCCGTCCGGTCGCGGCTGCCTGCGCGAAGTCCACCGGGACCATTGACCCAGGACTAGACGCAGGCGTAACGAGGAGACGTAGCAGGGGATGTTCGAGGGGGAAGGCACATTCGGTCTGACCTTGCTGTTGGGTGGTGAAGCTATGACGAAGCGTGCTCTCCTCGTAGTTAGCGCCTTGTTGGCTTCGTGCAGCTATGCCCACTGGGAGAGCCGAGAAATGATGCCCAAGCTGAGGGCAGTGCTGGCGGCGCAGGCGGCCTACAAAGAGGCCAACTGCGGCTTCTACGACAGCAAGTTGGAGTGCCTTCAGGCTCCTTGGAACTGCATCCCAGACTACCCGAGGGAAGGCCCACGCTTCATCAACGCGGCAGAACACCCGTTCAGTGAAAGACTCGAAGGAAGATTCCGGTTACCGGAAGGGAACTTCCGGCCGTTGACCTCTGAAACTTGGAACCTCAAGCTCGTAGCCGGCCCGCCAGCGACTGTGCCGAACCACTGCTCTCGCAGCAGTGTCGTCTCGTTTTCGTATACGTTCACGGTCACGGCCGACTACTTGGGCCCTCATGGACTAGCCGGGGTCTGTGGGGACTCTGCGGGAATCATCATTAGGTCCGAGGGCTCTCCCCAGAGCGGTGACTTGGCGCTAGTTGCAGGCGATGGTCTCTGTGCGCTCGACGATACGCCCGAGGTGCGCCGTTCGATCGTCCAGTGACACTCGGCTAAGCTCGAAGTCAAACCAGCCTTAGTCGGCGCGGGGTCTCGCTACCTCAGCGGCCACCACAAGTGGTTGGACGCATGGCGACAGACATCATGGGCCTCCTGCTCGGATCGTCCCACGTGTCGGCGATCTCAAGCTCACGGCCAAGGTGCTCGTGAATCGCGCAAAGCGTCTCCTCGGCTGTCTGCCGCTTCAGCCTTCCCGCTCTCTCGCAGAGCACCCAAGGATCTGCCGCAGTGGGGTCCAGATCGACGCCGGACGGAAGCACGCAGCGCACCTTCGCACCTCCCCCAAGTTCAGCGGATCAATGTGACCATAGCGTACCTATACGTCTTCGCAGAGATGTTGACGCGATTAAGGTCTTTGCAGTAGACGTCCTGGATGGAACTGAAAGGGAAGACTGTTTCCGAACGGGTCTTCGAGGAGTACCTACTGGCACAAGGCTACCGGGACTTCCGCTATGAAGAGCCGGTCGAAAGCATCTCGGCCCGCGTTGACTACAGCTTTGAGGTCGAGGGGGTGACCCTGCGGTGCGACGTGAAGGAGTGGGAGCCCACGGAGCCTCTGAAGGCAGCGAGCCCCATCGACGCCTACGGGCCCATCCGTGAAAAGATCGAGGAAGGAAGACAGAAGTTCAAGGAGTACAAAGGCCGGGGCGAAGTCTGCTGCTTGGTGCTCCACCACTACGGGCCTCAGCCGATCATCCTCGACTTCACCACGATCTACGGGGCCATGCTGGGGAGCATCGGCACCGTATTCCCGCTCGCCACCGGAGGCCCCGCCGCTTTCGAGTCTGAGGGCTACACGGGATTCCTCGGGACCGGCG
>Ga0214472_10006405_pt1 | contig 12340 bp, 11 predicted proteins | sample RVTome_6_FD_207662 | JGI IMG/M metagenome (GOLD analysis project Ga0214472, IMG submission 207662) | Soil microbial communities from uranium-contaminated site in the Upper Colorado River Basin, Wyoming, United States - RVT140D175 | ecosystem: Environmental > Terrestrial > Soil > Contaminated >... | reverse complement strand
GAACGACGGCGCTGATCTGGTCGTTCTCGCCCAGCCGCTCGAGCGCCCGCGTGAAACCGTCCACCCATTGCGGGCCCATGAACGGATCCTGATCGGTGGCCACGCGAAGGCGTGATACGCGGTCGGCAATTCCGTCGACGGCGAACAGATCCCCGCGGCTCATGGCTGCGTCCCCAGCGGCCTCACAACGGCACCTCCAGGAGTCCTCCGGTGGCGAAGACGGCCTGCCCTTCGACTCCTCGGGCGGCGCCGGAGAGGAGGAAGGTCGCCACGGAGGCGATCTCCTCGGCGGAAGCGGAACGTCGCAGGGGGCATCCCTCCACCAGTGCGCGCCGGGCGGACCGGGACAGGCTCGCGGAGAGCGCCGTCTCCACGTAGCCCGTGACGACCAGGTTGGCGCGGATCGATCGGTCGGAGTACCCGCGGGAGGTCATTCGCATGAGACCTGCCACCCCACCCTTGCTGGCCGCGTAGCTGGCGTTGCCCGGGGCTCCGTTCTGCGAGAGCGTTCCGATGAAGACGATGCTGCCGCCCCGGTCCTGCTCGAGGAAGGCCCGCACCGCCTGCCGCGCGATCAGGAAGCTGCCGGTCAGGTTGGTGGCGAAAACCGCGTCGAAGTCCTCGGCAGCCGTCGAGACGAGGAGCGATTCCCGGGTGATCGCCGCGTTGTGCACGACCGCGTCCACCGGCCCGAACCGCCCCCGGGCCGCTTCGAACAGGTGGAGGACGTCGCTTTCCCGGGACACGTCGGCGGTGACTCCCCATGCGGATCCCGGAGCGCCGTGCGCGGCGGCCTCCTGTTCCACCGCGCGCATCTCGCCGCCGCCGCTTCGACTGCAGAAGACGACCTGGGCGCCGAGGGCCGCGGCCCGCAACACGCATGCCCGTCCGATGCCGCGCGAACCCCCCGTCACCAGGACCACCTGGCCGGCGAGCGTCACCGCGCCTCCGGCCACGGCGACTCGCCTCCACCGAACCGCGCGAGGCGACTCCGGGTCTCCGGACTCGCGAACAGGCGGCCGAACCGCGCGGAGGCGTCCGAGCGGTAGCTTTCGGAAACGCCGTAATGCTCCGCAACCAGGAGCTTGACCTCGGCCAGCGCCCGCGGGTCCGCGCGGAGCAACCTGCGCCCGCATTGCTCGAGCGCACCCTCGAGATCCTCCGTGACCTGATCGACCAGGCCCATCCGCAGCGCCTCCTCAGCGGACAGCGAGGCCGCCCCGAGCGCGAGCCATCGCGCGCGCGGCACGCCCACGCGGCGCGCCAGAACGGGGTAGACCATCGCCGGGATCAGCCCCAGGAACACCTCAGGCAGGGAGAAATCCGCCCGCGGAGTGGCGATCACGAAGTCGGTCGCGGCCGCCAGCCCGGTCCCGCCGCCGATCGCCGGGCCGTCGACCAGGGCGATCACCGGTCGTGGCGCGCGCTCGATCGCATCGAGCAGCGCCGCGAAACGACCCAGAACCTCCAGGCTCGCGGTGGACGCCGGGTCCTCCCCCGGCGCCGCGAGGGCGCCGATGTCCATTCCGGTGCAGAAAGCCGCGGGACCGCCCTCGATCGTCACGAAGCGGGAGCCGTCATCCGACATCAGAGCGACACGCAGGCGCTCCACCAGAAGTGGAGTGAGCGAAGAGCCTCCTTGCTCGTCGACGATGGACAGCCTCAGTCGATTCACGAGCACCACTCGTAGAGCCGGTGGTGGTTCTCTACGCTCCGGAGCACGAGCCGCTCCCGGTCTCGGTAGCCCCGCTCGTGCAGCTCCGGCACAAAACCCTCCGGAGGCCGATAATCGGATCGGGTGAGGAGGGTCTCGGTCTCGTCCACGAGCCGCTCGTACAGCTCGACGCTCACCGACATGCGTTCGGCGAGGTGCTCCCCGATCCGGCGGCGTTCCAGGGTGGTGCGGGCGGGAGCGGTGATCCGCCCTCCGAGGAATTCCGCGCACGCGCCGGAGCCGTAGGAAAAGATCCCGACCGGAGTCTCCGGCTGCAGGTCCGTCTCGGATCCGGAGTCCACCAGGCCGGCAAGCAGGCAGTAAACGCTCCCCGAATAGACATTGGCGAGTTCGCTCGCGTATCTCAGGGCGGGGCGCACCATCCTCTCGAAGCTCTCGCGCGCCTCGCGGGGTCCCAGATCATCGCGGTCTCGCTCGAGAAGAACGGCGTGCGCCTGCTCGACCAAGGAAACGAGAGGCGTGTGGTACAAGACGTAGCGGAACCGCTGGTCCAGAGCCCCTGCAAAACCGGTCCGGGCGCGGTAGCTGTCCCAGGCCCCCTCGGCCAGGTCCAGGTAGGATGCGAGGGAGAGGACCGCGTCGCCCCACTCGCCGGTGGGAGTGGGACGCGCGACATCGTAGACCTCCTTGCACGCGTAGCCGCTGCGCGATTCGATCTCCAGGACGCGAGGCTCGGCGGCGAGGGAAACGGCCACGGCTCCCGATCCCGCGCTCAGCTCCGCGGGGTCGCCGACGTGGCGGCGGGCGAGGTCGGTCATCACCACGAGCGCCCGCTTCCCCGGCTCCTCGCCGGCGCGAAGCCAGGCGGCGGCCATCTGGACGGCCGCCGTTCCCCCGTAGCACGCGTACTTGACTTCGAAGTTGCGGCAGCCCGGGTCCAGCCCGAGATGGGAGTGGACGTAGGCGCTGAGAGGTTTCCCGTGGTCCACGCCCGATTCGGTCGCGACGATCAGGAGGCCGAAGCTGCCCCGGCCGGCCTCATCGACCAGCGGCCGGGCCGCGTTGACGGCGAGGGTGACGGGATCCTCGCACGGAGGTGTGACCGAGCGGCGAAGGAACTGGACCGCGCTGAGCTCCTTCGCCGACAGGCCGCGGGCGGCCGCGATCGCGGCGAAATCGACCGAGAGCGTGCTCGCGTAGATGTTCAGATCGTCGATTCCAACGGGTGTGGCCATCGCACCCTCGCGCAATCCCTGCGTTGCTGATCACAATCTCAAGACTTCAACTTCGTATGCGGCGCGCGCCAGTCGCGCGTCCAAAAACATCATAGTTTACGAAAAGTCTTGAGGTCGCGTCAATGGCTCTGACCGCAGACTCCAGGGCTCCGCGAAGGTCGTGGCCGTTGCGAGCGGAGGGCCTGGGCCGTTTGAGACGTCACCTGCGGGCGCGTTCGCGAATCCGTCGGTGACGCAGAACGGGGAGTCACGAGGCAGGGCGTGTTCAAACCGCGGAGATCCGCAGCTCCTCCAGCAGCTCCGGCACCGCAACGAACGCGATTTTGATCCCGTGATCGGAGAATCCGTAGGGAAGAACGAGTGTGTCGCCGTTGATGATCCCGCCACAGGAATAGAGGACGTTTGGGACATAGCCCTCACGCTCGGTCTCGTCCGGCACCAGAAGGGGAACGGGCAGACAGCCGATCACCCGCCGAGGATCGGCGAGATCCAGAAGCAGTGCACTGAGAGTGTACCGCCTCATCGGCCCCACGCCGTGCGTGAGCACCAGCCAGCCCGCGTCGGTCTCCAGGGGCGAACCGCAGTTCCCGATTTGCTGCAGCTCCCATGACCTGGATGGCGTATGGAGCTCGGTGGCGTCGTTCCAGAACCGCACGTCAGTCGACATCGCGAGGTGGAGGTTCTCGCGGTCCTTTCGTGACAGCATCACGAACTTGCCGTCGATTCGACGCGGGAATAGCGCCATGCCCTTGTTCTGCGCTGCGGAACCGTTCAGGGTCGCGATCGCAAAGGAGACGAAGTCCTCGGTCTCGATCAGCTGGGGAAAGATCTCGAATCCGTCGAACGCGGTGTAGGTGGCGTAATACTTCACAGTTCCGTCGTCCTCGACGAAGCGGACAAAACGAGCATCCTCCATCCCTTGCGTCTCGTTCGGCCCGCCCGGGAAAATCACTCGCTCGGCGAGCTCGGAATCGGCGGGGAAGCTCGTGACGTAGCTGGACGAGGCGAGGACGCGGATGATCTTCGCGGTCTCGTAGCGCATGGCAGGGGGAGCACCATCCTCTTCCAGCAGCGCGAGCGCGCGCTCCAGATCTTCGATAGTGAACCGCTCCGACAGCCGGGAGAGCACTCTCCGGGAGATGTCGTTGCCTGCGCCGAGTTCGCCGAGCTTGGCGCTGAACATCCGCTTGTCGTAGCTCCCCGGGGCGGTACGCCGCCCGTTGACGAGCTTCGTGCCCACCGGGTCGAACGTGACCTCGCTCCCGATGTCGATGGTACCGGAGCGGAACTCGATGGACGAGACGTGGCCTTCGCCCACAGCCCGGAGGCTCATCACGAACCGGCGGTGGCCGAGTGGGAGATTGCTCTGGTCTGGCGCGAGCACCAATGACGGGTTGAAGAGGGCGGCGGCCTCGACCGAGTACTCGTGCGTGAAATACGCGCCGATGAGCAGGTGCCGTTCTCGACTGAGATGGATCCCCAGGGGCAGGTGCTGCGCGACCCGCTCGAAGTGCTGCTCCAGGATCTGCTCGAACCCTTTGTGGCGCGACGAGAAGCCCGCCATGACTCCGGCAAGCGCCGAGGCTACTTCCGGCTCCGGAAGCTCGAGGATCCGATCCATGAGCAGCCCCGCTCGCGACTTACCGCCACCCACGGTTTCTTCGCCCGGCAGGAACGGCTTGGCGAGGACGCGGCGGGGATTGGGCAAAAGGGTCAGCGCGGTTCGCGTCACCGCCAGCCCTGATCTGCTCATGTCTCGGCCCGCTCGAGTCGGCTGCCGTGCTCAAGGCCTTCGCCGGCAAGCTCGAGCATCTCCAGGAGCGACAGCAAAAAGCAGATGGTGCTCTCGGCGCCTTGATTCTGGTTGACCTGAGTGGCCCCGAGCCCATCGCGGCAGCCCGCCGTCACCGGATCGTAGAGCGCCATGCCGAGCCGGTTGACGCCAAGGAACCACGCGAAGGATTCGCGCATGCGACGGAGATACTGATGATCTCCAGTGGCGAGGTAGGCGCCCCGGAAGGCGAGCACGAAGGCCGCCGCATCGATCGCCTGCTCGTCCGCGGGTGGCTTTTCCCCGCCGCGGCGGTGCCAGCCGGCGTTCCCGACCAACGTCAGGCGCCTGTCTTCGAAACAGATGTTTTCGAGGAACTCGAGAGACTCCCGGGCCACGCGCAAGCTCGCCCGGTCGCCCGTCACAGAGAAGGCCTTGAAGAGCGCGAGGGGAAGGACGGCGTTGTCGTAGGTGAGAGTCGGCTCGAACCAGCGCCAGTCTTCACCGGCCTCCTGCTCGTAGCGCTTGACCAGCTTGTCCGCCATGAGGCTCAGGCTGCTCTTGGCCGCGTCGCCGGACGGCTCTGCAGCGACCAAGCTCGAAAGGCCCAGGACGGTCGACGCGGTTCCGCGCGGGCCGAGCTCCATCGCTCTCGGCAAGGCCCGGTCGAGCATCTCCCTTGCCAGCCGCCGGCAGCCATCGTCGGCGGCGAGCGCGACCGTCGTACCGAGCGCCCAGATGGCGCGGCCCAGGCAGTCTTCCGAGCCGGGACTCGACTCCTGCGTACGATCGTAGGCCATGAGGTTCTTGAAGTCGCCCGCCTCATTCTGCGCGCAGTGCAGATAGCTGAGGTACGTGGTCGCCAGCGCCTTCGTCTTGGGATCGCCGCTCACCCGGTCTGCCCGGAGCGCAACGATCAAAGCGCGCGCGTTGTCGTCGACGCAATACCCGCTGCTCCGCGCAGGCACGCTGTATCTGGCGTGCTGGATCACTCCGGTGTCGTCCGTCATCCGGATCAAATGATCGAGGCGTAGCTCGGGTAGGCTGCTGGCCCGCGTTGGCCGGATGGGTGCCGATCTCTTGGGCGCCTCCGCCAACACCGTGGTTGCGAGCTCGAGGTGCGCCTTTCTGATCCGCGGCCACACCATGGACCGGGTGAATTCGAAGGCGGAACGCCGAACGCGCTCGATCTCGGTGGGCGAGCCGAGCAGGGAGAGCAAGGTGGCGCTCAAGGCGTCGTGATCGCCAAACGGAAACAAGAACCCGTGACCGCCCGAGAGGAGTTCCTTGGCGTGCCAGTACGGTGTCGATACGACGGCCGCTCCCGCCCCCATCGCGTAGGACAATGCGCCGCTCGTGACCTGCGCCTCGTTCTGGTATGGGCTGATGTAGAGGTCGGCGGCCTGCAAATAGTTGTAGAGCTCTTCGTCGGAGACGAACTGGTCACGGAAGACCACGTGCTCGCGCACGCCGAGGCGCTCGGCCTCGCGTTCGACGGACGTCCGGTACGCCTCGCCGTGCCAGCGCACGATCATGGGGTGCGTCGCGCCGACGACGAAGTACACCACATCGGGGAACTTCGCGACCACCGCCGGCAGCGCACGGATGACCGTCTCGATCCCTTTGCTGGGGCCGAGGAGCCCGAACGTCAGCAGCATCCGTCGACCGGAGACGCCGAACTTCGCCTTCAGTCGCTGCGGGTCCCGAGGGGCCATCTCGGGGATTCCATGCGGGATGAGCGCGAGTCTCTTCTCCTCCACCCCGTAGGATGTCCTGAGCAGCTCTGCCGCTACCTTGCTCATCACGACGAGCCGCGCGCACTCGCGGGACATCTTCTGGATGATCGCTTTTTGAGAGGTTGACGGGTCCTTGAGAACGGTGTGGAGCGTGGCTATGGCCGGCGTGCGGAGCGTCGTGAGAAGGTCGAGGATGTACGAGCCATCATCGCCGCCGAAGATGCCGTGCTCGTGCTGAATGGACACGAGCTGCACGTCCGAATAGTTGACGAACTCGGCCGCGCGAGCGTAGTCGCCCTTGATTCCCTGTCGAATCTCGTACTTGACCTCATGCGCGTACTCGTACTGACCTTCCGGCTCGCTGACCGCGATGATCATCGGGAGCACGCCCTCACTGGCGGCGCCGCTCGCCCCGGAGAGGTCGCGGGTGAAAGTGGCAATGCCGCATCGACGCGGCGGATAGGTCCCGATGAACGCGACCGGTATGTCCGCGCCCGCCCGCGTCGGCTGGGTGGGGGTTTCCTGCCGCAATTCGTCGAACTCCGAGCTTCCACGCCTATCCCGGCTCATCGTCGGCGCTTCCGCGACCTCGATCCATGGCCCGACGGCGCCTCTGCCGCCCGTGACTGTTCGATTGCGCCCGGTGGGTGCCGGAGGGCCCGGTACGAGATCCTCACCATTTCCGAGTTCGCTGAACTCCTCATTTTGCCACCGTCTTCCACCTGTCCGGCCCGAGAGAAAAAAGCAGGAAACTCTTGCCAGTGAACGGCATCGTACAGGAAGGATACGGAAACGGGCAACGCCCATCGCACTCGCATGTCCCCACGGCTGCCAGTTCCGGTACTCCATCTTCCCCAGGTAGCGATCCAGCCACGCCAGAGGCCAGACGAGCTTGAACACCGTGCCGGGGCGGAACGACCAAGCCGAGCGGTCAGCTTCGACGGTGAGCTTGGCGAGTGGATAGACGCGCGCGGCCAACCTGCGGGCCGCGGCCTGCTGCGCCGCCGTCGCGTTCGAGAACCCGCCGAGGGTCAAGTCCTGGAGCGAGACCTCGCCGCCCTGCACCTCGATCGAGGCGAGATCCTGCGCCTGGGCGGTCCTCTCGACGAACCCGTCCGCCCGGTCCACAGCGGCAACCATCTCACCGTGGATTCAGGATGGGGGATGGCCATTCGAGACGGCGGGGGAGGAGTCACCATTTCGGGAAACACCATTGTGGGGAACTCGTACTGGGCGCTCAGCGGCATCTCGATCGGCCCAGAATGGATCGCACCAACGGTTGCGGACAGTACCGTGTACGGCTTCGGAATCGGCTACGCCATCGCTCAGCACAACTGCGTGACGACTTTGACGGCTTCGATCTCGGGGTCCAGGGAGCCGCTCGAGGGGCCGCCGGTCAAGGCTAAGTCCACATCCTCGGGTAACGTGCTGGTCTTGTCGTGAGAGTGACGAAAGGGGATAAAGAAAGATGCATCAAAAGACCAGCACTCGATCCGCCTGCTCAGTCCATTTCGTCAGATCATCCATTGAGCTGCGTTTCGCCCCCTCGACAAGACTCTCGGCCTTGATCCCCCGCGCGTCGATGCAAGTTCCGCACACGCCTATCTTCACTCTCTTCAGCGCGAGCCCCTTCAACATCCGCTCGAGGTTGTAGTAGCCGTTCGGCGTGACCTGTCCGGCCACGCCGCTTCCCGCGGCGTCGCCCATCAAAAAGACGGAGACCTCGTTTCCCTCAACCCTGGCCAGCGAACTCGCGAGGCGAAGGCCGTTGTAGGTCCGCTCGGTCCCGTACGGGGGTTCATTGAGGATGAAGAGGTATTTCATGCCCTTCCTGCTCCTTCACTACCAGCCGAACTCCATCGGCGGCCAGTCGTGTCGCACTCGGGCGAGGTAGTACGCCTCGAATGCGGCCTTGAGATAGTGCGCCCACTTCCCACGCTTGTATCGGACCCGATTGCGTGGGGGCAAGAACGGATCCGCGCGCAGCCAGAATGCGGTATCGCCGGCATCCGCGATGCATGAAGCAGCCAGCGTCAACCCGTCGATCTTTGCGCCTCCGAGCACGTCCGCCGCGATGTTGTGGGCGGCCGCCTGGGCCATGAGGTCCGTCATCCCGCCCGTCTTTGGCACTGCGACAGGCACCGGAGTCGGGGCAGGTGGCGCGATGGCAATCGCCACGCCCACGGAGTAGATGTTCTCGAACTGCGTGCTTCGCAGCTCGGGAGTCACCGTGACAAAGCCACGGGGATTGGCGAGCCCGGCCGCGCCTAGGATGAACGGACTCCCGACGAACGCAGGGATCACCAGGCCGAAATCGAAGACGCGCTCGGTTCCGTCCGCGAGGACGAGTCGATCCTGGCGAGCCTCGACGATGCTCGCGTTGGTGACCGGCTGGATGTGCCGGTCCGCGAACTCGTCCTCGAACATGCGTCCCGACTTGCCGATGCCGCCGACCCCGAAATGCCCGATGAAGGGTTCAGGGGTCACGAACTCCACCTGAAAGCGGTGGCGCTTCCGGCGGCGGCGGAGGGCAGTATCGATCTGCATGGCAATCTCATAGGCCGGACCGATGCAGCTCGAACCCGGAGCAGCTCCGACAACGATGCGGCCCCGATCGAGTGCCATGGTTCGCGAGAGGGCGTCGCGCGCCGCGACCGCTTCGGTCGTCGTGAAGGTTGATTGCGTGTAGGCCCTCGGGCCGATTCCAGGGACCGCCACATAGTCCAGCTCGGCTCCGGAGGCAATGACGAGGTAATCGTAGGGATAGCTCTCCGTAGCGGTGCGCACGTCGGCGCGGTCCGGATGGATCTCCAGTACCTCGCCGTGAACGAATCGGACGCCGCGTTTCCCCAGAGGCTCCGCCAGAGGCACCAGCAGGCGGGCAGGATCCCGCCAGCCGAGGATCACCCAGGGGAGAGACGGGACGAAGGTGAACTCGGCGTCCCGCGAAATGAGCGTGATCTCGACCTGGTTCCGGAGCTTCCGTCGCAGGGCGTAGGCGGTGTTGATCCCCCCGAAGGACCCGCCGACGATGACAATCCGCGTCGTCCTAGCCATCAGCGAAGCTCCGGCGCAACCGGCCGGGGGTCCGTCGGCCTTGCCGCTGAACCGTGAGCCGCGTAGTGTCCACGCCTGTGACCTTCGCCCCGCGCATTGTCGCTGCGACGGGAAGAACGCCGTCACCACAGGCGACATCAAGGACTCGCTTGCCGGTGAGCGGACCCGCTAGGGTCAGGACGAGGGCGAGTTCGATTCGATCGGTGACGTCGCCGAGCGCGCTGCCGCGCCACCGTGCATGGTGCTCGGGAGCGACGGTCACGGCCCGTTCCCCTTCGCCTTCCGTCCACCTGAACGCGAGGGCTGCGTGATCTCGACAGGGAGGCCACGCGCGCGCCAGTCCGGCATCCCCTCCTCAAGACGGACGGCCCGGAATCCCTCGCGGCGAAGCAGACTGACGGCCTCCACGGCCAGAACGCAATACGGGCCGCGGCAATAGGCCACGATCTCGCCGCCCGGTGGCAGGTCACGCAGCCTGCGCTTGAGATCCGCGAGCGGCACCGACAGCGCGCCGGGGATGTGCCCCGATTCGTATTCCTCCGTTGGGCGCACGTCCAAGACCGTCACCTCCCCGCTGCGGACCCGGGCGATAAGGGCCTCCACTTCCACGGGTTCCAGCGCGCCGCGCTCCTGAAGGAACTGGCGCGTGACCGCCTGCATCTCCAGGAGCCTCGACTCGGCGAGTCGCCGCAGGGACAGGTAGAATGCGCAGACCTCCTCGTCCGCCAAGCGATAGAGCACGTGGGTGCCCTTCTTCTCGCCCTCGACGAGTCTCGCCCGACGAAGCGCCTGAAGGTGATGGGAGGTGTTCGCCATCGACTGCCCGACTTCGCGGGCGATCGTTTCCACCGTCCGCGGCCCCTGGCAGAGGAGGTCCAGGATCTCGAGGCGCGGACCGCTGGCGAGGGAACTCCCAATTCGAGCGAGCTGCTCGTAGATGGACTGCTTCCAGATGCGGGATGAGGTCGCCATATATTCAAATCCTCGTTTGAACAATATAGGATAGATGCGGAGGGCGCGCAACCCTTGTTCCGGGCGCCGGGTGACAATCGTTCAATTGGTTGAACAGAAATCATTTACGGCACCGACGTATAGGCCCACCCTGTCACCGGTTGTGCGGTGATCTGGGTACTCCGTGCCGTCGCCGAGGCGAACGACGAGGCCGCGGTTCCGGGTCAGAACGCCCGCTTCCTGAGGGCACCCGCTCGTAGCGTCCCTTTGCCAGCGCGTCGTCGAGGCTCAGAACCACTTGCCGCACAGCATGTTTGGCTCGATGCAGATTCCTCTTGCCTCTATATCTAGGTATAGAGGCGATACTGATGTTGGAGGTGGAGATGAAGGAAGAGACCATGCTGATCGGGAAGGTTGCACATCAGGCTCGCGTGAACGTCCAGACGCTCCGCTATTACGAGCGTCGCGGGTTGCTCGAGGAGCCGGAGCGAACACCGTCCGGCCAGCGCGCGTATCCAGAGGACGCCGTCCGCCGAGTACGCTTCATCAAGCGCGCCCAGGAACTCGGCTTCTCGCTCGCGGCTGTCAAGGAGCTTCTCTCGCTGCGAGCGGCTCCCCGCGCCAAGTGTGCTGACGTGCTTCAGCAGGCGCAGGAGAAGATCCGGGACATAGACGACAAGATCTCAACCTTGCGCAGGATGCGAAAGGCCCTCTCCAGACTCATGGCGGAATGCGAGGGGAGCCTGCCCGCTACGGAATGCCCGATTCTGGGGGCGCTCAATGATCGGATGGAGAGACAGTGAACGATAGAACACCCTCGTGGGGACGGGGCGACGACCCGAGCATCGTCTGCCCAGCGTGCGGCAGCAAGGGGCGGGCGGTGAAGCCCATCACGATCGAGTCCCTCGTGACCGAGTGGGCGCGGAGTCAGGTGGACCGCAGCGATGGCTTTCGTTTCTGCCCCGAGCCATCCTGCGACGTGGCCTACTTCAACCCCGAGACCCGTGCGCGATTGATGCGAACCGATGTGAAGGTCCGTATCGGACAGAAGGAGGCATTGCCGCCCCGCACGATCTGCTACTGCTTCAATCACACGGTTGAGGAGATCGAGGCGGATGTGCGACGGGCGGGGACATCTCCCATACCCGATGAGATCACGGAGAAATGCCGCCAGGGTCTGGATCGCTGCGAGGAGACGAACCCGCAAGGCGCCTGCTGTCTCGGCAATGTGCGGCGTGTTCTAAAAGAGGCTGAGGCGGAGACGAAACGGGGGGCCCCCACGATGGCGAGGTTGCATCAGGTATCCAATGAGATCGAGGAGGATTGTTGCGCGATGAACCCGCAAGACAAGCCCTATACGGGATCCCGCGTGAGCGTCGGGACGGTTGCTCAGGTCGGAGCACTGGCATCAGCAGTGGTCGCCTCGGCCTGCTGCTGGTTGCCGCTGCTACTCATCGGGCTCGGAGTTTCCGGGGGCGCCTTGTCGGCCACTTTTGAAGCCTGGCGGCCGATCATGCTTCCGGTGACGTTCGCGCTGCTTGGCCTGGCCTTCTACTTCACGTATCGGAAGCCGAGCGCGGCCGTGGGATCGACGGCGGGCGGCTCCGGTGGCGAGGAGCGATCCTGTTCACTGCCGGAGTCGACCTCAGACGCCACGGCGTGCTGCCCGCCCGCGGGGGCGGGAGCCTGGACGCTGAACAGAGTCAACAAGATCACGTTGTGGGTGGTGACCGCGTTCGTCCTGGCCTTCGCCTTCTTCCCGAACTACGTGGGCTATGTGCTCGGGGGCAGCAACACGCTCGCGGCCCGCGGCGATCTGGACAAGGTGGTAGTGGCGATCGACGGAATGACCTGCGAGGCGTGCGCCGCGAACATCGAGAACTCCCTGCGCAAGGTCCCGGGGGTGGAAGCGGCG
>Ga0214472_10006404_pt1 | contig 12341 bp, 11 predicted proteins | sample RVTome_6_FD_207662 | JGI IMG/M metagenome (GOLD analysis project Ga0214472, IMG submission 207662) | Soil microbial communities from uranium-contaminated site in the Upper Colorado River Basin, Wyoming, United States - RVT140D175 | ecosystem: Environmental > Terrestrial > Soil > Contaminated >... | reverse complement strand
CGGCGCACGCCCCAAAATCGCCTCCTCCAACTTTCGGATAGGTTCTTAGGAGGTATTGGCAGATGGAATCATTCTTTTCCTTGCTGAAACGGAGGGCCGAGGATGCCGGCACGCTGTTGTGCGTGGGGCTGGATCCGCATCCGGCGGACCTGCCGGCGCCGACCGCGGGGGCGGCCCTGGATTTCTGCCTCCGGCTGGTGGACGAGACCGCCCGCTTCGCTGCCGCCTTCAAGCCGAACGCCGCCTTTTTCGAGGTCCACGGCGCCGAGGGCTGGACGGCGCTGAAGACGCTGGTCGATCACATCCGGGATTCGTCGTCCGCATCCGGATCGCGCATCCCGGTCCTGCTCGACGCCAAGCGCGGCGACATCGCCTCGACGGCCGAGGCCTACGCCGGGGCAGTCTTCGAGACCCTGGGCGCCGATGCCGTGACGCTCAACCCCTATCTCGGCGCCGATTCGATCATCCCCTTCCTGGCCGACCATGAGCGCGGGGTCTTCCTGCTGTGCAAGACATCCAACCCCGGCGCGGCGGACTTGCAGAACCTGGCGGTCGAGCCGGGAGTGCCCCTGTACGAGCGGGTGGCCCGCCTGGCACAGGGGCTCAACGTGAAAGACAATATCGGACTGGTGGTTGGGGCGACGCAGCTTGATGCGCTGCGGCGGGTCCGGGCGGTTGCCCCGGATCTGTGGTTCCTGGCGCCCGGGGTCGGGGCACAGGGCGGGGATCTCGAGGCGGCGCTGGCGGCCGGGCTGCGGGCGGACGGGGCCGGGATGCTGGTCTCGGTGTCGCGCGCTCTTTCCCGGTCCGAGAACCCGCGCCGGACGGCGGCGGAGCTGCGCGACCGGATTATTGATACAAAGTATCAATTAGGGCGGTCCGGTGCCAGGGAAATTGATACAAAGTATCAAAAACCAGGGATCGATGATCGAGAATCGAGAATTGAAGATCAAAAAACGGACATCCTCACAGCGGGTACGACCGGAGGCACGGGCGGGAAAAAGGGAGACCGCATCCGGACGTCGCCGGTCCTGGCGGCGCTGGCGGAAGAGCTGATCGACATGGGCTGCGTGCAGTTCGGGAGGTTCAAGCTGAAATCGGGGCTCGAGTCGCCGATCTACATCGATCTGCGCCGGATCGTGGCGAATCCCGCCGTGCTGGACCTGGCTGCCGAGGCGCTGGTCCAGCTGCTGCGCAGCCTTGAATTCGACCGGGTGGCGGCGCTGCCGTATGCGGCCGTCCCGATCGGCACGGCCGTCTGCCTGCGCGGCGGTTGGCCGCTGGTGTACCCGCGCAAGGAGGCCAAGGCATACGGCACGATGGCGGCCGTGGAGGGGGTTTACGAAGCGGGCGAAGTCGCCGTCGTCCTGGACGACCTGATCACGACCGGAGGGACCAAGTTCGACGCGATCGAGAAGCTGGAGGTGGCCGGGCTGGTGGTGCGGGATGTCGCTGTCCTGATCGATCGGTCGGGACCCGGGGCAGGGGAGGAGCTGGAGGAGCGGGGGTTGCGGCTGCACGCGGTCTTCACGCTGGAGGAGTTGCTGGATTATTGGGAGGCGGAAGGGGGATGGGTGCCGGAGGAAGATATTGCGGCGGTGAGGGAGTATATCCGGGAGTGAGGGATATTTGTCCCAGGCTAAAAGCCGCTCGGAATCCGCCGGTTGGTCAATTCTGCGCTTCGAGGCTGATGACCGATCGATAAACTGCCTCAAACCCCTCCACCATCCTCTCCACCGAAAACCACCCCTTGACAAAATCAGCCCCCGCTGCGCCGACCGCCTTCCCCCGATCCGGGCTCTCGAGCACCGCCAGCAGCCGTTCGGCCAGGGTGCCGGCATCCCCCGCGTCCACCAACCACCCGGTCACCCCCGCCTCCACCAGCTCCCGCGCCCCATCCACCCCGGTCGCGACCACAGGCACCCCCGCCGCCATTGCTTCCATCACCGCGTTTGGCATCCCTTCAAAAATCGCCGGGTGCGCATAGACATCCATCGCGGCGAAGAGGTCCGGCAGGTCCGACCGAACGCCGAGGAAATGGACCCGGCCGGCCAGACCCGCCTCCCGGACCTGCCGTTCCAGCGGCTCCCTCAGCTCCCCGTCCCCGATCACGAGCAGCTGCGCGGCGGTGCGGTCGCGGATCCGGGCGAAGGCTTCGATCAGGTCCGCATGCCCCTTTTGCGGCCGGAGCCGGCCGACCGTCCCGATCACCGGGACGTCCGCCGGGACGATCCCAGCGAGCACCGCCCTGCCGCGATCGGAAGGGGCTTGAAACCTGACCCCATTCGGAATCACGACCACCTGCTCGGGCCGTACCCCTTCGTGTTCTATGGAAAAGTCCACCACGGACCGCGCGTTGAATACGACTTTGTGCGCCCAGGGCATCGTCCCCCGGTCCAGCCGCAGCTGCCATGGTCTTTTATCGAGGTTGCGCGCCCGGATCGAGGTCACCACCAATGGAACTCTTGCAAGCCGTCCCACCGTGCGCCCCAAGATATCCGAGGTGGGCAGAAAGGTCTGGAGGACGTCGGTGCGGCGCAGCGCGGCGTAAAGCCGGCCGAGACCGTACCCGGACAGGAGCTGCAGTTTCCCGAGAACGACCACCCGCGCCCCGGCCGCCTCCAGTTCGGCGACCACACCCGGATCGAACCGCCGGTTCAGGCAGAAGATCTCCTGTCTAACTGCTCGTGCGGTCAGTCCCTCGACCAGGTAGCCGAGAACGGTCTGGGTGCCGGCGCGGAGCAGGTTGTCGATCAGGTAGATGATCTGCATGAAAGCCGTTCCGGTGTTGAGGTACCGGGTGTCGGAATAACCTGCACCCAGCACCCGGCAACTGGCAACTGGCAACTGTAAACTATCTTTTCGCCCAATCCCACACCGCCAGGAGCACACCGGAGAAGACCCCTGCCCCCAGCAGCTTGAAGATATCGATCACCGTCCAGCCGGCGATCTGGTCGAAGGCGGTGTAGCGGCGGAGGTACCAGAACAGGAACCAGACCGGGACGGACAGCCCGACGATCGCCGCGCGGCGCATCCATGGATCGGGACGTTCCAGCTGAACGACGGCGACCCGGGCGGCCAGGACGATCTGCACCACGACGAAGGCTACCCGGTACCGCGGGTTGTCCCACATGTCCCCGCCGCCCCAGAACGAAGCGATCAGAATCGCGGTCCAGGCGGCCGCAACGAAACCGGAGACGATGCCGCGGCTGTCCGCCGACCGGATCCACTGCAGCGGTGCCGCCAGCAGCGGAACCAGAAGCAGGGTCCAGCCCAGCGAACGCCAGACACCGATCGCCCACCAGAGGGGGACGCTGAAGGCGGTGAGCTGGGCCGGGAGCAGCGGTCGAGTGACGCCGTACAGGACGAGAAACGGGAGATCGAACCATTCGGGGGTGCCGTCGAAGATCCGCTGCAGCCATCCGGAGGCGCCCTCGGACAGGCGCGCCTGCCAGCGGGCGGACAGCTCGAACCACGCCACGGCCATCTCGAGCGGCGAATCGTATGCCTCCGCATTGAGGCGCGGTGCGATCCCCTCCCAGCCCAGGGTGAGCGCTGCCGCCACCAGCACCGCCAGCCCACCGAGCACCAACCACAAGCGCCAGCTGCGTACGACGCGCCAATCGTCCAGTCCCAACCCGATCAGACCGAGCAGGGCGACCAGGATCCCGGCGTACGGGGGGGAAATCGGCAGCATCAAGATGAGCGGGACGACCATCCAGGCGAGGCCTTTCCCCGGCCGGCCGTTCGGACGGGCGTGGAAGACGACCAGTCCGTACACCGCCGCCGCGGCCAGCGGCATGACCAGGGCTTCCCGCATCTGGGAGCTGCCGAGCAGGACGGCCTCCGGGAAAAGCGCCAGTCCCCAGGCCGTCCAGGCCGCCGTCCGGGCGCCGAACAGCCGTTTTGCGGCAGCCCAGCCGAGCGGTACGGCCAGGGCCGAGAACCCTGCGCTTAAAACGACCATCAACAGCGGCTGGTGTATCCCGGACCCAAGCGCCCGGTAGACGGCGGCGCTGAGAAACAGGTACCCGCCGTATTGATCGGCGCCGCGCAGGTTGCCGATCTCGGTCTCTCGAAATGCGCCCGAGAGCGGAGCATCCGAGCCGGCCAACTCCCAGGCCGCCGTATCGCGCCGGTATGCGTCCTCCATGATGTAGCCGGCATTCTGGACGTCTGTATCGTACCCGGCGGCCGGGAGCAGGAGGAACCAGGCGACCCCCGCCGCAAGCCGCAGCAAGGCCGCCGCGAGCGTCAGCCGGACCAGCCAGCCGGGCGGGTTCTCCTGCGCCAGGAGCTGGAACAATCCGGCGCCGATCCCCGTCGACAGGAGGAACAGGACCAGGAAGGAGGGCCATCCGGTTACCCCGGAGAACCCTGTCGAGATCCAGGCTAGCACCAGCGCCAACCCGGTGGATGCCGCGAGGACGGTCAGAAAGGGTCGAAGAAAAAAATCGGATTTCATATCGCAGGGGCCGCGCCCCGAACCTCGATTCTATCCCGAACCTGCGAGGATCCGCTCCGCGCGCGCGCGCCAATCGTATCCGGCAGCGGCTGTTTTTGCGGCCGCGCCGAGACGGGCGCGGTGCGCCGGGTCGGCGCGGAGGTCGGCGAGGGCGGCTGCCCAGGCGTCGACGTCACCGGGCGGGAGCAGGACGGCGGTGTCTTCGTCCAGCACCTCGCGCAGGACAGGCAGGTCGCTCGAGAGGATCGGGCGGCCTGCGGCCAGGTATTCGAACAATTTCATCGGCGAGAGGTATGCGGCGATATCACCGCCGGACGAGGCCGCGACTTTCTCACCGTATGGCATCAGCAGGACGTCGCAGGCAGCCTGGTAGGTCGGCAGGTCGACATTGGGGACAAAGCCGGGCAGGGACACGTTCTCGAGCCCTGCTGCAGCCGACCGGACCCGTGCGAGGTCCGCGTCCCGGCCGCCGACGAGCAGGAACTGGACCGCCGGCAGCCGCCCGGCCAGGTCCAGGATGGTCTCGACCCCGCGCCCTGCGTAGAGGTGGCCGGTGTAGCCGGCGGTGAAACGCTCGGGAAGACCGAGCGCAGTGCGAGCCGCTTCCGGCCCCGGGAGATCGGCGAAGCGATCGAGATCGACCCCGTCCCGCTCGACGACGGCGAAAGGCGCCTGGGGCAGCCGAAATTCGCGCGCCAGGTCGGCCAGGAGTGCGTCCGAGATGACGACCAATCGCCTTGCACCGCGACTGCGCAGGAAGAGCCGCATCAGCAGCGGACCCATCTTTCCGTGCGGTACGTCGTGGACCTCGAGGATCGTCGGCAGCCGGCGCAGAACGGCCGCGGCGGCGGCCTGCGGGTGACGGGTGAAAACCAGGTCGGACTCGAATGCCCGGGTTCGCGAGGCAGCCCGCAGCCCGAAGTCGTAGCCGCGCAGAGGGACCGAAACCGGGACCCATTCGATCCCGAACTCGACCCGCAGACCGTAGTGCTCGCCGAGGTCCGGCCAGGCGAGCCCCGTCCCCAGGTTTTCCGGATGCCTCCCTCCGGGGAGCGGTACGATCATTTGCACCGCGTGTCCCAGCTCGACGAGCGCGCCGGCCATCTTCATGACCTGGAAGGTGTTGGCGCGGCGGGAGGGGAGATAGGAGGGCGCGATGCAGGCGATCCGTTTCATTTTATTTTTAAAATGACGGTTAGTGGCGGGCAAAGCCCGCTATCTATCTTCAATTCGTCACCGTTTCTCGGATGGAAATTTCCCGGTAGGTCTTCCTCACGTTCAAGCCGATCGAAAACAAATAATAACCCGTCAGGAGCCAGGCCGCGGCCAGGTAGCCAAACCCGGGCACGAGCAGCAGGGTCAGGGAGACCTTGAAGACGGCCGCGGCGGCGTTGACCTTTGTGGGGTAGCCGGGGCGGTCGAGCGCGAGCAGGGCGGTCCGGTTCCAGTAGAAGCTGTTGGCGGCGAGCAGCCCGATCAGCATGATCATCAGCGCCGGGTAGGCCGGCAGGAATTCGGGCGCATACAGCCATTCGATCAGCGACCGCCCGAAGATCGCCAGGAAGAGGGCCGTCACCCCGGTGTACAGTGCCGCCAGGCGCGATCCCTGGCGAAGGACGTAGCGGACGTTCTCCCAGGCCTTGCGGGCGACCTCCCGGGCCAGCTCCGGGTAGGTGGCCTGCGGGAGCGGGCTGATCGGGATCAGCACGAGGTTCGCCAGGGCGATGGCCAGCTTGTACCAACCCGCTTCGGTGGGGCTCCGCAATAGGAGTACCCAGAGCTGCTCGCTGTCCTTGTTGACCAGGTTGATCGTAGCGCTGATATTGGTGCTGAAGGCAAAGCGCAGCAGCTCGCGATAGCGGGAGCGCAGGACGGCGACCGGTGTTCGGCTCCAGCCGCGGCCCCAGGCTCGCCCGGCCTCTCGGAACGCCAGCGCAGTGACCGCCAGCCCGTTCAAGAACTTCCCGGCCATGTAGGCCAGGACGACATCGACCAGGTCCCCGCCGGACAGGAACGCCAGGCCGATCAGCAGCAGGGTCAGGGCGCTCTGGGCTGCCTGGACGAAGGCGATCGTCCGGAACCGGTCCAGGATCTGGAGCAGCCCGGTAGCGCTTTCGAAGACCAGGTTGCCGAGCACGATCAGCCCGTAAAGGACGAAGATTTCCGTCAGATCGGTATCCCTGGCCAGGAAGCGCGCCCCCAGCGGCGCCAGCAAGGCGATCAGCCCGAAGGATAGCAGGGAGGAAAGTCCTTCGACAAAACAGGCAAACTTGAACGCGGCGGCGCTGCTGGGTACGTCCTGCTCCTCCATGGATTGTCCGATGTAGCGGACGACGAGCTCTCCCATCCGGAACGACCCGAGCTTGTTGATCACGCTGGTGAAGCTGACCACCCCGCCCAGGATCCCGAACCGCGCCACCCCGAGCAGGTTGGTGACGAGCAGGTTCTGGAAAAACCCCAGCGCAACGGCGATCCCGGAGGCGCTTAAAAGGTAAGCCGAGTTCTTGAGGATCCGAGCGATTAACGGGTTCTCGCCGAGTTTGTCGATGAGCCTGGGCATGGATATTGTGAAAAATTTAGCTCCGGACCGGGGTGAAACCCGGTCCGGAGCTAAATTTTTCTATCCTCCGACGTCGAGGCGGGAAGCCCACTCCCGCTCCTCCCGGTACCACGCAATCGTCCTCGCCACGCCTTCCTCCAGCCCGACCTGCGCCTCCCAGCCCAGGATCCGCCCGGCCTTGCTGACGTCGGCCAGATTGGCCGTCATATCGGCGGCGGGGAAGGGACGGTGCTCGATGCGGGCTTTTTTTCCAAGTCCCCGCTCGATCAACCCGATCAGCTCGTTCATCGTCACGTTCTCGTGTCCGCCCAGGTTGAAGATCTCGAAGCCGACCGGCTTGAGCCCCAGGATCACCCCGCGGGCGATGTCGTCGACGTAGGTGAAGCCGCGTGATTGGGTTCCGTCGCCGTTGAGCTGCAGCGGTTCACCCTCTTCGATCCAGCGGACGAAACGGAAAACGGACATGTCGGGACGCCCGGCGGGGCCGTAGACGGTGAAGAACCGGGTCACGGTGACGTCGATATCGAACAGGTAGTGATAGGCGTGGGCCATGGCCTCGGCGCCCTTCTTGCTGGCGGCGTAGGGCTGCAGCGGCGTGCTGCTGTCTGCCGTCTCCGGTGTGGGGAGCGGGGCGTCCGCGCCGTAAACACTTGAAGTCGAAGCCAGGATGAACTTGGGGATGCCGTTATGCCGGCAGAGCTCGAGGAGGTTGAGGGTGCCGGTCGTATTCGTATCGAGATAGACCCAGGGATCCAGCACGCTGGCGCGCACCCCGGCGCGGGCCGCCAGGTTGATCACCGCGTCGAAAGGACCGTATCCGGAAAATGCGGCGACGCCGTCCCGATCGGCGATGTCGAGCCGCCTGAAATCGAAGCCTGCCCGGCCCTCGAGCCGGTCGAGACGGTACGTTTTCATACGGGGATCGTAAGCGTCGTTCAGGTTGTCAACCCCGAAGACCTCGTGTCCGGCTTCGAGCAGCAGTTCGCAGACGCGGGCGGCGATGAACCCGGCCGCGCCGGTGACCAGGTACCGGGCCATTACAGCTTCACGACATTCGGATGCCCGGCCGCCCCGAGTTTGAGGGCGTTGCGGGTGTCGACGATCAGATCGGCTGAATCCAGGATCTGCCCGTATTCATAAGCACTGTGGTCGGTGACGATGGCGACGCAGTCTGCGGTGCGGACGGCCTCCAGGAGGTCCGGGACGCTTGCCATCTCGAGGCCGTCGTGGTCGAAGTGCGGGATGTGCGGATCGTGGTATTCAACCAGGGCTCCCTTTTCGAGCAGCAAGGTGATGATGTCCAGGGCGGGTGATTCGCGCAGGTCGTCGATATCCGGTTTGTAGGCTGCGCCGAGGACGAGCACCTGGCTGCCTTTGAGCGGTTTACCGCGCTCGTTGAGGGCGTCCATCACCAGGGTGACGACGTGGCGCGGCATCCCGGTGTTGACCTCCGAAGCCAGCTCGATGAAGCGGGCGGTGTAGTTGAGCGAGCGCAGCTTCCAGGACAGGTAAAGCGGGTCGATCGGGATGCAGTGCCCGCCGAGGCCAGGCCCGGGGGTGAACTTCATGAATCCGAACGGCTTGGTCGCAGCGGCCTCGATCACTTCCCAGACGTCGATTCCCAGCCGGTCGCACATCAGGGCCATCTCGTTGACCAGGCCGATGTTGACCATCCGGAAAGTGTTTTCGAGCAGCTTGGTCATCTCGGCCGACTCGGCCGAGCGCACGGTGACGATCGTTTCGATGGCCTGCCGGTACCACACAGTGGCCACTTCGCCGCAGTCCGCCGTGATCCCGCCGATGACTTTGGGCGTGTTGACCGTGGTCCAATCTTGGCGGCCCGGGTCGACCCGTTCGGGCGAGAAGGCCAGGAAGAAATCCGTCCCGGCCTTCAGGTCGGTCCCGGCGGAGATCGTCGGGAGCATCAGCTCGCGGGTCGTACCCGGGTAGGTGGTCGACTCCAGCACGACGACCATGCCCGGGTGCAGGTGAGCAGCCAGGGTCTCGGAGGCGGAGACAATAAAGGACAGGTCCGGATCGCCCGTCTTGCGGAGCGGGGTCGGGACGCAGATCGAGACGGCGTCTATCTCCTTCAGAACGGAGAAATCGGTCGTGCCGCGCAGGCGGCCGGCCTCCACGTGCTTCCGGACCTGCTCTGCCGGGACATCCTGGATATAGCTCAGGCCGCGGTTGAGCAGGTCGATCTTTTCGGTGACGAGGTCGATCCCGGTGACGTCGAAGCCGGCGTCCGCGAGGACGACGGCGAGCGGCAGCCCGACGTAGCCGAGGCCGATCACGGCCACGCGGGCTGTTCGGTTCTCGAGTATTTCGAGGAGATTCTGTTTAAGAGTCATAGTCGTTTCGCATGGTTGGAGAAATTGAATATCCAGGCCGGGCGAAGCCCAGCCTGGATATTCAATTTCTCCTTTCCATCAATAGCGCATCTTCCCCGTCCGCATATCGCCGCGGGCTGATGCCGACGATTCTAAACCTAAATGTCTCATAAAGGGCTTTTGCGGCCGAATTGCTCGCCCTGACTTCGAGGGTAAACCGGGCGGCCCCTTCTTCCTTGGCGGCTTCGATCGCCTTTTCCAGGAGAGCCTTTCCCGCCCCGCGCCGGCGTTCATCGGGATGGACCGCCAGGGTCGCGACCTGGTACTCATCCACGATCAGCCAGCCCACCAGGGCGCCGATCACCCGGCCGCAGGTTTCGGCCGTCCAGCAGCGCGCGCGGGGGTTGAAATCCAGCTCGTAGCGGTAGGAGCCCGGCGGCCAGGGCAGCGGGAAAGACTCCCGGTCGATGGCTTCGATGGCCTCGAGATCGTCCGTCCGCATGCGCCGGATCGTGATCGGCTCTGCGCCGTTCATCCGTCGATTCCGGCCGTGGACAGGTAGATGGGGGCCAGTTCGGCCGGGTCGTCCCGTTCTCCGGCCGAGAAGCGCTCCCAGGCCAGCAGGGCCAGGATGCCCGGGCGCCTGACGTTGGCGTCCGGCGGCGCGGGACGGGCGAAGGGATGCCCCGCCAGCAGCGTGAGGGCGTCCGCGGTCAGCTCCCCGCACAGGACTGCCGGCCCGGTCAGACCGGCGGCCAGGTCCTCGATCGTGACCAGATTGAGCGCTCCCGTGGACTGCCAGCCGGATTCCGTCCAGGCATAATGCCCGGCGGCCAGCCGTTTCCGGCCCGCTTGGAGCAGTGCGATCAGCGGCAGGTCGGAGGGAGGATGCCCGGCGGCGGTAATGTCCAGGCTCGGGATCCCGATCAGCGGCGTCCCGTGGGCCAGCGACAGGCCCTTGGCGAAGGCCAGCCCCGACCGCAGCGCCGTGAAGGAGCCCGGTCCAACGGCGGCGCCGATGGCGGACAGCGCCGGAAAGCCGATCCCGGTCCGTGCGAGCGCCCGCCCCACCGCCGGGGCCAGCTCGGCAGTGTGGTGGAAAGGGCTCGTCCAGGTGGATTCGGTCAGGATCCGCTGCCCGTCGAAAAGGGCGAGGCCGATTTGCCGTGTAGAGGTGTCGATTGCAAGAAGCATTGGTAATCCGGTCCGGATCGGTCAGACCGCCGTTTCCGTTGGGCCGGAATCATGCGGCGCCCGGGCGGGGGCAGGCAGGGAAGTATCCGCCGAGCCGGTCGTTCCGGATACGACGGTGATCTTCCGTCGATCGTATCCGAGGTCGGTGAACCGGACGGAGAAGTCCGGCGGCGGAAGGGCTGCGTGGACGCGCTCAGCCCATTCGACCACCAGGGGTCCCACGGCGAGGAGGGAGTCGATGTCGATGTCTTCGGCGTCTGCCGGCCCGCTGAGCCGGTACGCATCCATGTGGTACAGGCGGCCCCCGTCCGCGCGGCGGTATTCGTTGACGAGGACGAAGGTCGGCGAAGTGACCCGGTCGGTTGAACCCCAGCCGCGGGCGAGCCCCTGGACGAAGGTCGTCTTGCCGGCGCCGAGATCACCGTCCAGGCTGACGAGATCGCCGGGGGCCAGGCGAGCGCCGAGCGAAGCGCCGAGTGCCTGCGTCTCGGAGGGGGAGGAAGTGGTGACGGTCGACATACGGGGGAAATTATACCTACTCGGCCGGGATGCCGGTCGCGGATCGCGGGGCGCCCGCTTAGCGGCGTCATTTCCGGCGTACCAGTCCAAAAGTACTAAAACCCGGCAATAACCTCCCATCCGCTCCGCCGTCAGAGAGTATAGACAAAGGGAACAGGGTTTGGCAGGGTCCCCAAATCGCAATTCCATAATTCCTGCATCCTTCAAAATCGCATCTTCAATTTTCGGATAGCTACTCAGGAGAATATCATGAAGAAGCCTGGCATCGCCGCGATGCTGATCCTGATCAGCGCGCTTTTATTTATCCCGATCATCCCGGCCTGGGCGTACCCCGCCCCACCGCTGCCGGATGACAACCTGATCGTCAATCCCTGGTTCCGCTCCGCGGAGGACCCGCACAAAGCCGGTCTTGACGGTTGGACGAACGAGCTGACCGACGGCGTCGGCTGGGGAATCAGCCAGAAGGTCGATAACCCGTCACCGGAGATCCTGGTATCCGGCGACTGCGGCTTCGAACCCGTCTACTGCGGTACCGGCGCCCGCTGGGCAGAGGAACGACTGGACGGGGAGAAGATGACCTATCCCGGGCTCGACGTTTACCTGCACCAGGTCATCGCCACGGACCCGGCTCACCAGCGCCTCAATTTCTCGATGCACTGGGTCAACCACCGGATCGACGTGGCTGAAGTCCTCGTCTTCGGTTCGCAGGGCTCGAACGGACCCTGGGAGCTCGTCTGGCTGCCGATCACCATCTCGCAGGACGAGAACCCGCCGCCTTGCTGCGTACCGGGACATAACGACCTGCCCTGGTTCGAGACGTCGATGTTGTCGACCACCCTGGCGGTGGGCTACCCGTATTACAAGCTGGTGCTGCATGCCCGCTATCCGGCTCCGGACCGGGAGTCGGGTAATGTCGGCGTGAAGATCACCGGTGTTTACTTTTCCAGCGGGTTGACGAACGATGCGACCAGCCTGTCGACCCCGGTGGTGGTCTACAACCCGACGATTGTCTCGGGCGGCAGTACGCCGGAGCCCACCGCGACGCCGACCGATTCGGGCCGGCCCACCCAGCCCCCGCTTCCGACCCCAACCCAGCCGGGACCCACCGCCACACCAGGCCGGATTCCCCCGGGCGATCCCACGAGCACACCGGTCGACCCGACCCCGCCCCCGCGGATCCGGCCATAGGCCCGGTTCGTAACGACTCAGCCCGTCGCTGAGAATGTGGGAAAATGAGGTGGGGGGGGGGGGGCAGCCCCCCCCCCCACCA
>Ga0214472_10006402_pt1 | contig 12342 bp, 11 predicted proteins | sample RVTome_6_FD_207662 | JGI IMG/M metagenome (GOLD analysis project Ga0214472, IMG submission 207662) | Soil microbial communities from uranium-contaminated site in the Upper Colorado River Basin, Wyoming, United States - RVT140D175 | ecosystem: Environmental > Terrestrial > Soil > Contaminated >... | reverse complement strand
TCGGCGGCGTCCCGGTCGACATCGAGCCGATCTTCGCCAGCGCCAAACAGCTGAGCTGAGAAACGGGGACTGGTACCGAATTTCCGGCTCTATACCCCTCTCCCCCTGGGAGAGGGGATGGGGTGAGGGAATGGGCTCGAAGCCAGCACGTGGAGAGCGCCGAGGTAACGCGTGTCAGGTCAGCGTCTCGCCGGGGCGCAGCTCGATGACCCGCAGATCGGGCAGGTGTTTGGTGAGCTCGCGCAGCTTGGCGGGCGTGCCGGTCAGAACCGGGAACGTCCCGTAGTGCATCCCCAGCACCCGCCGGCAGCCGAGCAGCTCGCAGGCCTTGGCCGCCTCTTCCGGACCCATGGTGAAATGATCGCCGATCGGCAGCAGCGCCAGATCGGGCCGGTAGAGCTCGCCGATCAGGCGCAGGTCGCCGAACACCGCGGTATCGCCGGCGTGGTAGATGCGGTAGTCGTTGTCGAAGCGGATCACGTAGCCGGCCGGCTCGCCGCCGTAGCCGCCGTCCGGCAGCGAGGAGCTGTGCAAGGCGTGCACCATGGTGATGCGGACGTCGTCCAAGGTCACGCTGCCGCCCTTGTTCATGCCGACGCAGTTTTTCACCCCATCGGACTCGAGCCGGCTGGTCAGGTCGTAGATCCCGACCACGGTCGCCTTCGGATGGGCTTTGGCCAGCGTCACGGTATCGCCCAGATGGTCGCCGTGCGCGTGGGTGACCAGGATCAGGTCGACCTGCTTGGGCCGGTGCCAGGCCTTGGGGCAGCTTGGGTTGCCGCTCAGGAACGGGTCGATCAGGATTTCGCGGCCCTTGGGGGTGCGGATGCGAAAGGCCGAATGGCCCAACCAGGTCAGCTCAATGCCATTGTCGAGCATTTCGCCGCTTTCAGAATAGGCCTCGCCACTGAAAGCTGTCAACTCGGGCCGGCGCGATTGCCATCGCCCCTAAGTCTCGATAGAATCATGGTTTATCGAATAGAGCCGACATGATCCTAGGCCACCTTACGGTCACCGCCGCCGCTCACCGGCTGCTGCGAAAGCCGCTGCCAGGCGCCGCCTCGCTGCCGCTCGGCGCGCTCCTGCTTGGGGCCTACCTGCCGGACCTCAGCGACAAGTCGATCAACCTGCTGACCGGTCTCTCGGGCCGCGGATACGGCCATTCGCTGGTGGTCCAGCTGGTTTGCTTCGGGCTGATTTTCCTGCTGCTGCCGCGCCGGCGCGTGAGCTGTGCCGCGCTGGGGCTGGGCGCGGCGCTGCACTTGGTACAGGATTGGGTTGCGCCGGCGGTGCTGCTGGCGCCGCTCCTGGGACTGGTGCCGCCCGGGCCGCGCTTCAGTTTTGTTCAAAGCATGATGAATTTCTACGGCGGCGGCGGCGTTCCAGTCTGGATCGAGCTGGCTGCGGCCGGCTTCTGGCTGCTGCAGGCGGCGCGCTGGTGGCGCAGGCGTTCCGCCGCCGCGCCGCCGCGGCCCGCCGCCGAAGAGGCGGTCGCGTACGCCGAATGAGCCTGGAGGGCAAGGTCGCGCTGGTGACCGGCGGCTCGCGCGGCATCGGCAAGGCGATCGCCGCCGCCCTGGTCCAGCGCGGCGCCACGGTGGTGGTGACCGCGCGCGACCGCGAAGCCGCGGAAGCGGCGGCGCAGGAGATTGGGTCGACGTCGAGCGCCAAGACGCTGGGGCTTTTGGCCGACGTGCGCGATCCGGCCCAGGTCGCGGTCGCCTTCGGCGAAGTCGAGTCGAGCTTCGGCGGGCTCGACATCCTGGTCAACAACGCCGGGATCGGCGTGTTCGCGCCGGTCGGCGAGCTGACCCCGGCGGATTGGCGCCGGACCATCGACACCAACCTCAGCGGAGTTTTCTACTGCTGCCACGAAGCGGTGCCGCGGCTCAAGCGCCGCGGCGGCGGCGCGATCGTGAACATCGGCAGCCTGGCCGGCCGCGAGGCGTTCGCCGGCGGCGCGGCCTACAACGCCAGCAAGTTCGGCTTGCTCGGCTTCAGCGAGGCGCTGATGCTCGACGTGCGCCACGACGGGATCCGGGTCGCGATCGTGATGCCGGGCAGCGTCAACACCGAGTTTCGCGATCAGCAGCCGCAGGATCCGGACCAGACCTGGAAGCTGTTGCCCGAGGACGTGGCCCATGCGGTGATCGCGTTTCTCGAGCTGCCGGACCGAGCGATGCTCTCCAAGCTCGAGCTCCGCCCCAGCCGCCCGCCTAGAAAATGACGTCATTCCGGCGCAAGCCGGAAACCAGAACCTCCGCGGGGGCAACTTGATGGGCAACCGCATGCGCGTTCGAACATTCGGAACCGGGGTGCCGGTGGTCTCGATTCCGGGTCTGGCCGGCGGCTCGGGGATGTTCGACGGCATCCATCGGGTAATGGCGGGCGCCGGCTGCCGGGTGCTGGCGCTGGACCTGGCCGGGGACCGCTGGGATCAGTGGGTGCCGGCGCTCAGCTTCGAGGGCTATGTCGAGCAGCTCGATCAGCTCTGGCAGCGCGAGCTGGGCGCGCCCGCGATCCTGATGGGCACCTCCTTCGGCAGCCTGCTTGCGCTCGAGGCGCTCGCCGCGCGGCCGGACCGGTGGCGGGCGTTGATCCTGGTGTCGCCGCCGCTGCCGCCGCCGCTGCCGGGCTTGGGCCACCGGGTGCGGCGCGCAATCCGGAGCTGGGGCGGCCACCGCGCCGTGTGCGGCGCCGCCACCGCCGTGTTTTTCGCCATGGTCGCTTGGGAAGGCATCCATCCGGTCACGCTGTGGCGCGCTCGGGCCCAGCTCGATGCGATCGCCGACGCGCGCACCCCGGCCAAGACCATCGATGAGAAGCTGCGCCTGCTGTACGACGTGTGGAAGCCCGAACGCCTGCCGCGCTCCGACCAGCCCGCGCTGCTGCTGCGCGGCGCCCTCGATCCGATCAGCCGCCGCGCCGCGCCCCAGCTGCTCTCCGGTTATCTATCCCGCCTGGAGGCGCGCGAGATTCCCTGGGCCGGCCACGCCCTGCACGTCTCCCGCCCAAAGGTTCTTGCCAGCGCGCTGCTCGAATTCACCCAGCGCCAGGACGCTGGTTGATTGGGAAGCTCGAGCGTGCGAACCGCGCAGATTCCGAAGCAGCGATTGCCTTGCGGGCGGGTGCGAGCTGCAAGCAGAATAGGCGAAGGACCGCACGCCATCCGCGGAGCGCTCGATCGCGGTGCGGGCGGCCGAACCGGAATGAATCGCGCGGTCGCAGTCGCTGCGGGCCTCCTCATGGTGGTCGGGCCGGCGGCCGGGCAGCAGACCGCGCCGGCGCCGACTTCGGCCGAGATCCTGGAACGCTCCGCCGCGGACGATTGGCGCCCGCTCGATCCCGAGCACACGCTGTACCTCGAGCTGGCGAGCGGGCGCGTGATTATCGAGCTGGCGCCGAGCTTCGCGCCCAACCACGTCGCCAACATCAAGCGGCTCGCCCGCGAGACGTTCTACGACCGGCGCACGATCTACCGGGTGCAGGACAACTACGTCGTTCAGGGCGGGGAGGCCGAGGTGCGGGTCGAGGGCCAAGCCGAGCCGCGCGGCATCCGGGCCGAATTCACCCGCAAGGGGATCGCAGGGCTGCCGTTCACCGGGTTGTCCGACCGCGACGGTTACGCGCCCGAGACCGGGTTCTCGAACGGCTTCGCCGCGGCGCGCGATCCCGCGGCCGACGCCGCATGGTTGGTCCACTGCTACGGCGCGCTCGGCATGCCGCGCGACGAGGCGCCGGATTCGGGCGGTACCGATTTCTACGTCGTGATCGGCCACGCGCCGCGCCACCTCGATCGCAACGTCACCGTGTTCGGGCGCGTGGTCCAGGGCATGGAGCGGCTCGCGACCTTGCCGCGCGGCACGGCGGCGCTGGGTTTTTATGCCCAGCCGGAGCAGCGCCAGCCGATCCAATCGGTGCGGGTGGCCGCCGACCTGCCGGCCGCCGAGCGCGATCGGCTGGAGGTCCTGCGTACCGATACGGCCACCTTTCGCCAATGGATCGAAGCCCGCCGCAATCGGCGCGAGCCGTGGTTTCATCTGCCAGCGGGCTACGTGGAGGTCTGCAACCTGCCGGTCCCGGTGCGGGAACGGCGCGAATAGCGACCGATGGGACGCGGCGGAGCAAGCGGAATGAGATCCACGCCCCTCTGCGCGATTGCGGCCGCGGCGATTCTGATGCCCGCGCCCCGGGCGCGGGCCGAGGCGCCGCCGCTCTTGCCCGAGCCCGAAGCGGCGGCGCTGGTCCAGGAGCTCTCGGGCGAGCTGGCCAAGCGCAACCTCGAGTTTCTCAGCCGCCAGCACCGGATGCGCGGCTCGCGCGGTTATCACGCCGCCGCCGAGTTCGTGGTCGAGCGGCTGCGCGAGTACGGGCTCAGCGACGCCCGCATCGAGCGGATTCCGGCCGACGGGGAGATCTTCTACGGGACCCAGAGGTCGCGGCCGCCCTGGGACGCCGAGTTCGCCGAGCTCTGGGAGCTGGCCCGCGAAGGGGACGTTTGGGTGCCGCGGACCCGCTGGGCGAGCTGGGAGGCGCAGCCGCTGAGCCTGGCGCAGGACAGCGAGAGCGCCGATGTCACGGCCGAGCTGGTCGACGTCGGGGAAGGTACCGCGGCGGGCGATTACGCCGGGAAGGATGTCGCCGGCAAGCTGGTTCTGGCTGCGGCTCAGCCGGAGCTGGTCGCGCCGCTGGCGGTCGAGCGCTTCGGCGCCGCCGGGATCGTCAGCTACGCCCAGAACCAGAAGACCGCCTGGTGGGGCGAGGACGAGAACCTGATCCGCTGGGGCCATGTCGGCAGCTTTCCGAAACAGCCAACCTTCGCGTTCATGGTCGCGCTCAAGACCGCGCGCGCCTTTCGCGAGCGGCTCGCCAGGGGCGAGACGATTCGCATGCACGCCACGGTGCGCGCCGGCCGGCGCCCGGGCTTCTATGAAGTCGTCACCGCCACGATCCCCGGCGCCGATCCGAGCCTGCGCGAGCACGAGATCGGTTTGAGCTGCCACCTCGACCACCCGCGCCCGGGCGCCAACGACAACGCCAGCGGCTGCGCCACGATCCTGGAGATCGCCCGCGCGGTCAGCAAGCTGGTGCGGGAAGGCAAACTGGCACCCTTGGCCCGCACGCTGCGCTTCATCTGGCCGCCCGAGATCGAGGGGACGCTGGCGCTGCTGCACCATCGGCCTGAGCTGCAAACGCGACTCCAGGCGGTGGTCCATCTCGACATGGTCGGCGGCGGCCCCGCGACCAAGGCGATCTTTCACGTCACCCGCGGGCCCGCGAGCTTACCGTCCTTCGTCCACGATGTGGCGGCGGCGTTCGCGGAGTTCGTGAACCGTCAGACCGGCGCCTTTGCGAGCACGGGCAGCGCCGACTATCCGCTGGTCGCTCCCGAGGGCGGCAAAGAGGCGCTGCTGGCCGAGCGGGTCGAGTACACGATGGGCAGCGACCACGAGGTCTATAACGAGGGATCGTTCCGCATTCCGGCGATCTACCTCAACGATTGGCCCGACCGCTACATCCACACCAACTTCGATAGCGCCGCCAACATCGATCCGACCAAGCTCAAGCGCGCCGGATTCATCGCGGCCGCCAGCGCGGTGATTTTGGCCGGTCTGAGGGCCGAGCAGGCGGGTGAGCTCTGGAGCCTGCTCGAAGCCGCCAGCTTGGCTCGAACCGCTACGATCCTCGGGCGCCGCGCCGGACTGCCGGCCGAAGAAGCGCTGAACCTGACCCGCTTTCACTGCAGCTACGAACGGGCGCAGCTCGATTCGATCGGGCGCTTCGTCCACGTGCCGGAGGCCGTGGGCGCCGAAGCGGCTCGGTTCTACGCCGGCCTGGAGGCGCTGGTCGGCGGCTCCGAGCCGGCGCCCGCCCCGCGCGGCGAAGGAGCTCTGGTATTTCGGCGCCGCCCGGAGCCCAAGGGCCCACTGGCGGTGTTCGGCTACGACTATTTGGCCGACCGCTACGGCCCCGAGCGCGCCCAACAACTGGGCCTGCTCGGCTATCGCGGGCTGCGCGGCGGCGGTTCCGAGTATGCTTACGAGGTGCTCAACTTCGCCGACGGGCGGCGCAGCGCGCAGGCGATTCGGGACGCAGTGGCCGCGACTTACGGGCCGGTGCCGCTCGAGCTGGTGCTTGAGTACCTGCGCGCACTCGAGTCGATCGGTGTGGTCGAGCCGGTCGAATGATGCGGACCACATCGTTGATCATCTCCAGCCGCCTGGATCAGATCGAGCCGACGTTGGAGAAGCTGGCCGGCTTCTATGGCGACCTGGGCTTCGACCAGGACAGCTCGGAGCATATCGAGCTCGCACTGCGGGAGGCGCTCGCCAACGCGATCCTCCACGGCAACAAACGTTCGGGCCAGAAAAAGGTCGGCATCGAGGCGGCGCTGCTGGACCGCGAGCTGGCGATACGGATCTTCGATCAGGGCCAGGGCTTCGATCCCGCTCAGGTGCCCGATCCGCGCGCGCCTGAAAACCTGCTCAAACCGAGCGGCCGGGGTATCCTGCTGATGAAGAGCTACATGGATCGGGTCGAGTTTCATTATCTCCCTGGAGGGGGGATGGCGGTGACGCTGGGCAAGCGCCTGCCGCCGCGACAGGAGGAAGGCATGAAGTCCAGTGAACGCGAACGAGGCGGGGTCAAGATCCTCACCTTCGAGGGCCCGCTCACGATCGGCGGAGGAGACCTGTATCTGCGTGACACCCTGACCGAGGCGCTCGATCAAGGGGCGCGCAAGCTGCTGATCGATCTGAGCCGAGCCAGCAAGATCGACTCCTCGGGGATCGGCGAGCTGGTGGCGGCCTACACCCGGGTCTCCAGCCGCGGCGGCAAGCTCAAGCTGCTGCATCTCTCGCCCAAGCTCAAAGACCTGCTCACCATCACCCAGCTGATCAAGGTGTTCGAGATCTACGAAGACGAGACCGAGGCGATCGCCTCGTTCGGCTAGAAAACGGGAGGGGACAAGCCCCTCCCCTACATTGGCTTGGACCGCGAAGGTTCGGTGCGGATGTAGGGGCGGGGCTCGATCCCGCCCGAGCAGCATTCGAAGAGCGGGGTCCCCGCTTCAGCCGGCGTACTCTTGGAGGAACAGCGCCGCGGCCCGGATGCCGCCGTAGAAGTTCTCCAGGTCGAGATGCTCGTCGGGGGCGTGGAGGTTCTCGTCCGGCACTCCGATGCCCATGAAGATCGAGTTGAGCCCGAGATGCTGCCTGAAGCTGGCGGCGATCGGGATGGTGCCGCCTTCGCGCGAGAAGACCGGCCGTTTGCCGAAGGCCTGCTCCAGCGCGCGGGCCGCCGCCTGGACCGCGGGATGCCCGCTGTCGGCGAGAAACGGCCGGCCGCCGTGGAGGTTGAGGACCTCGAGACGCGCGCCGCGGGGCACTAGCGAGGAGACGTGCTCGGTGAACAGCTTCGCGATCTGGGCCGGATCCTGGTCGGCCACCAGCCGCATCGAGATCTTGGCCATCGCCCGGCTCGGCAGCACCGTCTTGCTGCCCTCGCCGGTCCAGCCCGAAAGCAGGCCGTTGACCTCCAAGGTGGGCCGCGCCGAGGTGCGCTCCAGGGTCGTGTAGCCGTTCTCTCCGTGCAGAGCCTCGACGCCGAGGTCAGCGGCGTAGGCGGCCTCGTCGAACGGCAGGCGCGCATACTCCTCCCGCTCCCGCGGCGAAAGCGGGCGCACATCGTCATAGAAGCCGGGGATCAAGATCCGGCCCTGGTCGTCTTTAAGCTGGGCGATCAGCCGGGCCAGCTCCTCGGCGGGATTGCGCACCGCACCGCCGTAGGTCCCGGAGTGCAGGTCGCGATCGGCGCCGGTCATGTGCAGCTCCAGGTACGCCAACCCGCGCAGCCCGGTGCAGATGGTGGGCAGTCCGCGGGCGAAGAACGGGGTGTCGGAGACCATCACGACGTCGGCGGCGAGCTTCTTTTGATGCGCCTGAACGAACGGTTCGAGGTGGGCGCTGCCGATCTCCTCCTCGCCCTCCAGGAGGAACTTGAGGTTGAGCGGCAGCCGGCCGCGGGTCTTGAGATGGGCCTCGGCGGCGGCGATATGGATGAAGAACTGCCCCTTGTCGTCGGCCGCGCCGCGGGCGTAGAGCTGGCCGGCCCGCACGGTCGGCTCGAACGGCGGGCTGGTCCAGAGCTCGACCGGATCGGGCGGCTGGACGTCGTAGTGGCCGTAGACCAGAACGGTGGGCTTGCCCTGTGCCTCGAGCCACTCGCCGTAGACCACCGGATGCCCCTCGGTCGGATGGATCTCGGAGCGGATGCCGGCTCGCTCGAGCCGAGCGGCGACCGCTTGGGCGCAGCGCTGGACCTCGCCTTTGTGCTTCGGATCGGTGCTGACGCTGGGAATGCGAAGCAGGTCGCAGAGCTCGTCGAAGTGGCGCTGGCGATCGTTTTCGAGCTGGGACAGGATTTCTCTCATGGCGGCTCCTCCGGGGCTGGATGACATGGAAGCATCCGAGTATCGCCGCTCGCGCGGCGACACTCAACCCTGCCGCGATGGACGGCCGCGGGCTAGGGCTTGGAGAAGCGCCGGATGCGCGAGCTGCCGCCGGCGGCGGCCGCGACCGCGAGCCGGAACGGAGCCACCTGCGGATTCAAGGCCAGATCCTGGTTGGCCGGCCCGGCGCCAACCGCGACCGGGATCGTGACGGGATCGTAGCCGGTCTTGGAGGCGGTCAGCATGTAGCTGCCGGCGCTCAGCATCCACTGGTAGCGCCCGAACAACGGCTCGCTGAAGCGCTTCTCGTTGTCGCTCAACACGATGCCGGCGATGGCGAGATTGGCCGAGATCGGATCGCCGCTGCGCCCATCGACGACGTGACCGCGGACTTGCGGGCCTTCGATCCGGTTCAAGATCACATCGACGCCCGGGCGCAGGCCGGCCACGATGCCGGCGACCTCGCTGTAAGGCGGCTGATGCTCCTGCGCGGCGCTGTTGATCTCGAGCAGATAGGCGTGGACCCCGATCGCGTTGACCTGCCACTCGAAGTGCTCGCCGCTGGCGCTGGGCGAGCGCTCGGTGAAGCCGAGCGCCCCCTGCAGCGCATTGCGGGTCGCCACCACCGGCGGCAGCTGCGAGCTGTGCATCTGCACGCACGGAGGGTCCGTGCTGTAGCCCCACAGCACGTCCTCACCGTAGCTGTGGTAATCGATCGAGACCGCGAAGTGCTCGCGCTGGTTGAGCGCCATCAAGGTCTGGGTCTCGGGCTCGGACCAGGCGCTGGGGCCGCGGTAGACATCGCTGCAGCCGTCGCCGCTCTGCTGGCCGCACTGCGCCCAATGGTGCGCGAAGTTGCGGTTGAGATCGATCCCGTCGTTGTTGAACATATTGAAGCAGCTGTCGCGGTTGTTCTTGCGCCAGAAGAAATTCTCGGTCCAGACCTTGTGGTAGCCGTCGGGGTTGGCGAGCGGGACGATCCAGATCTCGTTGCGGTCGACGAAAGCGGTGGTGCCGCCGCCGTAGTTGCCCAGCAGGTATTGCGCGGCGTCGAGCGCCGCCTCCGGGGTGACGATCTCGCGCGCGTGGACTCCGCCGACGAACAGGGCGGTCGGCTCGTCCTCGTCGGCGGCGACGTTGTCGCTGATCTTGAGCGCGAAGATCGAGCGCCAGTCCCAGGTGAGCGCCGCGCCCAGCGTTGCGCTGAGGTTGACGTAGCGGCAGATCATCGGGTAGGTGTTGGCCAAGGTCTGCATCCGCGCCAGAATCCCGGCCAGGTCGCTGTAGCCGGACGGCGGCCCCAGGCCGCGCAGCGCCAGCGCCTCGGGCAGCGGCCGGCCGATCTCGACCACCTCGGTCGGGTAGCCCAGCAGCGCCAGCCGGCCCAGCTCGGCGGGATTCACGATCAGGTCGAGCGACTTGTCGAAGCGGCTTTCGGCGTAGATGTCCCAGCCGCCGCGTTCGAACTGCTTGAGCTCGCGATTGAAGTCGAACAGGTGGATCCGAACCCGCATCAAGGCGCTTTGCGCCGGGGCGGCTGGCTCGGCCGCCAGCGGCCCCGCACCAGCCAGCGGCAGCAAGAGGGCGAGCGCGGCGCTGCGGGCCCAAGCGCTTCCGGTCGACACGGGGGCGATGCTACGGTTCATGGCGCGGCTCTGTAAAGCGCGGTCGGATGCCGCGCGCCGCCCACGCCAGTCGGAGCTTGGCCCAGCGGCCGAGCCGAATCCGGCGCTTGAGGACGGCGCGGCCGCCGCGCTCGATGCGATCGAGCAGCAGCCGGTAGGTCGAGGCCATGCAGGTGACGCAGGGCCGGGCGTCGGGCTCGAGGTGCTGCGGCAGGGCCGCGGCGCGGCGGAAATAGGAGCGCGCGCGCTCGATCTGAAACTGCAGCAGCCCGGCGAAGCCGCGCTCCGGACGCCGCGCCAGCAGGGCCTGCTCGCTGACCGCGAAGCGCTCGAGCTCCTCGAGCGGCAGATAGATCCGGCCGCGCTCGCAGTCTTCGCCGATGTCGCGCGCGATGTTGGTGAGCTGGAGCGCGCTGGCCAGATCGCGCCCCAGCGGCGCCGCGGCGGCGCTCAGGGTCCCGAAGATGCGCAGCGAGATGGTCGCGATGGTGTGCGCGACCAGCTCGCAGTAGCGCATCAGCTCCTCGAAGCTCTGGTAGCGGCTGCGCTCCAAATCCATCTGACAGCCGCGGATCAGATCGCGGTACGGCTGGGCCGGGATGTCGTAGCGCGCCGCGGCGTCGGCCAGCGCCACCGTGATCGGGTGGGAGGCCGCACCGCGGTAGCAGCGCTCGAGCTCCGCCTCCCAGTCGGCGATCCGGCGCTGCGGCTGCGCGGCCGGCTGGTCGACGATGTCATCGGCGAAGCGGCAGAAGGCGTAAGCGGCATAGACCGCATCGCGCTTGGGCGGCGGCAGCAAACGGAAGCCGAGGGAGAAATTGGGCCCGTAGCGATGGGTGACGCGGCGGCAGTGCTGGTAGGCAGCGGCGAGCTCGATCACGGCTGCGCTCCGAGCGCGGTCTTGGATCGCGGCCGGCACCAGACATGCGGCAGCTTGTGGCCGCAGACCGCCGGGCGGCGCCAAAGCTGTCGGGCCAGCGCCGCGCAGGCGCGCGAACGCACTCCGGGGCGGCTGAGCCGGCGCAGCAGCTCGCGGAAATCGCGGCCGCCGGCGCGGCGCACCATCCGGCCCAGCAGCTTGCCGCCGCCCAGCTCGTAGAGCCAGCGGTTGCCGATACCGCCTTCGAGCTGAGGACCGAAGCGTTGCTGGCACAGTGCCTCGAACGGCCGCCCCTCCAGCAGGCAGCGGGCCGCCAGCTGGCCGGTGCGCAGCGCGTAGCGGATGCCGAGCCCGAACAGGTAGTCCTGATAGCCGCCCGCCTCTCCCGGATGGAGCGGGCCGGCGGGCCGGGCCGCGGCATCGCGCAGGAAGAAGTTCATGTAGGAGAGCTTGCTGCGCGGATCGCGGGAAGTGAACGGCGCCGCCGCATGGAAGCGCTCGCGGCAGCGCTCGAAGCTCGGCTCCAGGCGCTCGAACTGGCGCAGCACCGCAATCCCGAGCGTGCCGATGCCCTCGATCAGGAACAGATAGGCGTAGCCTCCCGGCGCCAGCGCGGGATCGAACAGCACCTCAATCCGGTCGGGGTCGTCGGTTTCGAACACCTCTTCCTTGGCCACTCCGTCGGCCGGCCCCGGTCCGGTGGCGGCGATGTCGGCGCGCTCGAGCTCGAGGGTGGTGTTGCAATGCAAGCGGACCCCCAGAGCGAGCGCCTGAGCGGCGAGCGCGTGCTCCAGCGAACCCGCTCCGGGCCCGCGCAGGATGAAATAGCCGAATGGCCGCCGGCTGGACACGGCCGTGGCCCGGCCGCCGGCGTCGCGCAGCTCGGCCCGGGTCGCGGGGCGGCGCCAGAATTCGGTCGCGAGGCCGAGCTGGTTCAGCTCGTCGAGCACGTCGGTATCGTCCGAGTAGCTCTCCAAGAGCTGCAGGCCGCCCTGAAAACGCGCGCCGGGAGCGCGGCCGCGCTCAAAGAGCTCGACCGCCGCGCCGCCGCGGGCCAAGGTGATCGCCGCCGCCAGCCCCGCCGGTCCGGCGCCGGCGATGCGATAGGTGCGCGCGGCCATGCCGGAAGATCGATACCCGTCAGTAGCGCTGGAACAGCCGGCCCCAGGGCGTCTGCATGAAATCGCGCACCCTTTGGCGGCCGATCATCGGATACCAGTACCAGTCGTGGTAGGCCCACGAGGCGATGTAAGTCAGCACCACCAAGGGGGTCCGGGTCAGCAGGCGCTCGAGCGGCTTGAACATGCCGTGGTAGAGCAGGTGCTGGCCCTTGCTGGCGAAGGTGTCGGCGCGGTGAAAGTGCAGGTTGACGCCGGAGATGTCGTCGC
>Ga0214472_10006401_pt1 | contig 12344 bp, 13 predicted proteins | sample RVTome_6_FD_207662 | JGI IMG/M metagenome (GOLD analysis project Ga0214472, IMG submission 207662) | Soil microbial communities from uranium-contaminated site in the Upper Colorado River Basin, Wyoming, United States - RVT140D175 | ecosystem: Environmental > Terrestrial > Soil > Contaminated >... | reverse complement strand
GGGTTCGGCTGGCGGGAGATTCGCTAGCAGTTTGTTGAAAAACGCATCGGACGCCTGGAAACATCAAAATCCAGCCGCAACATGTAGCTCAACAACGGGTCATGCGGGGCTATGTAGTAGGTCATCGCGAGGCGATCTGATCGCATGAATCGAATTTCAACAAACTGCTAGGGGATCTGCACCGCGCCCATGCGGGCGCGGATGGTGTCCACCCGATCGGCGAGGTAAGGCGTGAGGCCGCCGCGCTCATAGCGCCGCGGGCTCGGCAGCACCGCGGCGAGCCAGACCGCCTGCTCGGGGCTCAGCGCTGCGGCCGGGACGCCGAAATGGTGGCGCGCCGCCGCCTCGGCGCCGAACACCTCCTCGCCCCACTCGGCGACGTTCAGGTAGAGCTCGAGGATGCGACGCTTGCTGAGCGTGGTCTCGAGCATCCAGGTGATCGCCGCTTCCTGCCCCTTTCTGAGCCAGGAGCGCTTGCCCGAAAGGAACAGGTTCTTGGCCAACTGCTGGCTGATCGTCGAGGCGCCCGCCACCACCCTTCCGCGGCGCTCGTTTTTCTCGATCGCCTTCTGGATCGCCTCCCAGTCGAAGCCTTCGTGATCGATGAATTTGGCGTCCTCGGCCGCCACCACCGCGCGCTTAAGCTGCACCGAGATGCGCTCGTAGGGTACCCATTGCTGGCGCAGCCGCACCCGAAGATCCTTCTCCTGCAGGCGCTCGAGCCTCGCCTCCATGAAGGCCGTCGCGGACGGGTTCTGCCAGTTCCACCACAGCACGTGCGCGTAGTACCAGGCCTGCACCGTAAACACTACGAACACGACGGCGGCCACGGTGTAGCTGAGAGCCCGCAGCGCCCGGCCGACGGCGCTCCGCTTTCGCCGCGCCACGTTCGTCAGCCCGAGCGCAGCGCGGCGAGCACCGGGCGCGTGTCGGGCCGCACGCCGCGCCACAGGAAGAACGACTCGGCGGCCTGCTCGACGAGCATGCCGCTGCCGTCGCAGGCGCGCTCGCCCGCGGCGCGCGCCCAGGCGAGGAACGGCGTATCGCGGCCGTAGACCATGTCGTAGGCGAGACCCCCGGACGCGAGTAGCCCGCTCGGCAGCCTGAGCGCCTCGCCCGCAAGCCCGCTCGAGGTGGCGTTGACGATCAGCTCGAACGATTCGCCGGCGAGCGCATCATAGCCGCACGCGAGCACCGGCGCCCCGGACACGCGCTTCGCAAGCGCACGCGCCTTCTCCACCGTGCGATTCGCGATGACCAGGCGCGCGACGCGCGCCTCGAGCAGCGGCACGAGCACGCCATGTGCGGCGCCGCCTGCCCCGATCAGCAGCACGCGCTTGCCCGCAAGCGCCATGCCGAGGTTCGCCTCGAGGTCGCGCACCAGACCGACGCCGTCGGTGTTGTCGCCGCGGGTCGCTCCGCCATCGAACAGCAGCGTGTTGACCGCCTGGGCGGCGCGCGCCCGATCGCTCAGCGTCCCGCAATAGCCGAACGCCTGGCCCTTGAACGGCAGGGTGACATTCGCGCCGCGGCCGCCTGCCGTGCGAAACTCGTCCACGGCATGCGCAAAGCCGCCGTGCGGCGCCTCGATGCGGCCGTATTCGATCTCGTGACCGGTCTGACGCGCAAACTCGCCGTGGATCCAGGGCGATTTCGAATGCGCCACCGGATTTCCGATCACTGCGTAACGATCCGCCATGTGCGCCGCGCGCTGCGCTTCTCCGTGCGATTGCGGTGCGCCGCGCCTTACTCGGTCCAGATCTTATCGCCCTGGCCGAAGAACCAGGTGCGAGTGATCACCAGCAGGTCCGTGTCGCGGCGAATATTGGCGGGAAACGGTGCGAAGGGAGAAGCCATGTGCACGATCTTGAACGCCGCGGCGTCGAGCACCTTCAGGCCCGAGGAGCGGTCGAGCTCGGCGGCTTCGACCGAGCCGTCCGGCCGGATGGTCACCGTAAGGCGCAGATTGCCGTAGAGCCTGCCGCGCGCCTCGGCCGGATAGTTCAGCGTGCCGACGCGCTCGATTTTGAGGCGCCAGTCCTCTTCGTACTGCGCGAAGCGGTACTCGGTGGCCCGCGCGCCGATGAACTTCTTGCGTGGGCGTTTCTGATAGTCCTCGATCTGCCGGTCGATCTGCGCCTGCAGGCGCATTGCCGCGAGCGACAGGTCGGCCAAGTCGCGCCCACTTAGCTTCGGTGTCGCCTCCGCCACGGGTGCGGGCGTCGGCTTGGGTGGCTCGGGGGGCACGACGATGCGCGCCTCGCGCGCCTGGGCGAGCAGCTGTTGCTGCTGCGCCTCGAGCTGCTCGACGCGCTTGTGCGCCTGGGACACGTCCCGGCCTGGGACGGGCGGCTGCGCCACTTTGAGCGGCGATTTGGCGCGCCGGTTCTGTTCGGTGTCGCCGCCACGGTCGAGGTTTGCCTGCGCCAGTGCCTCGGCCTGGACCGGCTTTTCCTCGGTCTTGGCGTTCACCAGGATGACGTCGAGCGTCGGGTTCGCGCTCTTCAGGCGCAGCGCGCCGGGAAACTGGAAATGGATCGACAGCGCGAGGCCATGCAGCAGAAGTGACGCCGCGGCCGATACGGCGAGCACGCGCGATTGGCGGTCCAGCCTCGCCCAGAAATCGAGCGGGTGAAGAATCGGGCGCGCGAACGTTGCCTGCAAACTCGTCTCGGCAATTGCGGTCCCGGCTATTGTAGGGCCTCAGCGCTCGAGCGGGGCTTCCTCGGGCAGCGCCCCGCCCGGCACGATGCCGAGCGTCTCGCGGTAGGTGCACTCGAGCGTCAGTTCGAGCAGGTCCACCTCGCCCAGCTCCAGGCGCACGCGTGCCCCCGGCTCGAGCGCCGGGAGCGAGGGCACACGCTGGGCGAGCGGCATGCCGTCCAGGCGCACGACGTTCTCGCGCAGCACCGTGGCGTCGATCGCGCGGACCTGCTCCTGCCGCAGCCAGCGCAGGCACCAGTAGTCCTCCATGGTGCGCTGGTGCTCGTCGTAGCGGGCGTGCGTCACCTCGTAGGCGCGCAGCGCCGAAAGCAGGGCCTCGGAGTTGCGCGCGAACGGCGCTCGCTGCCCGGCCAGCGAGGCGCTCAGCTGCCATTGGTTGATGAGGTCGACATAGCGGCGCAACGGCGAGGTCATCCAGGCATAGCACGACACGCCCAGACCTTCGTGTCCCTCCGGGTGCACGCTCATGCGCACCTTGCCCGAGGATTGCACACGAAAGATCGCCGCCACGCCGCGTTCGGCGAGCTGCTCGCCCCAGGACGTGTTGGCAAAGATCATCAGCTCGGACACCAGCTTGTCGAGCGGCGCGCCGCGCCGGCGCGCCTCGATGCGCACGCGCCCGCTCTCGATATGGAACAGGTAGTCGGGCAGCGCCGTATTGACGCTCGGCTTGCCGCGCCTCGCCTCGAGTGCATTCGCCAGCCCCCACAGCGTGCGCAGCTCGTCCTCGTAGGCGAGCCCGGTCGTGCCGCCGGATTCGAAGGCCTGGTTGATCGCCTGGTACTGCGCGTGGCGCAGGTTGGCGGCGATGCGAACGCGTTCCACGCGCGAGTGCCGCCCGCGCACCGAGAGGTCGCTCGCCGCCACGTTCAGGTACAGCGACACCGCGGGGCGCTCGCCCCCGGCGTCGAGCGAGAAGCGCTCGATCGCGTCGGGCGGCAGCATGGTGAACTTGCAGCCCGGCATATACGCGGTCGAGAGCCGCTCGCGCGCGATCGCGTCGAGCGTCGAGCCCGGCGCGAAGCCGAGCGCGGGCGCCGCAATGTGGATGCCGACCCGCAGCTCGTCGTCCGAGACCCGCGTCACCGAGAAGGCGTCGTCGATCTCAGTGGTGCCGATGTCGTCCAGGCTGAAGGCGTCGACCTCGGCGAGCGCCAGGTCCTCGGGCAGCGACGGCGCCTCGTGCGCCGGAAACGCCATCCCGCGCGGGAAGAATTCGAACAGGAAGCGGTTGAGGTGAAAATCCTGGCCGTCGGCAATCAGGCCGCAGCGATCCAGCAGACGTGTCGGTGTCAGCCCGGTCTGCTTGCAGGCCTGCTCGAAAGCTCGGGTTTCCGGCTTGTTGCGATCGGGCGCATAGAGCAACTCGTCGCGCAGCGCCGCGATCTCGTCCGGGCATTCAAAACGCGACAGGCGCTCGACCCAGGCCGCGATGGTCGCCTGGACGAGCTTTTTCTTCTCGATCCCCGCGAGCGCGGCCCGGAGCGTTTCCTTGGGCGCCGCCTGGTAGCGGCCGCGGCCGCGCCGGTAGAAATACATCGGCGCCGAATGGAGCTTGAGCAGCACGCCCGCGGCTTCCGTCGGCCGCGGCTCGCGGCCGACATACTCGCGCGCCAGGTCGCCGAAACTGAACTCGCCGCGGCCGCAGCACTGCCACAGAAAGTCGCAGTCCAGTTCGCGCGCGAAGGCCTGCGCCTGGGCGAGCAGCTCGGCGCCCGGGGGCCGCTCGAAGCGCAGCAGCACGTTCGCGGCCTTGACTTTGGAGCGCTTGCCGTGCGGGCTCTCCACCTGCACCGAGGCCGGCGCCTGCGCGAGCACCGCGCCGACCTTCAATTCGCCGTCTTCCTCGTAGAGAACTTGCATGTCGCGCGCGCGGAAAACCGATGATTATAGGCGAGCCCGCTCGAGCGCCGGCGGACGCGCCGCGCTCAGGCGCGCTCCATCCCGGCAAAGGCGAGAATGCACGGCAGGTGCTCGGGAAACGACTTCATGGTGTGGTCGCCGCCGCTGCGGATGATGCTGCGCGCGCCCTCATACTTGCGCGCCGCTTCGCGCCAGTCGAGCAACTCGTCGCCGGTCTCGAGCAGCAGCAGGTAGCGCTCGGGATCAACCTGCGGCACTTGCAGCGCGCGCCAGCCTTCGAGATGCGCGCGGGTGAGCGTGTAGCGTTCGCCGCTGTAAAGGTTCTGCTGCCCGCCGAGCTCGCGCTCCAGGCCGATGTGCGGGCGGATCGCCGGATTGATGAGCACCGCGCGCGTGGCGCGGCGCTCGGTGAACCATGTGGCGTAGAAACCGCCGAGCGAACTGCCGACGAAGGTGACGCGGCTCGGGTCGTGCCGTGCGAGCTCGCTCTCGATCGCGCGCACGGCCTGCTGCGGCTGGTGCGGCAGCGCCGGGCAGACGAAACGCTCGCTCAGTCCGTGCTCCTGCATGTAGGCCTGCATGGTGCGCGCCTTGTGCGACGATGGCGCGCTGTTGAAACCGTGAAGGTAGAGAATCACGCGCCGAGCGCTCGTCGCCTTGGCGCCGCGCCACTTCGAACGCCTTGCGGGCCGCTCGCGCCGTGTACCAGGTGAAGGTTCATGCCGCGCCTTGATCCGGATCAGGGGGCGGCCGCGAGGCGCTCGAGCAGTTTTTCGTGCAGGCCGCCGAAGTCGCCGTTCGACATCACCAGCACCTGGTCCCCCGGCTGCGCCAGCGCGGCGATTTCCGACACCAGCGCATCGAGCTCGCCAACGCAGTGCGCCCGCGCGCCGAGCGGGCGCAGGACGGCGCTCGCGTCCCAGCCGAGCCTGGCGTCGAACACGAACGCGTGATCGGCCTGCGCCAGGCTCTCGACGAGCGCCTCCTTCATGACGCCAAGCCGCATGGTGTTCGAGCGCGGCTCAAGCACCGCGAGAATGCGCGCCCCGCGCACGCGGCGTCGCAGCCCCTCGATGCTGTTGCGCACCGCGGTCGGGTGGTGGGCGAAATCGTCATACACCGAGATCCCACGCGCCCGGCCGCGCAGCTCCATGCGCCGGCGCACACCCGAGAATCCCGCCAGCGCCCCGATCGCCGCTGCCGGCTCGACCCCCACGTGCCTTGCGGCCGCGATGGCGGCCAGCGCGTTCATCCGGTTGTAGGCGCCCATTTGGCTCCAACGCACTCGACCAAGCGGCTCGCCCTGCCAGGCGACCGCAAAGCCGCCCTCCTCGTCCGGCGCCCCCGCCTCCCAGCCGCCCGCGACTCCGAGCCGCTCCACCGGCGTCCAGCATCCCTTGGCCAGCACGCGCCCAAGAGCCTCCTCCTGACCGTTCGCAATGACCAGGCCGCTCCGTGGCAACAACCGGACGAAATGATGGAATTGCCGCTCGATGTCTGCAAGATCTCCGAAGATGTCTGCATGATCAAACTCAAGATTGTTCAGGATCGCGGTCTTGGCGCGGTAGTGAACGAACTTGGAACGCTTGTCGAAAAACGCGGTGTCGTACTCGTCGGCCTCGATGACGAACGGCTCCGAGGCACTATGGCGCGCCGAAACCGCGAAATTGAGCGGCACGCCGCCGATCAGGAATCCCGGAGAGCGCCCGGCCTGCTCGAGGATCCATGCCAACATCGATGCCGTGGTGGTCTTGCCGTGCGTGCCGGCCACCGCCAGCACGTGCCGGCCGTACAGCATCTGCTCGCTGAGCCACTGCGGCCCCGATACATAGCGCTCGCCGCGTTCGAGGATCGCCTCCATCAGCGGATTGCCGCGCGTGACGACGTTGCCAACCACCCACACGTCGGGCGCCAGAGCGAGCTGCTCGGCGCCGTAGCCCTGGATCAGTTCGATGCCGAGCGCACCGAGCTGCTCGCTCATCGGCGGATAGACGTTGGCGTCGCAGCCGGTGACACGGTAGCCCGCCGCCTGCGCGAGCACCGCAATGCCGCCCATGAACGTGCCGCAGATGCCGAGGATGTGCAGGTGGGCGGCCATGGCGCGCGGCGAAAAGGCACGGATTGTACGCGAAGCGCGCGCCGCCCGAGGCACGCCCCTGCGCTATGATTGCCGGGTGCGGGCCATTGTCCCGCGCACTCACGAGACGCTGCGATGAGCCGCAACCGGTCGCGGCAGTACAGCACGCGAGCGCGAATCGCCGCGGCCGCCGCCCGCATCATGGCCGAGGACGGGGTCGACGATTTCGCCCTCGCCAAGAGGAAGGCGGCGCGCCAGCTTGGCGCCGCGGACACGCAGTCGCTGCCCGCCAACGACGAGGTCGAGGCCGAGCTGCGCGCCTATCACTCGCTGTACCAAGCCGAGGAACATCCGACGCGCATCGCCGAGTTGCGCCGCGTGGCCCTCGATGCGATGCGCTCGCTCGAGCGCTTCAACCCCTATCTGACCGGCCCGGTGTTGAAGGGCATTGCCGGGCGCTACGCCGAGATCGATCTGCAGCTGTTCCCGGACAACACCAAGGAGGTCGAGCTGTTTCTGCTTGATCGCGACATTCCCTACTCCGCGAGCGAGGTGCGGCGCTACTCGGGCGACCGCGCGCGCGCGGTCAGCGTGCTTTCGCTCGCTTGGCAGGGCGCGCGCCTCAAGCTTTCGGTGTTCGACCCACGCGACGAACGCCTCACCCTCAAGACCTCGCAAGGCGGTCGCGTCATGGACCGGGCGGGAATCGCCGAGGTCGGCGCACTGCTTGCCGGACAAGACGCGCGGTGATTGCGGCCCGCCGGCGTGACCTCCTGCTCCTGGGAGGCGTAGGCCTGACCGCTGCCGCGGCAGGTGCGCTGGTAGGTCCGATGCTGGTGCAGTCGCGCAGTGGCGCCGCCGACCTGCTGGCGGCACGCTACCCGGATCTCGCCGGTCGGCCGCGCAGGCTGCTCGAGTGGCAAGGTCGTGTCCTGGTGTGCAATTTTTGGGCAAGCTGGTGTGCACCATGCCGCGAAGAGATCCCGTTATTCGTGTCCGTACGAGACCATTATGTATCTAAAGGCGTTGAAATCGTCGGTATTGGCATCGATCACGCAGCTAACATCTCAGAATTCGTCGAAATGTACAAGATCAGCTACCCGGTCCTCGTCGCGGGGGTCGAAGCGCTCGAGCTGATGCGCAAGCTCGGTAACACTGCCGGCGGCCTGCCGTTTACTGTGTTTCTCGATCGGCAGGGCGCTCTGGCGCACCGCAAGCTTGGGCCCATCAAGGCGCCGGAACTCGAGCAGAAGCTCGCCGAACTGCTGGCTAGCTGAGGCATTCGATGCCTTGCCCCACCGGGTAACGGTACCGAAGTTGCGATAAAATGCCGCCTTCTGCAGCAAAAATGAAAAAAAAGCCTAAACCGTCCAAGCGCTTGGTGCTGGTCATCCACGGGCCGAATCTGAACCTGCTCGGTACGCGCGAACCAGCGGTTTACGGCCGCGAGACCCTCTCGGTGATCGACCGGCGGCTCACGGCCTCGGCACTCGCCGCGGGGGTCGCACTGCAGTGTTTTCAGAGCAATCTGGAGGGTGTCCTGGTGGAGCGCGTCCAGCGAGCCGGTCGCGAGGGCGTGGACTTCATCATCATCAATCCCGCCGGTTACACACACAGCAGCGTAGTGCTGCGCGATGCATTGGCGGCGGTCGCCATTCCGTTCATAGAGGTGCACTTGTCGAACGTGCACGCGCGCGAAGCGTTCCGCCACCGCTCGTACTTTTCCGACCTTGCGGTCGGCACGATCTGCGGCTTGGGCAGCCGGGGCTACGACCTCGCGCTCGCCTACGCGGCAACAGCTAAGCCGGGGCGCGCGGGGCGCTGACCCCGGCGTGCGACGGGGCGTCGGCGAACGCTGGCGCCGGGAAGGGGGAGTCCATGGATCTGCGCAAGCTGAAAAAGCTGATCGACCTCGTCGAAGAATCGGGGATCTCGGAGCTCGAGATCACGGAAGGCGAGGAGAAGGTCAAGATCGTCAAGGGCGCAGCGGTGACCACCGCTCAGGTGGTCGGGCAGGCAGCGGTGGCGCAAGCCGCGAGCGCCGCGCCGCCGGCCGCCGTGCCAGCCGAGGCTCCGCCGGCGGCCGAGCCGCCCTCGGCGCCCGAGGGACACATGATGAAATCGCCCATGGTGGGCACCTTCTACCGCTCCGCCTCGCCGGACACCAAGGCCTTCGTGGAGGTCGGCCAGACGGTCAAGGAGGGCCAGACCGTCTGCATCATCGAGGCGATGAAGCTCATGAACGAGATCGAGTGCGACAAGGCCGGCGTGGTGAAAGCGGTGCTGGTCGAGAACGGCCAGCCGGTCGAATACGGCCAGCCGCTGTTCCTGATCGACTAGATGTTCGAGAAAATCCTCATTGCCAACCGCGGCGAGATCGCGCTGCGCATCCAGCGCGCCTGCCGCGAACTGGGCATTCGCACCGTGGTGGTGTATTCGGAGGCCGACACCGAAGCGAAGTACGTCAAGCTCGCCGACGAGGCGGTGTGTATCGGACCGCCGCCCGCCGCCCAAAGCTACCTCAACATTCCGGCGATCATCAGCGCGGCCGAAGTCACCGACGCCGAGGCGATCCATCCAGGGTACGGATTCCTCTCGGAGAACGCCGATTTCGCCGACAAGGTCGAGCGCTCGGGGTTCGTGTTCATCGGCCCACGCCCGGAGAACATCCGCCTGATGGGCGACAAGGTGAGCGCCAAGACCGCGATGATCAAGGCGGGCGTACCCTGCGTGCCGGGATCCGAGGGAACGCTTCCGGACAATTCCAAAGAGATCGTGCGCATCGCGCGCAAGATCGGCTACCCGGTGATCATCAAGGCGGCGGGCGGCGGGGGCGGGCGCGGCATGCGAGTGGTGCACACCGAGGCGGCGCTGCTTAACGCGGTCAACATGACGCGCAGCGAAGCCGCGGCGGCTTTCAGCAATCCGATGGTGTACATGGAAAAGTATCTGGAGAATCCGCGCCACATCGAGATCCAGGTGCTCGCCGACACCCACAAGAACGCGGTTTACCTGGGCGAGCGCGACTGCTCGCTGCAGCGCCGCCATCAGAAAGTGATCGAAGAGGCGCCCGCGCCCGAGCTTCCCGCCAAGCTGCGCGACAAGATCGGCGAGCGCTGCGTCGAGGCCTGCCGCAAGATCGGCTACCGCGGCGCCGGCACCTTCGAGTTCCTGTACGACCAGAGCGAGTTCTTCTTCATCGAGATGAACACGCGCGTGCAGGTCGAGCACCCGGTGACCGAGCTCATCACCGGCATCGACATCGTGCAGCAGCAGATCCACATCGCGGCCGGCGAAAAGCTGCCCTTCCGGCAGAAGGACATCGCGCTTCGGGGGCACGCGATCGAGTGCCGCATCAATGCCGAGGACCCGTACAAGTTCACTCCGTCGCCCGGGCGCATCAGCTCGTACCATCCGCCGGGCGGCCCCGGCATCCGCGTCGACTCGCACGTCTACCAGGGCTACACGGTACCGCCGAACTACGATTCGATGATCGGCAAAGTGATCGCCTACGGCGCAACACGCGAGCAGGCGATCCGGCGCATGCGCGTAGCGCTCTCAGAGATGGTGGTCGAAGGCATCAAGACCAATATTCCGCTGCACCTGGATCTGCTCAATGACGTTCGCTTCCTGCGCGGCGGCGTTTCGATCAACTACCTCGAGCAGAAGCTGGCGCAGGAACAGAAAAAGAAATAGGCATGCCCTGGCTCGCGCTCACTCTGGAGCTCGAGGAGGCCGCGGCCGAGGCATTCTCCGACGCGCTGATCGAGGCGGGCGCCGTGTCGGTGGCACTCGAGGACGCGGACGCGGGCCGCGATGCCGAAACGCCACGCTTCGCCGAGCCGCCCTGGGATGCGCCGGGCGCCTGGCGGCACAATCGCCTCTCGGCGCTGATCGAGACCGACGCCGATCCGGCAGGCATCCTCGGCGCGGCCGCGCGCGCCGCGGGGCTGGCCGAGGTGCCGGCGTACAGCGTTGCGCGCGTTGCAGACGAGGACTGGGTGCACGCCACACAGGCGCACTTCGCGCCGCTCATGATCGGCGAGCGGCTGTGGGTCGGACCGAGCTGGCACGAGCCGCCGGGCTCGCAATTCGCAGTCGTGCGCCTCGACCCCGGTCTCGCTTTCGGAACCGGAAGCCACGCCACGACGCGCCTTGCGCTTGAGTTCCTCACGCGCACGCTCATGGGCGGCGAGAGTGCGCTGGACTACGGGTGCGGCTCCGGTATATTGGCGATCGCCGCTGCCAAGCTCGGCGCAGCACAAGTCGACGCGGTGGACCTTGATCGGCAGGCGCTCGAGACCGCGGCCGCCAACGCCAGAGCCAACGGCGTCGCGCTGCGCGTCTTCGCCCCTGAAGCGCTGCCACCGGGCGATTACGACGTCGTCGTAGCCAATATTCTCGCCCAGCCGCTGATGCTGCTGTCACCGCTCCTCGCCGCTCGAACACGTGCGGGCGGGCGACTCGCCCTTTCGGGCATTCTCGTGACTCAGGCCGCGGAGGTCGCCGCCGCGTACGCCGGGCGCTTCGAGCTCGCAGTGACGCGCAACGAGGAGGGCTGGGTGCTGCTGGAGGGGACCCGGCAGTGAGCCTCGTCACTCGATGTCCGACCTGTGGCACCGCGTTTCGCGTCCTGCCCGCGCAACTGTCGGCGCGCGGCGGGCGGGTGCGCTGCGGCAAATGCGCCAGCGTTTTCGACGGCGTGGCGGGTCTGCTCGCCGAAGGCGCCGCGCCGACCGGCCTGCCCGAGCCCTCGCCCCAACTCGGTCTGTTCGATCCGTCACGACGCCCAGCGGTCGCGCCCGAGCCGGCGGCGCCCCCGCGCCGCGTCGCGCCAGCACCCATGGTCCCGGCGAGCGCACCGGCACCAGCGCCCATTCCGGCGCAAGCTACCAATCCGGCGCCCACATCTGCGCGCCCCGCGGCCCCGCGCCCCCGAGCGCAGCCGCTCGACGAGGACGACCTGGAAGTGGATTTCCTCGCCGACGAGGAACCGCGGCCGGCTTATACGTTTCTGTGGGGCTTTCTCATGTTGCTCGCGCTGCTTGCACTGCTCGGGCAGGGGACCTACTACTACCGCACGGAGATCGCGGCGCAGCTGCCTGCGGCACGCCCGGCGCTGGCCGCGGCCTGCGAAATGCTCGGCTGCGAGCTGCGCTTGCCGCACCGACCCGAATTGATGAGCATCGAATCCTCCGATCTGCAGGCCGATCCGAAGCGCGAAAACGTGATCGTGCTGAACGCCGTGATCCGCAACCGCGCACGCTTCGCCCAGGAGCATCCCGCGCTCGAGCTGACGCTGACCGACGGCGCGGACCGCGCCCTGGTGCGGCGCGTGCTGCTGCCGAAGGACTATCTCGAGGCGGCGCGCGCGACCGAACTTCGCGCACAGGGTATTGCGCCGGGCGCCGAAGCGCTGCTTCGCGTCAGCCTGGACGCGAGCCGCGTACGCGCCACCGGCTATCGTCTTTATCTTTTCTACCCCTGAGCAATGCCAGAGCCCTCGCGTATCCTCGTGACTGGATCGATCGCCTACGACACCATCATGGTGTTCCCCGATCGTTTCAAGAACCACCTGCTGGCGGACCAGCTGCACATCCTGAACGTGTGCTTCCTGACGCCCGAGATGAGGCGCGAGTACGGCGGTACGGCCGGCAACATCGGCTACAACCTGAAGCGG
>Ga0214472_10006400_pt1 | contig 12348 bp, 12 predicted proteins | sample RVTome_6_FD_207662 | JGI IMG/M metagenome (GOLD analysis project Ga0214472, IMG submission 207662) | Soil microbial communities from uranium-contaminated site in the Upper Colorado River Basin, Wyoming, United States - RVT140D175 | ecosystem: Environmental > Terrestrial > Soil > Contaminated >... | reverse complement strand
GCGTGACGCAACCAGGTCCGGGTGTTGAGAGCGCACAGGACACCGCACCAGGATTATGTTGTGACGCCTCACCCTTGATGGTTGCATAGGTGATATGCGGCAACCACTTACCTATGCGATAACCGAATGTGGTATACCAGGCTTCGGTATCACCAAAGGGGCGCGCCAGAGTGTCGCTGGTCATACGCTGCTGCCACTCGGCATAGACCACCACATTGGACAGGTCAAGATTCAGGCCCACCGAATCAACATCACACTTGCCCTGACCGTTCAGATCTACATTCACTGAGCCTCCAAAACCAGGAGCTAGGGCGGTGAAGCTTCCGAAGGTGTTCACTTCACGACAGTGGAAACTGCTGCCATGTATCAGGAAACCCGGGGCGGCATATTTAATATCGATACCGAGAAGGCCTTCGGCTTCGAAGTAACCGGTACCGTTGCTGTTGGGGATATCGTCTCGGTTGGAACCCACATAGGGCTGGAAGCTCAACTGGCCTTTACCAATCGGGAACGATAACAGCAGCTCAGCACCATTGATCGTGTTGAGTGGGTTATTTAAATAATACACTTCAACTGGGGGGCGAATCCAGGGATAGGCATAACCGACTTCCACATAGTCATTCACCAGATAGACCGGTTGTTTGACCTTACCGGCGCGCAGACTGATATATTTGTTGAATTCGTAATCGACATAGGCCCACTCAACGACCGCATTAAAATTTGAGTTTGTGCCTTTACCCAGGATTTGTGCTACGACGGAGGCGTTGTCAGCGATATCGGAACTGATCTGTAAACCGAAACGGGTATCCGTTTCAAAAGTGACGTTTTCGGTAATGCCTCGATCACCGAGGCTGCCGATGTAAACATTGTTGTTTTCGTCATCGTGCGTCGCTGCGCCCACGGTCAAAAAACCGTCGAACTGGATGGCATGGGCTGGTACAGCGACCATGGTGGCTGCAAGCGCGCTGGCTAGAACACTGTATCTTGAATTCATCTGAAGGACTCCCCGTTCCCGTACTGCTTGACAGTACTTTAGTTTTTCTGCATGACTATACGAAAGATAGTCGAAAAACGGGGTTTGGCAAGGGTAGCGGACGATAACACCAGCCAGACTCTGAGATATAATATAACTATATGTTTTATATAGTTATTTTTTAATTCTCTAGACTTTATTTTTTCGCTTTTTGGCCTTCACCTTAATATGCCTGATCATACGCTGGCGTTTCGCCTGCTGCTGGGTGGTGAGCACGTTTTTCCGCCCGGCAAAAGGATTGATACTGCTTTTGAACTCTACTTTGATCGGGGTACCGACAATATTCAGTGCCGCGCGAAAATAATTCATCAGATAACGCTGATAACTCACCGGCACGATCTCGGTCTGGTTACCATGGATGATAATACGCGGTGGGTTAGTACCACCCTGATGCGCGTAGCGCAGTTTGATGCGCCGGCCGCCCACCAGCGGCGGCTGGTGCATCTCCAGCGCTTTTATCAGCAGCCGGGTAAGGTTCGGTGTCGACATATCCAGCATCGCCGCTGCATAAGCGCGGTCGATGGCAGCATAGAGCTTGCCGACATTGGATCCGTGCAGAGCGGAGACAAAAAAGACTTCTGCATAATCGATAAAACTCAGGTGCTTGTCGATGCCGGTACGGATCTGCTGTTTCTGATATTCATCGAGCCCGTCCCATTTATTGACCACGAACACCAGGGCGCGGCCGGCTTCGAGTATATAGCCGAGTAAATGCATGTCCTGATCGGCAATTTCCTCCCGAGCATCGACCATCATCACGACCACATTGGCTTCGTCGATTGCCTGCATGGCCTTAATCACGCTGAATTTTTCCACAGTCTCCCTGACCGAACGGCGGCGGCGCACACCGGCGGTGTCGATCAAGGTGTATTGCTTGCCATCGCGTTCGAAAGGAACATAGATACTATCGCGGGTGGTGCCTGGCATGTCGAAGACCACGACGCGCTCTTCACCCATAAAGCGATTGATCAGCGTGGATTTACCCACATTCGGTCGGCCAGTGAACGCCACTTTTATGCCCGGATGAACACCGGCGTCAGCTGCTTCTTCAACCACATCGGCCAGTACCGCCTCGAGCAAAGGTGCAGTACCACGATTGTGCGCAGCTGCGATCAGCACAGGCTCGCCAAACCCCAGCGCATAAAACTCTGTCGCTACTGTTCTACTATCCAGCCCGTCGGTTTTATTCACCACCAGGGTAATCTGCTTGCCAGTCTTGCGTAAATCTTCTGCAATATTCTGGTCCGCAGGCGTCAGGCCATCGCGGGCATCGACGAGAAAAATAATAATATTGGATTCTTCGATAGCGAGCAGCGTTTGCCGTGCCATGTGGACGTCGATACCTTCGCGTTCACCACTGAGCCCGCCGGTATCGATTACGACAAAATGTTTTTCCAGATGATGGCCATGGCCATATTTGCGATCACGCGTCAGGCCCGGGAAATCTGCAACCAGTGCATCACGCGAACGTGTGAGCACATTGAACAATGTAGATTTGCCCACATTAGGTCGGCCAACCAGCGCAATAACAGGATTCATGATGTCTAACGGCTGGCCAGGTCTGGCTGTAATGGTTTATAGGTGTAGGCATAGACACTACCATCACGGCTAGTCACCAGGATCTCATGATCAACGACTTCGGGTGGTACCAGAATGCCGTTATTTTCAGAATAGTTTTCAATATCCTGTTCACCGATACGGGCACGGCCGACAAAATGGCCATCAAAGCGTGACATCACGTGCAGGTAACCATCGAAATCACCGACCACCAGATAGTCACCCATCAATACCGGCCGCGTGACATCACGTGCCGTCAGGGCATCCTGCTTCCATAAAGTGGCACCATTGTTGCGATCAATCGCCCAGACATGGCCGTGATCATCAGTGCTATAGATCGCCTTGTCGTCCAGAGTGATGCCAGAATAACTGGAGAAAGGGCGTGTCCAGAGAAACTGGCCACGTTCAACATCGATAGCAACCAGCCTGCCCTGATAACTGGCGGCATACAGGATGCGACCGTAGAGTTCAGCCTGACCGTCGATATCGACCAGACGCTGAATTTCAGAGCGCCCTTCTGGAACGGCCAGTACGACGTCCCACAATACTTCACCCGTACTCGTCGCGAGCGCAACCAGACGTCCATTGTCGAGACCGACAAAAATGCGATCACGCGCCAGAATCGGCTCACTGTTACCGCGCAGCGTAAGCGCCGGTAACACCTGTTTGTAAGACCAGCGTATGGTTCCGTCTTTGGCATCAAGGCTAAGAATCTGTCCATCCACTGTACGTACAATGACAGCACTCTGATTCAATAATGGCCGCGCCAGCACTTCACTGGGGACGCGCGCTTTCCACAACACCTTTTTACTAACAGCATCGACTGCAATCACCTGGGCATCACGTGTCGCGAACAACCAGAGTTTGCCATCGCCACCAATGCCCGCACTAAGCGTGGTATCGAGATCTAGGTCACTTAGCACTGATCCATTGGCCAGCGCCATGCTCTTGATCTCACCATCGCGTCCGGCTGTGATGATGCGGTCATTGCTCAGCATAGGCGTAAGAAATAAATATTGCTGGCCAACACCTTCAACAGCAGGGCTGGACCACTTCAGATCCAGGTCGAGTGTCGCATCAAATGTAGTAAGTTCAGCTGGTGGTTCTGAATTATCAGTATCACCACAGGCAGCTAAAAGCAGACTGAGCATTATGCCAGCGATGAGATAGGCATTTTTCATGCGGGTGGTTCTACCTGATCAGCCTTAACAACTTCATCATTACCCAGGTCCTGGCGTTTGAGGCGCAGCAGGCTACTGGCCTCTGCGCCTTCCGCCGCAATCGCCTTGTCATAAGCAATACGTGCTTCAGCAAGCTGGTTTTTAGCGAGATAGATATCGCCCTTTAGCTCCTCGAACACAGCATCGAAAGCAGCTGGATGATTTACAGTCAGTAAACTTTCTGCAAGATCATATTCCTTGCTGGCAAGATGTACCCGCGCAAGACGCAAGCGCGCAATATTTTGCAACTCAGGCTGGCCAGAATTTTTAACCACCCAGTCCAGCTGTTTAGTAGCTTCTTCAATCCTGGACTGCTCGTATTCGTAACGTGCCATAAGCAAGGATGCCATTGACGAGTACGGCGTCGCTTTATACTCAGTAATGAGTTTGTCTGTTATTTCCATCGCAGCTGCTTCACGTTTATTATTGACATGTTCGGCAACCTGGTAATAGAGATCACCTGCATTTGCACTCTGTTGCCTTTGCATGTCTATGTAATAGCGCCCGCCAAATATAGCAGCCACGCCCAGTGCCAGGCCGACCATTAAAGAAGTGCTATTTTCATGCCACCACTTTTTAAGCGCCTCGATCTGCTGTTCTTCAGTCTCAAAATCCTGCATCTAAATCACCCATGTTTTACTAAATATGTGTTTGTATAAATTCTATTAAATCAGAATGCGCCACCAGCTGCTGATCGGCAGTGGTACGCAAAAATTTGACTGCTATTTTCCCGGCGCTAATCTCCGCCTCACCCAGAATGAGCGCCAGGGCAGCGCCGCTCTTGTCAGCTTTTTTCATCTGGCTCTTGAAAGAACCACCTCCGCAATGCGTCAGCAATCTTAGCCAGGGCAAGGCATCACGCAACTCTTCGGCCAGTATCAGGCCTTTCAGTTCACTGCCTTCGCCCTGCAGGAGCAAATAAATATCGATTTCATCAGTCGCGACCTGTTCTGTGGACTGCTCCTGCAGCGCAAGCAATCGCTCGATGCCGAGGGCAAAGCCTATCGCCGGTGTTTCACGCCCACCCAGTTGCGCGACCAGGCCATCATAACGCCCACCAGCACACACCGTACCCTGTGCACCGAGCTGATCAGTCACCCATTCGAAAACAGTTTTACAATAATAATCCAGTCCGCGTACCAGTCTGGGGTTGATTGTATAGGCAATACCGGCCTCATCCAGAATCGATTTGAGCACTTCGAAATCCTGCGCAGATTCGTCGTCAAGATAATCAAGCAAGCTCGGCGCCGCAGTATTCAGCGCCTGCATTTCGGGGTTTTTGCTGTCGAGTATGCGCAGAGGGTTGGTTTTCAGCCTCTGCTGACTGTCGACATCAAGTTCCGCATAATGAGACTGAAAATAATCTACCAGCACTTCGCGATAGTTTGCGCGTGCTGCGGCGCTGCCCAGTGTGTTTAGCTCGAGCCGGATATCTTTGAGCTGTAGTGCTTTCCACAAACGCACGCCCATCAAAATCAGTTCGGCATCAATATCAGGTGTCGCGATACCGTAGGCTTCGACGCCGAACTGGTGAAACTGGCGATAACGTCCCTTCTGTGGACGCTCGTGCCTGAACATCGGCCCGGCATACCACAAACGCTGGGTCTGATTGTGCAGTAGTCCATGTTGAATCCCTGCTCTGACACAGCTCGCGGTGCCTTCTGGACGCAGGCTCAGGCTATCCCCGTTCCGGTCTGCAAAACTGTACATTTCTTTTTCGACGATGTCGGTAACTTCGCCGATAGAACGACAGAACAGATCTGTCGATTCAATAACAGGCGTACGTATTTCGCGATAGCCATAAGCTTTCATGGTTTGCATCACGATGGCTTCAAATGTCTGCCAGCGCGCAGACTCATCCGGCAGAATGTCGTGTGTTCCACGAACTGATTGTATTGATTTTGACATTGATGAATCTGATCTAGCGGAACACGGCATTGCCATCGCGGGTCGAAACCGAGAAGCGTGCTACATTATTAGTTCGAATATAACGGTTCATATTAACTTCAACGCCATTCACCTGAAGCCTTACCCCAGGCGCATTACCGAGAAAAACATCAAACGGCGCCTCGCCCTGCAGGCGTACTGCCAGTCCATTTCCCAGGAGATCGTGATACAGGCTGAGGCTTGATGCATCAACAATTTCTACCCAGGAATCATCGTTCGCCTGCAACTCGATCACATCAGACCCAATAGCAGCCTCTGATGATACCGGAGCTGATTTAACCGCAGAAACAGGCTCCGACACCGCGGGTTTCACTGCATCTGGCTGCACATTCTCCATTGATGTTGTCGCTTTGCTCGGCGTTTCAGCCTCTGCGTTAACATTGCGCGCGAGTGCAACGACGATTAGCTCGCCATCTTCTGAAATCACTGTATGCTGTTCGCTATTAGCCGCTTCGCCAGGTTGTAAATTAAATTCCAGAGGATCGGCCTGTTCAAGCCCAATGGATTTTGCCGTCCTGGCGTAATAACTGTAAGCACTGTAAACAAGTGTTAACACAGCCAGAAACACCAGCAAGATTGAGACTCCACGTATCAATGGCGAAGCACTGGTTGCCTGTGACGGCAATGTCGCACGCGGTTGCAGCTGGCTTTCACGTTTGTAAGGCACTGCACGATTGAAACTATCGACAATCTGTTGTTCCGGAAGCTCCAGGTAACGAGCATAGGTACGCAAATATCCCTGGACAAACGTCGGCGGTGGCAGTCGCGTCAGATCCGACTGTTCAATCGCATCGATGACAGCCTCGCTGAGATGCGTAGCCTTCGCGACCTCAATGATTGAGTACGCTTTAGCCTCACGCGCTCGCAGCAGGACATCACCGAAAATCGCTTTCTCTGATTCAGCCCTGGCTGGCTCAGCAGCCTGGCTGTCAGACTCATTTATTTCTGAGCTGTTCATTGCGAGCCTGTTCCTGTACCCAGCTGGCTTCATCCGATTCAGGGAATTCAGAAACGAGCTGTCTGGCAAATTTGAGATAATGCACCTGATCACCTAAGGCTTTTTCAGCCCGCACCTGGATCCATAAACTTTCAGGGCTGGCTTTATTTTTTTCATGGTAACGCTGAATATAAGCACGCGCTTTTAGATACTGCTTTGTTTTGATCCCCAGATCTGCCATCGAGATCAGGGCGCTTGCGAGATTGGGGTCGGTATGCAGCGCTTTGCGCAGCATGGTTTCTGCCTCAACATATCTCTCCTGTTTCAGCAAACAGGCGCCAGCATTGGCATAGGCGAGATAAGACGTTTCATAGAACGGATTGGTGTAGGCAGCCTTAAACTCAGTCAGCGCCTCATCTACCCGCCCGATTTTGCAGAGAAAAGTACCGTAATTGTTGTGTAAATCCGGATCATTAGATTTAATGTCTATTGCTTTCTGATATTGTGCATTGGCTTCCGTATTCATGCCGAGCTGAGAATAAAGATAGGCAAGTGTTTTGTACGCGTCGGTATTTTCACTGTCCTGTTCGATGGCTTTTTCCAGCTTTTCTTTTGCTGTTTCCATGTTATTACGCTTGATGTAGCCAATCGCCAGTTGCACGTTGAGCTTTGCAGCCTGTTTTAAATCCGGGCCTTCTTCCTGCGGTTTTTGTTTTGTTGGCTGGCTACCGCCGCACGAAACCAGGAACGCTATCAAAAGGAGGGGGAATAACTTGCCTGTGATTCTTATTATTTTCATGATGTCATTCCGAAACGAGGTTCTGCAAAACGCCTTGCACGACGGCTTTTATCTTCTACCTTGCCCACTAACTGGCCACAGGCGGCATCAATATCATCACCGCGCGTTCGCCTGACGACGGTGGTCATATCGGCAGCCATTAATATTTTCGCAAAGGTTTCAATCCGCCTGGCCGGTGATGTCGTGTAGCCCGAGCCTTCAAATGGATTGAAGGGTATCAAATTCATCATTACTGGCAAACCCTTTAACAAGGTCACCAGTTCGCGCGCATGTTGTGGTGTATCGTTGACACCATCGAGCATGACGTATTCAAAGGTGATGCGTGTGCGCGCGCTTTGTTTTTCGGAAAACCGGTGACAGGCAGCGATGAGCTCCTTGAGTGGATATTTTTTATTGATCGGCACCAGTTGGTTGCGTAACTCATCATTGGTAGCGTGCAAAGACACTGCCAGCCGGCTATCGAGCACATCGCCGAGCCTGTCCATCGCGGGCACCACACCTGCGGTGCTGACCGTGACCCGACGTTTGCTCAGGCCGTAGGCAAAATCATCCATCATGATACGCACTGCGGTGACCATATTGTCAAAATTCAGCAGCGGTTCACCCATACCCATCATCACCACATTGGTAATGCTTCTACCGGGCTTTTTGTCTTCGAGCAAAAGGCGGCTGGCAATCCAGACCTGGGAAATGATTTCTGCGCTGCTCAGATTGCGGTTGAAGCCGCGGCGCCCGGTAGAACAGAAACTGCAATCCAGGGCACAGCCGACCTGCGATGACACACACAGGGTTCCTCGATCGACTTCCGGGATATAGACGGTTTCGACCTGATTGCCATCGTCCAGCTCGAGCACCCATTTGCGGGTTCCGTCTTTCGACAGCTCATCGTAGACCACTGTTAGCGGGGTAATCGTGGCGTGCTGTTTGAGATAGTCACGCAGTGCTTTGGAAACATTGGTCATGGCATCGAAATCGACCACGCCCTGCTGGTGGATCCATTTGATCAACTGGCTGGCGCGGAACGGCTTCTCACCTATTTCGGCAAACAGCTCAGCCATGCCGGCACGGTCAAGACCGAGCAGGTTGGGCCGGGCTGATGCCGGTGGTTTGACGATTGCGTTTGCTGTTGCCATGCGAAGTCGATAATGCTCTTTTGCGAGAAACCCGAGATTTTACGCGGGTTTAGACTGATAAGAAACGCCCGTAAAGGCCTTATTCAGGCTTTTTCTTCAATCCAGGCCATTTGGATAGCTTCGAGGATTTTTTCGCCGGATCGTTCAGGGTCATCCTCGAATTCATCCAGCCCCAGCACCCACTTGTGCAGATCGACAAAATTGATGTATTGCGGGTCGACATCAGGGTATTTTTCATCCAGTTCGATCGCGATATCGAGTGTATCAGTCCACTTCAAACTCATAAGTCCTCCGTCAGCTAGCAGCAATGACCGAAAACGACCAGCCCGGCATGGCTAGTGGTTCTCTGAAACCATATTGATAGTGTACTTGGGTATTTCCACCACCAGATCCTTATCCCCCACCATCGCCTGACAGCTGAGGCGGGAATCGGGATCCAGGCCCCAGGCCTTGTCCAGCATATCGTCTTCATCGTCGCTATTTTCATTGAGTGAGTCCATGCCTTCGCGAATATAAACGTGACAGGTGGTACAGGCGCAGGATTTTTCGCAGGCATGCTCGATCTCGACACCGTTTTTCAGAGCAGCATCGCATATCGAGATGCCCGGCTCGGCTTCAATCACCATACCTTCGGGGCAGATCTCTTCGTGGGGCAGAAAAATAATCTGCGGCATTAATTACTCCTCGTTGTGCCTGGCGTATTCGTCTATCGAATGACCGCGCATGGCTTGTTTAATACTGTTGTTCATCCGGCGGGCAACGAATTCGTCGCAGCTCGCTTCGAGCATTTTGATGGCGGCCTTGATTGCTTCGGCATCGTTGCCAACATTGGTCTCGACCAGCGACGCTCTGGCAGCATCTATCGCTTCACGTTCTTTTTCTGAGAGCAGATCGGCATCCACCGCCAGCGCTGCATCCAGGGCCGCGAGTACGCGTTCCCCCTCCACCTGCTGCTCGCGCAAAGCGCGCAGCTGCATATCGTCCTGCGCGTGTGTCATGGAATCGCGCAACATGGTTTCGACTTCGCTATCGCTCAGACCGTAGGACGGCTTAACATCAACACTCGCTTCGACACCACTGTTCTGCTCGCGCGCGCTGACGACCAGTAAACCATCAGCATCAATCTGGAAGGTGACGCGAATTCTCGCGGCACCGGCCACATGGGGTGGAAAACCCCGTAACTCGAAGCGTGCCAGCGAGCGGCAATCCGAGACCAGATCGCGTTCGCCCTGCACCACGTGGATGGCCATTGCGGTCTGACCATCTTTATAAGTAGTGAAGTCCTGCGCCTTGGCGACCGGAATCGGTGTGTTGCGCTGGATAATTTTTTCCACCAGACCGCCCATGGTTTCCAGACCAAGCGAGAGCGGGATAATATCGAGCAATAGCATGTCTTCACCGGGCCTGTTGCCGGCGAGGACATCGGCCTGCAGCGCAGCACCGACCGCGACGACCTTGTCCGGATCGATACTCACTAGTGGTTCACGTGCGAAAAACTCACCGACTTTTTCCCGCACCCGCAAGACACGCGTCGAACCACCTACCATGACGACTTCGCTAATATCTTCAATCGCAACATCGGCATCGCGCAGAGTGCGACGACAGGCAAGAATGGTCTGCTTGATCATGGCATCGAGCAATTCGTTCATCTGGCTGCGGCTCAAACTGCCCTGCCAGCTCAACGAATCATTGCTGATCTTGATCTCAACCTGTTCCGCTACCGCCAGTGCTTCCTTGGCAGCGCGTGCCTGCTGCATGAGCAAGCGCACAGTCGATGCATCCAGTTCGCTGGTATCCGCTGCAACACCAGCCTGCTGCAAAATCCATTCTGCAATTTTGTGATCAAAGTCGTCACCACCGAGCGCGCTATCACCACCGGTGGCCAGCACTTCAAAGACACCTTTGTTGAGACGTAAGATCGAAATATCAAACGTGCCGCCGCCAAGATCGTAAACGGCAATCACGCCTTCTTTACCGGTATCCAGGCCGTAAGCTACAGCAGCGGCTGTCGGTTCGTTGAGCAGACGCAGGACATTAATACCCGCAAGTCGCGCCGCATCCTTGGTCGCCTGGCGTTGAGCGTCATCGAAATACGCCGGCACCGTGATCACTGCACCTGTCAGATCGCCACCCAGAACATTGACTGCGCGAGCTTTCAGATACCTGAGAATTTCTGCAGATATTTCAGTGGCACTGACTTCACCCCGTACTGTACGTATCCGTGGTACAGCGGCGTCCGAATCAACAAAGTCATAAGGCAGTTTTTTGCCGAGCACGTGCAAATCAGCCACACCACGTCCCATGAAGCGTTTTACCGAGACGATAGTGTTTTTCGGATCTGTGATCGCATGCATAGCAGCGGCATTTCCGACACAGACACGGTCTTTTGAATAACGCACAACCGAGGGCGTTGAGTGGTTGCCCTGCATATCTGGCAAGGTAGATGCTTCACCACTGCGCACAGTCGCTACCAGCGAGTTTGTCGTGCCCAGATCAATACCCACCGCAAGGCGATGCTGGTGCGGCGCGGCCGACTGTCCTGGTTCTGATATTTGCAATAAAGCCATATTTAAAACAACTCGTCTTCAATTTTTGCCATCAGGGTATCGATTTCTTTACGTGCTTTTTGCATAAACTGCATTTTTCGCAAACACTCTTTTGCCTCATCAACAGCATCGGCCTGGTAAGCAGCTGAAAACTCCCGAGACAAACCTTGCATAGCAGATTTCACTTTTGCGAGCTCCATATCCAGAAATGCCAGCGGATCAGTCTGCGTATGCACGCCTTCCAGCGCTTCACGCAATTCCATCTGCTGCATCAAAAATGCAGCGTCCATCGTGGTTTCATTTTCCAGCCTGACATCAACACCTTTCAGTTGCAGTAAATACACTGCTCGTTCGATCGGGTCCTTCAGCGTCTGAAAAGCCTTGTTGATCCATGATGTTTGCTGCATCGAAATTCTGCGTTCCTGATCACCCGCACTGGCAAATTTATCAGGATGCACTGACTGCGCCAGGTTACGATAATGCTGCTGCAAATGATCCATATCAATCTCATATGCAACCGGCATATCAAACAACTGGTAGAAATTTCGCGTGAGTAGTTCGTTGCTCATAATCAGTCATATTCTCGCGATCGACTGACATGCTCATGCATAGGAGCGTACGCCGGGTGCGAAAGCTTATATCGTATGTTTATACGGTAAAACTTTCACCACAACCGCACTGGCCTTTTTCGTTCGGGTTATTGAATTTAAAACCTTCGTTCAGCCCTTCTTTGGTGAAATCTACTTCAGTACCATTGACGTAGACCAGGCTCTTTTTATCGACGACGACTTTGACACCGTGAATCTCAAAAACCTCATCTTCGTTCGGATTGATTTCATCAACAAATTCGAGCACATAGGACATACCCGAACAGCCGTTGGTTTTGACACCGACGCGCATGCCCACACCCTTGCCGCGGTTGGCAAGAAATGTTTTGACGCGTGTCGCAGCAGATTCAGTCATTGTAATAGCCATCTCAGTCCTCAGTCGCTCTCTTAAACGTGTGTTAATCGCAAACTTATTGCGCGTGTTTTTTTCGATAATCATCGATCGCGGCATTGATCGCATCTTCGGCCAGTACCGAGCAGTGGATTTTCACCGGCGGCAGTGCCAGTTCTTCGGCGATCTGGGTGTTCTTGATCGCTTTGGCTTCGTCCAGGGTCTTGCCCTTGACCC
>Ga0214472_10006399_pt1 | contig 12348 bp, 6 predicted proteins | sample RVTome_6_FD_207662 | JGI IMG/M metagenome (GOLD analysis project Ga0214472, IMG submission 207662) | Soil microbial communities from uranium-contaminated site in the Upper Colorado River Basin, Wyoming, United States - RVT140D175 | ecosystem: Environmental > Terrestrial > Soil > Contaminated >... | reverse complement strand
GATCCTCGAGGAGCTCAAGAAGTACGCCGACGAGCACGAGCAGCGCTACGGCCGCTTCCCCAAGACCCTCGTCTTCGCCGCCAACGACGTCCCGCACACGAGCCACGCCGACCAGCTGGTGGACACGGCGCGGGACGTTTTCGGCAGGGGCGATGCCTTCGTCACGAAGATCACGGGAAAAATCGACCGCCCGCTGCAGCGGATCCGCGAGTTCCGGAACCGCCCCCTGCCGATGATCGCCGTCACTGTCGACCTGCTGACCACCGGCGTCGACATCCCCGACCTCGAGTACCTCGTCCTGCTCCGGCCGGTGAAGAGCCGGATCCTGTTCGTCCAGATGCTGGGTCGCGGCACGCGCCTGGGCGAGCGCTACCCCGACAAGAGCCACTTCACCGTGTTCGACTGCTTCGACGGAACGCTCCTCGAGTACTTCCGCGACGCCACGAACGAGACGGAGGACCTGCCGAGCGGCCCCACAAGGACCCTCCACGAGATCGTCGAGGCGATCTGGGAGAACCGAGACACGGCGTACAACGTCGGCTGCCTCCGCAAGCGCCTGCAGCGCATCGACAAGGACCTCTCCGGAGAGGCCCGGGAAGCCCTGGCGGCCTTCGTCCCCGACGGCGACCTCGCCCGGTTCGCCAGAGACCTGCCAAGAGCCCTGAAAGAAGACTTCACCGGCACCATGAAGCGCCTCCGCGACGGGGAGTTCCAGGACGCCCTGCTACGCCTCCCCCGCCGCGACCGCACCTTCGTCCGCGCCACGCGCCCGCGGGCTGGCGACTACGAGCTCTCGAGAGAAGCGGTCGAAGAGGCCATCGCCTACGAGCGGGCGGCATGATCCAGGCGCTAGCATAGGCTCGCCTTCGCTTGGTCCAATTCGTTGGGCCGACAGGCAGGCGGGCGGCCGGGTCTAGAATCCGCCGATGGACATCCTGCTGCAGGACGTTCGGCTGGCCTTTCGGAAGCTGGTTCACAACCCCGGCTTCGCGACCGTGGCGATCGCGACGCTCGCGCTCGGCATCGGCGCCAACACCGCCATCTTCTCGGTGATCGACCGCGTCCTGCTTCAGCCGCTGCCCTTCGGCCAGCCGGACCGCCTGGTTCGGCTGCAGCTCAAGTTCCGGGACGGCTTCGGCCAGAGCGTGTCGATCCCCAAGTTCACGGCCTGGAAGCAGCACACCCAGGCGTTCCAGGCGATGTGCGCGTACAACTTCTCGGGGCCGGGCCTCAACCTGAGCGGCGGCGTCACGCCGGAGCAGGTGAAGGCGATCCACGTCTCGGCGGACTTCTTTCCGGTCTTCGATGCCGGCACGGTGCTCGGCCGCGTCTTCGGCGCGGACGAGGACCGGCCCGGCGCAGAACGGCTCGCTGTGATGACCCACGGCCTGTGGGTCCGCAGGTTCGGCGGCGACCCCGCCATCGTCGGCCGCGCGATCGTGCTCGACGGCGAGCCCTACACCGTGATCGGCGTGCTGCGCGCCCCGTTCCGCTCCTACCCGCCCGCCGACCTCTATCTCCCTTTGCAGGCGGATCCAGCCAGCACCAACCAAGGCCACTTCCTCGCCGTGGCTGCCCGGCTCAAGCCCGGCGTCACGCTCGAGGCCGCCAAGGCGGAGATGAGCGTGGCGGCGGAGCGGTTCCGCCAGGCGTATCCCGACGCGATCGGCAAGGAAGAGTCCGCGACCGCGGCCCCGTTCAGCGAGTCGATCGTGGGAGACGTCCGGCAGCCGCTGCTGGTCCTGCTGGGCGCCGTGGCGATGGTCCTGCTGATCGCGTGCGCGAACGTGGCGAACCTGCAGCTCGCGCAGGCGATGGGCCGCTCCCGGGAGCTCGCGATCCGCGGCGCGGTCGGCGCCGTGCGCTCCAGGATCATCCGCCAGCTCCTCACGGAGAGCCTGGTGCTCGCGCTGGCGGGCGCCGCCGTCGGTCTCGTCGTCTCCAACCTCGGAGTCCGCGCGCTGCTCGCGCTCGGCCCCGACACCCTGCCGCGCGCCGCCGAGTTCGCTGACAAGGCGCCGCTCGACTTCCGGGTCCTGGCGTTCACCCTGGGCTGCGCGATCGTCACCGGTCTCGTGTTCGGCATGATCCCCGCGCTGCAGATCTCGAAATCAGACCTGCAGGCCACGCTCAAGGAGACGAGCTCACGCTCCGGAACCGGCCGCCACCACTACACGCGGAGCGCGCTCGTCGTGGCGGAGACGGCGCTCGCGATCGTGCTGCTGATCGGGGCGGCGCTGCTGATCCGATCGTTCTCGTCGCTGCGCTCGGTCGACGCGGGCTTCAACCCCCAGCGTGTCCTGACTTTCGAGACCTCGCTCGGTGGGTCGAAGTACACCACGAGCGAAGCCATGGATCGCCTCACCCGTGAAGTCGTGCGGCGGCTCGAGGCCGTGCCGGCAGTGACCGCCGTGGCGAACGTGCCCTTCCTGCCGCTCGAAGGCGGCTTCGGCCTGGGCTTCGACATCGTCGGCCGCCCGCTGGCGGAGGGAGAGCGCTCCACGGGCGGCGCCGGCTGGATGTACGTCTCGGACGCCTACTTCGAGGTGCTCGAGATCCCGCTGCGGCGCGGCCGCCTGTTCGGCGAGCGCGACACCGCGAGTGCGCCGGCCGTCGTCGTCGTCAACGAGGCCTTCGCGAAGAAGTACTGGCCGAAGGGCGACCCCATCGGTCAGCAGCTCGAGATCGGCAAGGGCATGGGCCCCGACTTCGCCGAGCCGCCGCGCGAGATCGTCGGCATCGTCGGCAACGTGAAGGAGGCCGGCCTCGGAAACCCCGCCCCCGAGGTGATGTACATCCCGCTGGCGCAGGTGAAGAACAGCTTCATCGAGCTCAACAACAAGCTGATCCCCACCACCTGGGTGGTGAAGACCTCCGTCAGCCCGCTGACCCTTGCGAGCGCCGTGAAGCAGCAGGTCCTGAACGTCGATAGCCAGCTCGCGGTCGCCCACCAGCGCTCCCTGGAGCAAGTCTTCGCCGAGGCCACCGCCCGCCAGACCTTCAACGCGACGCTCTTGGGCGTCTTCGCCGGCGTCGCCCTGATCCTCGCGGCGCTGGGGATCTACGGGACGCTCTCCTACTCGGTCGAGCAGCGCTCCCAGGAAATCGGCATCCGCATGGCCCTGGGCGCCGACGGCGCCGATCTCCGAAGAATGGTGATCCGCCAGGGCATGTCGCTCGCCGGCCTCGGCATCCTGATCGGCCTGGCCGGCGCCCTGGCCCTCTCCCGCCTCATCACAACCCTTCTCTTCGGCGTCCACCCCAACGATCCCGCCAGCTTCGCCGCGATCGCTCTACTGCTGGCTGCCGTGGCCTTCCTGGCGACATGGCTCCCGGCCCGCCGCGCTACCCAGGTCGATCCGCTGGCTGCTTTGCGGCACGAGTAGGCCGACGCGTGAGGCACGCAGGCGGCCGATGAGCTCGTTCCGCGTCGCGCTCGCGAACCTGCCGTCCCCGGCGAACCGGCGGGAGTCGGTACGGCGCGCGTGCGACGCGATCACCGAGGCCGGCGCGGCCGGAGCCAGGATCGTGTGCTTCCCCGAGTGCTACGTGCCGGGATACCGCGCGCCCGGCCGGCGGATGGCTCGCCCCGACCCGGCCTTCCTGGAGGCCGCGTGGACGAAGATCGCCGCCGCCGCCGCGGCGGCGAAGACGGCGGTCGTGCTCGGGACCGAGCGGCTCGAGCGGCGACGGCTTCTCGCCACGGCGCTCGTGATCGGCGCCGACGGCCGGCGCCTCGGTTTCCAGGACAAGGTCCAGCTCGACCCGTCCGAGGAGGGGACCTACGCGCAGGGCCACGAGCGGCGCGTGTTCGTCGCGGGGCCGCTCACCTTCGGCGTCGCGATCTGCCACGAAGGCTGGCGCTACCCGGAGACCGTGCGCTGGGCCGCCCGGCGCGGCGCCCAGGTGGTGTTCCACCCGCACTTCCACGAAGCCGAGCCGGGGGGCTACGCGCCTGCGTCCTTCGCGGACCCGAGGAACACCTTCCACGAGAAGGCGCTCCTGTGCCGCGCCGCCGAGAACACCTGCTACGTGGCGAGCGCCAACTGCGCGAGCCTGGGCTCGCCGACCACCTCCGCGGTCATAGCGCCCGACGGGACGCTCCTGGCGTTCCAGCCCTACGGCGTCGCGGGCCTGCTGCTGGCCGACCTCGAGCTCGAGAAGGCCACCGGCCTCCTCGCGCGGCGCTGCCAGTACGCCGGCTCGTGAAGCCCTAGCGAGCGTCCTGGCTCACGGCCCCTCGCCCCTGACCTTCGCCTCGAGGTTCGCGAGGAAGTCGAGCACGACGATGATCTCGGAGCGCCGACGTTCGCGGCCCTTGTCCGCGGGCTCGATCATCAGCAGGCGGCCGTCGGGAAGAACGTCGTAGCCCGTGTGGTTGCCCGCCTGGGGGTTCTCGAAGCGATCCGCGAAGAGCGCGCGCGGCACGGACACGGCCGGCGCTAGCCCGGGGGTGAAGGCGACCTCCTGGACGGACTCGCCGCCGCGAAAGAAGACACGCCGTCCATCGTGAGACCAGAGCGGTTGCTGGCCGCCGCTCGTCGAGACCTGCAGCTTGCCGCCCGGCTCCGGGAACGACTGGACGTACACCTCTTCGCGTCCCGACTCGTCCGACACGTACGCCACGTGGCGGCCGCTCGGTGAGATGCGGCCGCTGTGTTCCTGGAAGCGCGTCTTCACGAAGGCCTCGGGCGTGGGCGATGCGCCGAGCCGGAGTCGGTAGAGGTCCGCCCGTGTCTCCGGGTTCTGGATCTCGAGAAGCAGTGTCGTCCCGTCGGGCGACCAGTCGTTGACGTGGAGGTGCGCGTCCGTGGTCCAAAGCAGCTCCTCGCCCCCGCTCGCGTCCGCGGCACGCTTGAAGATGCCGCGGGGCACCGACGCGCGCGTGCCCGTCCAGGCGACGAAGCGCCCGTCGGGCGACCAGGCGGGCGTCTCGTCCTCGCCCTTGTCCGTCGAGAGTCGCATCAGCGAGCCTCGCGCCAGGTCCGCCACCCAGATGTCGTTCTCGTCCTCCTGCAGGTGGACCGCGAGGCGGGTCCCGTCCGGCGACAGCCGCGGGTCCGAGAAGAAGCGCGGCTCCACGCGCGCCGCCGTGGCCGTGCCGGCCGCGTGCACCACGACGAGGTGCGTGCGCGAGGCGTCCTCCACGTCCGGCACGTAGGCGAGCGTGCCCTCGTCGGAGAGCGCAAATTCGTACTGCTGGTAGACGTTCAGGCCCTGGATCTCCTCGACCGCCACGGGGGTGCCGCTGGTGAGACGCGAGCGGAGGTCGAATGCGATTGCGCTCAGCCCGCTGCCGCGCGCGAACACGAGGTGCCCCGACGGCGCGTAGCGGGCGCTGGCGTCCTGGAGCACGGGGCGGGCATCGTCCCGGTCGAGCGAGCGGACGAAGGTCTCGGTGTCGACGCCCGCGCGGCTGCGGGTGTAGAGGAACGAGCGGCCGTCCGGCAGCACCTGCGGGTCGTCGAACCGGAAGCCCGGCTCCGGCGCCACGAGGATCGCGGCTTCGCCGCCGCCGGCCGGAACGCGGAACACGCCCGGGGGGCCCGCGCCCACCAGGATGGTTCCGTCGCGGCCCCAGCTCGCCTCGCCCGCGATGCCGACGATCGTCACCGCCCCGCCGCCGCGCAGGTCGACCTTCCTGAGCGAGCCGGCCGCCGAGAAGCCCAGCCACGTGCCGTCCGGAGAGAAGAAGGGCCGGGAGCCTCCTTCGGTGCCGGGGATCGCGACCGCACCCAGCGAGTCCAGGGCACGGAGGTAGAGCCGCTGCTCCGCAACGTAAGCGAGGCGCCTGCCGTCGGGCGAGAGTGCTAATCCACCTCCGCCCCCCGCGGTCGTGATCGCGTTGCGGTCCGGGGGCAGCGGGTGGACGAGGCGCACGACGCGCGGGGTCCTCGGCGCGTCCGGCAGCAGGGCCCAGCCGGCAAGGGCGCCGAGCCCCGCGGCGGCAATCGCCACCACGCCGACGACCACGGGTGCCAGGCCGCGGTTGCGTGTTTCCGGGGCCGTGGTCTCAGTCGAGGCTGCCGTGGCCGCGCTCTCGAGCAGGAGGCGCGCCTCGCCGATGTCGCGGAGGCGCCGCTTCGGGTCGCGCTCGAGACAACGAGCGAGCAATCGGCGCACGGCGGGCGGCGTCGCCGCCGGCAGCCCGGTCCAGTCCGGCTCGGTCTTGAGCACGGCAGCGAGCACGTCGCTCACGGTCTCGCCGTCGAAGAGGCGCCTTCCCGTCAGCGTTTCGTGCAGCAGGACGCCGAAGGACCAGATGTCGGAGCGCTTGTCGACCGCGCGCCCGCGCGCCTGCTCGGGCGACATGTAGGCTGCGGTGCCGAGGATCAGGCCGGCCGCGGTGCCGGTATGGGCGAGCGTGGGGGACTCCGAGAGCGCGGCGCTGCCGGAGACGGCGTCGCCGCTTCCCCCGGTCCACGCCTTGGCCAGGCCGAAGTCGAGCACCTTGACCTTGCCGTCGGGCGTCAGCTTCACGTTCGCCGGCTTCAGGTCGCGGTGCACGATGCCGTGCTCGTGCGCCTCCTCGAGCGCCTCGGCGACCTGGCGGGCGACCGCGAGCGCCTCATCCAGCGGCAGCGGCCCCTGCGCCAGGCGCTCCTTCAGGTCCAGGCCCGGGACGAGCTCCATCGCGAGCACCCGCTCGCCGCCCACGTCCTCGAGCCCGAAGAGAGTCGCGATGTTCGGGTGTTGCAGCGAAGCGAGCAGCTTGGCCTCACGCTCGAAACGGGCGAGCCGCTCGGGATCGCCGGCGAACGCCTCCGGCAGGCGCTTCAGCGCGACGTCGCGCCCGAGGCGGGTGTCGGTGGCGCGAAACACCTCGCCCATCCCACCCGCGCCGAGAGGCGCCACGATCCGGTAGGAGCCCAACTGATCACCCGCGGCCAGGCTCAACAGCTCGCTCCCCTCGATTCGTGTGAGGCGGCGGCATTCTATACCGACCGGTCCATTGAATCGGCGGCCTCGGGCCTGCCATCCGCGACGCCGTCCGGGAGATCGATCCCGAGCAGCCAGTGTCGGGCATCGCCCCGCAGCCGAACCTGTGGCGTCCTACTCCTGGCGCAGCGCCGTAACCGGATCGAGCCCGGCCGCCCGACGCGCCTGCAGGAAGCTCGCGCCGAGGCCGACCAGCCCGAGGGCCGCGCAGGCGAGGCCGATCGTGAGCGGGTCGTTGGGCTCGAGCCCGAAGACGAGCGAGCGCACCGTGTGCGCGAGGCCGAGCGACAGCGCGAGGCCGAGCGCGAGACCGAGGCCCACGAGCCCGAGCGCCTCGCTCAGGATCATCTTCAGGATCGCGCCCCGCCCCGCGCCGAGCGCCATGCGGATGCCGATCTCGGCGGTGCGGCGCGAGACCGCGAACGCCGTCACGCCGTAGAGGCCGAGCGTCGCGAGCAGGAGCGCGAGCAGGCCGAAGAAGCCCGCGAGCCCCGCGACCACGCGATCCCGGACGAGCTGGCCGTCGAGCAGGCTCGCGTAGTCGCGAAAGGCTGGCGCGAGGGCCGGATTCACCTCGCGGACGGCCGCGCGCAGGCTCGGCACCAGCGCCTTCGGGTCGCCTGCGGTGCGGATCAGCAGCTGCGCGACGCTGGACGGATCCGGGTCCTGGGACAGGGCCAGGTAGGCGATCGGCGGCCGGCCCCGGCGCAGGTCGCGGTAGGCCGTGTCCTCGACGAGGCCCACGACCTCGAAGAGCTGCTCGGGAGTGTCGGGCGTCGCTTCCTGCCAGAACCTCCGGCCGAGCGGGCTCCCGGTGCCGAAGACGGCGCTCCCGAAGGCCCGGTTGACGACCGCCACGCGCGGGGCCTGGAGCGTGTCCCGCTCGTCGAAGGTCCGGCCGGCGAGGAGCGCCACCCCCAGGGTCGTGAAGTAGTCGGGGCTCGTGCCCGCAAAGCTCGCGTCGGTGCGCGTGGCCCTGTCGCCTCCGTCGCGCCAGACGGCGTTGCCCCACGCCGAGCCGCTCAGCAGCAGGAGACTCGTCTCGGCCACCGACACGACGCCCGGTACCGCTCGCAGCCGGTCGTAGAGCTCCTGGCGGACGCGCAGTCGCCGCTCGGCGGGCAGCGCCAGCGGGCTCGTGTCCACGGTGGCGATCGCCACGGCGCTCACGGCCATCCCCGTGTCCTGACCGAGGAGATTGGCGAGGCTGCGCGCGAACAGGAAGGCGCCCGCCACGAGGACGAGCGAGAGGGCGACCTGGCCGATCACCAGCGCGCGTCGCAGGCCGAGCCGGGACCGGCCCTCGGTCGTCCCGCGGCCGGCGCTGCGCAGCACCGCCTCGGGCGAGACGCGCGCCGCCCGCAGCGCCGGCGCGAGCCCGAAGAGCGCGCACGTCGCGGTGGCGGTGGCCGCGGCGAAGCCGAAGACCCGCCAGTCGAGCCCGAGATCGAGGTAGAGCGAGCCCGGCTGCGTGTCGATCGCGCTCACGAGCGCGCGGCTCAGCCCGCCGGCGAGCCACGCGCCGGCCGCGGCGCCGAGCGCCGCCAGCAGCAGGCTCTCGGAGAGCAGCAGCCGCACCAGCCGACCGCGGCCGGCGCCGAGCGCGACGCGCGCGGCGAGCTCGCGCTCGCGCGCCGTCGCGCGGGCCAGCATCAGGCTCGCGAGGTTGGCGCAGCCGACGAGCAGCACGAGGGCCGCCGCCGCCTGCAGGAACAGCAGCGAGGCGCTGTACTGCTCGCGCAGCAGCGAGATCCCTCCCGAGGCCGGCCGGGCTTCGAGCTTGAAGCCGAGGTAGCTCGCGACGCTCTCGGGCGGATACTGGGGCGGCAGGGTCGCCTCGAAGAGGCCGGGCGAGATCGCCCCGAGCTCGGCGCTCGCCCGCTCGCGCGTCCCACCCGGAGCGAGCCGGCCCATCACCACCAGCCACCAGGCGGTCCCGGAGTCGAGCCGGCTGGGGCTGCCGGGACGCAGCGCCTCGGCGCAGAGGGGGACCGCCACGTCGAAGCTGCGCCCGACCTCGAGCCCCGTGAAGCCCGCAGACGCCACCCCCACCACCTCGAACGGGTGGCGCCCCAGCTGGACCTTTCGCCCGACCACGGAGGGATCCCCGCCGTACTCCCGCTGCCAAAAAGCGTGGCTCAGCACCACCGCGGGAGCGCTGCAGCCCTTCTGGTCGTCGCCCTCATTGAGCAGCCGCCCCACGGCCGCCCGTACCCCGAGCGTCTCGAAGAATCCCCCGCTCGCCAGGACCGCGGAAGCGAAGCGCGGCTCCCCGCTCGACTCGAGGCTCAGCCGCCCCAGGCCCCACGCGAAGACCCCCGCCACGGCCTCCTGCCGCCTCCGCAGCTCCTCCCAGATCGGGTTCGTCAGCCCCTCGTGCCAGCCGAACGACCCCCGCGCCCCCTCCATGTCGGTGATCCGAATCTCTACCAGGCTTCGCGGATCCCGCGCCGGCACCGACCGCAGCTCGACCGCCTCGACCAACTGGAAGATCGCCGTATTCGCCCCGATCCCCAGCGCCAGCGTCAGCACCGCCGCGACTGTGAACCCCGGGCTCCTGCCCAACCGCCGCCCCGCATGAAAGAGGTCCTGCCAGAGAGTCCCCATCCTGCCTCCGCCAACCGCCCTGCAAGCCACGTACCGCTCCGAGAATCAGCGGCTTACGGCTCGCTCAGGAACGACGGATGTCCGCTGCTGGGAAAGCCCCGTCTCGACTTCGGCATCCAATCCGTTGTGCTTCTCGCATCCGTGACCGCACCCTGGATTGCAGTTCAGCAACCCTCCTAGAATTCACCCCATGGATGCGGCGGTTCGGCTCGTCACGCGGCTCCTGCGCTGCGGGCTGGCGTTCGCGGCGACGGCGTCCCTGCGTGCGGCGGCTCCGACCGGGCCACTGGGGCGTCGCCCGATCGAGCCCCGGATTCGACGGCTCTCCCGCCCGACACGTCGACATACTTCCCGGGTGCGACGTGGCGAACCGCCACTCCCGAGCAGGTCGGCATTCCCGGGAGCGTCCTCGCGCGCGTCGATCAACGCGTCGCGTCGCGCACGTGGCGCGGGCTCGATTCCTTCATCGTGATCCGACGCGGCTACCTCGTTCAGGAGGCCTACTACGGCGCCTCGTCTCGGGACGACGTGCACACCATGCAGTCGGTGAGCAAGAGCGTGACCTCTCTCGTCACCGGCATCGCGTCGGACATGGGCTCGCTCGACCCCGACGCGACGGTGCTGTCGATCCTGGGTCGCCACGCGGACGCCTCCCCGGATCCGCGCCTGCCGCGAGTCACCCTGCGACACCTGCTCCAGATGCGCTCGGGTATAAACTTCCACGAGAACCCCTATCCGGGCTCTCCCCTCGAGACCCTCAACAACTCGCGCGGCGACTGGGTGCGGATCGCTCTCGAGCAGCCCTTCAATGCCGAGCCCGGCGCCCTCTGGCAGTACAACAGCGGAGGTGTCATCGCTCTCGGCGCGGCCGTCGCGCAAGCCGCGAGCAGTCAGTTCAACGTCCTCGCGCGGGAACGCCTCTTCACACCGCTCGGAATCAGCGGCCAGTACTGGATCGTCTCGGGCTACGACGCCACCGCTCACACGGGCGGCGGGCTGTACCTGCGCGCGATCGATCTCGCGAGAATCGGATACCTCGTGTTGAAGCAGGGCCAGTGGAACGGCAGCCAGGTCGTTTCGAGCGACTGGCTGGCGCGTTCCACTGCACCCGTCACGGCAGCGGCGTCACGCTTCGGTGGCGTTTCGGTGGACTACGGCCTTCTCTGGTGGATGGCTGCGATCAATCCGTCGCAGTCCACGGCCGACGTGAGCAACCGAGTCATCATCGCGTCGGGCAACATGAACCAGTTCCTCTTCGTGGTTCCCTCGCGCGATCTCGTCGTGGTCAACACGGGCTCGAGCAACGACTCATTCGGTGTGACGCTCGATTTCGTCGTGCGCGAGCTGATTCCCGCCGTTCCACCTTGAGAGCCTTCGCCAAGGGCCGGGCGAAAGCGGTGTGGTAGTGCGTGCGTCTCCTCCGCTTTCCTCAGGATTCATGTTCCAGCTCGACTCGAAGGAGGTCGCAGACTTGAGGCGCCAAACTGGCACCTCAAGTTCGTGGGGCGGCCGGCGATACCCAGGTCCGACCCTCCGCGCTGACGAGGGTGTGGATGGGCCGGGAAGCTGAGAAGGGGCGAAAGCCCCCTTACTCTTCGGGGAGGCGGAGGGATCACGGCTCGCTCTTGCGGCCGAAACCGATCTGGCGCCTGGGCTTGGAGGCAGGCTCGATGAGCCGACGAAGAGCCACAAAGACTGCCTTGAGATCGGCGTCGTGGACCGTGACACGGCGTTCGAGGGCTGCGAGATGCCTGGCGAGCTCGGCGTGGGTGCGGGCGAGGTCACGCAGGCGGCCGAAGGCGCGGACGACGAAGACGCTCATCTCGACGGCGCGCTGGCTGTTCAACACCGATGCGGCCATGATCGACCCATGCTCCGTGAACGCCCACGGAAGCAGCGGGGAGAACTTGAGCCGTGTGAGGTGGTCACAGTTCGTGACCACCTCCTCCCGCTCCGCCGCCGTCAGTTGGAATCGAAAGTCCTCCGGAAATCGCTCTGCATTCCGTTTCACCGCCTGATTCAGCGCCTTCGTCGAGACGCCATGGATCTCCGCCAGGTCCGCGTCCACGAGTACCTGGATTCCTCGGACTCTCAGGGGGAGAAAGAAGGCGCTCGCACGTTCCCGTCGGGCGCTGAGGGCGAGGTCGTAGCCCGGCGCGCGGGCCCGAAGACCAGCTCGCCTTGCGGCAGCGGTAGATCAGCGCCCCCTTCGCTGCTCCCAGGCGCCGGCGACGTGGCCAGCCGGGCTGACTTCGACATCCGGCTTCTGGCACGTGCGTCCGGGTGGTCATGGTGTGCGCGCGACGGCCTCGGCGACCCCGGCGACCGTCGCGAAGGCCCGCTCCAAGGCGAAGCTCGCAAAGTCCGCCAGGCGAAGCACGGGCTTCAGAGCCCTTTCGACCTGGGACTCCAGGGCCGAGAATCGCCCTGCCGAGAGGTCGACTGCGGAGTTTCCTGGGAGGTCGAGCTTTCGCCGGACGAGCGTCAGGAATGCCGGAACTTCAACGCGATAGCCCAAGCGGTGGACCGCGTGATCGACGTCGTAGAAGTCCCGGATCGCAGGTTCCCGGCGCGAGAGGGCCGCGCGCAGTTTCTCGGCCATGGCCTCGTCGTAGGAAAGGCAGGGGAGGGAAACGGCCGGGACGAGCGGACGATCCGACGCGGGGCCGAGCAGAAGTGTGCGCGCCTGACCACGAATCGCCGGTGTCAGCAGCGGCTCACGCAAGCCTGCCTCGATCTGGATCGTCTCATCCTGCTGCCCGAAAAGCGCCGTGTAGGCGACAGTGGCATTGTACTGGGTCG
>Ga0214472_10006398_pt1 | contig 12348 bp, 9 predicted proteins | sample RVTome_6_FD_207662 | JGI IMG/M metagenome (GOLD analysis project Ga0214472, IMG submission 207662) | Soil microbial communities from uranium-contaminated site in the Upper Colorado River Basin, Wyoming, United States - RVT140D175 | ecosystem: Environmental > Terrestrial > Soil > Contaminated >... | reverse complement strand
CGTATCTCAAGCTCATCGAGGACCTGTTCCTGGGCGGTCAGCGCCTGGATCCGAGGACTGACGGGCGGCCGGACTCCCGGCCGATCGTGCGGGAGAACGTGAGGCGGCTGGGCGACCTGCGCAGCGAGTTCGACTTCACCCAGGAACCGCTTCCGCCGCTCATCCTCGACCCCCATCCCTCGCCTGGCCCAGCGTCCGTCCCGGGAACGTGAGGATGAGGCCGTCGTTGCGGTCGCTCGCCTCGCTCATGGCGTGCGTCGCGCTCGCCACGGCCTGCGCGCCCTCCTCCGCCGATCCGGCCGGGGGGGACGGGCCCCGAGCCGGGGTGGCGAGCCCGGCGTCGCCGGCCACGACGGCACCGCAGTCACAGCTGGACCTGGCCAGGCAGCACATCGAACACGTCATCGTCATCGTTCAGGAGAACCGGACGTTCGATCACTACTTCGGGACCTACCCGGGCGCCGACGGCATCCCGATGAGGAACGGTTCGCCCACGGTATGCGTGCCCGACCCCGTCCTCAGGAAGTGCGTGCGGCCGTTCCACTCGACGAGCCAGCTCCAGAAGGGCGGGCCCCACACTCAACGCCACTCGGTCGCCGATGTGGACGGGGGGAAGATGGACGGGTTCATCCGCACGGCCATCTCGGGGAAGATCGAATGCGCGACCGTCCGGACCGACCCGGGCTGCGAGAGCTACCTGGGGCCGCAGGGCCAGCCCGACGTGATGAGCTATCACACCAGGGACGAGATCCCCAATTACTGGGACTACGCCGATCATTTCGTGCTCCAGGACCGGATGTTCGCACCGGCGGACTCCTGGACGCTGCCCGCGCACCTGTACCTGGTCTCGGCCTGGGCGGCCTCGTGCACGAGCCCGTACGACCCCATGAGCTGCACGTCGAACCTCGAGCTCCGGGACCAGGCCAAGATCCAGCGAGGCGGCCAGGTGCCGATGTGGGCATGGACCGACGTCACGTGGCTGTTGAACCGGGCCGGCGTGAGCTGGGCCTACTACGTCGGCGATGACACCTGCTTCATCGACCCCTGCCGTCCCGCCAGAGGCAAGTACACGCCGGCGTTCCAGAACCCGCTCCCCGGGTTCACCACGGTCCGGCAGAACCGCCAGCTCCGGAACATCCGTTCCCACAGCGACTACTTCGCCCGGGCTGCGGCGGGGACGCTCCCGTCGGTGTCGTGGGTCATGCCGTACAGCGGCGCCGCCGAGCACCCGAGTGGCGGCCAGCCCATCTGGAAGGGCATGGCCCACGTGACCGAGGTGATCAACGCTGCGATGCAGGGGCCCGACTGGAACCGCACGGCGATCTTCCTCACCTGGGACGACTGGGGTGGGTTCTACGACCACGTCGTGCCCCCGCGCGTCGACGCGAACGGGTACGGGATCAGGGTGCCGGGCCTGATGATCAGCCCGTGGGCCGAGGCCGGCTCGATCGATCACCAGACGCTGTCCTTCGACGCCTACTTGAAGTTCATCGAGGACCTGTTCCTCGGGGGCCAGCGGCTGAATCCGAGGACCGACGGGCGGCCGGACTCCCGGCCCACGGTGCGAGAGAAGCTCCCGATCCTCGGCGACCTGCTGAACGAGTTCGACTTCTCACAGGACCCGCTGCCGCCGCTCGTCCTGGACCCCACACCGCTCCCGGGAACGCCGTAGCCGCGAACCCACTCCAACCGGGCAACCTGGTCGGGAGACCCTATGGGAATTGAACCGGGGACACTCGACCGCTGGCAGGCGCTCAGTCGTGAGGCACGGCGAACACGACGACGTTGTCCGAGTAGCTCCTGGTCGCTTGATCAAAGGAGCCTCCGCAGGTCACGAGGGCGAGGATCGATGGTCCCTCCCGCTCGAACAGCTCACCAGGCAGGCCTCTCTTGGGATAAGAGCGTCGCGCGATCACCCGAAAGGGAGATTCGGACCCGTTCGCGAACGTTACCCAGATGACATCCGCCGGCTCGAGCTCGCGAAGCCTGAAGAAGACGCCCGGACCCTGCGTCCACGAGTCCACGTGGCCGAGGAGCACGGCCGACCCGCCCGCTCCCGGGGGAGGACCGAACCGGTACCAGCCGACGACATGGACGTCAGACGGCACCTGGACGTGGCGCGAGCCGGCTTCAACGCCGACCGGGACTATCGGTGCTCGCACGCTGATCGCCTCGATGGTCAGGCCGACCGGACGAGGTCCGCGCCGCGGAGGCTCGTAGTCCTTCAGCCGCGCCGACTGAACATCGATCGTGAGGGCACGGGTCGCGGTCGACGACGTCCCGGCGTCGATCGGCAGCTCGTCCGGGACGGCCTCGGACAGGCTCGCATCGGCCGTCCCGGGGAGGAAACCGAAGTCGGGACGTGGCCCAGCTGCCCACACGGCGACCGGCGTCGTCATCAGGACGAGGGCACTCGTAACGCGGAGCCACGTGGCGAGACGCCTCCTCATCCTGGCCGCAACCGCGGGAGGGGCTCGGTCCTGACAGGCGGTCGGCTCCTCGCCGCTTTCACCTATCCCGCCAAGCGTCCGGGCCCCTCACTGGGACGGCGGATTGATGGGGTCGCGCGATCGACGCCGACCGAGCACGGTAGCCACACCGAAGCCGAGCGCAGCGAGCATCATGGTCGCGAGCGCCCAGGCGGGAAGCGCGAGGGTGGTCGCGAGCCCACCATCCCCGGTCAGCACCGACGTGGGGGAAGACTGCAGCTCTCGAATGGTCTGGAACATGAAGTCGAGCGTCCCCCCTCTCGCGGAACCGAGCGCGTAGACGATCCCGACCGTTCCCTCCTGCAGCATCAGATCCTCGGCCCCGATCGCGATGTCGCCCGACACCGTGGCCTCGAGCTGGTAGGGGCCGCCCGCCTCCAGCTGTGCCTTCTGCTGGTCCCCGTGGGGGACGCTGCCGAACACGCGTTTTCCGTCGAGGCGCACGCCGATCGATGCGACGTCAGCGACGTTGCGCACGATCAGGCGCGCCCGACCGGGCGGCACCCGGGTCAGGCCGTTCCTGAAGACGTTGAGCTGGGGATCCCCATCCACCGTGAGCCCGGCGATGATCGAGAGGTTCTCCCCGGCCTTCAGCGTGACCGTCCCGGCGAGCGCCGGCTCGGACGTGGGGTCCGCCCCGACATCACGGATTTCGATCCTGTACCGACCCGCAGGCAGCTCGAGAGGGTCGGTGGCCGTCTCGGGCTCGAAGCCGGACAGCGTCAGCTTTCCATTCACGTATACGTCTGCCGTGAACCCGGGCAAAGCGTGAAGGACGGTCACGGTCGTTGTCGCTGGTCGTGCCTGGGCCTCGAAGGCCGCCCAAACGGGGGCCATCGCGACCACGACGACGAGCACGAGAAATGCCCTTGAGAACCGGGCCTTCCTCACCGCGGCACCTCCGTTCATCCTAGGGCTTTCGTTCTACAGCAATTGCGGCTAAAGTGACAAGATGACGCGGGGTAATAGTCCTGCGGGGCGCCCGCTTGGTAAGGATCAGCGATACCGACTCCTGGGCCAGATAAGCGAGGATCCAATTGGGTCCCTGTGGCGGGCCGAGGACGCCTTCCTGAAGTGGCCGGTGACGATCCGCGTCCTCCGGGAGGGGCTGGGCGCCAACGAGCGCTTCAGGCAGGTGCTCCGTGCCGAGCTCCGCACGGTCTGGCCGCGCCTGGAGCACCCGAACATCGCGAACGCCATCTACTTCAACGAACTCCAGGAACGGCCCTGCTTCGTCGTCATGCAGGCCCTTGACGGAGAGACGCTGGCCCAGCGGCTCAGGCGGACCGGGACGCTGGAGCGCTGGGAGGCCATGCACATCGCCTCGCAGGTGCAGGAGGCGCTCGCGGCCGCCCATGAGATCGGCCTGGTCCATGGCGGCTTGACACCCCACAGCGTTGTGCTGACCCAGGGAGGCCCCGTCAAGGTCATCGACATCGGGATCCCGACCGCCCTGTGGCTGGCCGCACGTGAAGCGTGGACGACTCTCCCTGCGGGCTCGAGCGCTCATCTGAAGGAGCCCGCCGCTCGCGCCCCCGACCGATCGGTCGACGCTCGAGGCCTCGAGCTGCTGAGACAGCGGATGATCTCGGCTCCACTGGTCGCCGCCGAGGACGATCCCTCGAGGCTGGTCGACGTGGCCCTCGCGACTCCCTCCCAGACCGCACGCGCCGTCGTGCGAGGTCCCAAGCGACCTCTGTGGCGACGTCGGCACGTGCTCGCCGGCATCGCTCCCTTGGCGAAGGAGCCGTGGAAAGCACTGGCACGCTGGGGCCGATGGGCCGGTCGCTCTGCCGTGGGGGCGATCCGAGCGGTCGCCTCGGCACCGGCCCGAGGGGCACGAGCCGTCGGTCGGATTCCCCGACAGGCCAGGGTCTCGACCATCGCTGTGAGTGCGTTGTCGGTCGCCCTCACCGCAACGGCGGTCGTGGTTTTGACGAGCCTGCCGTCACCCAGGGGGCCCATACAGCGGCCGTTGGCTGCGCGGACGACGCCCTCCTCGCCGACGCCGCGGACCGTCGGCGTTACGGTGCCCGAGGTCGAGGGTCTCTCGGCGATGGAGGCGGGGACGGTGCTCGACCGGGTGGGGCTGCTCGTCATCGATGCAGAGCCAACCCCCGGCCCACCGGGCAAAGTCGTCGGCACGGATCCCGCCGTCAGTGCGATCGTCGAGCCGGGAACGCCGATCGTCCTCTACGTGGGCGCATCGTCCGACCGTTTGAAAGATGAGTCCTGAGTCAAAAGCATGATTCCAGCGAAGCTCGTCTGGATTGTCGGGGTGGTTCGGCGTGAGCATCGAGAGCCTCTGCGCCTCGACGCTCATGGCGCGGCCGCGGCGTTCGGCATCAGGGTCGGCGAAGAGTACGTCTCGTCGGATGCCGGCGGCACGTGGGACCTCGTAGAGGCGGATCTGCCTCCCGTCCAGTGCGCTCTGCCGGTGGCAGAGCGCTAGAGGCCGGCCCTCCGAGCCGAGGGCTATCATCCGAGATGAAACGGAGGTGGAGGCGAACGGACATTCAACGTGAGCTCGCCGACTCCCCCGTCCTGCAGCGAGCCGCCGAGCGGTTCGGGGCCGCGAGGATCCTCCTCCCCACCTTCGCCGAGCTGGCGAACCCCGCGAAGATCCCTGAGCGGATCCGTACCGCCCTCGCTTCCGTCGACCCCGATGCGGCCCACCCGCTGAACCTGTTCCGGGTGCATTGGTACAACGGCGCGGACCGGAGGCAGCAGGTGGCCGTGCCGGAGCATGTCGTGCTGCCGCGCGAGCTCACCGACGTCGACGCGCGGATCGCGGTCGTGCTGGGCGACCGGTTCCCCATGATCGGCGCCCACAAGGTCCTGGCGGCCTACGGGTGCCTCGCACCGCGCATCGTCACCGGCGGGTTCGACCCGGCACGCCATCGGGCGGTGTGGCCGTCCACCGGCAACTACTGTCGTGGGGGGGTGGCCATCTCCCGGATCATGGGCTGCCGGGGCGTCGCCGTCCTCCCGGAGGGCATGAGCCGCGAACGCTTCGACTGGCTGGAGCGGTGGGTGGCCGACCCCGAGGACATCGTGCGGACGCCGGGCACCGAGAGCAACGTGAAAGAGATCTATGATGCGTGCAAGGAGCTGGCGAAGGACCCCGAGAACGTGATCCTGAACCAGTTCTCCGAGTTCGGGAACCACCTCGCGCACTACGCGTGCACGGGTCCGGCCCTGGACCGCGTGTACGAGTCCCTGCGCGAGCGCGACGGCTCGTTGCGGCTCGCGGCGTTCGTCGCGGCGAGCGGCTCGGCGGGGACGCTCGGCGCCGGCGACTACGTGAAGGAGCGGCACGGGTCGAAGATCGTGGCGGTCGAGGCCCTGGAGTGCCCGACCATGCTGTACAACGGGTTCGGGGAACACAACATCCAGGGCATCGGGGACAAGCACATCCCGTTCATCCACAACGTGATGAACACCGACGCGGTGACGGCAATCTCGGACCGGGACACCGATGCGCTGAACGTCCTGTTCAACACCGACGTCGGCCGACGATCGTTGGCCCGGCGCGGCGTGGATGGCGCCGTCGTCGAGGCCCTCTCCTCGTTCGGCCTGTCCAGCATCTGCAACGTGCTGGCGGCGATCAAGGCCGCGCGGGCCCTCGGCATGGGGCCGGACGACGTGGTCGTCACGGTGGCCACCGACGGCGCCGCGATGTACGGGACCGAGAAGGACAAGGTGCTGCGGCGGGACTTCCCGGACGGCTTCGACGACGCCGCCGCGGCCGAGACGTTCGGCCGCTCGATCGAGGGCGCCGGCACCGATCACTTCCTGGAGCTGGGCGAGCGGGACCGAGAACGGGTCTTCAACCTCGGGTACTTCACATGGGTCGAGCAGCAGGGGGTCTCGGTGGAGGACTTCACCGCACGGCGGTCCCAGCGGTTCTGGCGGGACCTGCGGGACCAGCTGCCCCTGTGGGATTCGATGATCGAGGAGCTCAACGCCCGCACCGGCCTCGGCGAAGAGGCGTGAGGCCGTGACCCGGAACGCGACCTCCATCGTGTGCGCGGGGTGCAGGTTCGTCGTGTCCCCCGAGGAGCCCTACCCCTTCCGCTGCCCGAACGCCAGGCCGGGCGACGACGTCGATCACGTCCTCGTTCGGGAGCTCGATCCCACCCACGTGGGCTTCCCTCAGGGCGACGAGGCCAACCCGTACGTTCGGTATCGCGAGCTGTTCCACGCGTACCACCTCGGCCTGAGTCACGGGATGACCGACGGCGGCTTCGTCGACCTGGTGGAGTCGCTGGACAAGGCGGTGGCCGAGGTCGATGGCCGGAGCTTCCTGTCCACCCCGTTCCTTCGCGCGGACGAGCTCTCGGAACGGCTCCGGTTCTCCTCGGAGGGCGGGATATGGGTGAAGGACGAGACCGGCAATGTCGCGGGCTCGCACAAGGCCCGACACCTCATGGGGGTGATGCTCCTCTTGCTGGTCGCCGAGCAGGTCGGACTGGCTCCGGATGGGGAGCGGCCGTTGGCCATCGCCTCGTGCGGGAACGCGGCCCTGGCGGCCGCCGTGATGGCCAGAGCCGCGGACCGGGACCTCAGGGTGTTCGTCCCCACGTGGGCCGCTACGGACATCCGCTCGCGACTGGAGGCCTTGGGGGCGGAGGTCGTTCTGTGCCGGCGCACCGACGGAGCATCAGGCGACCCGGCCTACCTCGCGTTGCGTGGGGCGTTGGAGGAGGGCGCGATCCCGTTCACCGTGCAGGGTTCGGACAACGGCATGGCCATCGAGGGCGGGGAGACGATCGGCTACGAGATGGTCTCGGAGCTCGCCCGGACCGACGTCGGCCTGGACCGCCTGGTTGTCCAGGTGGGCGGCGGAGCGTTGGCCAGCTCGTGCATCCGGGCATTCGAGGATGCGGCCCTGCTCGAGGCCCGGGTGAAGCTTCCGAGGATCCACGCGGTCCAGACCCTCGGCGGGTACCCGCTGCGGCGAGCCTACGACCGGGTCGTCGCGAGGATGGAGGATGCAACGTCTCCAGGTGACATTGTGGATGCGCTGACGTACGCGCGCACGCACCGCTCGAGGTTCATGTGGCCGTGGGAGGAGGAGCCCCGAGGCATCGCCACCGGCATCCTCGACGACGAGACCTACGATTGGGCGGCGGTGGTGGCCGGGATGCTGGCCACCGACGGATCGCCCGTGCTCGTCTCGGACGAGACCGTCGTGGAGGCCGAGGCCATGGCCCACGTCACCACGGGGATCCCGGTCGATCCCACGGGGGCGGCCGGGATGGCCGGCGTCCTGGAGCTGGTCCGGGCGGGCGAGGTGGGACCCCACGAGCGGGTGGCGGTGCTGTTCACCGGGGGCAAAGCGCTGAGCCGACGAGGAGGAGCGCGACGATGAGGAGCTTCCTGGGCCGGGACATCCTGTCGCTCCAGGATTTCGAGCGGGAGGAGTTCTTCCACGTCTTCGAGGTGGCCGATCACCTCGCGCCCCACGCCCGGGACCGGCGGAACGGGGACCTGCTGCGGGAGAAGACCCTGGTCACCGCGTTCTACCAGCCGAGCACGCGGACCCGCCTTGCCACCGAGGGTGCCATGCACCGCCTGGGCGGCCACGTGTGCGGGTTCTCCGACGCCAAGATGACCAGGGCCGGCGATTTCTACCAGGAGTCCATCAAGGACACGGTCCACATGCTGGAGTTCTACGGCGACGTCATCGCCATGCGTCACTTCCAGCAGGGCGCGCCGGCCGAGGCGGCCCGGTGGGCCTCGGTGCCGGTGATCAACTGCGGCGACGGATGGGGGGAACACCCCACGCAGGTCCTGACCGACCTGTACACCATCTGGCACGAGAAGGGGACGCTCGATGGGCTCACGGTGCTGTGCGTCGGCGACATGCGGATGCGAACGATGCATTCCATCTTGTACGCGATGTCGCAGTTCGACATGGAGGCGCTGATCGTGTGCCCGCCCGAGATGTCGCTGTTGCCGGAGTTCAAATCCGAGCTCGACGAGCGAAGCGTGGCCTACCGCGAGGTCGAGTCGGTGGACAAGTGCGTCGCCGAGGCCGACGTGATCTACATGGAGCCGGTGGTCCAGGCCGACTACACGAAGGGGCGGGACGAGCGTGGGGGGGAGCTGGCGACGACGCCCGAGGCGTATCGGGTGACCCGACAGCTGCTCCGGGACAAGGCCAAGAGCGACTCGATCGTCCTCCACTCGCTGCCCCGGATGGACGAGCTGCCGGTCGACGTGGACGACACGCACCATGCGCGATACTGGATCGAGGCCTACAACGGCGTGGTGATGCGGATGGCCCTGCTGGCGCTGGTGCTGGGCGCGGTGGAGTGACGCGAGGGGGATGGAGGCCATGCGGTTCACGTTGAACGGGGCTCCGGTCGAGGCCGAGGCCCGGCCGGGCATGAGCCTGCTCGAGTTGCTCCGGGAGGAGTGCGGCGTCACCTCGGTGAAGGACGGCTGCGCTCCCGAGGGCTCTTGCGGGGCCTGCACCGTGCTGGTCGAGGGCAAGGCGGTCGTGTCGTGCGCCCAGAAGGCCGGGCACGCGGATGGGCGTAGCGTGGTTACACAGGAGGGGCTGTCGGCGGCCGAGCGCGAGCTGTGGGCGGACTGCTTCGTCGCCTCCGGCGCGTCGCAGTGCGGGTTCTGCTCCCCGGGGATCGTCATGAAGGCCGAGGGGCTGCTGGCCAAGAACCCCGAGCCTTCGCGCACAGAGATCGCTCGCGCGCTCGCCGGGAACCTGTGCCGGTGCACCGGCTACGTGAAGATCGTTGACGCCATCGAGCTCGCCGCCGGTGCCAAGCGCGGCGAGCCGGTGCCGGAGCCCGACTGGAGTGGCAAGGTCGGTTCTCGAACCGGCCGGTACCAGGGCCGGGAGCTGGCCCTGGGGGACAAGCCGTACGTGAACGACCTGAAAGCCGAGGGGATGCTGCACGGGGCCATCCGGTTCTCCGACCATCCCCGGGCCCGGGTGATCCGGATCGACACGACGAAGGCGGCGGGGCATCCGGGCGTGGTCGCAGTGGCCACGGCGGGAGATGTCCCCGGTGAACGGACACAGGGCCTGATCACCAGGGACTGGCGCCAGCTCGTCGCCGAGGGCGAGGTCACGAGGTACGTCGGCGACGTGCTGGCGGTGGTGGCCGCCGACACTCGTCGGGCCGCGCGGGAGGCCGCCGCGCTGGTCGAGGTGGAGTGCGAGGTGCTGGAGCCGGTGACGGACCCGTTCCGTGCGCTCGATTCCGACGCGCCCAAGCTGCACGAGGTGGGGAACCTGCTGTCGACCTCGATCGTGAAGCGAGGCGACGTCGACGCGGCCCTGGCGAGCTCGGCACACGTGCTGACCGAGACATTCCGGACCCAGGTGGTGGAGCACGCGTTCTTGGAGCCGGAGTCGTCGTTCGCCGTCCCGGAGGACGGGGGCTACCACGTGTCTTCCCAGGGCCAGGGGGTGTGGGAGGACCGGCGGCAGGTCGCCTCGTTCCTCGGGCTGCCCGAGGAGAAGGTGCGCGTGACCCTCGTGTCGAACGGCGGCGCGTTCGGGGCCAAGGAGGACCTGAACGTCCAGTGCCACGCCGCGCTGATGGCGCACCTGACCGGGCGACCCGTGTTGCTCACGCTGACCCGCGAGGAGAGCCTGAAGTTCCACCCCAAGCGGCACCCGCTCACGATGGAGTACACGATCGGGGCCGATGCCGACGGTCATCTGACGGGCATCCGCGCGCGCATCGTGGGCGACACCGGCGCGTACGCGAGCGTGGGCGACAAGGTGCTTGAGCGCGCGGCGGGCCATGCGTGCGGGCCGTACCGATTCGAGGCCGTCGACGTCGAGGCGCGCGCCGTGTACACGAACAACCCGCCGAACGGCGCGATGCGAGGCTTCGGCGTGAACCAGGTGGCGTTCGCCGTCGATGGGATGCTCGACCGGCTGGCCGAGAAGGTCGGCGTGGACGGCTGGGAGATCCGGTGGCGGAACGCCCTCGATGTGGGGGACGCGTTCGGGACCGGCCAGGTGCTAGGGCCGGGGGTGGGGATCAAGGAATGCCTGCTCGCGGTACGCGACGCCTACAGGGACGCGCGGTTCGCCGGCATCGGGTGCGGCGTGAAGAACAACGGGATCGGCAACGGGCTGCTCGAGCAGGGCAAGGCCATCCTCCGACCCGAGCCCGACGGCTCCGTGACCCTGTTCCACTCGTGGACCGAGATGGGCCAGGGCGTCCACACGGCTCTCCAGCAGATCGCATGCCAGGAGCTCGGCCTCACGGCCGACCAGGTGCACGTGGTCGTGGACACGATGCGCGAGCTCGACACGGGCCAGACCACGGCGTCGCGCTCCACCATCCTCGGCGGCCGGGCCGTCATCGATGCAGCGAACAAGCTGAAGGCCGAGCTGAACGGCCATGGGCTCGCCGACCTCGCGGGCCGCGAGTTCTACGGCGAGCTGACCATCGACTACACGAACAAGCCCGGCGTCAACGTCGAGAAGCCGGTGACGCACTTCGCCTACGGCTGGGCGGTCCAGGTGGTGGTCCTGGACGAGGACGGCCGGCTGGCCACGGTGATCGCCGCGCACGACGCGGGCAAGGTCATCAACCCCACGCTGGTGGAGGGCCAGATCGAGGGAGCCGTGCACATGGGCCTGGGGTTCGCCCTGTCCGAGGACTACGTGGTGCGGGACGGCCATCCCATGACGACCACGTTGAAGTCGCTCGGGATCGTGCCGCCCGCCGGCATGCCGGACGTCGAGTGCGTCCTGGTCGAGGTGCCGCAGCCCGAGGGGCCGTACGGGGCCAAGGGTCTCGGCGAGATCGGCCTGGTCCCCACCGCCGCGGCGGTCGCCGGGGCCCTCCACGCGTTCGAGGGGGAGTGGAGGACACGGCTCCCGATGAAGGACTCGGTGGCGGCGCGATCGGCGGTGCCCAAGCTGGCGGCCGCGGGGTCCCGCGGGGGATAGCCGAGGGCGTCGTGCCGATCGCGCTCACGGGGGGGACGGTCCTCGCATCGCTCGACCCTCCCTCGGTCGTGATCGCCGACGTGACCGTCGAGGACGGGGGAGTGACGTCCGTCGGCCCGGCTCCCGCCGGAGCGACCCGCATCGACTGCACCGGATGCCTCGTCGTGCCGGGGAACGTCAACGCGCACATGCACCAGTACTCGGCGCTGGCGCGGGGCATGCCCTACCGGCTCGACCCCCCGAACGACTTCGTCCAGATCCTCCAGCGGGTGTGGTGGCGCCTGGACCGGGCCATGGATGCCGGCTCGATCCGGGCATCGGCGCTCGCCGGGGGGATGGACGCCGTGCTCACCGGCACCACCACGCTCGTCGACCACCACGCGTCGCCGGAGGCCATCGACGGATCGCTCGACGTGATCGCGCAGGCCCTGGCGGACATCGGCCTTCGCTCGGTGCTCTGCTACGAGGTCACCGACCGCGACGGGCCGGAGCGGGCGGCAGCGGGCGTCGAGGAGAACCGCCGGTTCCTGAAGGCCGGCTGGTCCCTGGCCCGGGGGATGGTCGGGGCGCACGCCTCGTTCACGCTATCCGAAGAGACCCTCGGGGCCTGCGCGGAGGTCGCTCGTGACGCCGGCGTCGGGGTCCACATCCACGTGGCGGAGGACGAGGCGGACCAGCGGGACGCGGAAGCGCGGTTCGGGTCTCGCGTCGTGTCTCGGCTGGCCCGCGCGGGTGTGCTGAACCGGTCCGCGCTCCTGGCCCACTGCGTGCACGTCGACGCGGAGGAAATCGACGCCATCCAGGACGCCGGCGCGACGGTGGCCCACAACCCTCGATCGAACATGAACAACTCGGTGGGGCGAGCCCCGGTGGCCGCGCTCGGTGACGGGGTGGCCCTGGGGACCGACGGGATCG
>Ga0214472_10006396_pt1 | contig 12349 bp, 9 predicted proteins | sample RVTome_6_FD_207662 | JGI IMG/M metagenome (GOLD analysis project Ga0214472, IMG submission 207662) | Soil microbial communities from uranium-contaminated site in the Upper Colorado River Basin, Wyoming, United States - RVT140D175 | ecosystem: Environmental > Terrestrial > Soil > Contaminated >... | reverse complement strand
GGGCAATTTGGGATTATCGCTGGCGCAAGGGCGGCATCTGTTGGAGCGCCAGATGGGTCTCGCCACCTTGGAAATCCCGCAAAGCCAGGTTTGCCGGCTGCCAGCGGCGCATTGGCTGATCGCCTACCTGCTGACAGAGCTGGGCCGCTTCCGCGAAGTCTATAACGAATCGGTCCGTCAATACCGGAAGGTGAACCGTATCCGCAGCCTGAATCATCCCGTGCCGGAACTGGCGGCCGACGACGGCTGGACAGAGGCGCCGCTCTGGGTCTGGCGATCGGATCGGCCGCGCCGGCGTGGACTGTTCGTGCGGCGGGTCAACAACGAGTTGGAACTCTCCGACCATCGTGGCTGGCGATTCTCCATCCCCTCATCGCGTGACGGCGACGTGGGTCCGACGGCAGACGCATTGGATCAACTGGCGCAGCGGGGGGTAAAAATTCGCACGCGGGCGTTGAGCACGACGCTGCTGGCCCGGCTATTGTTAGGCGACGTCTTCCTGCACGGCATTGGCGGCGCCAAGTACGATCAGCTCACAGACGCCCTCTTTCAGCAGTTTTTCGGTCTCGAGCCGCCGCGATTCATGGTGCTTTCGGCCACGATCAAGCTGCCGCTGCCGCGGGAGGAAATCACGCCGGAGGACCTGCGGCGCGCGGACCAGATGCTGCGCGACCTGGCGTATCACCCAGAGCACCATGTCGACCCGAGCAAACTTGCTCCCGATGCCGCGCGAGCCGCGCAGGAACTCATCGACGCCAAGCTTCGTTGGGTCGCCACGCCGCCGACGGCCGACAATGCCCGGCGACGCTGCCATGAGATCCGCAGGGCCAACGAAGGTCTGCAAGATTATTTGACGGGACAGCGCAGTAAGCTCGAATCGCAAAGCGTGGAATTGGACCGGCAGTTGCGCGCCGGCGCGGCGCTGGGCTGGCGCGAGTACGGATTCTGTCTTTATCCAAAAAGAACTTTGTACGATTTTTATGCTGGCAATTCTTGCTTCCAGACCGTAGGCTATGGCGCATGATGGATCATTCCTACCAAGCTGAAGGGATTCACGCTTATGTGCGCAGCGGTCCCCCCTTCGTCCGTAGCGGCGCCCCGCGGCAAAAAAGCTAGACGGCGCGGCACGCCTCGATCGAATCACAAAACAACCGCGTCGGCGGCCCGCATCACGCCGCCGCCGGTCAACGGCGCTTCGACCCGTCGCCTCGATCCGCCCCGGCAGGCGGCCGCGGGCGGCCTGCACGCCAGGCGATCACCCCCATTGGCGCCGACCGTCTGTCGTGCCAGTACGGGCGATCACGCGGCTATCGGTCAGGTGCTGTCGATCGTCTTTCCCGGTTCGACGGGCGAGGCGTACCTGGCCACTCTCGACGACCCGTTCTACGAGCCGCCGGACCGGCTGCTCATCAAGCACAACTCGCAACTCGTCGCCCATCTTCGGCTGACCCACCGCGAACTCATCTTCGGCCGCCAGCGCTGGCCGGTGGCCGGCCTGTTCCAACTCGGCACCTTGCCAGAGTTCCGCGGCCGTGGATATGCCGGGCGACTGCTGGAGGCGGCCCACCGGCAGATGGCCGAAACCGGCGCGGAGCTCGGCCTGCTGAGCACAGACATCCCTCATTTCTTCCGGCCGGCCGGTTGGGCCGTGTGCGGTCGTCATAGCCACCTGCGCGTCGCGGCACAGGACCTGTTGGCTCATTTGTCGCAGACAGAGCGCGCGTCGAAGTCCGACGGGGCGATCAGCGTCCGCCCGTGGAGGCAAGTGGAACTGCCGGCGTTGATGCGGCTTTACGCGCAACACACCCGCGAATCATTTGGCCCCTTGCACCGCGGCGAGGCCTACTGGCGCTGGTTGCTTTCGCGCCCCGGATACGACGAAATCTACGTCGCCATCCAAGGACCGGACCGACTCAACCTGGAAGAATACGGCCAGGACGGCAGCCAATCACCGCTGGTCGGCTACGCGGTGACCAAGGACGATCGGATTCTGGAACTGGTCACCGCACCGGGCAATCAAGATGCCGCCGCAAAACTGCTGGCCCGTGCGGCCCGCGAGGCGATCGAACGCTACCATCACGGCGTCACGTTGCACGCAGCGCCAAACGATCCGTTAGGCCAGTGGCTCCGCGCGGCCGGCGGCGTCCAACACTTTCACGAAGCGCATCAGGGCGAAGTGCTGATGGCCAAGGTGTTGCAGCCGATCAATTTTCTGCAATCGCTCTGCCCGCTGTTGCACGCGCGGGCCGACGCCTGCCGGCTGCCGCGCCCGTGCGAATTGGGACTGCTTTTGGAGGGAGAAAAACATCGGCTGATCTTTTCTAGCCGCAGCGTCAAGCTGAAATCGAACAAGGTCGGTCGCAGCTACCTATGCTTGAACGGCGCGGAGTTCACGCGGCTCGTCCTGGGCCACACCGACGTCGCTCAGGCGACGGCCCGCGGCCGTATGGAGGCCAGCACGCGTATCGCCCTTCAGACGGCGCGTGCCGTTTTCCCGCAGTTGCCGCTGTGGCGACCTCCGTGGGACGACCAACTGCCGTAGACTGCATCATGGGAAATACGGCGGTACGTCGTTTACGCGGCGCCCGTCGATCATCTCGGTCACGTAGTCGGACACACGGTCGACGATGCGTTGTAAAAAAGCTTCGCCCGTCTCGGCGGTGGCCAAGCCGGGCATGGTGTCGAACTGGTCGGAACAGATTTCACGGCGGACGTTTTCTGCAAAGGCGGCCAGCGCGATCGAGGTTTCAAACTCTTGGGCATGGCCCGGCAGGTCATCCGGCAAACGCTGACCGCCCACCAGCAGCCGCGCATCGTCGGCGTCCAGCACGTCCCAATAGGAGAGGAAATGCAGATTCACCTGCGCGATCCGCAGCATCTGGTCCCAGACGGCCTGGCAGGCCGCCACGTTGCCGCCGTGGCCGTTGAGAACCAGCACGTTTTTGAACCCGGCGCGGACCATGCTGTCGATCAAATCACTCAACACCGCCAGAAAACTGCCCGGCCGCAGGCTGAGCGTGCCGGGGTGCCGCATATGATGTTCGCTGATGCCGGCCATCAAGCCCGAAGCGACCAGCACCCGCGGGGCCAACTTGCGGGCGACCCGCTCGGCCACCAGCACCGTGCTGCGCCAATCATGCTCCATGGCCAGATGTTCCAAATGCTGTTCCACTGCGGCCACCGGGATGATGCAAGCGGCCAACTGGCCCTCTTGCATCCGCTCGCGGAACTCGCGTCGGGTCAATTTGCCTAGGTGAACCGGCAGTTGGGTGGATTTTGCGTTCACAGTTCATCAGCCGCGGAATGAGCTTAGTTCATAAGGGCTCACGCAGAGGCGCAGGGGCCGCGGAGAAAAGGAGAATCGCTGCCCATTGCACCTTTCTCCGCGGCCTCTGCGTCTCTGCGTGAGATTCGTTTTGCGACTCCCGCGTGAGATTCGTTTTGCGACTCCCGTTTTCAGCTTGAGTTAATGATATCACGATCATTGACTGACGCCACGAGTAGCACAAAAAGTTTAGTAGAATCCTTATCAGTCGTCCTCGATAGGAACCGAATGAAACGGTGAATACCTACGTTGAGGTAAAACCAAGTTGTTGAGTCCGTCGCAGTTTCGTGATCTGGTCAGCGGCCGCCGCCGCGGATTGCCGGCGTTGCTCGCGCGCGGCCTGTTGCGATTGGCCGAATTCCCGTACACGGCCGAAGTGCGACGGCGGAACCGGGCCTTCGACGGCGGCCGTCGCACGCCTGCGCGCGTCGAGGTGCCGGTCATCAGCGTCGGCAATCTGACCTTGGGCGGCACCGGCAAAACGCCGCTGGTGGCCTGGATCGCCCGCTGGCTGCGCGATCGCGACGTGCGGGTGACCATCATCAGTCGCGGCTGGGCGGCCGGCCCCGGCGGCCGCAACGATGAGGCGATCGAACTGGAGCAATCGCTGAGGGATGTGCCCCACCTGCAAAACCGCGACCGCGTCGCCGCCGCGCGGACGGCCATCGATGAACTCGACTGCCAGACGATCTTGTTGGACGACGGGTTTCAACATCGCCGGCTGGCCCGCGATCTGGACATCGTCCTGCTGGACGCCTTAGAGCCGTTTGGCTTCGGCCACGTCTTTCCGCGCGGGACGTTGCGGGAACCGGTCGAGGGGCTTGCGCGCGCCGGAGTGATCGTGCTGTCGCGGGCCGATTTGGCCGATGCAGCCCAGCGATTGCGAATCCGTGACGAAGTAAACCGCCACGCGCCGGATGCGGCCTGGGCCGAGATCGTTCACGCGCCGCGGGAGCTCATTACCTCCGGCGGCCGTCGCGCGCCATTGAACCAACTAACCGGCAAACCGGTGGCCGCCTTCTGCGGCATCGGCAATCCGGCCGGCTTCCGCCATACGCTTTCCGCGTGCGGTTTTAGAATCGCCGGCTTCCGTGAGTTCGCCGACCACCACGCCTTCACCCGTGACGACGTGACCGAACTCACCGAATGGGCCGATAACCTCAAGGCCGACGCGCTTGTGTGTACGCACAAGGATCTTGTGAAGCTCGACGTGGATCGTCTCGGCGACAAACCACTTTGGGCCCTGAAGATCGCCGTCGTTTTCCAAATCGGACAGGATCTGCTGGAACGGCGCCTGGCAGGCGTTGTTGGTAGACGGTAGTCGGCAAGCAGGTAGACGGTAGTCGGTAGACGGTAGTCGGGGACGCGCTTTCGCGGGAAGAAAACCTCCAAACTCGCAACCCGCGTCCTGCCCTCTGCCCTCTGCCTACTGCCCTCTGCCCTCTGCCTACGTTCGATAACCCTCGACAGCGGGGTGGCCAATTCTGGACATTGAAATGAGCGACGCGATTTGACAGACTGAATGTACTGGCGAGCGGCAAGCTGTCGCCGAAACATCGTAGCCGCCCCAGTTTCTCTTGGCCGGTGTCCGACCGCACGGTATCCTCTGCCGCTCGGCTGATGGTGCGCGCCGGCAGGCCGAGCCGCCGTTTGGAGTGTCAGGGACGACACAGCGTATGAAATCAAATCACTTGTTGACGATCTTCGACTCCCTGCCGGTGGTGCGCGTGCTGGTGCTGGGCGATTTGATCCTGGATCGCTACACCTGGGGCGATGCTGAACGGGTCAGCCAGGAAGCCCCGGTGATTCTGCTCAGGGCCGATCGCCGCGAAGACCGCCTGGGCGGCGCGGCCAATGTCTGCCAACTGCTGCGCGGTCTGGAAGCCGAAGTCACGTGCGCGGGCGTGTTGGGCGATGACGCGGCGGGACAAAAAGTGCGGCGTCTGCTGCAAGCCGCAGGAGTTGATGACGCCGGCGTATTGACCGACCGCAGCCGGCCGACCACGCGCAAGGAACGATTTATCGGCCGCGCCGCCAATCGCCACGGTCATCAGATCCTGCGCGTCGATACGGAAGTCCGCGATCCGCTGTCGGCCGATATGCAGTCCGAGTTGGGCAAGCTGCTGGAAGGCTGGATAGGGCAGGAGGACGCCCACGGTTTCCAAGTCGTGCTGGTCTCCGACTACGACAAGGGCGTGTGCACGCCGGGATTGCTGGCGCGCGTGATCGCGGCCGCCCGGGCGGCCGGCGTTCCCGTGGTCGTCGATCCGATTCGGGGCGCCGATTACAGCCGCTACCGGGGCGCCACGACGATGACGCCGAATCGCCTGGAGGCCGGTCTGGCCACGGGCGGAAAGGTCGCCACGCTGCAAGACGCGTACGTCGCCGGCCGGCGGTTATGCGACGAGTTGGACTTGCAGTACGCCGTGGTCACGCTCGACCGCGACGGCATGGCACTGGTGGAAAGAGTCGAGAGTCGAGAGTCGAGAGTTGAGAGAACGCACATGCGCGGAGGGACTCTCAACTCTCAACTCTCAACTCTCAACTCTCCCTTCACCTGCCGACATTTTCCCACACGGCCGCGAGACGTATACGACATCACCGGCGCCGGCGACATGGTGCTGGCCACGATCGGCGTCTGTCTGGCCGCGGGCGTTTCGCCGGCTGACGCGGTCCGCCTGGGCAACGTCACGGGTGGGCTGGAAGTCGAAAAGGAAGGTGTGGTCGTCATCCATCGGGACGAGATTCGGCGCGATCTGCTGCGCGAAGCAGAGGGCAGAGGGCAGAGGGCAGAGGGCAGTAGGCAGAGGGCAGTTTCAGCAAAACGCACGCACGCCGCGGAGAAGCATCTGCCGCTGGCCGAATTGCTGCGGGCCGTCGCGGCGCACCGCGCGGACGGGGAAACGATTGTACTGACCAACGGCTGTTTCGATCTGTTGCACGTGGGCCACTTGCGCACGCTCGAGGAAGCCGCGCGACAGGGCGAGGTGCTAGTTGTCGCGGTCAACAGCGACGAGAGCATCCGCCGCCTGAAAGGACCGGACCGGCCCATCATCGGGCAAGCCGATCGCCTGCGGATGCTGGCCGCGTTGACAATGGTCGACTACGTGGTGCTTTTCGACGAGCCGACGCCCGTGGAATTGATCGAGCAATTACAACCTGACGTCCTGGTCAAGGGCGGGACGTACACGGCCGAACAAGTTGTCGGCCACCAGATCGTCACCGGCTACGGAGGCCGCGTTCACCTGGCTCGCCCGGTGGACGGCGTCTCCACCACGCACATCGTCAACACTTTGACCGCCCATCCCGTCTTACGCGGGCCCCACCATCCGTCGGGAGTCGTCGGCAATGACCAACGGCTGGCCGCGACATTAGATCATCCGCCCGTGCCGCTTGAGCCGCGATGAACATCGTCCTTTTCCTTCCGAATTGGATCGGCGACGTGGCGATGGCCACGCCTGCCCTGCGGGCGCTGCGGCGACGTTTCGAGGGATCGGCGCATTTCATCGGCGTCATGCGGCCCTACGTCGCCGAGGTGTTGTCCGGCACGCACTGGCTGGATGAAACGCTACTGTATCAGCCTCGGACAGCCGTCGCCGAACTGGGCTCGCTGCAATTGGTTCAGCGGCTGCGATCGCGGCGCGTCGATTGGGCGATCCTGTTGACCAACTCGCTGCGGACCGGAGTGCTTGCCTGGTTGTCCGGCGCCCGGCGACGCGTCGGTTTCGTGCGCTTCGGCCGCGGACCGTTGTTGACCGATCGACTTTATCATCGCCGCGACGGCCGAGGGTATGTTCCCTCGCCTGTGCTGGACGATTACCTGCGGCTGGCCTACCACGTCGGCTGCCCGCCAGAGTCGCCACGACTGGAACTGGCCACCACGCCCACCGACGAGTGGCTGGCCGATGCGGCTTGGCGGCGGCTGGGCATGAATCGCGACAGTCGCGTCGTGGCGTTCAACTCCGGAGGCGCCTTCGGCGCGGCTAAGAGTTGGCCGGCGGAGTATTTCTCCGCGTTGGCCCGTCGGGTCGTCGTCGAGCACGATTGCCATGTGCTGTTGCTCTGCGGACCCGGTGAACGGGAGGCCGCCGAACAGATTTCCCGGAACGCCGATCATCCGCGTGTCGTCAGCCTGGCCGGAGAGCCGTTGAGTATCGGGCTGAGCAAGGCCTGCGTCCGCCGCAGTCGCCTGCTGGTGACCACCGACAGCGGGCCGCGGCACTTCGCGGCCGCGTTTGACGTGCCGGTAATCACTGTATTTGGGCCCACGCATATCGCTTGGAGCGAAAACCATTTCGATCGCGCCGTCCATTTGCAGCACGAGGTGCCGTGCGGGCCTTGTCAGCAACGCACCTGCCCGCTGGGACATCATCGCTGCATGACCGAATTGACCGTCGACCGCGTCTATCGCGCGGTCGCCGCGCAATTGCTCGACAAGCGACCCGCGCGGGCTGCTTAAAATGACGCGAAAAACTCACAGCACCGACGTCGCGGCCGCCGACTGCGGCCAGGGCGCGCACATGTGGGTTTCGCCACGGTATCGCGATCCGATGCAAGAGGCCGGGTTGTCGAGCGTGGACGACGTGATGACCAGCGACGCGGGGCGGCTGCTCCGCTCGTTGCCGGACCGCGAGAACTGGCGACTGGAACTGCACGACGCCCACCGCGGCAGCCGCGCCGCATATCTGAAAAAACATCACACCCGCACGTGGCGCAACTGGCTTAGGGCGAAATTCCAACTCGGTCCCGGCGCATCGGCCGGCCGCGTCGAAGCCTCCAACGTCGCCCGGCTGAAGTTGGACGGCATCCGTGCCATGCGGCTGATTGCCTATGGAGACCGGCTGCACGCCGACGGCCTGCTGGAATCGTTCGTAATCACCGAGGAACTTGCAGGCTTCACGCAGTTGGACCACTTCCTGCGGCGACGCTTCCCTGAGCGCGACGGTCGCAGCAAGCCGGATCCGGAATTGAGTCGTCTGATCCGGGCGGTCGCCGACGTGGCCGCCCGCTTTCACCACTCAGGCTACAATCATCGCGACCTGTATTGCTGCCATTTCTTCATCCGCGAGCCCTCGCCCGACGAGTTTCAAGTCCACCTGATCGATCTGCAACGGGTCGAACATCGCCGGCGGTTTCGCCGACGCTGGGTGGTGAAGGACCTGGCACAATTGGCCTACTCGGCGCCGACCGACCGCGTCAGTTGCACGCAACGGATGGCGTTTATTAAGCATTACCTTGGCGTGCGCAAATTACGCCCGCGTGACAAGCGGCTGATTCGCCGCGTGCTGGCCAAACAGCAACTGATGCAGCGCGACCTGGGGGCACACCCGTGAAGATCGGCCTGATTTTGGAAAACCTCGACCCGCGGCGCGGCGGCGTCGAGCAATGGACCTGTGAGTTTGCTCGCGCGCTATTGTCGCTCGACCACGAAGTGCACGTCGTGGCCGGGCATTTCGGACCGGCGCGGCCCGAGGGCATCGTACGGCACGTCGTCGAGACCGGACGCTCGCGTTGCGACATGGCCGCGGCGGCCGAGCGCGCGTTGCGACGTTTGGATTTGGACGTGATTCACGATATGGGCGTCGGCTGGCACTCGGACGTGTTCCAGCCGCATGGCGGTTCGCGCCGCGCGGCGTTTGAGCGCAACCTGGCATTAACGCCTCGCTGGCAGCGGGGACTCAAGCGACATCTTGCGGGCTTGCTGCCCCGGTACCGTGACTTCGATCGGCTCATCGCTAGGCAATACGCCGACGACGGCCGGCTGTTTCTGGCCCTGTCGAAAATGGTCGCGGACCATTTCCGTTCCCTTCACGATGTGCCGGACGATCAAATTCGACTCGTGTACAACGGAGTCGATACCGAACGTTTTTCACCATGCAGATGCCGAGCTTTCCGCAAACCGACGCGGGCGGCGCTGGGTCTGACCGACGAAGTGCTGCTGTTGATCGTCGCCCACAACTACCGTCTGAAAGGTGTGCCGACATTGTGTCGCGCCGCGGGGCGGCTGGCGCGTGACGGCGCGAATGTGCGGGTGGCCGTCGTAGGAGGCAAGCGACAGGCGACAACAACACGGCAGAAAGGCGGGCTTGTCCAGTATCTCGGACCGGTCGAAGACGCGACGCCCTATTACGCGGCGGCCGACGTTTACGTACACCCGACGTTCTACGATCCTTGCAGCCTGGTCGTGCTCGAAGCACTGGCGTGCGGCCTGCCGGTGGTGACCAGCCGCTACAACGGCGCGGGCGAATTGATCACGTCCGGGCGCGAGGGCCATGTCATCGACGATCCGGCTGACGCCCGAGAGTTGGCCGAATCGCTGGTGCCGCTGTTGGACGCTCCGTGGAGAGCGACGATGGGAGCGGCCGCCCGCCGCTTGGCGGAACAGCACACGATCCAATACAACTGCCATCAGGTTCTGGACGTTTACCGAGAAATCGACTCCTCGGCGCGCCGGGCAGCCTGACCGGTCGCGTTTGGGCAGCCGACGCGAACCGGCCGCGGCGCTATTTGGCCCGGACCTGGCGCCGCAACTCACGATTGTTGGCCCACCGGAGGCGTGGTTTGGCTGTTTTCTCGTCGGCTTGCCCAGTTTTCCTGCCACGTGGGGGGGCGTCTGACCGTGTCGGCGGTGACGGGACGTCCAGTGTAGGTCCAGCGGAAGGGCTTGGCGAACGTGCGATTGAAGTAGTCTTGCGGGCGGCGGGGCTTGGTGAATGGCGCGCGTTGCGCTTTACTTGGCGCCGACGAGGGCCGACTTTTTCACTTCGACGACAATCGTCTCTTGCAGCGATGCGGGCACGCGGCGGTACTTGGCGAATTCCATCGTGAACGAACCCTGTCCTTGGGTCATGCTCCGCAGGTCGGTCGAATAGCCGAAAGTTTCGGCCAGCGGTACCTCGGCCACGATCGTCACGGTGTTGCCGTTCATGTCGGTCGAGACAATCATTGCCCGGCGGCTGTTCAATTCGCCGGCAACCGCGCCCTGAAAATCCGCCGGCACTTCGACTTCGACCTTCATCACCGGTTCCAAGAGCACCGGCTTCATGCTCAAAAAAGTCGTCCGGAAACAGTTGGCCCCGCAGATCTGAAACGCCATGTCGGAACTGTCGACTTCATGGTACGAGCCGTCGGACAACAGCGCCTTCACGCCGACGATGGGGAAGCCGGCCACGGGTCCCTTGGCCAAAGAGGCCCGGAAGCCCTTTTCGACCGACGGGATGTATTCCTTAGGAATCCGTCCTCCCACGACCTTTTCTTCAAACTCGAAAGGCTCTTCAGCGTCTTCCGGCAAGGGTTCCAGCCGACCCACGATGTGGGCGAACTGGCCCGATCCGCCCGTCTGTTTGCGGTGACGGAAATCGTAGTCGGCGGCCTTGGTGGGGGCTTCGCGATAGCTGACCTTGGGCGCTCCGACCTCGACGGCCACGCCATACTCGCGGCGCAGGCGCTCGACGTAGATTTCCAAGTGCAGTTCGCCCATGCCGGCGATCAGCGTCTCGCCGGTTTCCTCGTCAGTGACGACGCGAAAGGTGGGATCCTCGCGCGTGAACCGGTTCAGCGCCTTGGCCATCTTGTCGTTGCCGTCGCGGGTCAGGGGATTGACGGCCATGCGGATCACCGGTTCGGCGATGAACATCGCCTCGAGCGTGCAATAGCCCGGCTGTGCGGCGTACGTGTCGCCGCTGGCACAGTCGATTCCCATGACGGCCACGATGTCGCCGGCCGCCGCGCCGTCGATCTCTTCGCGCTTGTCGGCGTGCATGCGGATGATGCGGCCGAAACGCTGCTTGCGGCCCGTGCGCTGGTTGAAGTACATGCCGCCCTTGGTGATCTCACCCTGATAGAGCCGCATGAAGGTCAATTGCCCGAACGGATCGTCGACGATCTTGAACGCCATGCCCACAAACGGCGCGCTCGCGTCTGGCGCGAGCGGCACGCGCTGTTCGACGTTCTCGTACGAACGCGCCCATACCTCGCGATCTTCCGGAGAGGGCAAGTACCGCGTGATGGCGTCCAGCAGCAGTTGCACGCCTTTGTTCCGATAGGCCGTGCCCATGAAGACCGGCGTCACGTCCTGTTCCTGCACGGCCGCTTTCAAGACCTGATGGACGACCGCTTCGGGGACGTCCTCCTCGGCCAGCAGCAGTTCCATCAGTTCGTCGCTGTACATAGCCAGCAATTCCAGCATCTGCTGCCGCGCCGCCGTGGCCGCATCGGTCAAATCCGCGGGTATCTCGTCCGTACGGACGGTTTGCCCCGCCGCGCCTTCAAAGTAAACCGCGCGCATGGTCACCAGATCGACGACGCCCTGAAAATCTTCTTCCGCGCCGATGGGCAGTTGCACCACGATGGCGTCGCAGTGCAGTTTATTGCGAATCTGCGCGACGACCTTGTCCGGATTGGCGCCGGTGCGGTCCATCTTGTTGATGAACGCCAGCCGCGGCACGTGATACCGCTTCATCTGGCGGTCGACGGTCATCGATTGCGACTGGACACCGCCCACGGCGCATAGCACCAATATGGCGCCGTCCAACACGCGCAAGCTGCGTTCGACCTCGACGGTGAAATCAACGTGGCCCGGGGTATCGATCAAATTGACGGCGTGCCCCTTCCAATCGACCGACGTGCAGGCGCTGGTGATGGTGATGCCGCGCTCTTTTTCCAGCTCCATGTGGTCCATGGTCGCCCCGCCGCCGCGGACCTCTTGCATGCGGTGGATCCGGCCGGCGTAGAACAATATCCGCTCGCTCAGGGTGGTTTTACCCGAGTCGATATGCGCCGAAATGCCAATGTTCCGTAGTTTGGAAAGGTCCATGACTCGCCTCGAAACGCTCCCAATTCGATCGTCCGGCGACTTTATATACCGGGACCGGGGTCCACACGAATAGTCAACAAGCCGGCGGCGAACCTGATTGCCGGGTTCGCCCGCCACTGCTTGGCGCGCATCACTCTCCGTCTTGTAAGGTAGGACGACAATGGCTCGGAGAGTGAAACCGAACGAGCCGCGAACATCGCACCGGCTTG
>Ga0214472_10006394_pt1 | contig 12350 bp, 10 predicted proteins | sample RVTome_6_FD_207662 | JGI IMG/M metagenome (GOLD analysis project Ga0214472, IMG submission 207662) | Soil microbial communities from uranium-contaminated site in the Upper Colorado River Basin, Wyoming, United States - RVT140D175 | ecosystem: Environmental > Terrestrial > Soil > Contaminated >... | reverse complement strand
TGGGCGGCGACATGCAGCCGCAGGGGCACGTCCAGGTCGTGGTGAACCTCGTGGACTTCGGGATGAACCTGCAGGAGGCGGGCGACGCGGCGCGCTTCTACCACACGGGCTCGTCGGAGCCGACGGGGACGCTCATGACGACCGGCGGCGTCCTCCACCTGGAGAGCGGGGTGCCCGCCGAGGCGCGCCGCGACCTCGTTCGCATGGGCCACCGCCTGAGCGACGTGGTGGGCCAGTTCGGCGGATACCAGGCGGTGGCGCGCGACCCCGTCAGCGGCGTGCTGGCCGGGGCCAGCGAGTCGCGCAAGGACGGCTGCGCGATGGGGTACTGATCGTCGCTACTTGATCGGTGACGTCAATCTCCAGCTTCGAAATTCCACTTGGGCACTGCTTCGAGGTCCAGCTCTCCAACACTTCCACCCTCGACACGCTCTTGCCAGCTCCGGAGCTCCTGGCGGTGCCGGGCCAGGTCGAACCCGAAGTAGCGGTCGGGATACTTCTCGAACCGCTTGAGCGCGCGGCGTAGCATGCTCTCCGCCCCCGCCAGGTTGCCGTTGGAGAGGTGGTAGAAGGCGACCGATACCTGGATCAGTCCCTGGAAGAAGTCGCGCGAAGGCCCGCGGAGCCCGGTCCACATGTCCTCCAGGGTGTCGTGGCATTCGAAGAAGTAGCCGGTGTTGAACTCGGCCACCCCCTTGTCGAAAGCGCGGCGCTCCTCCGGGTTGAGGCGGGGTGACGGGGGCGCGGCTGCCGGCACCGCGCCATGATCGCACGCGGGCCGCTGCTATGATCTCCGCTCCATGACCGCCGAGACCACCGCGCCCTCCGCCGCGGCCTCGCGCTGGCGCACGGCGCTGGCGGTGGCCGTCCTCGTGGGCGCCAACGCCGCCGTCTACTCGCGCAGCCTGAACGTCCCCTTCATCTTCGACGACCTCACGAGCATCCCCGACAACCCGAACATCCGGACGCTGTGGCCGCCGTGGCGGGCGATGTCGCCGCCGCCCCAGCTCGGCGCCGCGGGCGGCCGTCCGCTGGTGGGCCTCACCCTGGCCCTGAACTACGCCCTGGGCGGCCTGGACGTCCGCGGCTACCACGTCTTCAACGTCCTCGTGCACGTGCTCGCGGCCCTCGCCCTCTGGGGCGTGGTGGCGCGGACCCTGAAGAGCCCGGTCCTGCGCGGCCGCTTCGGCGGCCGGGGCGCGGCCTTCGCGGCGGCGCTCGTGTGGTCGGTCCATCCCCTGCTCACGGAGCCCGTCACCTACGTCGTGCAGCGGACCGAGCTGCTGATGGGCCTCTTCTACCTGCTCACGCTCTACGCCTCCCTGCGCGCGTGGGAATCCGCTCGACCGGGAAGATGGGAGATCGCCGCGGTCGTCGCTTGCGCGCTGGGCATGGCCTGCAAGGAGGTCATGGTCACGGCGCCGCTCATGGTGGCGCTCCACGACCTCTTGCTGCGGGGCGAGCCGTGGCGGGCGGTGGTCCGGCGGCGCCGCCGCCTCTACGCGGGCCTGGCCGCCACCTGGGCCGTTCTCGCCGTCATCCTCGCTGGCGGGGCGCAGATCAAGGGCGCCCTGGGCGGCGCGAGCCCCCTTTCCCCCTTCGCGTACCTGTGGCTGCAGGCCAGGGGCGTCGTCCATTACCTGCGCTTGTGCCTGTGGCCCCACCCGCTGCGGCTGGCCTACGACTGGGGGGCGCCGGGGCCGCTGGAGGGGCTTCCCTACGCGCTGATCCTCCTCGGCCTGATCGCGGGGGCCGTCGCGGCGCGGCGGTCGCGGCCGTGGCTCACGTTCTGCGCCTGCTGGATCTTCCTGATCCTGGCCCCGACCTCGAGCGTGCTCCCGCTCTACACGGAGACCCTGGCCGAGCGCCGCATGTACCTGCCCTCGGCGGCGGTGGTGGCCCTGGCGGTCCTGGGCATCCGGTCCGCGCTCGTCCGCTCCGCGCGAGCGGGCGGGGGCGCGGTCCCCGTCCCCGCCGCGGCGGCGGCGGTGGCCCTGGCGGTGGCGGCGCTGGGTTTCCTGTCCTGGCGTCGGCTCGGCGACTACCGCAGCGTGCTCGCGATCTGGACGGACACGGCGGAGAAGGCGCCGCGCAGCCCGATCGCCCGCAACAACCTCGGGATGGCGGTGGCCCTGGCGGGGCAGATGGACGAGGCCCTCGGCCATTTCCGCGAGGCCCTCGCCCTGGATCCCGCGCGCGCCCTCTCCCACTACAACATCGGCTTCACCCTCTCCCACCAGGGCCAGCCCCGGGAGGCCATCGGCTACCTACGCGAGTCGCTGCGGCTCCACCCGCAAGACGCCGACGCGCACTTCGCCCTGGGGGTCTCGCTCGCGGCCATCGGCGAGCGGGGAGAGGCGGCCCGCCACTTCCAGGAGAGCCTGGCCCTCCGTCCCCAGGACCCGGAGGCGCACCGCGAGCTGGCCAACGCGCTGGTGGCGGAAGGCGACCTGGGCGGGGCCGGCCGCGAGTACGAGGAGGCGCTCCGCCTGGACCCCCGTGACTTCCGCGCCCACAGCAAGTACGGGAACCTGCTCACCGCCCTCGGGCGACACGCCGAGGCCGCGGACCACTACCGTGAGGCGCTGCGGCTATACCCGCGCGACGCGCGCACCCGCAACAACCTGGCCACCGCCCTCCTCCTCCTCGGCCGCGGCCCGGAAGCGGTGAAGGAGTTGGAGCGTGCGCTGGGCGACGACCCCGCCTACGGCCTGGGGCACTACAACCTGGCCAACATGCTGATGAACAGCGGGCGCCCGGCGGACTCCGTGCGGCACTATCTCGAAGCCATCCGCGTGGCCGGGCGCGACGTCCGGCTGCGCGAGGTCTCCGGCCAGAAGGTGGCCCTCCTGGCCGCGCGGGCCCCGGACGCGGCGCGGGCCGTTGCCGAGGCCACGCAGGATCCCGACCCTGCGGTGCGCGAGGCCGCCCGCGCGGCCCTCAGGACGAGGAAGCCTCCGAGCTAGTCGCCGCCCTCCGGCACCAGACCCAGTCTTCGCGCCTTTTCGAGCGTCTCCGGCTTCACGCAGACGAGGGCCGCCGTCTGGTCCCCGGTCGGCAGGCGGTGGAAACGGCGCTTCTCGCCGAGCGACTCCAGGATCTCGTTCATGAAGTCGTGCACCCCGTCGGCCACGTAGTCGTCGGGCTGATTGAAGTCGCGCGCGAAGGCGCGGCCGCCGACGACGATCGACAGCGTCACCGACTCCCATTTGCGCTCGAGCTTGTCGCGGATCTCCGCAGGAAGAAAGGCGCCGCACGACGCGGCGACGTAGGCCGGGACGACCCATTTCTGGTAGTCGCCCTGGTTCTCGACGCACTCCGCGTCGTAGCCGGCGGGCGACAACACGCGGTACGCGCCCGCCAGGTCCCCTTCGTGGGCGGCCAATGCCTTGCGGATGCGGGCGGCCTCGTCGGCGGGGACCTCGGCCGTCCACCCCGTCTGCTCCAGCCGTGACCACCACTCATCGGCGCTGGCCGGCGCGGCCGGCCCTTTGCGGGAACGCCCGCCCTTGCCGGGGCGCCGGACCAGGAATGCCTTGCGGGAGGCGGGAGTGGGCAGCAGCGTGACGCGCACGCGGTGGCCGGCGTGCTTGTGCATGAAGTTGCCGAGCCGCCGGAGCTCGGAGAAGGGCAGCCCCCCCGCGCCGTTCGTGATGTCGATGTCGAGCCCCATGAGCACGTCGTCCACGAAGCCCTTCAGCTCCTTCGGGCCCACCGAGGACGGATCGAAGCGGCGCAGCCGCTCGCGCACCGTGGAGGCGACGACCTGTCCACACCTCTCGCACTCGGCCCCGTAGAAGGCCCGCTCGTAGCCCTTCCGGGCATTGGGGCGCAGCCGCGCCTCCGCGGCGGGCTTCCAGGGCCGGACCTCGTGGCTCAGGTCGTCGTCGCTGCACACGAGCTGGAGCACGTGGGCACGATGCTCCTGCAGGAAGGCGAAGTAGCGATCGACCTCCGGGGTGAGGAGGGATACGCCGGCCAGGGCGTCGTATACCGCTCCGAAGCGGGGGGGCAGGAGGTCGCTGCCCTCTCCCTTCGCCGCCGTGGGCAGTCCCATGGAGCCCTTCTTCCCCAGGACCGGTCCGCGCGCTCCGCACGTCTTGCATCGCGTCACGTAGGTCTCGGTCACCAGGCCTCCCCGACGCACGCTCCCCGCCTCAGCCCGTGGCCTTGGCCTCCGGGGTCGTGATGGGCTCGAAGGTCACGGTGGTGGCGCGCGCGCGCTCCGCCGCCTCCTGCGTCTTCCGGTAGAGGAGGAGCTGGGCCCGCTGCGACTCCTCCCCGCGCAGGCTCTTCCGGCGCCGGTAGGTCCCCTCCGCGGTGAGGCGCCGCGACTTCACGTTGTCGGTGAACATCGCGTCCAGCACCTCCAGCACCTTCGGGCGCAGGGCGGGGCCCACCGGGAACAGCAGCTCGATGCGGAGGTCCAGGTTGCGCGGCATCAGGTCCGCGCTCGAGAGGTATACCTCCTCGTCGCCGCCGTTGCGGAAGTGGTAGACGCGCGAGTGCTCCAGGAAGCGGTCCACGATGGAGACCACCTCGATCGTCTCGCTCACCCCCTTGATGCCGGGGCGGAGGCAGCAGATCCCGCGCACGTTCAGGCGGATGCGCACTCCGGCCCGCGAGGCGTCGTGGAGGGCGCGGATCATCTCCTCGTCCACGAGGGAGTTCATCTTGGCCCGGATCTCCGCGGCCTGCCCGGACTCCGCGCGGCGGCGCTCGCGCTCGATGAGCTTCAGGAACCGGTCCCGCAGCATGGTGGGGGCCATGACCAGCTTCTTCATGCGCGGCGGGTCGGAGTACCCCGAGAGGGCGTTGAAGAAGGCGGAGGCGTCCTCGCCGATGGCGGGGTCCGAGGTCATGAGGCCGAAGTCGGTGTAGACGCGGGCCGTGCGGTCGTTGTAGTTGCCGGTGCCCAGGTGGACGTAGCGCTGGATGCCGTGCGCCTCGCGCCGCACCACCAGGCAGATCTTGGCGTGGGTCTTGAAGCCGCGGATGCCGAAGATGACGTGGGCCCCCGCCTCCTCCAGGCTGCGCGCCCAGCGGATGTTCGACTGCTCGTCGAAGCGGGCGGTCAGCTCCACGATGACCGTCACCTGCTTGCCGTTCTCCGCGGCCCGGGCCAGGGCCTGCACCACCGGCGACTCCCCGCTCGTGCGGTAGAGCGTCTGCTTGATGGCCAGCACGTCGGGGTCGTCGGCGGCGGCGGAGACGAAGGTCACCACCGGCTCGAAGGACTCGTAGGGGTGGTGGAGCAGGACGTCGCGCTGGTCGAGGATCGAGAAGATCCTCTGGGGCTCCCCGATCACCACCGTGGTGAGCGGCTTCCAGGCCGGCTCCCGCAGCTCCTCGAGGGCAGGCAGCTCCACCAGCTGCAGGAAGGCGCGCAGGTCGAGGGGGCTGCGCGTCCGGTAGACGTCCCGGTTCGTCACCTGCAGCCGCCGGGCCAGGAGCTTGAGGAGGTCCTCGCCCACGCCGGCCTCGACCTGCAGCCGCACCACCTGGCTCCGCCTCCGCTTCAGCAGCTCCTCCTGGATGGCCTCCAGGTAGTCGCCGCCGCCCTCGTCGTCCAGGTCGAGGGCCGCGTCGCGCGAGACCCGGAAGGCGGCGGACTCGATCACCTGCTGGCCGGGGAAGAGCGAGGGTAGCTCCGAGCGGACGAGCTCCTCGAGCAGGACGTAGGTCGTGCCCTCGCCGCCCACGGGCCGCACCAGGCGCTGGAGGCCGGGCACCTGCACCACCGCCAGCCGCGGCTCCTCGTCGCCCTCGGCGGGCTCCAGGAGGACGGCCAGGTTCAGGCTCAGGCTCGAGAGCTTGGGGAAGGGCCGGGAGATGTCGATGGCCAGCGGCGTCAGCGCGGGCAGCACCTCCGCCGTGAAGTAGCGGGTGAGGTAGGCGCGCTGTGCCGGGTCGAGGGCGCCCATGGACGTGATCTGGATCCCGTGCTGGCCCAGGGCGGGAAGGATCTCGTCCACCAGCGTCTTGTCCAGCCGCTCCACCATCTCGTGCGCGCGCTCCGAGATGGCCTTGAGCTGCTGGCGGGGGGTGAGGCCGGCCAGGTCGGGAGCGGTCTCGCCCTCCTCCACCGCGTCCTTCAGGCCCGCCACGCGGACCATGAAGAACTCGTCCAGGTTGGTGGCGGTGATGATGGCGAACTTGAGGCGCTCCAGGAGCGGCACCGCGGTGTCGGTGGCCTCTTCCAGGACGCGCCCGTTGAACTCCAGCCAGGACAGCTCCCGGTTGATGAAGAGCTCCGGCTGCTTGCGCCGGCGGATGCGGGGGCGCGGCGGCGGGCTCAGGCCCACGCCCGCACCCCCGCCTCGCGGAAGGTCAGCCGCCGGCCGAAGACCTCGGTCATGAAGTCGGCGCGGGCGGTGGCGGCCAGGCGCTCCATGGTCATGTCGCCCGCTCCCTCCACCTCCAGGATCCAGTCCGTCTCCTCGGGGATCACGCGCACGTCCTTCACCTTCTGCAGGTGGTCGGCGTCCAGGGCGTTGGCCAGGCGCAGGAGGGCCGCCATCTTGTTGACCTCCACGCGGGTCTCGCGGTCGAGGGCCATGTAGGGCAGGTGCGACTTCTGCGGGCTGGCCCTCCGATGGTACCTCGCCACGTTGCCCACCACCGCCATGTCGTCCTGGGAGAGCCCGAAGACCTCGGACACCGACAGGAGGTACTGCGTGTGCTTGTGGTGCCCCCGCAGGTTGACGTAGTTGCCGATGTCGTGGAGCAGCGCCGCCACCTCGAGCAGGATGCGGTGCCGGTCGGACAGGCCGTGCTCCGCTCTCAGCTCGTCGAAGAGCCGGACCGCGAGCTGGGCCACCTTCTTGGCGTGCGGGGCGTCGTAGCGGTACTTCTCGCCCAGGGCGGCGGCGCTGGCCAGGACCTGGCGCGAGAAGTCCTCGATCCCGCGCGCGTCCTCCACGCGCACCATGTCCAGGAGGATCCCGTCCCGCAGCGAGACCTCCGGCACCGTGACGTCCTGGGCCGAGGTCTCGAGCAGCAGCTCGCGGTAGGCGAGCAGGGCGGGCACGAGCGTCTCCGCCTCCGCCTGGGGCAGGTGGTAGCGCTCGAGGAGCTGGTCCACGTCGAACGCCGTCACGTGGTCGCAGAAGGCCAGGAAGGGCTCCCTGGGCAGCACCCGCGGGCCCGCCGCCACGGCCTTGCCGCCCAGGAGCAGCTCCGCGGCGAAGCGCACGTCACCGCCGAGCGCGATGAAGTGCTGCGCCTCGCGCAGCGGCATGTCCCGCCGCATGTCGTCCACCACGTTGTGGATGTGGCGGCGGAGCAAACGCATCCCCTGCTCGTGGCCACCCTGCCACGACGAGAGGATCTGGCGCAACCGGATGGAGCCGATGGCGTAGGTCCCGGAGCGGATGGGCTGGCCCTTGCGCAGGAACGAGACGTCCACGCTGCCCCCGCCCACCTCCACGAGCAGGGCGTCTCCCGAGGCCAGCGCGGCGTGGTCGCGCAGGGTCTCGCGCACGGCCACGTAGGTCAGCCGGTTCTCCTCCGAGCCGTCGATGACCTCGACGTCCAGGCCCGTGCGCAGCCGCACGCGGTCCAGGAAGGCGTCGCTGTTCTGGGCCTCGCGGACCGCGCTCGTGGCCACCGCCCGGTACCGCACGACGCCGTAGTCGTCCATGATGCGGCGGAACCCCTCCAGGGCCTTGAGCGTCGCCTCCACGGTGGCGGCGCCGATCCGCCCGTGGGTGAACGTGTCCTTGCCCAGGAGGACCCCCCGCGTCGCCTCTTCGAGGATGCGGACGGGCTCCCCCGGCTGGGCCTCGGCCACCACCAGCCGGATCGCGCTGGCCCCCATGTCCACGACCCCCATCGGCCGCGTCTCGCGGGGAGGCGGCGGGGGGGGGGGCGCTTCCGCGGGCCGGGGCTTGCGAGGCAGGGTCCTCTTGCGGGGGGCAGCCATGATGATCCTTCCATCGGCATTGTACCCGCCGGCGAAAGACATTATTGCGACGCCCGAGGCGCGTGTTAGCCTGGAGGCTCACCGCGACGACCGACGAGGTTCGCCCTGACCCCCTCGAAGACCCTCATCGACCGCACCACGCCGCTCCTGCGGGAGCGGATCCGCGGCGTCTTCCAGCACCTCCCGAAGGCCCTGGCCGGCGACGAGGAGGCCATCCACCGGATGCGGGTCTCCGGCCGCCGGCTGCGGGTGGCGCTCCCGCTCCTGGCCCGCAAGCCCGGCGGCCGCCGGGTGCGCCGCGCGCTCGGGGTCCTGCGCCAGATCCGCAGCGCGGCGGGGGCGAGCCGCGACCTGGACGTGGGCGTGGCGCTGCTCGAGGAACGGATCCGCGGCGAGGAGGCGCCCAGCCGCGAGCTGCGGACCCTCCTCCGCCGCCTCCGCGCCGCCCGCGCGCGCAGCCGCGCGCGGATGGCCGAGACCCTCATGGACCTGGAGATCGCCCGGCTGCGGCGGCACCTCCGGCGGGTCCTGTCGCGCCGCGGCGAAGGGCTCTTCGCGGTGCTGCTGCGGCTGGGCCAGGAGCGCGACGCGCGCGGGGCCTCGCTGCTGGCCGCGCTGGCGTGGCTGGGAGACGGCTACGACCCGGACGCCCTGCACCGGCTCCGCATCGGGGCGCGGCGCCTGCGCTACGTGGCGGAGCTCAGCGAGGGGCTGAAGGGGACGCCGGCCGACGCCTCGGACCTCTTCAAGGACGTGCAGGAGCGCCTGGGCCACATCCGCGACGCCTACGTCCTCTCCGCCTGGCTGGGGAGGCAGGCCCAGTCCGCGAGGGCCCGCGGTCAGGAGGCCCTGGCCGCGGAGGCCGCGGCGCAGCAGGCCTGGTTCCTGGAGCGGAGCCGGTCCCATCATCGCGAGTTCCTGGAGGCCGACGTCGCGGGGACCGTGCCCCGCGGCCTGGAGGCCCTGGGAGCTTCGGCGGGTCCGGCCCCGGAGCGGCCGGCCGGCCGGGCATACAATGCCAATAGGGATATGCAACGCGAAAGGAGCCTCCCCGATGCAAGTACTGATCATTCGACACGCGATCGCCGTGCCCCGGGGAACCCCGGACATACCCGATGACGAGCGGCCCCTCACGCGCGCGGGGGAGAAGAGGTTCCGCCAGGCGGCCCGCGGCCTGGCCCGGGTCGCCGACCGTCCGGACGCGCTGCTGACCAGCCCCCTTCCCCGGGCGGCCCGCACCGCGGAGCTCGCGGCCAAGGCCTGGGGAAAGGTCTCCCCCGCCGACACGCCCGCGCTGGCGGGCGGCGAGCTGTCGGAGGTGTTCAAGGCCATCGAGGAGCACGGCGCCGACGCCACCGTCGCGGTGGTGGGTCACGAGCCCCAGATGTCCGAGCTGCTGGGCCGGCTGGTGGGCACCGACAAGGCCGATCGGCTCACTTTCCGGAAGGGTGGCGCGGCCCTCGTCGACGTGGAGGGGCCCCTGGCCGAGGGCGGGCGGCTGCTGTGGTACCTCACGCCCCGGCTCTTGAGGGAGCTCGGGGACTGACGGTCAGTACGCGCGCCGCTCGTTGTGGAGGTTGTACACCCGGATGGCGTTGCGCATCTCGGACTCGTAGGCCGGCGTCGACGGCTTGATCGGCCGCCATTCCCCCGGGTCGCCGAGCCAGAGCTTCTTCCACGTCCGCTTGGCGACCCACTCGAAGCACCGGAGCGGCTCGCGCCGTCCCGTCGCCGGGTTCCACAGCACCTTCTCCGTCTCCTGGCGGCTGCGGCGGCGGCCGTCGGGGTCCCGCGCGGTGCTCGTCAGGCGGTAGCGCGTGATCTCGTACAGCGCGGGCCGGACGGGATTGACGTAGAGCTCGTAGACCACGCTCGCGTCCCCCATCTGGGCCTGGCCCGCGAAGCGGTCCCAGCCCGCGATGGTCATGGCGTCCGGCAGCTCGGCGGGAAGCCTTTCCGCGAGGCGGTGCGAGCCCGCGGTCGCGCATCCCAGCAGGAGGAGGGCGGCCCCGAGGCAGGTCCGTCGCAAGGCCACGGTCGTCGGCACGCCCACACCCTAGGTCCCGGGGGTGATGGCGTCAAACCCTTCATCTGCCAGCAGTGTCGGCGATCACAACGCGGTGGCGGCGCAGCAGGTCGTAGAACTCGGGGTGGAAGTAGGACTCCCGCCAGGTGCGGGTAGTCGTAGCCGCTGACCCGATGCAGACAACGTACGCACAAGACCGGTCTTGAAGACCGGCTGCCAACGTGACGCAAAGAGATTGAATTTGACGTCGGTCAGACGGACGCCAAATTCAATCTGACGCCATCATCCGCGCGGCATGGACGATGGCGTCAGCATCGATGCCGTGGGCCTTCATCAGCTCCTCGGGCTTGCCGGATCGCGGGGCCTCGCGCACGCCCAGGACCTCGACCCGCGCGCGCCCGGACACCGCGGATAGGACCGCCTCGCCCAGGCCGCCGTAGACGCTGTGGTCCTCGACGCTCACGATGCCCCCGGTCTCGGCCGCGGCCCGGGCCAGGGCCTCCGCGTCCACGGGCTTCACCGAGTAGAGGTCGATGACGCGCGCCGCGATGCCTTCCCGGCCCAGGGCCTCGTGGGCCTTCAGCGCCTCCGGGACCGTGATCCCCGCGGCCACGATGGTGACCGCGTCCTTCGGGCTGGAGCGCAGCGTCTTGGAGCCGCCCACCGGGAAGGCCTCGTCGTTGTCGTAGAGGACCCGGGTCTTGGGCCGCGTGGTGCGGATGTAGACGATGCCCGGCGTGCGCGCGGCCGCCTCCACCAGGCGCTCCGCGCTGACCGCCTCGCTGGGGTAGAGGACGGTGGACCCGTGGATGGGCCGCATCATGGCCAGGTCCTCGAGGGCCATCTGCGAGGGGCCGTCCTCGCCGATGGAGACCCCGGCGTGGCTGCCGCACAGGACCAGGTGCGAGGGCTGCGAGTACGACGCCATGCGGATGAAGTCGTAGGCGCGGCTCATGAAGCAGGCGAAGGTGGAGGCGAAGGGGATGGTCCCCTCCGTGGACATGCCGAGCGCGGCGCCCACCATGTTCTGCTCCGCGATGTAGGCCTCGGCGAAGCGCTCGGGCGCCGCCTCCTTGAACTTCTCGCTGAAGGTGGAGTTCTTGGTGTCGCCGTCGAGGGCCACCACCTGCGGGCACGACCTGGCCAGACTAGCCAGGGCGTTGCCGTAGGCCTCGCGCGTGGCCACCTCCTGTCCGATCTGGTAGTCGGGCCGCAGGGACGGCTCCTTGCGGGGCCGCGGCGTGGGCGAAGGGTAGCGGCGCGGCTCCACCGTAATGGCCACGTTCGTGTCCCCCAGCTCGGCCACCGCCCTGGCGAGCTCCTCGCCCTTCTTCACGGGCTTGCCGTGCCAGCCTTCCTTGTCCTCCAGGAAGGAGACGCCCTTGCCCTTCAGGGTGCGGGCCAGCACCGCGAAGGGCTTGCCCGCGGCGGCCCGGGCCCGCGCGAAGGCCTCGCGCACCGCAGACACGTCGTGGCCGTCCACGGCCGCGACCTCCCAGCCGAAGCCGCGCAGGCGCGCCTCGTAGGGCTGCAGGTCGTGCTGGTACATGGTGGGGCCGCTCTGCCCCAGGCGGTTGACGTCCACGATGGCGCAGAGGTTGTCGAGCTTGTAGAAGGCCGCGAACTGGGCCGCCTCCCACACCGATCCCTCGGCGGCCTCGCCGTCCCCCAGCAGGACGTACACGCGGCCCCCGCTCTTGCCGAGCTTGCGCGCCCAGGCCATGCCCGCCGCCGCGCACACCCCCTGCCCCAGCGATCCCGTGGCCACGCGCACCCACGGCACCCGCGGCGTGGGGTGGCCCTCCAGCCGGCTGTCGTATCGCCGCAGGGTGAGGAGGTCATCCTGGATGCAGCCCGCCTCCTTCAGCACCGCCCAGAGGATGGGCGCAGCGTGGCCCTTGGACAGGACGAAGACGTCCGCGTCCTTTCCGCTGGGGTCGCGGGGGTCGAACCGCATCTCGTGGAAGAACAGGACGGAGACGAGCTCGGCGCAGGACATGCAGCTCGTGGGGTGGCCCGAGCCCGCCTCCGCGGTGGACTCCAGGCACTCGCGGCGCAGCTTCTGGGCCATCCGGTGGAGGGTGGCGTCGTCGACGGCCATGTCCTGGGTGCTCCTTCCGCCGGATGGTGGGACGTCTACTCGTCGAGGACGAAGGTGACGAGGAGGTTGACCTGGTATCCCTGGATGCGCCCGTCCTTCACGTCGACCCTCTGCTCCTTCACCCAGGCCGACGTCACGTTCCGCAGGGTGGAGCCGGCGCGGGTGACGCCGACGCGCAGGGCGTCCTCGAAGCTCTTGTCGGAGCGCGCGCTGATCTCGGTGACGCGCGCCACCGAGTTCGACGATCCGCCGCCCGGATTGCCGCCTTTGGGACTCATGATTCCTCCTCTTTTTTCGGG
>Ga0214472_10006393_pt1 | contig 12350 bp, 10 predicted proteins | sample RVTome_6_FD_207662 | JGI IMG/M metagenome (GOLD analysis project Ga0214472, IMG submission 207662) | Soil microbial communities from uranium-contaminated site in the Upper Colorado River Basin, Wyoming, United States - RVT140D175 | ecosystem: Environmental > Terrestrial > Soil > Contaminated >... | reverse complement strand
CCAGGCGGCGATGCCGCGGGCGGCGAGCGCCTCTGCCGCCTGCCGAGGCGAGTGCTGCGGCAAGGTCAGCGCGAACGTGGGCGTCCGGCCCTCCATGGTCGGCGCTCCGTGGAGTCTCACGCCCTCGGGAAGACCCACGAGGAAGCGCCGGCCCAGGTCGCGCTCGTGCGCGCGAATCGCCTCCCAGCCCAGCGACTCGAGGTACTCGACGGCGGCTACGAAGCCGGCGAGCGCCTCGTGGGGCAAGGTGCCTGTCTCGAAGCGGGCGCCGACGGGCTCGGGCGGGCTCGGTCGCACCTTGTACGGGGTCCAGCGCTCGAGCACGTCCGCCTTGCCGTAGAAGAGCCCGAGATGCGGTCCGTAGAACTTGTAGGGAGAGCAGAGCAGAACGTCGACACCGGTCGCGGCGACGTCGATCGGCCCGTGCGGCGCGTAGTGCACCGCGTCGACCCAGGCGAGCGCGCCTGCTTCGTGGGCGAGCTCCGCGATCCGCCGGACGTCGGTGATCGTCCCGACGGCGTTCGAGGCCCACGGGAAGGCGACGATGCGCGTCCGCTCGGAGAGCTGTCGCTCCAGGTCGCCTAGGTCGAGGGAGCACTCCTCGTCGTGGATGTCGACGAACCGAACGACGAGATCTCGGTCGCCGGCGAGCTCCAGCCAGGGTGAGATGTTCGCGTCGTGATCCAGCCGCGTGACCACGATCTCGTCGCCTGTCTCGAGCTCGCGCCCGACGGAGCGCGAGAGCGCAAAGTTGAGCGTCGTCATGTTCTGGCCGAAGCCGACCTCGGCCGGGCTTGCCCCGAGGAAGCGGGCCGCGGCCTCTCGCGCCTCGAGGTAGAGCGCGTCGCTGCGCACACTGGTCTCGAACGGCCCACCGAGGTTGGCGTTCGACTCGCGCAGGTAGGTCGCCATGGCCTCGACGACCGAGTCGGGCACCTGGGTGCCGCCGGGACCGTCGAAGAAGGCGGTCGGCCGCTGCAGCGCCGAGAAGCGAGCGCGAACGGCCTGGACGTTGAGAGGCGCAACCGTGCTCACGCGATGGGCTCGCCGTTGACGCGCCATTTGGAGCTCGGTTTCGCGGTCAGCGAGGCGCCGACGAAGCAGTCGCGCTCCGCGAGGCCGAGAAGCTTGGTCAGCCGGTCGCCCTCGGGGGCGGGCTCGAGCTCGACGTCGAGAGCGCAAGCGATCTCGACGAACGCATACCGACCATCCTCCTCACGCTCCGTCACGACCCCGTCGGCGGCTGCCTCGCCCGCCACGCGCACCGACATCCGCTCGGCGTGAAACTCGAGGCTGGCGAGCGTGCAGCGGGCGAGCCCGGCCAGCACGAGGTGCTCGGGCTTCCAATCCGGCTCGGCGCGCGCCGGGGTTCCGGCCTCTTCCGTGACCGAGTACTCGAACCTTTTGGCCACGAGCTAAGCGTCGGGCCAGCGGGTGATGACGACCTTCTTCTCCGTGAAGAAGTCGATCGCGTCACGCCCGTGCGCATGCAAGTCGCCGAAGAACGACTCCTTCCACCCCGTGAACGGGAAGAAGGACATCGGCGCAGCCACGCCGATGTTGACGCCCAGCATTCCGGCCTCCGCCCTGTAGCGGAACTTGCGCATCGCGCCGCCGCTAGTGGTGAAGATCGAGGCGGCGTTGCCCTTGGTCGAGGCGTTGAGGATCTCGAGCGCGTGATCGAGGTCTCGCGCGCGGAGCAGTGTGAGCACCGGGCCGAAGATCTCCTCCCGGGCGATCTCCGCATCGGGCTCCGTCTCGATGATGGTCGGGCCGATGAAGGCGCCGTCCCCGGAGCCCTTGCCGCGGCCGTCGAGGAGGAGATCGCCACCCGCCTCGACCCCCTTCTCGATCCAGCCGGCGATTCGCTCCTGCGCGGCGCTCGAGATGACGGGACCGACCTCTGTCTCTGGATCGATCCCTTCGCCGACGACCATCGCGTCCGCCTTCTCGACGAGGCGCTCCTTGAGCGGCTCGTAGACGTCGCCGACGGCGACGCAGACCGAGTTGGCCAGGCAGCGCTGCCCGGCGGCGTGGAAGGCCGAGGAGAGGACGCCGTCGACGGCCGACTCGAGCTCGGCGTCGGGCATCACGATCACGTGGTTCTTGGCTCCGCCGAGCGCCTGGACGCGCTTCCCGTGCTTGGCAGCCGTCTCGTAGATGTAGTGCGCGACCGGAGTCGAACCGACGAACGAGACCCCGTTCACGCACGGATGCTCGAGGATCGCGTCGACTGCCTCCTTACCGCCGTTCAGGAGATTGACGACCCCAGGCGGCAAGCCGATCTCGTCGAGGATCTCGAAGATGAGCTCCGAGCAGAGCGGGTCCTGCTCCGAGGGCTTGAGCACGAACGTGTCCCCGCACGCGATCGCGAACGGAAGGAACCAGAGCGGCACCATAAAGGGGAAGTTGAACGGCGTGATCGCGGCGAAGACGCCGATCGGCTGCCGGATCAGGTCGGAGTCGATGCCCCGCGAGACGTCCTCGAGATTGGCCCCCTGCATGAGCGAGGGAATCCCGGTGGCGACCTCCACACATTCGATCCCCCGCCGGACCTCCCCGGTCGCGTCCTTGATCGCCTTTCCGTTGTCGCGCGAGAGGATCTCGGCGAGCTCGTCCTTCCGCCTCTCGAACTGAAACTTGAGGTCGAAGCAGGCGCGCGCGCGCTCGAGCGGCGGGGTAGCGCGCCAGGCGGGGAAGGCCTCCCGTGCGGCGCGCACGGCGCGGTCGACATCGGCCGCGGCGGACATCGGCACTTGTGCCATCGTCTCGCCGGTGGCGGGGTTCGTCACGTCGATCCGCTCGGAGGCTTCGGAGTCGACCCAGCTTCCGCCGACGTAGTTCTTGATCGTCCTGACCTCGGTTCGCTCCTCGACCTGCGCCATCACGCCTCCCTGGAATCGCTGCCCCGTAGGGTACCCCCGGCCGGGCGCGCTAGCCCTGCCAGCGGTTCGTGATCGGGATGCGCCGGTCGCGCCCGAAAGCCTTGGGGCGCAGCTTGACGCCGAGTGGGGCCTGGCGGCGCTTGTACTCGGCTCGGTCGATCATCGCGAGCGCCCGCTCGACGACCTCGGGCTCGAAACCGTCCGTCGTCAGCTCCTCGCGGGAAGAGTCGAGCTCGACGTAGGCCTTGAGCACCTGGTCGAGCTTCGGATAGGGCGGGAGCGAATCCTCGTCGAGCTGGTTCGAGCGCAGCTCGGCGCTGGGTGCACGCTCGAGCACCGAGGCCGGAATGAGCTCGCGCCCGGCGCGCTCGTTCAAGTGGCGGGCGAGGCGGAAGACGTCGGTCTTGTAGACGTCTTTCAGAACGGCGAAGCCGCCGGCCATGTCGCCGTAGAGCGTCGAGTAACCGACGGAGAGCTCGCTCTTGTTCCCCGTCGCGACCGGGAGCCACCCGAACTTGTTCGAGAGCGCCATGACGATGAGGCCACGAACGCGCGCTTGCACGTTCTCCTCGGCGGTGCCGGACTCTGTGCCCTCGAAGGCTTCCGCGAGCGCGGTCTCGACGGCCGCCACGATCGACTCGATCGAGATCTCGAGCAAGCGCGCTCCGAGCCCCTCCGCGACCCGCGTCGCATCCGTGCGCGTGCCTTCCGAGGTGTACCGGGAAGGCATGGAGACGCAGACCACGTGCTCCGGCCCGAGAGCCTCCGCCGCAAGAGCTGCCGTGAGCGCCGAGTCGATGCCGCCGGAGATTCCGAGCACGACGTCCTGGAAGCCGTTCTTCTCGACGTAGTCGCGCAGGCCGAGCTCGAGCGCGAGCCGCATTTCCTCCAGCTCCTCGAGCGGCTCGACGAGGACGGGAGCAGCGGGCTGCCCGTCTCGCTCCTGCGCCTCCGGCAGGTCGACCACCGGAGGATCTGGGACATCCTTGCGCGCGCGGGCGAGCGAGCGACGGCGCGCGTCGCGCAAGCGGCGGCCGATCGCCGTGGTCGCGTCGACGTCGACCACGAGCAGCGCCTCCTCGAAGGCCGGGCCGCGCACGACGACGCGTCCGTCCTGGTCGAGAACGAGGCTCTGGCCGTCGAAGACGAGCTCGTCCTGCGCCCCCACGGCGTTCACGAACGCGATCCAGCAGGAGTTGTCGCGCGCGCGCGTCGCCAGCATTTCCTCGCGCTCCCGTCCCTTGCCGAGATGGAAAGGAGAGGCCGAGAGATTGGCGACGACGTGCGCGCCGGCAAGCGCGAGATCGGTTGCGGGCGGCCCCGGCTGCCAGATGTCCTCGCAGATGGTCGGGCCGACGATCGTCTCGCCTTGGCGCAGCAGCAGGAGATCTCGGCCTGGCTGGAAGTAGCGGTCCTCGTCGAACACGCCGTAGTTGGGCAGGAAGTGCTTGTGGTAGACCGCCTTGACCTCGCCGTCGACGCAGACGGCGCAGGCGTTGAAGAGGTCGCGGTCGAGGTGCGGGGTCCCGATGAGGGCCGCGATACCCGTCGTCTCGGCGGCGATGCGCTGCAGCGACGCTTCCGCGGCGCGCAAGAAACCCGGGCGGAGGAGCAGGTCCTCGGGCGGGTACCCCGTCACCGCCAACTCGGGGAAGAGGACGAGGTCTGCGCCCGCCTCGCGAGCCTGGGCCAGCCGCTCGAGGATCCTCGAGGCATTCCCGTCGAGGTCGCCCACGACGGTGTTCATCTGGGCGAGGGCGATGCGCATCAGTGCACCAACCCGAACGGTAGCAGTTTACGACTCAGCGGCGAAAACCTCCATGGCGCGAGCGATCTCCTCGAGTGCCTCGGGATTCTCGACGGAAGAGAGGTCACCTGGGTCGGCGCCGATTGCTGCCGCACGCACGGCCCGCCGGACGATCTTCGCGCTCCGGGTCTTCGGCAGCGCCGGCACGAAGAGCACGCGGTCTGGCCTGAAGGCCTTTCCGAGCGCTGCGGCGACGCTTTCGGCTACCCCCTGCCCATCGGCATCCTGGCCGGGCGCGGCCACGCAGAAGATCCACGCGACCTCGCCTTTCACGTCGTGCGGAACCCCTACCGCGGCTGCCTCGGCGACCGCGGGGTGCGCGACCGCAGCTGACTCGAGCTCGGCCGGGCCGATCCGCTTGCCCGCGACGTTGAGCGTGTCGTCGGAGCGCCCGTGCAGGAACCAGTAGCCGTCCTCGTCGGCCGAGGCCCAGTCCCCGTGTACCCAGACACCCGGGAACCGGCGCCAGTAGGTCTCGAGATACCGCTCGGGATCGCGCCAGAAGCCGCGCGTCATGCCCGGGAAGGGCTTCCGGCAGACGAGCTCGCCGACCTCGCCCGTGCCGACGAGCGAGTTTCCCTCGGGATCGACGACGTCCATCGCCATGCCGAGCGCGGGGCCGCCGAGCGAGCAGGCCTTGATCGGGATCGCGGGCGTGGGGGAAAGGAAGCAGGCGCCGACTTCCGTTCCGCCCGAGCAGTTGATGATCGGGCAGCGGCCGCCGCCGACCCGCTCGAAGAGCCATCGATACGGGTCGGGATTCCAGGGCTCGCCTGTGGTGACGATGATGCGCAGCGAGCTGAGATCGTGCCGGGGGTCGCCGTGCTGCATCAGCCCGCGGACGAGTGTCGGCGAGCAGCCGAGGATCGTGACCCGCTCCCGTTCGATCAGCGACCAGAGCCGGTCCGGCGGGTGGTCCGGCGCTCCCTCGGCGAAGACCAGCCGTGAACCGCGCGCGCCGCCGCCGACGACGGTCCACGGGCCCATGATCCAGCCCATGTCCGTCGCGAAGAGGATGACGTCCTCCGGGCCGGCATCGGCCTGGTAGGCGACCTCCCGCGTGATCGAGACCAGGAAGCCGCCCTGGACGTGGACGATGCCCTTCGGCTTGCCCGTCGTCCCTGAGGTGTACGTGAGCAGATACGGATGCTCGGCGTCGACCTCGACCGGGGCAAGCACGCCCGGGTTCGAGTCCACTTCCTCGCCCCAGCCCCGGCCGCGCGACCAGGTGAGAACGTGCTTCACGGAAGGGGCCTCGCGAACGGCCTGGGCCATCGCCGCCGCCATGGGCACCTCACGGCCGCGGCGCGACGAGACGTCCGCGGTGATTGCCACCTTCGCCTCGGAGTCCTGCAGCCGCTGGGCGATCGCGGGTGCCGCGAAGCCGGAGAAGATCGGCACCTGGACGGCGCCGACATGCGCGCACGCATGCGAGGCGACGGCGACGTCGGGGCACATGGGGAGGTAGAGCGCGACGCGATCGCCCGGCTCGACGCCCAGGCCAACGAGCGCCTCGGCGAGCTTGGTCACGCGCTCGGACAGCTCGCGGAATGTGTGCTCCGAGCGCCCACCGTCTTCGGCCGCGAACACCGCCGCGATTTCCTCCGGGCGCTCGGCGGCCCACCGGTGCAGGCAGTTGTGGGCAAGGTTGAGCCGCCCGCCCACGAACCACGTCGTCCACTCGGGCCCGCGCGAGTCGTCAAGGACCCGGTCCCACGGGCGCGAGAACTCGAGCTCCATGTCCTCCACCGCGGCCGGCCAGAACCAGTCGGGGTCCTCCTGGGAGCGGCGCACGAGCTCCCAGTAGTCCTCGTAACCGTGGCGTTGCATCAGCCGGACGACGTTGGCCCGTGCAAGCGTCTCGGGATCCGGCTTCCAGACTGTGTTCACAACTTAGTCTCTGCTAACATACGCCACGTGCGTGCCCGCATCTTCGCGGATGAGAACCGCAAATGGTGGACTCTCGGCGCAGTCGCGTTCGCCCTCTTCATGATCATGCTCGACAACACGGTCGTGAACGTCGCGCTCCCGTCGATCCAGCGCGACCTCGGGATCGGTCTTTCCGAGCTCGAGTGGACCGTCAACGCCTACGCGCTCACGTTCGCGGTGCTCATGCTCACGGGCGGCAAGCTCGCGGACTTCATGGGCCGCCGGCGCGTCTTCATCGTGGGCCTCGCGATCTTCACCGTCTCCTCGCTCGTCTGCGGCCTCGCGACCAGCGGCGAGATGCTGATCGGGGCCCGCACGGTGCAGGGCGTCGGCGCGGCCCTGATGATGCCCGCGACCCTGGGGATCATCTCTGCGACCTTCCCCGTGGAGGAGCGGGGTATGGCGATCGGCATCTGGGCCGGGGTCTCGGCGATGGCGCTCGCGTTCGGGCCCATCGTGGGCGGGCTCCTGACCGAGCACATCCACTGGGGCTGGATCTTCTTCATCAACGTTCCCGTGGGAGTGCTTGCGATCGTCGCCGCTCGGCTCGTCATCAGCGAGTCGCGCGATACGAGCGCCGAGCAGCGGCTCGACGTCCCAGGCCTCCTTGTCTCGGGCGGAGCTCTGTTCGCGCTCGTCTTCGGCTTGATCGAGGCGAGCCGCTACGGCTGGACGTCGCCGACGATCCTGTCCCTCTTCGCCCTCGCCGCGGTCGGCCTCGTCGCCTTCGTGCTGCTCGAGCGGCACCAGCGGGCGCCGATGCTCGACCTTTCCCTCTTCCGCAGCGGCACTTTCGCCGGGGCGAACCTCGTCGCGATGCTCTTGTTCCTGGCCATGTTCGGCATCTTCTTCTTCGTCTCGATCTACATGCAGAACGTCCTCGGCTATTCGGCGGTCAAGGCGGGGGCCGTCTTTCTGCCCATGACGGTGCTGATCATGTTCCTCGGTCCGGTTACTGGAAAGCTGTCCGACCGCGTCGGATCGCGCTGGCTCGTCACCGCCGGGATGACGTTCGTGGGGATCTCGCTCATCATCTACTCACGGCTCGACGCCGACTCCGGCTTCTGGGACCTCTTCCCGGGGCTGATCCTGGGCGGCATGGGAATGGCGACGGTGATGCCGCCGGTGACCGCGGCCGCGATCGGGTCCGTGCCTGTTGCCAAGGCCGGCGTCGGCTCGGGCATCCTCAACACCTTCCGGCAGGTCGGCGGAGCGCTGGGAATCGCCGTCATGGGTGCGATCGTCGCTTCGCATATCCACGTGACCCCCGGGGATCCGGGCTTCGTCGCCGAGTTCATGGACGGCTTCTCGACGTCGCTCCAGGTAGCAGCTGCAATCGCGTTTGCGGGCGCGCTGGTCGCGGGTGTATTCATCCGCAAGTACCGGCACTTCGAAGCCGCCGAGCTCGCCGCGGAGGCGGCCTGACGGTGAGCGCCACGCGACTTCCGGCGGAGGAGCGGCGGGCGGCGCTGCTCGAGTGCGCGTGCCGCGCCTTCGCCGACGGCACGTACAAGGGGACGACCACCGCCGAGATCGCGCGCGAGGCCGGCGTGACCGAGCCCATCCTCTACCGGCACTTCGAGTCCAAGCGCGACCTCTACCTCTCGTGCCTGCGGGAATCGTGGCGGCGTATGCAGGCGCGCTGGGACGAGGTAGTGGTGGAGCAACCCGATCCGCGTCTCTGGATCGCCGTCATGGGCCGTGCCTTCCTCGAATCCCAGGTCCACCGCCCGGTGGTCTCGAACCTCTGGATCCAGGCGTTGGCCGAGTCGAGCGAGGACCAGGAGATCGCCCGCTACATGCGCAAGCACATGCGGGAGGTGCACCGTTATGTGACATCCGTGATCCGGCGCGCGCAGGAGGAAGGCGCGCTCCCGTCGGACCGGGATCCGGACGCCGAGGCCTGGATCTTCATTGGGCTCGGGCTCCTCTCGATGGCCGACCGCGCGGTCGGCGGCGCGATGAGCGACAAGTGGCCCGAGATTCGCCGCTCGCGCCTGCGCTGGCTCACCGCCGACGCAGTCGACTCGCTCTAGCGCCCCTTTAGGGCGCGACCGAAACGGGGGATAGACGGAGGGGTGCGCCCGCCCGATGCTTTGAGCATGTATGGAGCCCCCCAACCAGGCGACAACCCGGGGCTCCGGCTCTGCGGCCCAGCCGATGCCTCCGGGTTGGTGTCGCCTGGAATCTGGCGCGCCTTACGAACCCCTCTGCCTGGCGTCTGGCAGGTATGCGGATTCACGTCGGACTATAGCGACCGGCTGAAATAAGTCAAGTAGCCTTGTGAAGTGATTTTTTCCTCGTATAGTTCACATTAGATGCCCGATCAGATCACACTCTCCACCCGCACCAAGACCGGCTCCCGCTCCACGCTGGGCGACCGCGTTCGCCAGTTGCGCGTCGCAAAGGGGTTGACCCAGACCGAGCTCGCGGGCGAGCGCTTCTCGAAGGAGTACGTCAGCCAGATCGAGCGGGGCAAGACCCGCCCGACCGCGGACACGGTCGAATGGATGGCCGAGCGGCTGGGCGTCGACAAGGGCTTTCTCGAAAGCGGCGTCTCCTCGAGCGAGCGCGAACGCGTCGACAGCGTCATCGCGCGCGCGGAGGCGACGCTCGAGTCGCATGAATACGACGAGGTCGTCGCGACGCTCGCCGGCATCGCGGACTCTCTGAAGGAAGTCTTTGCGCCCGACCTCGAGCTGCGTTCCCTTCGCGCCGAGGCGTGGGCCCGCATGTACGGCGGCCAGGTCCGCGAGGCGATCGCGCTGCTCGAGCGTGCGCGTGTTCTCGTCGAGGGGCCGGAATTCACCGACATCGACCGGGCGGACATTCTCTTCCGCCTCGGTGCGTGCCGCTACAAGCTTTCCTCGATCCAGACCTCGGTCGCGCTGCTGACGCAGGCGCTCGAGCTCTCCGAGCGTTCCGGCCTCCCGTCCGACCGGCTCCGGTCGCTGATCTTCGAGTGGCGCTCGCGCTGCTACCAGCGCCAGCGGGACTTCGAGGCTGCACGCGAGGACGTCGAGCGCGCCCTCGAGCTGGCCGAGGCTCAGAACGACAAGTACGCGCTCGCGCAGGCCCATTTCCAGGCCTCCCTCATCGCCGACCGGGACGGGCGCTGGGTGCTGGCCCGCTCGCACGCGGAGCGCGCGAAGGCCCTGTACGAGGAAATCTCGCACCGCGCCAACGTCGGCAAGCTCCTGAACAACCTCGGCGCGTTCAATTTCCTGCTCGGCAAGCCCGAGGAGGCAATTGCGCAGCTGAAGGATGCCTTCCGCGTCGCGCTCGAGGTCGGCAGCGAGAAAGACGCCGCCTACGCCGTCTCCTCGCTGGCTCAGGTGCATCTCCGCACCGGTGAAGTCGTGCTCGCCGAGGAGCAGGCACGCCACGCGCTCGAGTATCTCGCCGGGCGTGAGGACGACCTCGACGAGCTTGGCAACGTCCAGCTCGTTCTCGGTCGTTCGCTTCTCGAGCAGGAACGGCTGGACGAGGCAGAAGAGATCTTTGCCGTCGCCGAGCGGACGCTGGGACAGGTTTCCTCGGCAAGCCATCTCGCAGCGGCGTGGGTCGCCCAGGGCGACCTCGCGGCCCGTCGCGGAGACGATCGCCGAGCCGCGCAGCTGTACCGGCGCGCGGCCGAGGCGCTTCAGGACTTCAGGTTCTAGGGAAGGAGGTGAAGCACAAGATGACGACCAAGGTGACCCTGCTGGTAGCTCTCACGAGCCTCGCGGCGTTCCTCGCCAAGTTCCACGGTTTCTTTGGCCTGCACAACGGCGGCTAGGGGCGGAAGGACAGCGGCTCCTGGCGTCGAAGTAGTGCGGCGCGCGTGCCGAAACTACGACCAATGGAACCGCGTCCTTCCCTCCGTCCGCTTGCCCCGCTGATCGGGACCTTGGCGCTTGAGTGGTGCCTCGCCGCAGGTCTGATCGCGGCCCAGATCGCCTAACCAGCCCCCAGCCGCCGCCGCTAGCCCGGCTCGACCGTGGCCTGAATGCACTCGCGGAGGCTGACCACGCCTACCGTGCGGCCGCCTTCTACAACCGGCAGGTGGCGGAAGCCGTGGTCCAGCATCGTCCGGATCGCCTCTTCCCCCGTCGTCGACTCGGACGCGGTGATGGGGTCCTCCGTCATCCACTCGCGCACGCGTGCCTCGCTCGTGTGCACGCGGCCCGCGACGGCCTTCAGGAGGTCGCGCTCGGTGAGGATCCCGATCAGGCGGCCGTGGTCGAGCACGATCGCAGAGCCGACTCCCTGGTTGGTCATCTGCTCCGCCGCCTCGCCGAGCGTGTCCTCGGGAGCCACCGAGACGAGCTCGCTGGTCATCAGCTCCCCAAGGTTCTTCATTGCGCGAGAATAGCCCCTGCGCCCCGGCGCCGCCAAAGCGCGAGGCCGCTTGCGGCCGACGGCTCTGGGCGAGTAGGATCGCTTTACTTACTGAAGCCAGCAGGGAAGGAGAGAGATGGCGGAAAACGGCTATGCGAAGCCGGTGCTCGTCACCACCGACTGGCTGGCTGAGCACCTGAAGGACGGCGATGTCGTCGTCGCGGAGGTGGACGAGAACCCGGACCTCTATGACGAGGGCCACATTCCCGGCGCCGTCAAGCTGCACTGGCGGGACGACCTCCAGGATCAGATCGAGCGCGACATCGTCGACCGAGAGACTTTCCAGCGGGTCCTCGGCGAGCGCGGCATCGACAACGGCACTACGGTCGTCCTCTACGGCGACAAGAACAACTGGTTCGCCGCCTACGCGTACTGGTACCTCAAGACCTACGGCCACGCGGACGCCCGCATCCTCGACGGCGGGCGGCAGAAGTGGATCGACGAAGGCCGCGAGCTCACGACGGATGCTCCGTCGCCCGAACGCAAGGAGTACAGCGCGCAGGACCGCGACGAGTCGATCCGCGCCTACCGCGACGAGGTGCGCAAGTGGATCGAGGAGGCGAACCGGGCCCTCGTGGACGTCCGCTCGCCCGGCGAGTACGCCGGCGACCTCATAGCGCCGCCGGGCTACGAGCAGGAAGGCGCGCAGCGCGGCGGACACATTCCCGGCGCCGCGTCGATCCCGTGGGCCAGCGCCGTGCGCGACGACGGCACCTTCAAGTCGCCGGACGAGCTGCGCGAGCTCTACGGCGGCAAGGGGATCACGCCCGAAAAGGAAGTGACCGCGTACTGCCGCATCGGCGAGCGGAGCGCGCATACCTGGTTCGTCCTCAGGGAGCTGCTCGGCTACGAGAACGTTCGCAACTACGACGGCTCGTGGACCGAGTGGGGCAACCTCGTCGACGTGCCGATCGAGAAAGGCTCCTAAACCGTGTAGGGGCCGGATATATCCGGCCCCTACTTCGGGACAGGGGCGGGATCGATCCCGCTCTATGCCAGCTAGTCGATGGCCGGATTTTGGTCGTCGGTGAGCGGCGGCGCGTCGTTGGCATAGCAGCCGTCGTCCTTACCGGGATCATCGGCATCCGGTCCGTGATGAGCGGTCTCGAGTCCGTAACCCGCGGGGCCGTTCGTGCCGGCCGGCCCGGGCTGGCCGAACGTCTGCCCGCACGACTGGAAGTACGTTCCATCGAAGACGAAGCCCGGATGGTTCTGGTCGTTCGCCAGCGTCTGATCGTGATTCGGGTTGTTGACGTGGTGCACGTGCGCGGCGGCCGGCGCAGCGGCTGCGAGTGCCAATGCTCCGGTCAGGAGCGCCCATGTTGCTGTTCTTCTCGTCTCTCCCTCCT
>Ga0214472_10006392_pt1 | contig 12351 bp, 13 predicted proteins | sample RVTome_6_FD_207662 | JGI IMG/M metagenome (GOLD analysis project Ga0214472, IMG submission 207662) | Soil microbial communities from uranium-contaminated site in the Upper Colorado River Basin, Wyoming, United States - RVT140D175 | ecosystem: Environmental > Terrestrial > Soil > Contaminated >... | reverse complement strand
ACCATATGAGGCAGACCGACCAGGCTTGGTTGCGCCGGCGCCTGGACAGCGGCTCGCCGGCCGGCGAGTTTCCGATCTTCGGCGATCTGATCGCCGAGGGCGCGACCGACTATCTGGCGACGCTCACCCCCTTCATCGAGACTGCCCGGCTGCGCGACATGGACGGCATGTACTCCTCCTGGACCACCGACCGTGCCGGCGGCTTCACCGACCGGCAAGTAGCGGTGCTGCGCCGGCTGGTGCCGCACCTGGGGCTTGCCTATAAGGCGCTGTCGACGGCTCAGATAGCCGAAAACCTGGTCGCGACCTATCTCGGCAAAGACGCGGGCCGGCGGGTGCTCGCCGGCAACATCGAACGCGGCGTGGCCGAGAAGATCACGGCGGTGCTGTGGTTGAGCGATCTGCGCGGCTTCACGCGCATCGCCGATTCGATCCCCGGCGAGCTGATCGTGCCGCTGCTGAGCGACTACAACGACGCCCTGGTGACCGCCGTCCACGCCCATGACGGTGAGGTGCTGAAGTTCATCGGCGACGGCCTGCTCGCCATCTTTCAGGCCGGCGACATGGCCGATGCGTGCCATCAGGCGATCACGGCGGCCGAGCACGCGCGCGCCGAGGTGAGCGGGCTCAACGCCCGGCGGCGCCGGGACGGACTGCCCGTCACCGACTTCTCGCTGGGCCTGCACCAGGGAGAGGTCTTCTACGGCAACGTCGGCAGCCTGGACCGGCTCGATTTCACGGTGGTCGGGGCGGCGGTCAACGAGGTCGCCCGGATCGAGGCCATGTGCCGCGCGCTGGAGCAGGACGTGGTCCTCTCCGCCGCCTTCGCCGCGGCGGCGCAGCACAGCCGCGAGCGGCTGGTCTCGCTCGGGCGCTACGCGCTGCGCGGCGTGCGCAAGCCCCAGGAGCTGTTCACCCTGGTGCGCGCCGAGGACCTCGAGACGTGAGGGCGAGGTCCGGGCCACGGCCCGGCCGTCCCCTGCAGGGCGCATGAAACTCATCTGGCTGCCGCCGGGGTAATGTCTCAGTTTGAAATCCGCCGTCCTTGACGGCGGAATCGAACCCAGGTCCTCGATCCTGTATGCTTAGCCTAACAGTGATGGGTGGCTTCCGGTCTGACCTGATCCGGTACACTTTGACCGCCCGGCTGGATAAAAAGCGAAGGAGGAAGACCTATGCCACTCTACCTAACCCGGTTCAGTTACACGCCAGCAACCTGGGCGAAGCTCATCAAGAACCCCGAGGACCGCCGAGCGGCAGCCAAGTCGTACATCGAAGGGGTTGGCGGAAAGTTGCACGGTTTCTGGTATGCCTTCGGCGATCACGACGGATACAACTTGTGGGAGGCTCCGGATAACGTCTCGATGGCAGCCACGGCGCTCGCGATTGGCGCTGGCGGAGCGCTGAGCTCCATCCAGACGACTGTCTTGCTGACCGTCGAGGAGACGCTTTCAGCCCTGAAAAAGGCCTCGTCGATCAAGTATCGGCCACCAGGAGATAAAGGTTGAAATGCCGCGAGGTCCTAAAGGCGAGAAGCGCCCGGCTGATGTGATTGGCAATGCCGTCAAGGTGATGCAGATCGCCACTGGCGAGGCCACTCCTGTAGCTCGCCGCAACTGACGAGGCCCCGGAAGGGCTGGATTTACGATCTGGTCAAGGACCTCCCTTCAGCTCCCGCGCTGAAGGAGCGGATCGCTCTCGCAGAAGACAAGTACGCGCGGGCTGTCGAGGAGAACGAGCGGCTTCGGCAACAGGTCGCCGAGCTTGAAAGAGAGGCCGCTGAACTCCGCGCTCGCGTCCCGGCCGAGCCTGGGGACAACCTGGGTGAGGACACCCAGAAGGTCTTGGACTTCCTGTTTCATGACGAGGGCCGCGCGATGAACACCGGGACGTTGGCCGACATTCTTGGTGTGGGGCGTAACGTCGTTCGATATCACCTCGACCTCTTGCGGGAGCGCCGACTGGCAATTGAGACGGAGGTCGATTTCGACGACGACTATTGTTGGGGCGTAACGGCCGAAGGACGACGGTACGTCGTGGAGAACGGCCTGCACACCGGATGAGCCCGAGCACCGCCCCGTCGTTACCTGGAACGTTATCTGAGCGCCGAACCCATCGCGCTGCGTGCATCTAACGCATTGATGTTGTTGGGATTTAGTGGTGGAGCCGAGGGGAGTCGAAGCCCTGACCTCTACAATGCCATTGTAGCGCTCTCCCAACTGAGCTACGGCCCCACGACTTGGGAGACCGCCTCGACCGCGCGGTCGACGGCGCGTCCGCCGTTGGGATCTGCCATGCCAAGATCGCTCGTGTCGCTTGCGTGTCGCTTGGCGATCGCGGCTGGACCTTAGGTCTCGCCAGCCCGCCAAGGCAAGCGAAAAATCGGTGATCCGGCGGCTGCGGGCAAGGCGTTCGGCGGGCCGCCGGCTCAGCGTTCGTCGTCCTTGTCGTCCGTGGCGGCGACGACGTCGCTCATGTCGTCGTCGCCGAGCTCCGAGGTATCCTCGATGAGGTCGTCGTCGGCCTCGTCCCCGAGGTCCTCGTCCAGATCCGCATCGCCGAGATCGGTATCCTCGAGTTCCTCGATCTCTTCACCCTCTCCCTCGACCTCGATACGCACCGGCGCCTTGACCGGCTCCTCCGGCACGGGTTTCGGAGCGCTGCCGCGCGTGCGCCGGCTCCGCAGCGGGTTCTCGCGATCGACCTCGGCGCCGCAACTCGGGCAGGTGATCTGCGGGCGCCGCAGGTCGTAGAACTTGGTTCCACAACTCTGGCAAAGGCGCTTGGTGCCCCATTCCGGTTTCGACACGGCACGACCCCGACGGCTGTTGGCGGCAATGGCTGGCTGCCGTTTGCCACGGGTTCGGTGCGGTGTCAAAAGCAAATTCACCGCTGCCGGAAATTTCGCGTCGGCCGCGCCGCCGGCCGGATCCTGGACGCTGTTCACCTGGCGCGCGCCTGTGCTACAGGGGGGCTGCCGCGCACCGGGCCGGACCATCGCCCGGACACGAGGGGAGTTCACGGAACCGCCGTCAGCCATGCCGTTTTTGACCGCAAACCGCAGCGAAGGCCTCGCCGGCAGCCTACGTGTGCCCGGCGACAAGTCGATCTCGCACCGCGCCCTCATGCTGGCGGCCCTGGCCGTCGGCGAGAGCACGATCGACGGGCTCCTCGAGGGCGAGGACGTGATGCGCACCGCCGCGGCGCTCCGCGCGCTGGGGGCGGAGATCGCGCGCGGCGAGGACGGCCGCTGGCGCATCTGGGGACGGGGCATCGGCGGCCTCCGCGAGCCGGATCAGGTGCTCGACCTCGGCAATTCGGGCACCGCCGTGCGGCTGCTCATGGGCATCCTCGCTGCCCACCCCATGACCGCGACCCTCACCGGCGACGCCTCGCTGGTGCGCCGGCCGATGGCCCGGGTCGCGGCGCCGCTTGCCTTGATGGGCGCCCGCATCGCGGCGCGCGAGGGCGGCTACCTGCCGCTCGCCATCACCGGCAGCGACCGGCTGCGGCCCGTCAGCTACCGGCTCCCGGTGCCCTCGGCCCAGGTCAAGTCGGCGGTCTTGCTGGCCGGCCTGGGCGCGCCGGGCACGACCGAGGTGATCGAAACCGCCCCGACCCGCGATCACAGCGAACGCCTGATGCGCCATTTCGGGGCGGCGGTCGAAGTCAGCGAGGAGGACGACGGGCGTCGCATCGCCCTCGCCGGCCAGCCGGAGCTCATGGCCCGGCGGGTGAGCGTGCCGGGCGATCCCTCCTCGGCCGCGTTTGCTCTGGTGGCGGCCCTGATCACCCCCGGCTCCGCGATCGCCCTGCCTGGGCTCGGGCTCAACCCGCTGCGCGCCGGCCTGTTCGACACCCTGAGAGAGATGGGCGCGCGGATCGCGGTCGAGAACGCGCGCGAGGAAAGCGGCGAGCCGGTCGGCGACCTGCGGGTCGCCAGCAGCGCGCTCGAAGGGGTCGAGGTGCCGGCCGATCGCGCGCCCGCGATGATCGACGAGTATCCGATCCTGGCCGTCGCCGCCGCCTGTGCCCGGGGCACCACGGTGATGCGCGGCCTCGGCGAGCTCAGGGTCAAGGAAAGCGACCGCCTGGCCGCCGTCGCCAGCGGGCTCGCGACGTGCGGGGTCGCGGTCGAGGAAGGCCCGGACAGCCTCACCGTTCGCGGCACGGGGGCCGCGCCGCCGGGCGGCGCCACGGTGGCGTGCCAGCTCGACCACCGCATTGCCATGAGCTTCCTCGTCCTGGGCCTGGCCAGCGAGCGGCCCGTCACCGTCGACGACGATCGGCCGATCGAGACCTCGTTCCCGGGCTTCGCCGCCGCGATGGCCGGCCTCGGCGCGCGCTTCGTCGCCGGCCCGGCGGCCGGCCGAACGGACGGGCGTCCGTGATCGTCGCCGTCGACGGGCCCTCGGCCGCCGGCAAGGGGACGCTGGCCCGCCGGCTCGCCGCTGCCCTCAACTTCGCCTATCTCGACACCGGCCTGCTTTACCGGGCCGTCGGCGCGAAACTGCTGGCGCGCGGCCAGGCGCCGGCGGATCCCGCCGCAGCCGAACGGGCGGCGGCGGACCTGGCGCCCGAAGACCTGAGGCGGGCCGATCTCAGGTCGGAGGCGGCCGGCCGGGCCGCGTCCGAAGTAGGCGCGCACCCCGAGGTGCGGGCGCAGCTGCTGGCGTTCCAACGCCGCTTCGCCGCGGAGCCGCCGGACGGCAAGGCCGGCGCCGTGCTCGACGGCCGCGACATCGGGACCGTCGTCTCTCCCGCGGCGGACGTGAAGGTCTTCCTCACCGCGAGTCCCGAGGCCCGCGCCCGGCGGCGCTTGAAAGAGTTGCGGGAACGCGGCGAGGAGGCTATATACCCGCGCGTCCTGCAAGAGATGCAGGAGCGCGATGCCCGCGACAGCGGGCGCGCGGCCGCGCCGCTCTGGCCGGCGGACGACGCGATCGTTATCGACACGACGGAGATGGACAAGGACGCCGTCTTCGAGCGGGTGTTCGCGATCGTGCAGTCTCGTCTCGCCGGCAGCTGAGGGAGAGGGCGGCCGCGGATTTACGCAACCCGCCCGGCAGGGCCCGGGAAGACCGCCGGAAACAACCGGCCGGCCGCGATGACACGAGAAAGGATCACCCCAGGCCATGGCTGACGCCACCCCGCAATCGTCCAAACTGTCCACCGAGGCCCCTCCCGATATCTCGAAGGAGAGTTTCGCCGCTCTGCTCGACGAGTCCCTCGGCTCGGTCGAACGCCTCGAAGGCTCGGTCCTCAAGGGGACGGTCGTCGCCATCGAAGGCGATGTCGCCGTGGTCGACGTCGGCCTCAAGTCCGAGGGCCGCGTCGCTCTCAAGGAATTCGCCCAGGGCGGTCAGCCCGCGGAAATGGCGGCGGGCGACGAGGTCGAGGTGTTCCTCGAGCGCATCGAGAACAAGAACGGCGAGGCCGTGCTGTCGCGCGAGAAGGCGAAGCGCGAGGAAGCCTGGGCGCAACTGGAGACGGCGTTCGAGAAGAACGAGCGGGTGACCGGCATCATCTTCGGCCGGGTCAAGGGCGGGTTTACCGTCGACCTGTCCGGGGCCGTCGCGTTCCTGCCCGGCAGCCAGGTGGACATACGCCCGGTGCGCGACGTCGGGCCGCTGATGGGCTCGCCGCAGCCGTTCCAGATCCTCAAGATGGACCGTTCGCGCGGCAACATCGTGGTGTCCCGCCGCGCCGTGCTGGAAGAGACCCGTGCCGAGCAGCGCTCGGAGCTGGTCGCCAGCCTGAAGGAAGGCCAGGTGCTGCAGGGCGTGGTCAAGAACATCACGGAATACGGCGCCTTCGTCGACCTGGGCGGCGTCGACGGCCTGCTGCACGTGACCGACATCGCCTGGAAGCGTATCAACCACCCGAGCGAGGCGCTGTCGATCGGCCAGCAGGTCGACGTCCAGGTGATCCGCTTCAACGCGGAGACCCAGCGCATCAGTCTCGGCATGAAGCAGCTGGAGGCCGACCCCTGGGAGGGCGTCGCCGCCAAGTACCCGATCGGCGCCAGGCTGAAGGGCCGGGTCACCAACATCACGGACTACGGCGCCTTCGTCGAGCTGGAGGCCGGCATCGAAGGCCTGGTCCATGTCTCGGAGATGAGCTGGACCAAGAAGAACGTGCACCCCGGCAAGATCGTCTCGACCAGCCAGGAGGTCGAGGTCATGGTGCTCGACGTCGACGAGCAGAAGCGTCGCATCAGCCTGGGCCTCAAGCAGTGCCTCGCAAATCCCTGGGAAGCCTTCGTCGAGAACTACCCGGCCGGCAGCGTGCTGGAGGGCGAGATCAAGAACATCACCGAGTTCGGACTGTTCGTGGGCCTGCCCGGCGAGATCGACGGCATGGTGCACCTCTCGGATCTCGATTGGAACCGGTCCGGGGAGGAGGCGGTCAAGGATTACGCCAAGGGCAACATGCTGAAGGTGAAGATCCTCGACGTCGATGTCGACAAGGAGCGCATCAGCCTCGGCGTCAAGCAACTGACCGACGATCCCTTCGGCGCGTCCCTCGGTACCTTGAGGAAGGGCGCCACCGTCACCTGCACCGTGCACCAGGTTGTTGACGGCGGTATCGAGGTTCTGGTCGGCGGCGAAGGCGGCTCGCTCGGCTTCATCCGCAAGGCGGAGTTGAGCCGCGACCGCAGCGAGCAGCGTCCGGACCGCTTTGCCGTGGGCGAGAAACTCGACGCCAAGATCACCGCCGTCGACAAGAAGAACCGGAAGATCTCGCTGTCGATCAAGCAGCGCGAGATCGAGGAGGAGAAGCAGGCCATGGCCAGCTACGGCTCCTCGGACTCCGGCGCCAGCCTGGGTGACATTCTCGGTGCGGCGATCTCCAGGGCGGCCGAGGAAAAGGAAGCCCATGGCTCGGACGAGACGCCGGCCGAGACCGCTGCCGAGGAGGAGGCGGAGGCCAGCGCCGACGGCGAGGCCGAAACCGCGCCGGAGCCGGATGAGGACGCGGCGCGGGAGCAGGAGGCCGCGGCCGAAGACGAGCCCGCTGCCGAGCCCGGCGCAGCGGAGGACACCAAGGCGTCGAGCGCGGCCAAGAAACGCAAGGCCAAGAAAGCCAAGACGGAGTCCTGACCCGAACATCCCGGTCAAATCCCGACCTTACCCGCCGCCCCGACGGCCCGGCCTGCCTGACCGGGCCGTCGCCGTTTTCCGCAGCTTGCCGGCCGTCGGTTTGCGCCAGGCTGACGCTCGGGATCGCCGGCGCCGTGGCGCCCACGGCGGCCCACCCCTGACCGCTCTCGGGGGGGGCCGAATCGCCCCTTGCGTGCAACTCGAAAAAGACGTTTGATCTGAACGACTTAATCTTGACGCCGGGGAAAGCCTCTGGCACCCTGTTGCGGCCTGTCCAGAGGGGGGCGGCGGTTAGGCTATCAACAAATCTGTGCCGCTGGCTGTAGGAGAGGCTATCACGCGTTGCTCCCATGGCCCGGAAATGTGGGAGGTCTCGGGCGGCTGGCACCCCTGTCCTCCAAGAGATCCTCGGCACGTGATCAGGGACGCTTGTCAACATGACCAAATCCGAGTTGATTCAACGCATTGCGGAGCTCAATCCGCATCTCTATCAACGTGACGTGGAGCGCATCGTCAGCACGATTTTCGACGAGATCGCAGATGCGCTGGCGCGCGGGGACAGGGTGGAACTGAGAGGCTTCGGCGCCTTTTCCGTCAAGCAGCGCGGCGCGCGCGTCGGGCGCAACCCGCGCACCGGCACGGCCGTCAAGGTTGCCGAGAAGTGGATCCCATTCTTCAAGACGGGTAAGCAACTGCGTGAGCGCCTGAACGAGGCTCGGTGAACGGCGCTTTGGAGCTTCGCTCCACACCGGGACCGCTGAGCCCGGGCTCGCCAACAGAGACGAGGGGTCGGTCGGAGCCGTGAAACGCAGATCCTGGATCGTGACCCTGCCGCTCATGCTGGTGGTGGTGATCTTTTCGCTCGCCAACCGCGGGGCGGTCAGCCTCGACCTCTGGCCGTTCAAGGAGGGCATCACCCTGCCGCTGTCCTGGCTGCTGTTGGGGGCGCTGTTCGTCGGACTGCTGATCGGCGGCGCGGTCGTGTGGCTGTCCGGCGGGAAAAGCCGGCGGCGCGCCCGCGAGCTGCGGTTCGACAAGGCCCGTCTGGAACGCGAGGTGATCCGGCTCAAGCGCGAGGTGGAGCAGGCCAAGGGCGCCGACGCGCCGTCCTCGCCGCATGCCCGGCCGCCGTCGGTCGGAAATGGATCCGGCCGCCGACGGCCCCTGCCGGCGGCCATTGCGGGACGTTAGCCGGCCTAGATGCGAATCCTCTCCGCTGCCGACGTCGAAGGGGCGCTCGATTGGGACAGCCTCGTCGAACGCTTGCGCCGCGCGTTCCGCCGCGGCGCCGAGGTGCCGGTGCGGCACCACCATGAGATCGCCAACCCCGGCGGCGCGGACGGCACGTTGCTGCTGATGCCCGCCTGGCAGGCCGGCCGGCATATCGGCATCAAGATCGTCACCATCTTCCCGGACAACGACAGCCGGGGCCTGCCCTCGGTCATGGGGGCCTATCTGCTGCTCGACGGCAAGTCCGGCGCGCCGATCGCGCTGCTCGACGGGCCGATGCTGACCGTCAAGCGCACCGCCGCGGCCTCGGCGCTCGCCTCCAGCTACCTCTCGCGGCCCGACTGCGAGCGGCTCTTGATGGTCGGCACCGGTTCGCTCGCGCCTTATCTCGTCATGGCCCACGCCGCGGTCCGGCCGATCTGCAACGTGTTGATCTGGGGGCGCTCGCCGGACAAAGCGATACGGCTCGCTAGGCGGCTCGACCGGCCGGACTTCCGGGTGGCGGCGACCGAGGACCTGGAGGCGGCCGTGCGCGGCGCCCACGTCGTCTCCTGTGCGACCTTGAGCAAGGACCCGCTGATCCGTGGCGACTGGCTGCAGCCCGGTCAGCACCTCGATCTGGTTGGCGCGTTTCGCCCGGACATGCGCGAGTGCGACGATGCCGCGGTCCGCCGCGCCCGGGTCTTCGTCGACACCCGCGCCGGCGCCCTGGCGGAGGCCGGCGATATCGTCCAGCCGATCGAAAGCGGCGCCCTCGACCCGGCCGACATTGCGGGCGACCTGTTCGAGCTGACCCGGGGCGAGCGGGCGGGCCGGCGCTACTACGACCAGATCACGCTGTTCAAGTCGGTCGGCACCGCGCTCGAGGACCTGGCCGCCGCCGAGCTGGCGGCGGAGCGGGCGTGAGTGAAGGACGGGCAGCGCAACGAAGCGCCGGCGTCGTCTCGCTAGCGGCTTTGCTCCCAAAAGCGTCTTGGTCCCAAATCGGCTTTGTCAGCGGCCGCGATCTGCTACAAGGGGCGCCATGAGCGAACGCGAGGATTTCGATCCCCGGGACCGCATCTTCGTCGCCCTCGACACCCACGATCTGGGGCGCGCGGCGGCCCTGGCGCGCGATCTGGCGGGCCTCGTCGGCGGGGTCAAGATCGGCAAGGAGTTCTTCACCGCCCACGGGCCGGACGGCGTGCGGGCGGTCGCCGGCGGCGTGCCGCTGTTCCTCGACCTCAAGTTCCACGACATCCCGAACACGGTGGCCGGCGCCCTCAGATCGGCGATCCACCTGCGCCCGGCTTTCGTCAACGTGCACGCGGCGGGCGGTCGGGCGATGCTGGAAGCCGCCGTTCAGGCGGTCGCCGAGGGCGCGGAGGACGCCGACGTTCCCCGGCCGCAACTGCTCGGCGTCACGGTCCTCACCAGCTTGAGCGAGGGCGATCTGCGCGAGGTCGGTCAGAGCGGCCCGGTGACCGATCAGGTCGTGCGTCTGGCGCGCCTCGCCCGATCCTGCGGCCTCGACGGCGTGGTGTGCAGCCCGCGCGAGATCGCGGTGCTGCGGGCGGCCTGCGGCCCCGACTTCGTGCTGATGGTGCCCGGAATTCGCCCGTCCTGGGCGGCCGCCGGCGATCAGAAGCGCACCACGACGCCGGCCGAGGCGCTCGCGGCCGGCGCCGACTATCTGGTCATCGGCCGGCCCGTGACCGAGGCCCCGGACGCAGCTGCCGCAGCGAGGCGCATCGTCGAGGAGATCGAGGGCTGAGGCGGACTCGCGGGCTCACGCCCTGGCTTTGCCGCGCCGCGGTCCGGCGTCAGTCGGGCCGCTCGGTGGTCGGGTCGATCACCTTGCCGATCTCGTAGATGCGGGTGGCCGGAAAGCCGCTGATCTCGGCGTGGCGGCGGATCACGTCCTCGTCCTTGGCCAGGTAGATGCAGAAGGTGCGGTCGCCGGCGACATAGGACTGCTGCCACTGGATGTCGGGTGCGAGCTGGGCCAGCACCTGGTTCGACTTGGCCGCGGCGGCGCGCAGCTGTTCGCGCTCGAAGGTGCCGACCTCGGGAATCTCGCGTTCGATCACGTATCTACGCACGGCTCTCATCCTCCCCTTCATTCACGCCCGACGGCCGCCCTGCGATGCCTCTGGCGGCCCGGCCCATCAGCCAATCGCGATTGCGCGCTGTCGTCAAGGGAATCGGGGCGGCCGGGAGGATCTTGCTTTCAAATCCCGCCAAACCAACGCCCTCGCGTCCGATTTCGAACTCATGGTGTCCGCTGAGACCTAATGGGCAGGCGGATTCTAGGGGTCCGATCTTCGTCCGAGTCTGGCCCATACCAGAAATTGGATCATGCGCTGAACAGTCGGAAGCGAATGCAAGGCGGGCATGCCCGGTCGCTAGCGCCTTTTCGCGGTTAGAGCCTGAGCGATTTCGTGGTAGGAATTGACCGAACAGACGGGGAGCTAACGGATGCCGATCTTCCTGGATCGTCACGATGCGGGTGAAGTATCCGCCGAGGACGTCGCCAAGCTGCACGTCAAGGACTTGGAAGTCCAAGACAAATACGGTGTGAAATTCCTGACGTATTGGTACGACGCCGAGCGCCGAACGACATTCTGTCTTGTGGATGCGCGAGACAAAGAGATGGCCGACAAGGTCCATGCAGAGGCCCATGGACACGTGGCCAACCAAATGATCGCCGTGGATCTGTCGGCCGTCGAAGCTTTTCTCGGTCGCGTCCAAGATCCGCCCTCCGCCAAAACGATGCCGCTCGACGATTCAGCCTTCCGCGCCATCATGTTCACAGACATGGTCGGTTCGACGGAGATGACGGCGCGCCTCGGCGATACCATGGCGGTGGAACTGCTCAAGGCTCACGACGCGATCATCCGGCGGTCTTTGGAGCGACATAGTGGTTCCGAGGTGAAACACCTCGGGGACGGCATCATGGCGTCGTTTGACGATGTGCCGGCTGCGGTTGCGTGCGCGATCAAAATTCAGGAGGACCTCGCGTCCTATAACGAAATCAGTGAACACCCGATCCGCGTAAGGATCGGTATACATGCCGGTGAACCCGTGGAAGAGAGCGACGATCTTTTCGGTTCGGCGGTGCAAATGGCGGCTCGAATTTGTGATGTCGCCCAGGCAGACGCCATCCTTGTATCTCGCGAGGTCAGGGATGCGTGCACTGATGTCGATCTGGGATTCGAGCCAATGGGCTCTCAAACGCTGAAGGGATTTTCAGAACCAGTTCAGCTGTTTTCCCCGGCTTATTGACACGGACACGCCCCCCTGGACAATGCGAGAACTTCGTCGACCCAACATGGCCACTTCTGACTAGACGGCGACGTTCCAACGGGTAGGCGAGGACTTTCGCTTTGCCCTCGAATGCAGAAGTCAGAGTGTCGCTGGCAGGCTTTCTGCCGATTTCGTCCGCTCTACCTCCGACTCCAGCCGACGCGAGGAAGGTCGAGAATCGTCCGGAGGTGACCCATTGCCGTCATTCACGGGAACGCCAACTCATGCGCCAAGCCATGCCGTGAGCCTTGATCTTTCTCGGACCAAGCCGTCCTGATTGAAGTGGTGAATACAAAAATGCGCCCATGAATCTTCGAATGCCATCTCCATGTCACCCGTGACCGAGGTCGTACCTAGTCCGATTTCTGCGTAGGTAAACTCGAAACTGCCACTAGGACGCGCCAAGGCAATGTGGAACGGTTGACCGTTAAACTCGTTGATCATCGGCCTGCCGCTGCTCCTCATGACGCCGGGTATCTCTACTCTCGCGGTTCTGAGTTCCAAGTCCGCTTCGAGATCAATCGGCAGGAACAATGTCTCGCAAAATTCTGAGCACGTGGACGCGAATACGGAGAAAAGATTGCTCAATGGTTCGCATGCCTCGCCTGAGATGATCGTTTCAAGCGCGATCCGTTGAGCTTCATCCGCACGCTCGTCGATAACGATCTGGCGCCGGCCGTTTCCGTCCTTGATTTCGCCGGGCCACTTGTACAGCCCCGCCCAGTTCAGCCCC
>Ga0214472_10006391_pt1 | contig 12352 bp, 6 predicted proteins | sample RVTome_6_FD_207662 | JGI IMG/M metagenome (GOLD analysis project Ga0214472, IMG submission 207662) | Soil microbial communities from uranium-contaminated site in the Upper Colorado River Basin, Wyoming, United States - RVT140D175 | ecosystem: Environmental > Terrestrial > Soil > Contaminated >... | reverse complement strand
CACGACCCACGCCACGACATTATCTTCGATTACGACTGCTTCGGCCTGCGCCAGCCGGTCCGGCTGCGCGTAATACCAGCGCACCAGTTCGGTCGGATCCTCGTAGCTCTGCGCCATTTCGTCGATCAGGGTGCGAACCTGCTCGGGCTTGGCGTAGAGTTCCTTCGCCTTCACCAGTTCAGCCATGATCAGTCCCAGCTTGACGCGACGCACCGCCTGTTCGCCGAACCATGCCGCTTCGACCGGGATATCCTTGGCCTTCATCCCGCGCGCCTCGAGGTCGCGCTTCGCGTTCTCGGCGAGCTGTTGCGCCTCGGCGTCGACCAGGGCCTTCGGCACCTCGATCGGATTGGCCGCGAGCAGCGCCTCCATGACCTGCTCCTTGACCTTGGCCTGGATGCGGCGCTTGACCTCGCGCTCGAGGTTGGCCCGCACTTCGGCGCGCAACTTGGTCACATCGCCGTCGCCCACGCCCAGCGCACGCGCAAAATCGGCATCGATCTCGGGCAGCACCGGCCCTTCGACGCGCTTCACCGTGATCTCGAACTGCACTTGCTGCCCGGCCAAGTGCTTGGCGTGATAATCCTCGGGGAAGGTCATGTCGAACGTCTTGCCCTCGCCAGCCTTGAGCCCCTGCACGGCCGCCTCGAAATCCTTCAGCATCGAGCCGGCACCGATCACGAACGGAAAGTCCTGCGCCTGGCCGCCTTCGAACAGTTCCCCGTCCTTGCGCCCCGCGAAATCGATCACGACCCGATCGCCGTCCTGCGCCGCGCGGTCCGCCTCGGCGAAGCTGGTTCGTTGCTTGCGCAGCACATCCACCGTCTTGTCCACTTCGGCCTCGCCGACCGTGAGCACCGGGCGCTGGATGCTGTGCGCAGACACATCACCCAGCGGCACGTCCGGATAGACCTCGAAAACCGCGCTGAATTCCAGCGCCCCGTCCCCGCTCGGCTCCTTCGGCTCGATACGCGGATAGCCGGCTACACGCAAGTTCTGTTCCCGCACCTTGTCACCGAATGCCTTTTCCACCGCGGCACCGATCGCCTCGGAGCGCGCCTGCGGACCGTGGGTCTGGGCGACGATCTTCATCGGCACCTTGCCCGGCCGGAAACCCGGCATCTTCACGGTGCGGGCCATCCGCTTCAGGCGAGACTCCACTTCCTTCTCGATCTCGGCCATGGGCACGGACATGTCGATGCGGCGCTCGAGTGCGCCTTGCGTTTCCTGCTTGGTCTGCATTAAATGATCCCTGACAAGTCAAAGTTTTCCCCCTGTGCCCGGTACGGACCGCAGGTTCGCGTGATCCGGAAGCGTTCGGGCGTGGGGCGGCATGCTGCGAATAAACATCAATTCTAACACAGCCCCCGGGCCTTCCTTCCAGTGGCACCCAGGCCTGACAATGGCGATGCGGCAAGTACCGGCGCCAGGCACGCGGCACGGAACTTGATACAACGAGCGGGCCTCTGACGGGTGACGGTTCGGGCGGGCGGAAAGCGCCCGCAACGCTGGCGTCATCATGAGGAAGGGAGGCGTGTCGGCGGCCGGAATCGGGTATATCCGGTCCGGATCACAACCGGTTGGACAGAAACTAGGAGACGTCCAGATGAGCATCTTCAATGCCTACCAGGCCCGCTTCGAAGCGGCCCGCGAAGAAGAGATGTCGATCCAGGAGTACCTGGAATTGTGCAAGTCCGATCGTTCGGCCTATGCCACTGCCGCGGAGCGGATGCTGATGGCCATCGGCGAAGCGGAACTGGTCGATACGCGCCTCGATCCGCGCCTGTCGCGCATCTTTTCGAACAAGGTCCTCAAGCTCTATCCCGCGTTCCGCGAGTTCTACGGAATGGAGGAAGTCATCGAGCACATCGTGTCGTACTTCCGACACGCGGCGCAGGGGCTGGAGGAAAAGAAACAGATCCTGTACCTGCTCGGTCCAGTCGGCGGCGGCAAGTCGTCGCTCGCGGAACAGCTCAAGTCGCTGATCGAGAAAGTGCCGTTCTACGCGATCAAGGGCTCGCCGGTCCACGAGTCGCCGCTGGGTCTGTTCGACGTCGAGGAAGACGGGCGTCTACTGGAGGACGACTTCGGCATTCCGCAGCGCTATCTGAGCACCATCATGAGTCCGTGGGCGGTCAAGCGCCTGAACGAGTTCGGCGGCGACATCACCCGCTTCCGGGTGGTGAAGCTGCGTCCGTCGGTACTCAGGCAGACGGCGGTGGCGAAGACCGAGCCGGGCGACGAGAACAACCAGGACATCTCGTCGCTCGTCGGCAAGATCGACATCCGCAAGCTCGAGCAGTACTCGCAGGACGACCCGGACGCCTACAGCTACTCGGGTGGCCTGTGCCTCGCCAACCGGGGACTCCTCGAGTTCGTCGAGATGTTCAAGGCCCCGATCAAGGTGTTGCACCCGCTGCTCACGGCTACCCAGGAGGGCAACTACAAGGGCACCGAGGGCTTCGGCGCGATTCCCTTCGACGGCATCGTGATGGCGCACTCCAACGAGTCGGAGTGGGTCGCGTTCAAGAACAATCGCAACAACGAGGCTTTCCTCGACCGCATCTACACGGTCAAGGTGCCCTACTGCCTGCGGGTGTCGGACGAGATCCACATCTACGAGAAGCTGCTCGCGCACAGTTCGCTCGCGGATGCCCCGTGCGCGCCCGACACCCTGCGCATGATGGCGCAGTTCGCCGCCCTGTCGCGCCTGAAGGAACCGGAGAACTCCAGCATCTATTCCAAGATGCGCGTCTATGACGGCGAGAACCTCAAGGACACCGATCCCAAGGCGAAGAGCTACCAGGAATATCGTGACTATGCGGGGGTCGACGAGGGCATGACGGGGTTGTCCACCCGCTTCGCCTTCAAGGCGCTGTCGAAGGTGTTCAACTTCGACCATCGCGAGATCGCGGCCAATCCGGTGCACCTCATGTACGTGCTCGAGCAGCAGATCGAGCAGGAGCAGTACCAGCCCGAGACCGAGGCCCGCTACCTGGGATTCATCAAGGAGTTCCTCGCCCCGCGCTATGCCGAATTCATCGGCAAGGAGATCCAGACGGCGTACCTGGAAAGCTATTCGGAGTATGGCCAGAACATCTTCGACCGCTACGTGACGTATGCCGATTTCTGGATCCAGGACCAGGAGTTCCGCGATCCGAATACCGGCGAGATTCTCGACCGGGCGGCGCTCAACGACGAGTTGGAGAAGATCGAGAAACCGGCCGGGATCAGCAATCCGAAGGACTTCCGCAACGAGGTGGTGAACTTCGTGCTGCGCGCGCGCGCCAAGAACGACGGGCGCAATCCGCGGTGGACGAGCTACGAGAAGCTGCGCGCGGTGATCGAGAAGAAGATGTTCTCGAATACCGAGGATCTGCTGCCGGTCATCAGCTTCAACGCCAAGGCGAGCGGCGACGAGCAGAAGAAGCACCAGGACTTCGTCGATCGCATGATCGAGAAGGGCTACACCGAGAAGCAGGTACGCTTGCTGTGCGAATGGTACTTGCGGGTTCGCAAGTCATCATGACCGGTGTGCCGCCCGGAAAGCCGATCCGGGCGGCGCACCGAACCCATCCCGGAGGCTATTCATGACCCGCATCATCGACCGCCGGTTCGACAGCAAGAAGAAGAGCGCCGTGAATCGCCAGCGCTTCATGCGCCGCTTCAAGCAGCAGATCCGCCGTGCGGTGAGCGACGCGATCCACAACCGTTCCATTCGCGATCTCGACAACGGCGAGCACATCTCGATTCCCGCCAAGGACCTCTCCGAGCCGCACTTCCAGCACGGGCGGGGCGGCGTGTGGGAGCAGATCTTCTCGGGCAACGACCAGTTCGCCAGCGGCGACCTCATCAACCGCCCGCCTACCGGCGGCGGCGGGCGCGGTCAGGGCAAGGCGAGCAACCAAGGCGAGGGCGAGGACGATTTCGTCTTCCACCTCTCGCGCGAAGAGTTCCTCGACATCTTCTTCGACGACCTCGCGCTGCCCAACCTCGTACGGACCCAGCTTGCGCGGGTGACCGACTACAAGACGCAGCGCGCCGGCTTCACCTCCGACGGCTCGCCGGCCAACATCAACATCGTGCGCTCGATGCGCGGTGCGCTGGGACGCCGCCTGGCGCTGGGTTCGCCGCTCGGCGCGCGCCTGCGCGAACTGCAGCAGGAACTGGAGCGCATCGTCGAAGCGAGTGGTGAAGACTGCGACGAAGCGGTCGAGCTGCGCGAGGAGATCGCGCGCCTGCGCTTGCGCATCGAGGCGATTCCCTTCGTCGACAGTTTCGACCTGCGCTTCAACAACCGCATCAAGGTACCGCGGCCGACCACCCAGGCGGTGATGTTCTGCGTGATGGACGTGTCCGGCTCGATGGACGAGGAGAAGAAGGCCACCGCCAAGCGCTTCTTCATGCTGCTTTATCTGTTCCTGAACCGCACCTACGAGCACATCGACGTGGTGTTCATCCGGCACCACACCGTGGCCAAGGAGGTCGACGAGGAGGAGTTCTTCCACTCGCGCGAATCCGGCGGCACGGTCGTCTCCAGCGCGCTCAACCTGATGCGCGACGTCATCCAGGACCGCTACGCGCACGGCAACTGGAACATCTACGGGGCGCAGGCCTCGGACGGCGACAACTGGGACAACGATTCGCCGATCTGCCACGATGTGCTGGGATCGCGCATCCTGCCGTTCTGCCAGTATTTCGCCTACATCGAGATCACCCCGGGCGAGCCGCAGAACCTGTGGCGCGAGTACCAGAAGCTGATCGGGATGCACAGCAACTTCGCGATGCAGCGCATCGAGGAGCCGGCCGACATCTTCCCGGTGTTTCGCGAACTGTTCAAGAAGACCCTGGTATGAAGCTCGAACGCGCACCCATGCGGAGCGAGAAGCTCCCCGCCGCCTCGGAGTGGACCTTCGAGGCGATCGATCAGTACCACACCGAGATCGCCCGTGTGGCGACCAATTTCGGCCTCGATACCTACCCCAACCAGATCGAGATCATCACCGCCGAGCAGATGATGGATGCCTATGCCTCGGTCGGCATGCCGGTGAACTACCATCACTGGTCGTTCGGCAAGCAGTTCCTCTCCACGGAAAAGGGCTACCGGCGCGGCCAGATGGGGCTCGCCTACGAAATCGTGATCAACTCGAATCCGTGCATCGCCTACCTGATGGAGGAGAACACGCTCACCATGCAGGCGCTGGTGATCGCCCACGCGGCGTACGGCCACAACAGCTTCTTCAAGGGCAACTACCTGTTCCAGACATGGACCAACGCCGACGCCATCGTCGACTATCTGCTCTTCGCGCGTAACTACATCGCCGAATGCGAGCAGCGCTACGGCGAGGAGGACGTCGAGCTGCTGCTCGATTCGTGCCACGCGCTGATGAACCTGGGTGTCGACCGCTACAAGCGCCCACCCAAGCTCTCGCTCGCCAAGGAGCAGTTGCGCCAGACCGAACGGGCCGAGTATCTGCAGAGCCAGGTGAACCAGCTGTGGCGCACCCTGCCCCTTCAGGACGCCAAGCCCGGCACGACGCCGGAACGGCGCTTTCCGCTCGAGCAGGAGGAAAACCTGCTCTACTTCGTGGAAAAGCACGCCCCCTTGCTGGAGCCCTGGCAGCGCGAGGTGGTGCGCATCGTGCGCAAGATCGCGCAGTATTTCTTCCCGCAGCGCCAGACCCAGGTCATGAACGAGGGCTGGGCCTGCTTCTGGCACTACACGCTGATCAACCAGTTGTACGACGAGGATCTGCTCAGCGACAGCTTCATGCTGGAGTTCCTCCAGTCCCACACCAATGTGGTGTACCAGCCCGCCTACCACGAGCGCTGGTACAACGGCATCAATCCGTATGCGCTCGGCTACGCCATGTGGCAGGACATCCGGCGCATCTGCGAGGACCCCACGGACGAGGACCGGGCCTGGTTCCCGGACATCGCCGGGAGCGACTGGCGCGAGACCTTCGATTTCGCCATGCGCAACTTCAAGGACGAGAGCTTCGTCGCGCAATACCTGTCGCCCAAGGTGATGCGTGATTTCCGCCTGTTCGCGATCCTCGACGACGAGCACGAGGCCAAGCTCAAGGTCTCGGCCATTCACGACGACAGTGGCTACCAGCGCGTGCGCGAGATCCTCTCGGAGCAGTACAACCTGGGTAGCCGCGAGCCGAACATCCAGGTGTGGAACGTCGACCTGCGCGGCGACCGGTCGCTCACCCTGCGCCATCAGCAGTACCACAAGCGTCCGCTGGGGACGTCCACCGACGAGGTCATGAAGCACATGGCGCGCCTGTGGGGCTTCACCGTGCGCCTGGAAACCGCCCAGGATGACGGAACGGTCGAACTGCTTCAGGAGTCGCGCATCGAGAAGCGCCGGGCCCACAACTGACGGGGCACGATCGGCGGGCGGGACGGCGCCGCGCGAGCCCTCCGGCGCCGTGCGGGTCCGCGCGTATTGCACCTGAACGATTCGCATGGGCCCCGCCCGTAGGGCGCAATCAGCGCCGAGCATTGCGCCGCATGGTTTCAATGCGCGGCGCTTGCTGTACCCCGCCGCCGCTAACCCCAACCCTCCAGCCCTACGACCTCGCGCACGGTGCTTCGTCGCGCCTGTCGCTCAAGGTGAATGCCCGTGCCCGAGAGTTTGGCGACTTTCTTCGCCGCCGCCGCGGCCGAAGCCACTTCCTCCGGATAGTGGAATTGCCCGGGCCTCACCTCGACCGCCCCCACCGCAATGGTGGTGAGCGGAAAGAAGGCGCGAAAGCCCCGACGGTCCTCGCTGTCGAAGCCGCCGCGCTGCAGTTCGCCGCCATCGAATAAGCCGCGCGCCTCGCGGTTGAAGCGCTCCACGGCCCGCTCGCAGCGCCGCGCCCAGTCCTCGCTCTGGTACAACACCACGAAGTCGTCGCCGCCGACGTGACCGACGAAATCCTGGGTGCTCTCGCACTGATCGCTCACCACGTGCGCCGCCAGCTTGATCATTTCGTCACCACGCCAGTAACCATACAGATCGTTGTAGGGCTTGAAATTGTTCAGATCGAAGTAGCAGGCCGCAAACGGGGCGCCCGCCTCGAGCAGGCGCCGGATGTGCTCGGTAATGGGGATGTTGCCCGGCAGCAGGGTGAGCGGATTGGCGTGCCGCGCCGCCTCGATGCGTCGCTCGGTGACCGCGCGCACCAAGCTCTCGCCGGTGGCGATACCCGCATAGCGACCGTCCTCCGTGATGACGAAGCCGTCCTGCAGATAGCGCTGGTCGTCGCCGGTGAGCACGTTGATGAGCGAGTCGATCGGCGCCGAGCGCTCGGCGCGCAGGGGGTTGGCGTTCATGAACTGGATCACCGGGTGCTTGCCGTAGAGTTCGCGGTGAAACGGCTGCGCGAACTTTTCGACGAAGCCGCGGCGGTTGACCAGCCCGACCGGAAATCCCTCGTCCACGACTGCCACGGAGTGCAGCTCGGGGTTGCGAGCAAACACCCACATCACTTCCTCGCTGGCGACCGTGGGCGCCACCGCCGGCGCTCTTACCATCAGGCGCTCGATCGACTGGCTTACCCCGTGCTCGCCGGGTCGATTGGGCAGGACCGCGATCTTGCCCGAATGCAGCACCGCAAGGACCTCCGGCGGCAAGGTGATGGGCGGCGCGGCCAACGGCCGTCCGATGAGGTAGCCCTGCGCATAGTGACACCCCAGGTCACGCAGCACCGCGAGTTCGCCCGGGTGCTCGATGCCTTCGGCCACCAGCGGCGTCCCCAGCGCCTCGGCCAGCCGCAGCACGGCGCGGATCACCTCGACCTTGCGGCTGTCGCGGTGCAGATCGTGGACGAAATATTTGTCGAGCTTGACGATCTGCGGATTGAGCTGCGCCCACAGGCGCAGGCTCGAGCGCCCGTCGCCGAAATCATCGATGGCGAGCGTCACCCCGAGCCCGGACATCGCCACCATCGCTGCGCGCAGTCCGGCCACATCCTCCACGCGCTCGTGCTCGGTCAGTTCCAGCACCAGCCGCCCCGGCGCGATGCCGGCATCGACCGCGCGCCGCAGCATCTCGCCGCCCTGGTCGCGCGCGAAGCCCTCGATCATGGGCGCGGAAAGATTCAGGAACAGCTTGCCCGGCAGGTCCAGGCGGGCGAAGGCGTCTATCGCGCCGAGGCATGCCTGGCGCTCCAGTTCCGCCATCCGTCCGGTCATCCGGGCGAGGCGCATCAGTTCGTCCGGCGCCTGCAACTCGGTGCCCGCCGGACCGCGCATCAGGGCCTCGTATCCGAGCACCGTCGCGCGCGTGACATCGATGATGGGTTGAAATCTGAATTCGAGCGCGCGCGTCTCGAGCAGCACCCGAAAGCGGCCGACAAGTTCTGCACTTTGGGCCATGTCGTCCTCTGATGGTTGAGGTAAGGTCTACAGCCATGCGATCCGGATGCATCGGGGCACGCCGCCCCGCGGGCACCGGACCGGCGGCAAACGCGAGTGAATCTGCCTACCGGGTTTGCGGTACCCCGTAACCCGCATCGTCCCAGCGCAGGATTACAACTCGATGACGCTCGCCGCCGCGCAGAATCCATCCACCGCATGTCGTTCGGAGAGTCCATGCTTCAATTGCCCCGTCCCATCTACCCGGTTGCCGGGATCCGCGCCATCGAAGCCCTCGTTGCGCCCCATGCCCAGCCCAGCCTCATGGAGCGTGCGGGGCGGGTCGCGGCCGAGGAAGCGGTCCGCCTCACCATGGACCGGCCGGGGACGATCCTGATTGCATGCGGTCCGGGCAATAACGGGGGCGACGGGCTGGTCATGGCGCGCAGGCTGTTGCAGGCGGGCCGCACCGTCATTGTCGCCTGCGCGGCCGACCGGCTCCGCCAACCGCCAGAGGCGCGCGCCGCGTTCGACGCTTGGCGCGCGGCCGGCGGCGAGACCACCTCCGACTTGCCCGCCGCGCCCGCCAACGGCTGGTCGCTGGTGGTCGATGCGCTGTTCGGCATCGGCCTGCACAAGCCGGTGACCGATCGCTACGCCACCTGGATTCGGGCGCTCAACGCGCAGCATGCGCCGCGGCTGGCGATCGACATTCCCAGCGGGATCGATGCAGACACCGGGCGCGTGTTGGGCATCGCCTTCCAGGCGACCCAGACGCTCACCTTCATCGCGCTCAAGCCCGGGCTGCTCACGCTCGACGGGCCCGATCACGCGGGCGAGGTCAACGTCCATCGCCTCGACATCGATGCGGCATCGTGGCTGCCGCCAACCGGCACGCAGGTTCGCCCGGCACTCATCCGCCGCTACCTCGGGCGCCGCCTGCACAACACCCACAAGGGCACCTACGGCGATGTCGGGATCATCGGCGGCGCCGCCGGCATGACCGGCGCCGCGCTGCTCGCCGGGCGTGCCGGGCTCAAGCTCGGCAGCGGACGGGTCTTCGTGGGACTGGTCGACGGGGCGGCTCCGCCTGTCGATCCGGTCCAGCCCGAGCTCATGCTGCGCGCACCCGACGCGGTGCTCATCCTCGCCAGCGTCCTCGCGCTCGGGCCCGGCCTCGGGACTGATGCGACCGCCGCCCGCCTGCTCGAACGGGCGGCCGTGGCGGACAAGCCGCTGTTGCTCGACGCCGATGCGCTCAACCTGCTCGGCGAGCGCCCCGACTTGCACCCTGTGCTCGCCGCCCGCAGCGCACCCACGCTGCTGACACCGCACCCGGGCGAGGCGGGCCGCCTGCTGGGGACAGATGCCGCCGCGGTGCAGGCCGATCGGGTTGCCGCGGCCCAGACGCTGGCGCGCCGGTTTCGCGCGGCGGTGGTGCTCAAGGGCTGCGGCAGCGTGATCGCGACCCCGGACGGGCGCTGGTTCATCAACGGGACCGGCCACCCCGGCATGGCCAGCGCCGGCATGGGCGACGTGCTCACCGGCCTCATCGCGAGCCTGCTCGCGCAGGGCTGGCCGGCCGAGCCGGCCTTGATCGCCGCGGTGCACCTGCATGGCGCGGCCGCCGATCGGCTCGCGCGCGAGGGCGTCGGCCCGATCGGGCTCACCGCGAGCGAGGTCGTGGAGGCCGCGCGCGGCGTGTTCAACGGCTGGATCGTGCAGGCCGCGCGTGCGCGTTGAAGCATCGCGTCCGCAAACGCCGCCCGCGCTGCTATAGTGGTTTTTTCCACCCGCGGGCCAAAATCCCTGCTTTGCACGATATCCGCAGCCCATGCCGTCCATTAACGTAGACCGCCTTCGGCCCGGCGTCTTCATCTCCCTGAGCGCCTACGGCTGGATGCAGCACCCGTTCCTCCTCAGTCAGTTCTGCCTCTCCAGCGACAAGCAGATCCAGGCGCTGCGCGAGATGGGCATCAAACAGGTCGAGTGGGATCCGGCGCGCAGCACCGCCCAGCCCCTGCCCGAAGCGGGCGCCGGCGCATCGCCGCCGCCGCCCGAGGAGGACTTCGGCACCGCGGCACTCAACGCAATGCAGGAGGAAAAGCGCCAGCGCGTCGACCAGGCCAGACAGCAACGCGAAGGCCTCGCGCGCCGCGAACGCAAGTTCGAGCAGGAAGCGGTGGCCGCGGGCGACATTTTTCGCTCCCTCCTGGCGCGTCCGCAGGAGGCGCATAACCAGGCGCGGGCGCTGGTCGGGCGGCTGGTGACCAGCCTCGTCGAGGCCGACAGCATGGTGATCCACCTGGTGAACCAGAAAAGCCGCGAGGGCGGACTGGCCTTCCACGCCCTCAACGTCATGGGCCTTGCCCTGATGCTCGGCAAGACGCTGCGCCTGTCCTTTGAAGAGATGAGCCACCTCGGGCTGGGCGCCCTGCTCCACGACATCGGCAAGCAGGAGATCCCCGCCCGCGTCCTGCGCTCGAACCAGCGCACCGGCCCCGAGGAAGAGTTCTACCGCGCTCACGTCGGCTACGGCATCAAGGCACTCGGCGCGCTGCGCGAGCTGCCGGTGACGGTGCGCAACGTCGTGGCCTGCCACCACGAGCACTTCGACGGCAGCGGCTTCCCCAACCGCCTTGTGGGCGAGAAGATTCCCCGCCTGGCGCGCATCGTGGCACTGGCCAACCGCTACGACAATCTGTGCAATCCGTTCGATTTGCGCGAAGCCAAGACGCCCGCCGAAGCGCTGCGCCAGCTCTTCCGCACCGAGCCCGCACGCTACGATGCGCAGATGCTGCAGTTGTTCATCAAGACGCTCGGCGTATATCCGCCCGGCACCTTCGTGGCGCTCTCCAATGGCGACATCGGCATGGTGGTGGAGACCAATCCGGGCGACCTGCTCCATCCGCTCGTCATGCTCTACGACCGCGACATCCCGCGTTCGGAGGCGCTGGTGATCGATGTCAGGGATACCGACCTCACGGTCCAGACGGCGGTGAGCCCGGCCAAGCTGCCGGTGGAGACGGTCGAGTACCTGGCGCCGCGCGGGCGCCTGGACTACTTCGTGGAAGGCAGCAACGCCTGACGGCGACGCAGCGTGTGCGCGGCGACCGCGACGCCGGTCGGGCCGACCGCGCGCGGCGCCCCTCCCCGATTTCCTCGCGGCGCCGGAGTCTCGGCGGTCGCCCCGTGCCGGGTACAATCGCGCCTTGCCCCACGAGGGCCCCACCTTTCCGGCTCCACGAGGCATGTCCGAAACTCATCCGCACACGCTGCGCAGCATCCTGCTGTTGCTGGGCGCCCTGTTCCTCTTCGTGCTCCTCGACGCCACCGCCAAGCATCTTGCCGTGCGCTACCCGGTGCCGATGCTGGTGTGGTCGCGCTACACGCTGCACTTCCTGCTCATGGTGATCGTGCTCGGCCCGTCGATGCGACTGCGGCTCGTCGCCACCACGCGCCCGGCGCGCCACGTGGTCCGCGCGACCTGCCTGCTGGCGGTGACCTTCTTCAACATCGCCGCGCTGCAGCTGATGCCCCTCGCCGAGACGACGGCCATCCTCTTCGCGGCGCCGCTGATGGTCACGTTGATGGCCGGGCCGCTGCTGGGCGAACGCATCGGCGCCCTGCGCTGGGGGGCGGTGCTGACCGGCTTCGCCGGGGTGCTGCTGATCGCCCGCCCCGGCGGCGGACTGGTGTTCGAGGGGGTGGCGCTCGGGCTCGCGGGGGCCGCCAGTTATGCCATCTACCAGATCCTGACGCGTCAGCTCTCCCCCACCGAGAATCCGGTCACCATGTTGTTCTACACCGCCCTCATCGGGACCGGCGTCATGACGCTGCTGCTGCCGTGGGTGTGGGGCGGGCCGATGCCGGGCGCCGTCGACGCGCTGCTCATCGCCTCGCTGGGCCTGTACGGCGGCGCGGGCCATTTCCTGCTCATCCGGGCCTTCCGCGACGCGCCCGCGTCGCTGCTGTCGCCCATTCTCTATGTGCAGCTGGTGTG
>Ga0214472_10006390_pt1 | contig 12352 bp, 7 predicted proteins | sample RVTome_6_FD_207662 | JGI IMG/M metagenome (GOLD analysis project Ga0214472, IMG submission 207662) | Soil microbial communities from uranium-contaminated site in the Upper Colorado River Basin, Wyoming, United States - RVT140D175 | ecosystem: Environmental > Terrestrial > Soil > Contaminated >... | reverse complement strand
TCGTCCCCCGCCCATGGCCGTGGACGCCGATCCCGGGCAGCGGGAGCCGGTGTACTCTTTGGGCCATGTCACCCCACGGTCGCGTGGCCGTCGTCACCGGGGCCGGCAGCGGCATCGGCCGCGCCAGCGCTCTCGCCCTGCTCGGCGACGGCTACCGGGTCGCGCTGGCCGGCCGCCGGAGAGAAGCCCTCGAGCAGACGGCCAAAGCGGCCGGAGAGGCTGGCCCTCGGACGCTCGTCGTCCCGACCGACGTCACGGATCCCGCCGCGGTCGAAGCGCTCTTCGCGCGCGTGAAGGAAGCGTTCGGCCGGGTCGACGTGCTGTTCAACAACGCGGGCGTGGGGGCGCCCCCGGTGCCGATCGAGGACCTCACCGTCGACCAGTGGAAGCGCGTCGTCGACGTGAACCTCACCGGCATGTTCCTGTGCGCCCGCGAGGCCGTCCGCCTGATGAAGACCCAGGACCCTCGCGGCGGCCGCATCATCAACAACGGCTCCCTCTCGGCGCAGGTGCCGCGCCCACACTCGGCGCCCTACACCGCGACGAAGCACGCCGTGACCGGGCTGACGAAGTGCCTCTCCCTCGACGGGCGCGCCTTCGACATTGCCTGTGGTCAGATCGACATCGGCAACGCGGGGACCGAGATGACGGTGAAGATGGCCGGCGGCGTGCCCCAGGCGAACGGTTCGGTCGCGACGGAGCCGGTGATGGACGTCGCCCACGTGGGTCGCGCCGTCGTGCACATGGCGGGCCTGCCCCTCGACGCGAACGTGCAGTTCCTCACGCTCATGGCGACGAAGATGCCGTTGGTGGGGCGAGGCTAGGCGCCTCAGGGCCTCGCTTCGAAGGCGGAGCGTCCCGAGCCGGCCGCGAACACGGCCGGCTTCGGGAAACACGCCCCGCATCGCCTCGATCCTTCGACCGGTCTCGACAGCGTGCTGCGAACCCTCGAGGAGTACTGGGGTTCCGCCTCAGAACCGGATCAGCCAGGTCGCCTTGACCGCCAGGCCCCGGTTGATCAGACGCCCCGGGGCCTCCTCTTCGCCCTGCTCGTCGTTGAAGACGACGTAGAGGTCGCTCCCCGGGCGGTGGATGAAGTACAAGCGGACGTTGGTGATCCACTTGCGCTCCAGGCTGTTGTACTGGACGTAGGCCCGGGTGACGAGCCGCGTGGAGAAGGCCCAGCTCGCCCGAAGCCCGACCACGTGGGCGGTGAAGCTCCCCCCGGGGAGATCGGCCTGGCTCAAGGTCCAGGTCACGCCGGTCGTCAGATGCGTCCCCAGGGACACGCGGGGCCCCACCTCAAGCTGGCCGACGCGGCCATCCCAGGCGTCGGCGAGGCTGCCGGCGAGAGAGAGACCCATCCGGCGGTTGGGGCTCGTCCGACCGAACAGCGTCACCCGGCGCAGGTCGTAGCGGCCGACGGGCACCGGCACCCGGTCGGCGAGGTCGAACTCCTCGTCGAGCTGCGTGAAGCCTCCCTCGAAGAAGGCGCTCAAGCCGTCGCCGCTGTCCCACTCGACCGATGTCCCCACGAAGCCCTGCCCGTCCTGCTTCTCGCCGTCGACCCGGGTGGTCCAGAGGCCGCCCCCGAAGACCTCGATCTGACGGAGGTCGAGCACCGATGGGCGGAAGGTGTACTGGCCAAAGCCGTCCGTCCGCCGGATGTCGGTGCGGGTCACGAAGCCCATTCCGGTCTCGGCGTGCGGGCCCACGAGCAGGTGCTGGGCCTGGGCCCACACGCGGTCGCCACGGTACTCGGCGCCCAGGCGGTACGCCTTGTCCGCCTCGCGGCCTGCGTACGCCGACGTGAGAGCGCCGAAGCCGGTCACGTTGAGGCGCGGCGTGGGCCAGAGCGAGAAGTCCACCCCCGCGTCGGTCTCCCCATCGTGTCGGTGGCGGCGGTCGGTGAGCATCCCCCCCACGTAGCCGCTGGCGCCGACGTCTCGCTTGAGACGCAGGGCGGCGAAGTTGGTGCGGGGTTCCTCGAAGGCAGCGTCGGTCAGCACGCTCAGGAAGCCGACGGTCTGGCGCCCGGCACGTCCGGAGAGGCGCACGCCCCCCATGACCGGGATCTCCGCTTCGTCATCGTCGGAGATGCCGATCCGCCGCGAGAAGAACATGAGGAAGGGGGGCGGCTCGAAGAAGCCGCGCGCGCCGAAGTCGAAGATCCCGGCGTTCTCGAGGAAGAAGTCTCGCTTTTCGGGGAGGAAGAGGTCGAACCGAGTCAGGTTCACGATCTCGTCGTCGGCCTCCACCTGGGCGAAGTCCGGGTTCAGGGCGCCGTCGAGAACGATCCCCGGGCGCACCTCCCATTTGGCGTCGAGTCCGATGCTCGCCTGGCGCTCGCCGGGGATCGTCCCGTCGTCCCGCCGCTCCTGCGTCAGGCCGAGGAGGCCATAGGGCTTGACCTCGAGGTTGAGCCGAGAGCGCGGGAGGCCGCTCAGGCCGGTGACGCTGCCCGCCTGGCTGATGCGGTGCAGGCCCCCCTCTCCCCGGCGCCAGGCGGTCCAGAGCGTCTGCTCGTTCTTCCGCCGGATCATGCGCTCGACGTTGAGGCCCCAGGTCTGGGGGCCCTCCCCCGCGGGGTAGCGGAGGGTCCGGAAGGGGATGGCGAGCTCCGCCGACCACCCTTCTTCCGTCCTCCGGGCCGCCACCTCCCACACGCCCCGCCAGTCCGTGTTGTAGGCGGGGCTCTCGTCGGTGATCAGGCCGTCGTACTCCGCGCCGTTGGGGTTCGTGGCGAAGACGAACGCGTTGCGCCGATCGTGGAAGGGGTCGAGGACGAGAGCCACGACGTCATCGCCGGCGAAGCGGGCGCGGCCGTCGAGGCTGTCGACGATGATGGCGTCGCGCTGGAGGATACGGGCGATGATCCGGTCGGGCTCGTGGTCGAAGGCCCGCACCCCGACGTACAGAATCTCGTCGTCGTAGAGGACGGCCACCTCCGTGGCCTCCGTGGCCGGGTCCCCCTCTCCCGGTTCCCTCTGACGGAAGCCGGACGCCTTCGGCGTCACCGCCCACTCCGGCTCGTCGAGTCGACCGTCGACCCGGATCTCCCCGCTCACGCGCAGCGCGCGGACGGAGGGCTCCGCCGCCGGCTCGGCAGCGGCGGCCGCGGCGAGGAAGAGCGCGGCGCCGGCACTCACGCCACACATTCTCCCTCGCGAGAGGGGAGTTTGACCCTCCCCGGGCCGGACCGTACGCTTGGCCGGGCCCTCGGAACAAATGGGCCGTTCTGGGAGGTGGGTCGCGGAGCTCGTCCCTGCGCCGTTTCGAAGCCTCCTGCGCCGGGCCTCGCGCGAACTCGAGCGCGAGGGGAAGGTGTTCGACCTCCCCGCCCGGAGCTTCTGGCGGGGCACGCCGGACCTCGACCTCTCCGTCCTCTTCCACGGGCATCGGGCGGCGAATCCCCTCGGTCCGGCCGCGGGTCCCCAGACCCAGATGGCCCAGAACATCGCGCTCGCGTGGCTGGCGGGGGCTCGCATCCTCGAGCTCAAGACGGTCCAGATCGACGACCGCCTCACCATCCCCCGCCCCTGCATCGACGCCCAGAACGTCGTGTACAACGTCGAGTGGAGCCAGGAGCTGCGCCTCGAGGAGAGCCTCCGCGAGTACGTGAAGGGTTCCATGCTCGTCGACGTGCTCCGGCAAGCCGGAGCTCTCGGGTCCGGCTCTCCTCCCGGGTGGGACGACACGGTCTTCGACATGAGCGTGGGCTACGACCTCGAGGGGATCCGGTCCCCGCAGATTCGGGCCTGGATCGACGCCATGAAGGACGCCCGCGCGCACGTGGACGCGCTGCGCCGGGAGATCCCGCCGGAGCTCTCGCGCTACCGCGACCTCGGCTTCCGGACGGCGATCTCGGACCAGGTGACCCTCTCGACCTTCCACGGCTGCCCCGCCGGCGAGATCGAGGCGATCAGCCGATACCTCCTCGACGAGCTGGGCCTCCACGTCACGGTCAAGCTCAACCCGACCCTCCTCGGGCGCGAGACGGTGGACGGCCTCCTCCACGACGTGCTCGGGTACACGGACATAGGGACCCGGCCGGAGGACTTCGAGCGGGACCTGCAGTGGGCGCAGGCCCTCGACATGGTCGACCGTCTGAGCGAGGCGGCGCGCGCCAGGGGCCGCACGTTCGCCGTCAAGCTCACGAACACGCTCGTCGTCCGGAACCACCGCTCCTTCTTCCCGGCCGGCCAGGAGGTGATGTATCTCTCCGGCCAGCCGCTGCACGTGCTGACGCTCCACCTCCTGCAGCGGTTCCGGAAGGCGCGGCCGCAGCTGCCCATCTCCTTCTCGGCGGGGGTCGACAGTCGCAACTTCCCCGACTGCGTCGCCCTGGGCCTGGTGCCGGTCACCGTCTGCTCGGATCTGCTGCGCCCCGGGGGCTACGCCCGACTCCCCCGCTACCTCTCGCGCCTCGAAGAGAAGATGCGCACGCTGGGGGTTTCGGAGCTTCGCGACTTCGTGGCGAAGGCGGAGGGGCGGGGCGAGGAGGCGGTGTGCGCCACCGTCGAGGCCGGAACCCTCCGCGAGACCCTCCTCTCCGCCCTCGCCGCGGAGCCCACGGACCTCGAGGCGGCACTGGAGCGGACGGGCCGCGGCGATCTCTACCCGGGCCTCGTCACGACCGCTGCCCGCCTCAACACTCCCGCGATCGTCGAGCGGGCGACCGCCGACCCGCGCTACCGGGCGGCGGCCAACCGGGAGACTCCGCGCAAGATCGGCTCGCACCTGCGTCTGTTCGACTGCATCAACTGCGACAAGTGCGTGCCCGCCTGCCCCAACGACGCAAACTTCGTCTACGAGGCCGAACCGCTGTCCGGCGACTTCGCGAGCTACCGCGTCGAGGACGGACGAGCGGTGGCCGCGGCCACCGAGCGCTTCGAGGTGCGCGAGCGTCACCAGATCGCGGTCTTCCAGGACTTCTGCAACGACTGCGGCAACTGCGACACGTTCTGTCCCGAGGACGGCGGCCCCTACCTCGAGAAGCCACGCTTCTTCGGCACACTCGAGGGCTGGCAGCGCTGGCGGGACCGGGACGGCTTCTTCGTGGCGGGCGGCGCCGACGGGGTGAGGGTGTGGGCGCGCCTCCGCGGACGCGAGTACGCGCTCGAGGTCGACCGGCAGTCGGGACGCGGCGTCTTCACCGACGGCGCCCTGCGCCTGGAGATCGACCACCCGCGCCGCCTCGTTCTCGGCGCCGAGGTGCTCCCGGGCGCCTCACCGGGCCACGTCCTCGACGCGTCCGCCTATGCCGCCATCGCCCTCGCCGTGGACGGCGTCCTCGATCCCTCTCTCGCCAACCCCGTGAACAGCAGCCTCTCCGAACAGGAACCGGCGTGACCGCCGGCCTTCCCGCGCTCGCGGCCGGACCAAGGACGCGGCGCGCGCGAGACGGTGCGGCTTCCTCCCCACCAGACGGGACGCTCGGGCCGCGTGAGGCGCGGGGCGCGGACCGGGCCGTGATACGCTCCGCGATCGGAGGGACATCTTGAGGCAGCGGAGCGGGAGCCTCCGCCCGGAGGGTCCGGACAAGCTGAGCGGTCGCGCGCGCTACGTTGACGACCTGTCCGTCCCCGGCTGCCTTCACGGCGTGACCTTTCGCTCCACGATCCCCCGCGGCCGCATCCGCGCCATTCACTTCGACCCCGCCTTCCCCTGGAACGAGTGCGTCATCGCGACCGCCCGGGACATCCCCGGTGGGAACTGCGTCGCTCTCATCGAGGAAGACCAGCCGCTCCTCGCCGACGGCGAGGTGCGCCACGCGATGGAGCCGATCCTGCTCGTCGCCCACGCCGATCGCGCCCGGGCCTGGGAGGCCCTGCGCCACGTGCACGTCGACTACGAGCCCGCCGAGCCCGTGCTGACCATGGAGGACGCTCTCGCGGTCAAGGGGACCGTGCGCCCTCCGGACAACGTCATCAAGCGCATCCACATCGAGAAGGGCGACGTGGACGCGGCGCTCGCCGGAGCCGACGTCGTGGTCGAGGGCGAGTACCGCGTCCCCCACCAGGAGCAGGCCTACATCGAGAACCAGGGAGCGGCCGCCTGGTTCGAGGACGACGGGACGCTTCTCGTCGTGGGCTCCCTGCAGTGTCCCTACTACGTGCAGAAGGCGCTCGTGCGGGCCTTCGGGCTGCCCGAGGCGAAGGTCCGCGTCGTCCAGGCCACGACCGGCGGCGGCTTCGGGGGCAAGGAGGAGTACCCGTCGATCGTCGCCGGTCACGCCGCTCTGCTCGCCCGCAAGGCGGGCCGGCCGGTCAAGATCGTCTACGACCGCCTCGAGGACATGCTCGCCACCACCAAGCGCCACCCGGCCCGCATCCGGCACCGCACCGGGCTCACCCGGGACGGCCGCCTCGTCGCCCAGGACATCGACATCCTGATGGACGGAGGCGCCTACGCCACCCTCTCCGCGGTGGTGCTCTCCCGGGGCGCCCTCCACGCCACCGGTCCCTACGAGTGTCCGAACGTCCGCGTGCGGGCGGTGTCGGTGGCCACGAACACGCCGCCCAACGGCGCCTTCCGCGGCTTCGGCGCGCCCCAGACGCTGTTCGCGGCGGAGCTGCACTGGGAGCGCGTGGCCGCCGCCCTGAAGACGGACGCGCTGGAGCTGCGGCGGCTCAATCTCGTGCGCGAGGGGTCGGAGACGGCCACGGGCCAGGTCCTGCGCGAGAGCGTCGGCGCCGGCGACGTCCTCGAGGCGGTCGTGCGCCGCACGCGTTACCAGAAGACCAAGGCGCAGCACGCGCGCTGGAACCGCAACCGCCGCCACGCGACGTGGCGCGGGATCGGACTCTCGGTGTGCCACCACGGGGCCGGCTTCACCGGGAGCGGCGAGGTCTTCCTCGCGAGCCGGGTCGCCCTCGACCTCACCCGCCGCGGCGAGATCCGCGTCCTCACCGCCTCGACCGAGATCGGGCAGGGGACGATCACCGCCTTCACCGACCTCGCCGCCCGCACCCTGGGCGTGCCCCCCGCGTGGGTGAGGGTCGAGAGGGCCGACACCGGCCTCGTGCCCAACAGCGGTCCCACCGTCGCGAGCCGGACGTGCATGATCGTGGGCAGCCTCGTGGCGCGGGCGGCGCTGCGCCTGCGCGAGCGGATCGTGGACGCTGCGGGTCGCGTGCCCCCGACACACGCGGAGATGGCACGCGTGGCCCGGCAGCTGTGCGGGAGCGAGCCGGCGCTGCGCTTCGAGGAGCAGTACGACCCCCCGGCGGACGTGCAGTGGGACGAGGACACCTACCGCGGCGACGCCTACCCCGTCTACGGCTACGGGGCCACCGTGGTCGACCTCGAGGTGGACCGCCTCTCCCTGGAGGTGCGGGTGCGGCGTCTGACCACCGCCGTCGACGTGGGGCACGCGCTCAATCCCCGCCTCGTCGAGGGTCAGGTCATGGGCGGGGTCACCCAGGCCCTCGGCTACGCCCTCCTCGAGAACGCCGTCTACCGCGACGGTGTCCTGCAGAACCCGCAGCTCACGAACTACATCATCCCGACCGCCCTCGACACCCCGCCTCTCGACGTGCTGATCGTGTGCCGACCCTACTCGCGCGGCCCCCTGGGGGCAAAGGGCGTGGGCGAGCTGCCCATGGACATACCCGCCCCCGCCGTCGCCGCCGCGATCCACGACGCGACCGGGCGCCTCCTCACCGAGCTCCCGATCCTCCCCGAGAGGATCCTCGAGGCCCTCGCCCGATGATCCGGCTCACCGTCAACGGCGCGGCCCGTTCCTTCCGCGGACACCCGTTCACGCGCCTCATCGACGTGCTGCGCGAGGGCTTCGCGCTCACCGGCACGAAGGAGGGCTGCGGCGAGGGGGAGTGCGGCGCGTGCACAGTGCTCCTCGACGGGCGACCGGTGATGAGCTGCCTGGTGCCGATCGGTCAGGTCGCGGGCCGGCGCGTCGAAACGATCGAGGTCCTCGGCGGGCCCGAGCGTCTCGCCCCGCTGCAGCAGGTGCTGCTCGAGGAGGGCGGCGCGCAGTGCGGGATCTGCACGCCGGGGATGGTGATGGCGGCGCGGGCCTGGGTGAAGGGAGGCGGCTCGGCGGAGACGCCGGCCATCCGGGAGGCGCTCGCCGGCAACCTGTGCCGCTGCACCGGGTACCAGCACATCGTCGACGCCGTGGGCCGCGTCGTCCGCGAAGCGAGCCGCTCCCGATCGGCGCGGAAGGTGCAGAACCCCGGGCGCCGCACCCGAGCGAAGACGCCGACGAGCCGACGGAAGCAGAGGCGGCGGTGAGGGGCGCTCCCGAGACGATGAGCGTCCTCCGGCCCCGCACGTCGGCGGAGGCGGTGCGGCTCTTCGGCCGGCACCCGGAGGCCCTGCCCCTCGCCGGCGGGACCGACTTCATGGTCGGCTGGAACGCGGGCCTCCTCAACGGGCGCACGGTCCTCGACGTCTCGCCGCTGCGCGCCTGGCAGAGGATCCGCCGCACGCGGGCCGGCCTCGTGATCGGCGCCCTCGTGACCCACGCGCAGCTCCGCGACGACAAGCGGGTGTGCGACGCCTTCCCCCTGCTCGCCCAGAGCGCCGCCGTCATCGGCGCCGCCGCCATCCAGAACCGGGGCACCCTCGGCGGCAACATCGCGAACGCCTCGCCGGCGGGCGACACCTTCCCACCCCTCGCCGTCTACGACGCCGTCGTCCTCACCGTCTCTCCCGGAGGCGAGCGACGGACCCGGTTCCTCAACGTGTTCGAGGGCCCCAAGGCGACGACCCTCCGCTCCGCGGAGCTGATCGAGGCGGTGGAGCTGCCCTTCCTGCCGAGACGGCCCACCCGCCAGCTCTTCCGCAAGGTCGGCACGCGGGCGGCCCAGGCCCTCTCCAAGACGGTGGCGGCGGGCCTCTTGTGGCTCGACCGGAAGGGACGCGTGGAGGAGCTGCGCTTCGCCCTCGGCGCCATGGCCCCCACCGTGAGGCGGCTGCGCACGACCGAGGCCTTCGTCGCCGGACAGCGCCTCACGCCCGAGACGGTGGACCGGGCGGTGGAGCTCCTCGCCGAGGACGTCGCCCCCATCGACGACGTGCGATCGACCGCCGCCTACCGCCTCGCCGTCTCGCGCGCGTTGCTCCGCGGCTTCCTGCAGGGCTGAAGGCTCAGCGCCAGTCGCCGCGGGGGCGGCGGATCCGACCGACGCTCATCGCCCGCGCCGCCTCTGAGTCCTTCATGGGGAGCCGGTAGCGGCGGACGCCGTCGAAGGCGGCGAGGGCACCCGCGACCGCGGGGGCGGTCGGGACGAGGCCGATCTCCCCCACTCCCTTGGCCCCGAAGGGACCCTCGGGCTCGGGCTCCTCGATCAGGATCACGTCCACCCTCGGCATGTCCCGGGCGCGGAGGACGCCCAGCTCGCGCAGCCGGGCCGTCACCGGCATGCCGTTCTCGCAGGGCAGCTCCTCGGTGAGCGCGTAGCCGAGGCCCATGTGGATCGAGCCCTCGATCTGCCCTTCGCACAGGGCCGGATTCACGACCCGGCCCACGTCGTGAGCGGCCACCACCCGCTCGAGGCGTCCCTGCTCGTCGAGGACGCACACCTGCGTCGCGTAGCCGAAGGCGGTGTGGGTCTTGATCCGGCCCGGGGCCCCGAGCGCGGTGGTGTCGTCCACCACCACGTCCGCCGCGTACACCCGACCGACGAGATCCCGAAGCGTCGCCCCCCCCTCGAGGTCGGACTTGAGCTTCGCCGCCGCGCTCGTCACCGCCCGCCCCCCGAAGAGCGTGGCCCGCGAGCCCGTCGTCTGCCCGCAGCCCAGCGCGTAGGTCGAGTCCACCCGGGGACGGAAGACGGTGGCGGGCAGGCCCGTCACCTCGACCGCGAACTGGACGAGCACGGTGAGGAGCCCCTGTCCCATCTCCGTGTAGCCGTTGTAGAGCGAGACGGTTCCATCCGGCTCGACAACCAGACGGCACATGCCCCACTCCTTGACGCCGTTGCCGATGCCGCTGTTCTTGATCCCACAGGCGATGCCCACCGCCCGACCCGACCGCTTCGCTTCGTCGTAGACCGCCTTCACCGCATCGAGCGTCCGCCGCGCGCCGACGGACTTCTCGAGCACCTGGCCGGTGCAGAAGACGTCCCCGACCTCGAGCACGTTGCGGCTGCGGATCTCCCACCCGTCGATCCCCACCTTCTCGGCGAGGAGGTCGAGGCAGCCCTCGATCGCGAAGTGGGCCTGATTGGCCCCGAAGCCGCGCATGGCCCCGCACGGGGGGTTGTGGGTGTAGACAGCCACCGACTCGACGTCGACGTGCGGCACCCGGTAGGGTCCGCACGCGTGACCCGCGGCGCGCTCGAGGACCTTGCCCCCGACGGAGGCGTAGGCCCCGCTGTCTCCGATCATGCGCGCCCGCACCGCGGTGAGCCGCCCCTCCGCGTCGCAGCCCGCGGTGTAGTGCATCGTGATGGGGTGCCGCTTGGGGTGCAGCCGCACGGACTCCTCGCGCGAAAGCACGAGCTTGACGGGTCGGCCGGCCACCCGGGCGAGGAGTGCCGTCTGGGCCTGGACCGACATGTCCTCCTTGCCACCGAAGGCACCCCCGTTCGGGACCAGCTCGACGTAGAGGTCCTCCTCCGCCATGCCGAGGAAGCGCGCGACCTGCCGCCGATCGTCGAAGACACCCTGCCCCTGGCTGTAGAAAGCGAGGCGGCCCTCGGGCCGCGGCTCCGCGAGCGCCGCCTCCGGCTCGAGGTACAGGTGCTCGATCCGCTGCGTCGTCCACGTGCCGGTCACGACGTGGGCGCTCGCCCCGAGCGCGGCGTCGACGTCGCCCCGACGGATGACGGAGCGAGAGAGCTCGTTCGGGTGCTTCGGGTTGACCTGGGGCGCGCCTTCGGCAAGGGCCGCCTCCGGGTCGAGGACCGGGGGCAACACCTCGTACTCGACTTCGACGAGGGCGGAGGCGCGACGGGCGGTCAGCCGATCGTCCGCGGCGACCGCGGCCAGGACGTCGCCCACGCAGCGCACCTCCTCGCCCTCGGCCACGAAGCCCGGCCAGTCGTCGTAGATGAGCCCGTACCACCGCTCGCCGGGCACGTCGGCCGCCGTCACCACCACCCGCACGCCGGGCAGAGCACGGGCCCGGGCGGTGTCGATCCTCACGACGCGGGCGCGGGCGTGCGGCGAGAGGGTGAGCGCGCCGTGGAGCAGCCCCTCCCGTGTCATGTCGGCCACGTAGGGCCGCTCGCCGAGAGCGAGGTCGCGCGCGCAGTACCGACGCAGGCGCTGGCCCACTCCCCCGTCCTCCAGCGGCTCCGGAATCGACTCTCCCCGACGCGCCTGGGCCATGAGATCGATCGCGTCCACGATCTTGACGTATCCGGTGCAGCGGCACAGGTGCCCGTCGATCGCGCGCGCGATCTCCTCCCGCGTGGGCTTTGGATTGCGGTCGAGCAGGTACGTCGCGCGCAGCGCGAAGCCGGGGATGCAGAAGCCGCACTGGACCCCGCCGGCCACGGCGAAGGCGCGGGCGGTGAGCTCCCGGTCCTGATCGGAGAGGCCCTCCAGGGTGATGATCTCGCGTCCCTGGGCCGCCTCCGCCGGCATGGCGCAGGTCACCTTGGCGCCCCCGTCCACGATGGCGAGACAGCACCCGCACTGACCCTGGGGCTGGCAGCCGTCCTTGAGGGAGAGCGCCCCGCATCCATCGCGCAAGGCATCGAGCAGCGACTCGCCGGGGCTCGGCTCGATCACCCGCTTGCGGCCGTTCAGGACCAGCGCAACCACCAATGCTCCTCCGCTCTCTGATCATGATACGTCGGGCGGAAGAGGGGGGCGATCAGGGTCCCGCCCCGTCGAGCTCGCTCTTCCAGACGAGCAGCTGGGCTCGTGCCTCGTCGACGCTCCAGCAGATGCGGCCCGCGCTCTCGATGGCACCCGCGAGAAAGAGGTTCAGCCCCCCGTGCTCGAGCGTCTCGCGACGCCGCTCGAGGCGACGGTCGGTGACCATTCCCAGGATCCCTTTTCGCCACGTCGCGCCCCGCTGGAGGAGGCCATGGTAGATGCCGATCTCGCAGGCCGTTCCGTCGTCGACGGCGGGGCCGTCGAGCCACGCGACGAGCGCGTTCGCCTTCTCGAGCCCCTCCCGGCAGTCGAGGTCGAAGACCGTGCGCGCCGACACGGTGGCGAGGCGCCCCTCCTCCTCGTGGGGGACGAAGCACTCGAGGCCGGCCTGGCGGAACGTGCGGGCGCACTCCTCGAGGAAGCCGCGCTGGGCGGGGGAGAAGAGAGGGCCGGCGACGTAGATCTTCATGGGGTCCAGGCCGATTCTAGCCGGACCCGACGCCATCGGCGTCTCGCTCCGGACGCCCACGGCCCCGTGCCGAGGACCAGCCCACGA
>Ga0214472_10006389_pt1 | contig 12353 bp, 9 predicted proteins | sample RVTome_6_FD_207662 | JGI IMG/M metagenome (GOLD analysis project Ga0214472, IMG submission 207662) | Soil microbial communities from uranium-contaminated site in the Upper Colorado River Basin, Wyoming, United States - RVT140D175 | ecosystem: Environmental > Terrestrial > Soil > Contaminated >... | reverse complement strand
GTGCTGAAGCTGGTCGCCGAACGGCCGGCGGCGGAGGGCTTGGCGTCGGTGCAAGTGCGCGCCGTCGGCGACGACGGCAACCTGCTGGCGCGCGAGAAGCTGAACTTCGCCGGCGGCGAGGTTCGGGCCACCGCCGATTTGACGCTGCCGACGGAGCTCTTGAACCGACTGGCGCGGCTGGAGATCGAGGACGCCGGCACCGCCGCTGCCGTGGTGCTGACCGACGAGCGCTGGCGCCGCCGCCCGGTGGGGCTGGTGTCGGGCGCCGGTGCCGGCACCCAGCAGCCGCTGCTCAGCGACCTTTACTACCTGGAACGCGCGCTGAAGCCGTTCACCGAGATCCGCCGCGGCTCCGTCGGCGAGCTGCTCAACCGGCCGCTGGCGGTGATGGTGCTGGCCGACCCGGGACAGATGCCCCAGGCGGTTCAGCGCAACCTCGACAACTGGATCAAGGCCGGCGGCGTCGCCATCCGCTTCGCCGGGCCGCTGCTGGCCAAGGCAACCAGCGACGAAGCGGCCGATCAATTGCTGCCGGTGCGGCTGCGCGTCGGCGACCGGGTGATCGGCGGCTCGATGTCGTGGAACCGGCCGGCGAAGCTGGCGCCGTTCGAGGCGGCGAGCCCGTTCCACGGGTTGACGGTGCCGACCGAAGTGACGGTGAAGCGCCAGGTGCTGGCGCAGCCGGCGCTCAACCTGCCGGACAAGACCTGGGCGCGCCTCGACGACGGCACGCCGCTGGTGACGGCAGAGCGGCGCGGCAAGGGCTGGCTCATCCTCGTCCACACCACCGCCAACGTCGAGTGGTCAAACCTGCCGCTGTCGGGCTTGTTCGTCGACATGCTGCGCCGCCTGGTGGCGCTCAGCCAGGGCGTCGCGGTGAAATCCAGCGGCCCGCCGCTGGAGCCGATCGCCACCCTCGACGGATTCGGGCGGCTCGGCCCGGCGGCCGCCGGCGCAAGAGCGATCGCCGCCGACGCCTTCGAGACGGCGAAGGCGACGATGACGACGCCGCCCGGCTACTACGGCGACCGGACGGCGCGGCGGGCGCTCAACCTGTCGGCGGGCCTGGAGCTGCCGCGGCCGATCGCGGCGCTGCCGTCGGGCGTGGCACGAGCCCAATACGGCAGGACGCCCGAGGTGGATTTCCGGCCGGCGCTGCTGACGCTGGCGATGCTGCTGGCGCTGGTCGATCTGGCCGCCAGCCTGGCGCTGCGCGGGATGTTGTATGTCCGCCGCGCGGCGCCGCTGGCGCTGCTGGCGTTGGCGACGCTAGGCGGCGGCGCCCGTGCCGCCGATCCCGAAACTTTTGCGCTCGGCAACAGCCTGGAAACGCGCCTCGCCTACGTCGTCACCGGCAACCGCGAGATCGACGACACCAGCCGCGCAGGCTTAAGCGGCCTCAATGTCATCCTGGCGCGCCGCACCGCCGCCGAGCTCGGGCCGCCGCAGGAGGTCGATCCGGGACGCGACGAGCTCGCCTTCTTCCCGCTCCTATATTGGCCGGTGACGCCGGGCTCCGCCGCCGTTACCGAGACCGCCCGCGCCAACGTCAACAAGTACCTCAGGAACGGCGGCACCATCCTGTTCGACACGCGAACCGTCGGCGGCACCGCCGAGGTGTCATCGCTCCGCGAGCTTGCCCGTGGGCTCGACATCCCGCCGTTGGTGCCGGTGCCGCAGGACCACGTGCTCACCCGCGCGTTCTATCTGATCCAGGAATTCCCCGGCCGCTGGAGCGGCGGCACCTTGTGGGTCGAGCGCGCCGGCGAACGCGTCAACGACGGCGTGTCGCCGGTGATCGCCGGCGGCAACGACTGGGCGGCCGCGTGGGCGATGGATGACGCGCAGCGTCCCATCTATCCGGTGGTGCCGGGCGGCGAGCGGCAGCGGGAAATGGCCTACCGGTTCGGGATCAACTTGGTGATGTACACGTTGACCGGCAACTACAAGTCCGACCAGGTTCACATCCCGGCGATCATGAAAAGGCTCGGCCAATGACGGACAGCCTGGTACTCGCGCCAATGCTGCCGCTGCCGCTGATCGCGCTGATGGTGGCGGCGGGCCTCGCTTTGGTCGCCGTCGGACTGTTGCGCGGCGCGCGCGGCACGATATTTCGCGCCGTCGTGCTGGCGACGCTGGCTATGGCGCTGACGAATCCGCTGGCCGTCCGCGAGGAACACCAGCCGCAGCGCGACGTGGCGGTGATCGCCGTCGACCGCTCGGCCAGCCAGCTGGTCGGCGAGCGGCAGGCGCAGACGGAGCAGGCCCTGAAGGTTATCAGCGAACGGCTGGCGCGTTTCGATGATCTCGACGTCCGCGTCGTCGAGGCCAAGGACGACATCGCCGGCAGCGCCATCGACGCCGGCAAGGAGGGGACGCGCTTGATCGGCGCGCTGAGCCGGGCAGCGGCCGAGATTCCGCGCCAACGCTTTGCCGGCGCGATGCTGATCACCGACGGTCAGGTCCACGACGTGCCGGAAACCGCGCCGGTGCCGGGACCGGTGCACGTGCTGCTTACGGGCCGTCCCGGCGAGCACGACCGCCGCCTGGTGATCGAACAGGCGCCCAGCTACGGCATCGTCGGCAAGGCGGTGACCATCCGCTATCGGGTCGAGGACCGCCGCTCCGAAAAAACCGGGTTCGGCGCCAACCTGGCGCAAGTCCGTTTCCACTACGACGACCGCGATGCCAAGCCGGTGCAGATTCCGGTTGGCCGCAGCGACGAATTCACGTTTACGCTGGAGCACGCAGGCCCGACCGTGGTGCAGATGGAGGTGGACGGCGTCGAGGGCGAGCTCTCCACCGTTAACAACCGGGCGCTGGTCAGCGTCAATGGGGTGCGCGACCGGCTCCGGGTGCTGCTCGTCTCCGGTCAGCCGCACGCCGGCGAGCGCACCTGGCGCAACCTGCTCAAGTCCGACCCGTCGGTGGACCTCGTGCATTTCACCATCCTGAGGCCGCCGGAGAAAGACGACTTTACGCCGCTCAGGGAACTGGCGCTGATCGCATTCCCGATCCAGGAGCTGTTCGAGACCAAGCTCAATGAATTCGATCTCATCGTCTTCGACCGCTATGTGATCCGCGACGTGCTGCCGCCCTCGTACCTGCGTAACATCGTCAACTTCGTGACGCAGGGCGGCGCGTTGCTGCTGGCGGTCGGGCCCGAGTTCGCGTCGATCCGCTCGCTCTACCAGACGCCGCTGGCGCTGGCGATGCCGGCGGTGCCGACCGGCAAGGTGCTGGAGCAGGGGTTCCGCCCGCATCTCACCGACGTCGGTCGCCGCCATCCGGTGACGGCCAGGCTGCCGCAGGCCGGCGCCAAGACTCCGGAATGGGGCAAATGGTTCCGCCTGATCGACGCACAGCCGCAGGCCGGCCAGGTGCTGATGGGCGGGCTCGGCGACAAGCCGCTGCTGGTCCTGCAGCGCCAGGGCAAGGGCCGGGTGGGGATGTTCCTCTCCGACCACATCTGGCTGTGGGCACGCGGTTTCGACGGCGGCGGCCCGCAGGGCGAGCTGCTGAGGCGACTGGCGCATTGGCTGATGAAGGAGCCGGACCTCGAGGAAGAAGGCCTGCGCGCCGAGGTCCGCGACGGCCGGCTGCAGGTCGAGCGCCGCAGTCTCGCCGCCGAGACCCCGGAGATCACCGTCACCGCGCCATCGGGCAAGTCCGAGACGGTCAAGTTGGAGGCGGGCGAGGGCGGCGCCGCGCGGGCCGCCGTGCCGGTGTCCGAACCCGGCCTCTACAAGGTCACGGACGGCAAGTCGTCGGCGCTGGCCACCGCCGGCGCGCTCAACCCTCTCGAGTTCGCCGACTTGCGGGCGACCGCCGAGGCGCTGCGTCCGCTGGCGACGAGCAGCGGCGGCGGCATCGGCTGGATCGCCGACGGCATCCCCGAGCCGCGGCGCACCCGGCCCAGCCGCGACTCATCGGGACGCGGCTGGATCGGGCTGGTCGCCAACAAATCGTTCGTCGTCTCCGGCATCGCCCAGATGCCGCTGCTGCCGGGCCTGCTGGTGATGGCGCTCGCATTGGGCGGCCTGATGGCGGCGTGGCGGCTCGAAGGGCGCTGATGATCACCGTCACCAAACTCGCGGACCTCGGCCACTTCAAGAACGACTGGCTCGAGGCCCGCTACCACTTCAGCTTCGCCGGCTACCAGGATCCGGCGCGCTTAGGTATAGGCGCGCTCCGGGTGTGGAACGACGACACCATCCAGCCGGGCGGCAGCTTCGAGCCCCACGGCCACCGCGACATGGAGATCATCACCTACATGCGGCGGGGCGCCATCACCCACGAGGACAGCCTCGGCAACAAGGGCATCACCCGCGCCGGCGACGTGCAGGTAATGAGCGCCGGCACCGGCATCCGCCATGCCGAGCGCAACCTGGAGCCGGGGATCACCACGCTGTTCCAGATCTGGATCGAGCCCGCCACGCGCAACTTGGCGCCGCGCTGGGAGACGCGTGAGTTCCCGAAGGATTCGCGCGCCGGGCAGTTGCATCCGCTGGCGTCGGGGCGGGCCGCCGACGCGGGCGCCATCGCCATCCATCAGGACGCCGCCGTGCTGGGGGCGACGCTGAAGGCCGGCGAGACGCTCCAGCACCCGCTGCCGGGCGGTCGCCGCGCCTATCTGGTGGCGGCACGCGGCAACATCTCCGTCAACGGCGTCGCGGCGCCGGAGCGGGCCGGGGTCTCGGTCGCCGGCGAGGACGCCATCACTATCGCCGCCAGAGGCCCGGCCGAAGTGGTGCTGGTTGACGTCGCCTGAAACCGGGCGCCCGCCGCGCCCCCGCTCACGCGGCGGCGACGGCCTCGATCTCGACCAGCCAGACGGGATTGGCGAGCCGGGCGACGACAACCAGCGTGGACGCTGGCTCATGGCCGTCGAGCAGGCCGTCGCGCACCTCACGGTAGGCGCCGACGTCCTTCGGATCGACCAGGTAGCCGGTGATCTTGACCAGGTTGCGCTTGGTCATGCCCGCCGATTTCAGGATTTCGAAGATGTGGTGCCAGCATTCCCGCATCTGCGCTTCCGCGCCGGCGGCGACGCGGCCGGCCTTGTCGACGCCGATCTGGCCCGAGATGTGAAGCCAGCGTTTGGCCGTCGCCTCCATGCCCGGACTGTAGGCGGAGAACGGCGGATGCAGGGTGTCGGGCTTGTGCGGTTTCAGCAATGGCTCCTCCCGTTGGCTGTTGCGTAACTCGCCGGTAAGGCTACCCACCCGGCGCGCCGCTCACCAGCGCCGATGCCGGTCCCGGGCCATCGGCGGCGCCATGAACGGCGCCTGCGGCTTCAATTGCGACGGATCGGCCCGATTATCCCATCCCGGCGACCGTCGCCGTCGCCGTCACCGTCGGGCCGCTTCGCCGGCATCCGGAATCGCCGCCAACGCCAGTTCCAGGCTCCCCAACAGCTCGGCCATGAACCCGTAATCCAGAGTCTCGGCGCGGTCGCCAGCGCCGTGGTAGTTGCGGTTGCGGAAATACGCGGTGTCGGTGACCATCACCGCCGGCAAGCCCTCGTCCCAGAACGGCGCATGGTCGCTGAGCCGGGTGTCGTAGAGCACCCAGCCGTCGAACCAGACGAACAACGATTCCACCGGCAGCGCCGGGTTGCGCCGCATGCCCGCGATCACCCGCTCGCCGAAGGCGCGCGAGGCGCGGTTGGCGACGACGCCGATGAAATTTCCCGCCGTCGGATAGCCGGCCCACTTGAGGAACACCGGGTAGTTCTGCTCCGGCGTCGTCAGGCCGACCATCTCGAGGATGATGGCGCCGGCGGTGCCGCCGCCCGACTTGACCAGCTCTTCGACGAAGATGTGGCTGCCCTGGTGGCGGGTGGCGTGGGCCGGCGGCTCCTCGAGGGTGAAGGCGACGAAGCGGATCGGCGCCTTCGGCGGCTTGTCGACGGCGCGACGGGCCAGCTCCAGCATCACCGCGACGCCGCTGGCGTTGTCGTCGGCGCCGGGGGTGCCGGGCACCGTGTCGTAATGGGCGCCGACTATGTAAGGCGCCGGGCCCGTGGTTGCGCCGGGCAGATCGGCGATCAGGTTGGCGACGCGGCGCCCCTCGTATTCGTAAGGCTGCTCGCTGACCTTCAGTCCAGCTTTTTCGAAGGCGCTTTTGACGTAGGCCCTGGCCCGGTCGAGGCCGTCGCCGCGTACCACCGAGCGCTCGCCGATATCGACGGCGAGGGCCCGCACGTGTGCCTTCAGCGCCGCCGGGAGTTCCCTGTTCGCCGTCGCCGCCGGGGACATCGTCTGGGCCTCCTTCGCCGGTTCCGCCGTTGCAGCACCCGGGGCCAGCAGCACGGCAAACAGCGCCATCGCCCCGAATCCGCCCGTTGTCGTTGCCGTCATCGCGCCATTGTAGTCGGCATCGCCCGTGCAGGCGACAGCCGATCGGGCTAGCATGGAACAGAACGGAGAAAGGGCAGGCCCATGGACGTGCGGTTTCTCGGCTGCGGCGACGCGTTCGGTTCCGGCGGGCGGTTCAACACCTGCTTCATGGTCACCGCCGCCGATACCCGGTTCCTGATCGACTGCGGCGCATCGTCGATGATCGCCATCAACCGCTTCGGCGTCGATCCCAACCGCATCGACAGCATTCTGCTAACGCACCTGCATGGCGACCATTTCGGCGGCCTGCCGTTCTTCCTGCTGCACGCCGATCATGTCGGCAAGCGCGACAAGCCGTTGCTCGTCGCCGGGCCGCAGACGACGGGTGAGCGCCTGACCGCCGCCATGGAGGCTCTGTTCCCAGGGTCGTCCACCAAGAAGCGACGATTCGAACTGAGGATCGAGGAATACGAGCTGGAGAAGGAATGGCGCTCGGGCGCCGTCTCGGTCGTCCCTTACCGCGCCAACCACCATTCGGGCGACGGGCCGTCGTGCGCGCTTCGGGTAACCTGCGACGGCAAGACGGTCACCTATTCCGGCGACGGTGCGTGGTCGGAGGGGCTGCTCAAGGCGGCCAAGGGGGCCGATCTGTTCATTGCCGAGGCCTATTACTTCGACAAGACGGTCGGCGGGCACATGGACCTCAGGACGCTGGCCACCAACCTGGAGGAAATCGGCGCCAAGCGCCTGGTGCTGACCCACATGAGCGACGACATGCTAGGGCGCCTCGATGGCTTGGCGTTCGAAACCGCAGAGGACGGCAAGACCATCGCCCTCTGACGTTGCCGCTCGCCACCGCTCCGGCCTTGTATTGCAAGCCGGTCAGGGGCCTCCGGGGGCCGGAAAATGTTGCCGGGCAGGGGCTTCCTTAGGCTCCGCCGCCGACTCCGGCCGGAGCCCACGATTCCATTTAACAGGTTGAAAAAACAAGATTTTCTCAATTGGCACGGGGCATGCACCCGTTTAGGGCAAGATCGTCCCAAACCGGCGCCGGAAACCGAGCGTCGGAGGGGCCGAAACCATCAAAGACGGGAACAATTAGAAGGACGGGAACAATGCAAGCATTGCACATTGCGGCATCGGGCATGGTGGCGCAGCAGCACAACACCGAAGTGGTGGCGAACAACCTCGCCAACATGAATACCTCGGGCTACCAGCGCCGCCGCACCGAATTCCACGATCTCCTCTACAACCAAGTGGCGCGCAAGGATTCCGTGTCGTCGCGAGCCGGCGACGTAGTGCCGAGCGGCGTGCAGCAAGGCCACGGCGTGCGCTTGGCCTCGATCTACCGTATCGCCGAACAGGGTAACCTGCAGTCGACGGACAACGCCTTCGATCTGGCGATCCAGGGCCGCGGGTACTTCCAGGTGCTGTTGCCCAACGGCGACACCGCCTACACCCGCGCCGGCGCCTTCCAGCTCAATGGCCAGGGCCAGTTGGTCACCCAGGACGGATTCACCATTCAGCCGGGGGTCCTGATTCCGCCCGGCGCCGTCGACGTCACCATCAACGCCACTGGCGACGTACTGGTGAAACTGGACGGGGCGACGGTGCCGACCAATGCCGGCACGCTGCAAATCGCCACCTTTCCCAACGAGGCAGGCCTGATCGCCCTCGGCGACAACCTGTTCCGGGAATCACGCGCGTCCGGCCCGGCCAACGCCGGCCCCCCGGGAGCGGCGGGATTCGGGTCGGTGTTACAGGGCTTCATCGAGACCTCCAACGTCGATCCGGTGACGGAGATCGCCGCCCTGATCGCCGCCCAGCGGGCCTATGAAATGAACTCCAAGGTGATCCAGACGGCGGACCAGATGCTGGCGCCGTCACGCAACTGATCGCGGCCGCCAGCGGCCGTCGATGACAACCCCCGGCGGGGCGATCACCCGCCGGGGGTTTTTTCCTGAGATTTGCCGCCGTCCGCGCCGGGTACCGGAAAATCGGAGCTCAGTACTGGATGATCCATTCGCGCACCAAGTCCTCCTGGAAGGCGAAGGCGCGGCGGGTCCAATTCTTGACGGCGGCCACCTCGGGCGCCTGCGCGTCGGCGGCCGCGCCATGGGCTTGGGCGCGGTCGAAATCGGTGACATACAATGCGAACACCACCTGCCGACCCTGCTGGGTGAACAGCACGCCCGCGAGGCCCTTGGAATACCTCAGCGTCCCGGTCTTGGCCCACACGCGGAGCGCCGTCGTCGGGTCGCGCAGCCGGCCGCCCATCGAGTTCCGGTACCCGGAAACCGGCAGCAGCGCCTGATAACCCAAGCCGCCGTAACGTTGTTGGGCGGCGAAACGCAGGATCGCCGCCATCTGCTCTGGCGATACGCGGGCGTCGTCGGCGAGTCCGGAATGATTGGGCATCAGGAAACCGTCCCAGTCGGCGGGAATCGCCGTCTTCAGCCAGCCGGCCAGCGCCGCGCCGCTGTCGGCGAGCGTTCCCGGCTTGCCGGTCAGCCGCCGCGCCGCCACCTGGCCGATCAACTCGGCGACCATGTTGTTGGAGTGCTCGAGCGATTGACGAACGATCTCGTCCAGAGGCAGGCCACCAACGCGGCCGAGTACCTTAGCGCTATCGGGCGCGGCCGCCGCCTGCGGTTCCGGCAGCTCGATGCCGATCAGATTGCAAAAACGGCGGAACACTCGGGCGGTCCTGAGTCCCGGCGTCTTTACGGGTAAATATTCGGAGCCCTTCGCCGGCGCCGCGGGCGACAGCAGCCAGCGGCCGGCACTTTTCGGCCCGGCGTAGAGGATGCTGCGGCCGGTGCCCGGATCGACGTCGGCCAATCCGGGACCGGCGTCGTCGAAGGCCGGTGTTTCGAAGGCCTCGGCGATTCCTATCTCGCCCTTCGGCCGCCAGGTGAGAAGGGTTCTGTTGAAGTCAAGCGACAAGGCGTCGATGCCCGGGTTGTAGCGGGCGTTGTCCGGCCACCGGGCGGAGATATGGTCGGTGGCGGCGAGCAACGAGGTGTCATAGAAGAACTGCCCGGAAATCGACGACACGCCGGCGTCCTTCAGCCGCTGCGCAAGGTCCATGAGGTCCTGTGGCTGCAACAGCGGGTCGCCGCCGCCCTGCAGATAGAGGTTGCCGTTGAGCATGCCGCCGGCGATCGCGCCGGTGGCCAGCAACCGGGTTTCAAACCGGTAGTTGGGACCGAGGATGTTGAGCGCCGCCACCGTGGTCGCGATCTTGGTGGTGGACGCCGGGATGAACAGCTCGTTCTCGTTGCGCCCGGCGAGCTTCTCGCCGCGCGCCAGGTCGTACAGCACGAAGCCGACGCGGGCGCCGGCCAGGCGGTGGCGCTCGACCAGGGCGTCGAGGCCGACCGGCACCGGCGCCGTGTAGACGTGGACGGCGACAATTCGACCGGCGGCGTCCGGTGCCGCCTCGCAGCCGACCACGAGCATCGCCGCGGCCAACACCGCCGCCGGCCGCACCGCCATCCCGAAAGTCCTCGCTAGAATGCCCATCCGGCGATGGTGGCAAATGCCGAGGGCTTGATCATCATTTTTCTTATGCCGGCCGCCGCCGGGGGCTACTCTCGTCGCCGTCAATATCATCGGAAACAACGGCGGAACAGACACATGGCGGCAAGCCGGGCAACGACGAACGACCAATGCGGTAACGGCGGCGCGGGCCCGGGTCCAGGGCCATCGGCGACGCCGGTGGTCGCCGTCACAACCGTCGTGCAAGTGGTGGTGACCATGTGCTCGGTGATCCCGGCGGCGATCGCGCCGGAACTGGCCCGCGCCTTCGCCGTGCCGACGTCGCTGATCGGTGTGCAAGTGAGCCTGATTTATCTCGGCGCCATGGCGACTTCGCTGGTCAGCGGCGTCCTGATCCGCCGCTGGGGAGCGCTCCGGACCAACCAGGCGGGGCTCGCTTTCTCGGGCGTCGGCGTGGCGCTTATGGCAACACCGTCGCTATTTATCCTCGCCATCGGCTCGGTGCTCACCGGCTTCGGCTACGGGCTGACCAATCCGGCGGCGTCGCACCTGCTGATGCGCGTGACGCAACCGAAAACCCGCAACCTGGTGTTCTCACTGAAGCAAACGGGAGTGCCGCTCGGCGGCGTCGCCGCCGGCCTAACGGCGCCGACGCTGGCGCTGGTCTTCGGCTGGCAATGGGCGCTGCTGGCGGGCGCCGCCCTGGCGCTGGCGCTGCTCGCGATCATCCAGCCGTTCCGCCGCCGCTGGGACCAGGACCGCGACCCGAGCGTGGCGCTGCGCAGTAACCCGGCGGGAGATCTCCGGCTGGTGTGGCGGCATCCGGTGCTGTCGCGGATGTCGCTCGTCGGATTCTGCTATTCGGCGGTGCAACTCAGCCTGACCACGTTCGCCGTGACGATGCTGGTCGAGGAACTGGACTTCGGGCTCGTCGAGGCCGGCGTCGTGCTCTCCGTGCTGTTGGTGGCGGGCGCCACCGGACGTTTGGTGTGGGGCGGCGTCGCCGACCATCTCGGCGATGGCAATCGGGTGCTGATGCTGACCGGTCTGGTCGCCGCCGCGGGCGGCGCGTTGACCGTGCTGCTGTCGGCCGGCGCCGCGCCGGCGGTCGTCTATGGGGTGCTGATCCTGTTCGGGGTCAGTGCCATCGGCTGGAACGGCGTGTTCATGGCCGAAGTCGCACGTCTCGCCCCGGAAGGGCAGATCGGCAGCGCCACCGGCGGCGTCATGGTTTCGACCTACGCCGGCGTGCTGGTCGGGCCGGTGACCTTCGCCGGCGCCTTCGCGCTGGTCGGCGAGTACACGGCAAGCTTCGGTCTCTGCGCCGCCGTCAGTCTCGCCGGCGCGACGCTGATGCTGGCCGCCCGCCGCGGCATGGCCCGCGGCTGAAGGCGCAGGCCTGCCCGGCTTTTCAATTTTCCCTACTGCCGCTGGGGTCCGCGGTTTACACTACCGGGCGGGCGGCCACAGCCAGGAGAGCGCCACCGTGCCATTCGTGCACAAGGACACCGACGGCAAGATCCTCGCCGTCTATACCGAACCGGTCGAAGGCTCCGTCGAGGTCGCCCCCAACGACCCGGAGCTGGTCGCCTTCATCCATCAGAACATCCCCGGCGTGAACGTCGACGAATGGGTGCAATCGGACTTAGGATTGGCCCGCGTCCTGGAGGACCTCATTCAGGTGCTGATCGACAGAAAGGTGATCATGTTCACCGACTTCCCGTCGGGCGCGCAGGGGAAGCTGAGGGCGCGGCGGGGCCTGCGGCGCGAGTTCTCGGTGGTCGAGGAGCTTTTCGGCGAGCAGGAGTTCGGCACCGGTGAGGGCGAGGATAGCGGCAGCGGTTATCTCTGAAGGCGGGCGCCGTCAGACGCCGAGCGCGTCGGCTATCCCTTCGATGCTATCGGTGACGATGTTCCAATCCGCCTCGGCCTTCAAATCCGTTTTCTGATTCGGTCCATATTCAGTCGGTCGCAGCACGAAGCCGGTCTTCATGCCGTGATGCCGCGCCTGCTTCAGGTCGTAATTGTGGGCGGCGACCAGCATCACGCGATCGGCTTGGCCGCCGAAAAGTTCGACGGCGCCGAGATAGACCTCGGCGTCAGGCTTGTAGTGGTGGAAGTTGTCGGCCGAGATGATGCAGTCCCAGGGCAGGCCGGCGTACTTGGCCATGTTGGCGAGCAAAAAGAAGCTGCCGTTGGAAAGCGGGCCGATGACGTAACGCCTCTTCAGGCGCTTCAGTCCCTTGACCGCGTCGGGCCATGGCTTCAGTCGGTGCCAGGCGCGATTGAATTCGTCCTTGTCGGCCTCGCTTAGGCCCTTGATGCCGAACTCGGCGATGATCTCGTCGAGCCTTTCGCGCTGTAGGACATCATTGGTGGTCCACGGGCGCTCGCCGTTCCGTACCTTCTTCATCGCCGGGTGGTAGCCGGCCCGCCAAGCGTCGGCAAAGGCTTCCCAATCGACGCCGTCGATGCGCTTTTTTTGCGCCAGCGCCCGGCCTTCGGCGGCAA
>Ga0214472_10006388_pt1 | contig 12354 bp, 8 predicted proteins | sample RVTome_6_FD_207662 | JGI IMG/M metagenome (GOLD analysis project Ga0214472, IMG submission 207662) | Soil microbial communities from uranium-contaminated site in the Upper Colorado River Basin, Wyoming, United States - RVT140D175 | ecosystem: Environmental > Terrestrial > Soil > Contaminated >... | reverse complement strand
GACTGGCTTCTGCCGAGCACCGGTGATGAACCGTTCTCGGAAAGCGATGCCTATCCGGGCGGGGAGGACCTTTCGACCCGGGTGCGGGTCGCGCCGCGCATGATCGTCGCGCCGAAAACGTCTGATTGGAAGCGGGTCGGCAAGCCAGACCCGAAGGTGGACGCCGTCAAGCTGGCGCTGGGGAAGCCGGCCTTCACCGACGACATCGACCTGCGCGGCCTGCTGCACGCCCGCGTCCTTTACAGCCCGCACGCCCACGCCCGGATCGTCCGGATCGACGCAGCTGCCGCCCGGGCGCACCCCGGCGTCGCCGCCGTGCTGACCTGGGAGGACCTGCCCCGCGTGGTCTATTCCACTGCCGGGCAGTCTGACCCGATCCCGGGACCGCTCGACATGTTCTCGCTCGATCGGAAGGTCCGCTACGTGGGCGACCGGGTGGCCTTCGTCGCGGCCGAGACCCCGGAGATCGCCGAGGAGGCGCTGACCTTGATCGAGGTCGAATACGAGCCGCTCCCGGCGATCCTGGACATGAAAGAAGCGCTCGATTCCACAACGATTCTCCACGATGAGCCCGAGTACGTTGATTTCGACGAGTCCGACGCCGACCGGAACCTGGCCGCCCACATCCACATCGACATCGGCGACGTCGAGAAGGGCTTCGCCGAGGCCGACCGGATCTTCGAGCACGAATACGCGGTCCCCAAGGTCCAGCAGGCCCACATCGAGCCGCACATCGTGATCACCTACTGGGACGAGGACGACCGGCTCGTGGTCCGCACCTCGACCCAGGTGCCATTCCACGCCCGGCGGATCCTGGCCCCGGTGCTGGACCTTCCGATCAAGCGCATCCGGGTCGTCAAGCCGCGCATCGGCGGCGGGTTCGGCGGGAAGCAGGAAGTGATGATCGAGGACGTCGCCGCCCACCTGACGATTGCCACCGGGCGGCCGGTCAAATTCGAGTACACCCGGGCGGAGGAGTTCTACGCCTCCCGCTCGCGGCACCCGATGCGGGTGCGGGTCAAGACCGGGGTCAAGCTCGACGGCACGATCACGGCTAACGAGATGTACGCCCTGTCCGACACCGGCGCCTACGGCTGCCATGCCCTGACGGTCACCGGAAACACGGGGCACAAGGCCATGGCGCTTTATGTCGGGGACGGGGCCTATCGCGAGAACCCCAACATCCGCTTTGTTGCCGATATCGTCTACACCAATACCCCGCCGTCCGGGGCATTTCGGGGCTACGGAGTCCCGCAAGGGTTCTGGCCGGTCGAACGGCAGATGGAGCGGATCGCCCGCGCCATGGACCTGGACCCGATCGAATTTCGACTGAAGAACGCCCTGCGCGAGGGCGAGCTCCAGCCGTTCAGCACCGCCTGGAGCGAGGGGCGTGAGCCCAGCCCGGAGATCATCGAGACCTGCGGGCTCGAGGAATGCGTCGCCCAGGGTCGGGCAGCAATCGGCTGGGACCAGAAGTACGGGAACCCGGCCTGGCGCGACCGCCCGGGGCAGCCGCATCTGAAGAAGGGCATCGGCGTGGCGATGGTCATGCAGGGGACGGCCATCCCGTACCTGGACATGGGTGGGGCCTCGATCAAAATGAACGACGACGGCTCCTTCAACCTGCTGGTCGGGGCGACGGACCTGGGTACCGGCTCAGACACCGTCCTGGCGCAGATGGCGGCCGAGGTCCTTGGCACCCCGCTGGACGACATCATCATCTACTCGTCCGATACCGATTTCACCCCGTTCGACGTCGGCGCATACGCCTCCTCGACGACCTATATCTCCGGGGCCGCAGTGGTGCGGGCGGCGCAGGCTGTAGCCGAGCAGGTCTGCGAGCGGGCGGCCCTGATGTTCAACGCGGAGGAGGACGCCGCCCGGCCGGTCGAGCCGCACGAGGTCCACCTCGAGGACGGCCGGGCCCTCGCCCCGGACGGCCGGCAGGTGACCCTGTCGGAGGTCGGGCATCACAGCCTCCACCACACCGACCAGCGCCAGATCATGGCCGTCGGCAGCTTCGTCTCGCCGGTAGCCCCGCCGCCGTTTGCTGCCCAATTCGCCGAGGTGACCGTCGACGCGGAGACCGGGATGATCGTCGTCGACCGGCTCGTGATGGCGGTCGATTCGGGCGTGATCGTCAACCCCCTGACCGCCTCCGGCCAGATCGAGGGCGGGATGACCCAGGCACTCGGCTACGCCGTCACCGAGGAAATGCTTTTCGATGAGGAAGGCCGGGCGCGCGAGCAAGACCTGCGCGATTACCACATCTTCCACGCTCACGAGATGCCGGCGCTGGAGACGATCTTCGTAGAGACATTCGAGCCTTCCCATCCCTTCGGGCTCAAGGCCGTCGCTGAGATCCCGATGGACGGGGTGGCTCCCGCCGTCGCCAACGCCATAATGGACGCCGTTGGAGCCGACCTGAGCGACGCCCCGGCCACCCCCGAGCGAGTCTGGCGCGCAATGCCGGGGTGCACGGAGGCGTCCGGATGAGCGAGACACCGGATACCCGGTCCGACGCCCTCCCATATCCGGAGGAGCGGCGCTTTGCAACCGTCCTCTTTGCCGATCTGCAGGGCTTCACCGCGCTGGCGGAGGAGCTGGATTTCGAGACGGTCAGCGACATGATCAAGGAGGTCTGGACGCGGCTGGACGCCGTCGTTGTCGAGCACGGGGGCTTTATCGACAAACATATCGGCGATGAGGTCATGGCCATTTGGGGCGCCCCGTACGGGGAGGAGGACGATGCCGACAAGGCGGTCGGCTGCGCGCTGGCGCTGGTTGAATCGTTGGAGCGGTACTGCCGGGAGACCGAAAGGCCGGAGGCTGCCGATTTGAAGATCAAGATCGGCCTCCACACCGGGCAGGTGCTGGCCACCTACCTGGGGATCCGAAAGGAGTACACGGTGATCGGCGACACGGTTAACACCGCCAAGCGCCTGGCGGAGACCACTGAGGCGCAGACGGTGATGATCGGACACACGACCTATAGGATGATCCGCGGCGCCTTTCGGGTCCGCCGGATGGATGCGCTCGTATTGCGCGGGAAGACCCACCCCGTCACCGGGTATATCGTCGAGGAGAAGCTCGCCCAACCGACCCGCGTCCGCTACGCCGGCGATGAGAGCCTGGAGACCAAGATGGTCGGCCGCGATGACGCCTTTGCCGATCTGCTGGATCTATACGAAGCGCTCCAGGCTGCCTCCGACCCGTTCCTCGGCCTGGTGATCGGGGAGGCGGGGATGGGGAAATCCCGGATCCTGATGGAGTTCTCCAGCCGGATGGAAGGCGTGGATCCGGCGATCAGCTTTTTCTCGGTCCGAGGACTGGCCGAGGCGGAGAAATCGCCGTTCTACATCTGGAAAAGCCTCTGGAAGCACCGCTTTGGGATCCATGAGAACGAGACCCCGGAGGCCGCCGCGGAGGGTTTCCTGCGCGGGGTGCTGGCCTCCTGGGGCAAGCGGCTGGGCGAGGTTTCCGCGGTGGAGGCTGCCCACCTGGTCGGCGCTCTGATCGGGCTCGAGTTCAAGAACAGCCCGTATTTACAAGCGTTCGATGGGGACGTTTACGCGCGCAACCGGAGGGCTTTCCTGCTGACGCGGGAACTTCTGGTGCGGGTGGCGGAGACGGGTCCGATCATCCTCCTGGTCGACGACCTGCAGTGGGTCGACCAGGGCAGCCTGGCCCTGCTGGCGGAGCTGCTCGAACCGGCCGCCGATGCCCTGCCCCTGTTTGTCCTTGCGACTGCGCGCCCGGAATTCCTGGTGCCCAATTTCCGCTGGCTGAACCTGGCCTACCAGATGGTTCGGTTGGAGCCGATCCCGTTCACCGCCGAGATGGTCCGGGAGGCCTATCCGCGGGTCAGCCACTTCCCGGACGCCCTGCTGGTCCGAATGTCCGACCGCGCCGCCGGCTCCCCGTTCTTTCTGGAAGAGCTGGTGAAAAGTTTCCTCCAGTCCGAAGGTGAGGACGGGCCAGGCCGGCCGAGGCCCCCATCGATTGCGCACCCGATCCCGGAGAACCTGCGCGCGCTTCTGCAGGCCCGGATGGACTCGCTGCCCCGGGAAGCCCGGGAGGTCCTGCAGTTGGCCTCAGTCACCGGCCGGATCTTCTGGACCGGTGCGATCAAGGCGGCGGCCAGGCAGCCGGTCGGGACCGGCCTGCTCAACCTTCCGGACGAGGTGCTGGACCGGGTCGTAACCAACGGCCTGCGCACGATCGTCCGGGCCGAACTGGCCTTTCCGCGCACGGACAGCATCTACCGCGGCGAACAGGAATTCATCTTCAAGCACCAGATGCTCCAGGAGGTAGCCTACGATACGCTGCCCCAGAAATACCTCAAGTTCTATCATTTCGCCGTGGCCAAGTGGCTGAGCGAACGCGCCAGCCCCGGGTTCAATGCCATGGTGGCCCGGCATTTTGAGAAGGCCGGCAATATGTCGACCGCGCTGCGGCTGTACCGGTCCGCGCTGGATTATGCGGAGAGCAACGGGGTCCGCAGCGAGGCCGAGTGGCTCAAGGGGCACATTCAGGATATCCAGCATTACGAGAGGGAGTGAATTTGGATCCCATCACTGACCGCATCTTTGTGATCGGCCACGCCAATCCCGATACCGATTCGATCGCCTCGGCGGTCGGGTATTCCTGGCTGCTGAAGGAAGCACAGGCCCAGAACGCCGTCCCGGCCCGCGCGGGGCATCTCAACCCGCAAACCTTTTGGGTCGTCCAGCGGTTGGAGCTCGACCCGCCTTTGCTTCTGCCGGACGCCTCCCCGCGTTTTGAATCGATCACGCACCGGCTGAACCCGACCGGTCCGGCCAGCCCGCTGCGGGAGGCCTGGGCGGTTGCCAACCGGACTGGTGGTGTTGCACCGATCGTCAACGGCGACGGCACGCCGTACGGGCTGTTGACCGCGCCGAGCCTCTTCGGATTCATAAGCCGGTCGATCGGGATCAGCCCGGAGCGGGAAAAAATGCATATCGGCCAGATCCTGGACCGTCCCACCAGCGAAGCTTGTGACACCGATGTGCCGCGCTTCCAATCCAGTGCCCGGATCCGTGACGCCCTGCCTCGGATCCTGCATGAAGAGCGCAGCGAGTTCTGGGTGGTTGACGAGAACGGCCGATACCTGGGCGTCTGCCGGCAGCGGGAGGCGCTCAACCCACCGCGGCTGCGGTTGATCCTGGTGGACCACAACGAGGCCGGGCAGGCGCTCGGCGCCCTGGAAGAGGCTGAGATCATCGAGATCCTCGACCATCACCGCCTTGGGAACCCCTCCACGATCAAGCCGATCCGGATGACCGTCGATGTCGTCGGCAGCACCAGCACGCTCGTGGCCGAACGAATCGAGGATGCCGGGCTGAGCGCGCCGCCGGCTATCGCAGGGCTGCTGCTGGCCGGTCTGGTGTCGGACACCCTGGTCCTGACCTCGCCTACCACGACCCCACGCGATCACCGGGCCGCCGAGCTGCTCGGCCGCTGGGCCTTTGTTGGCGGGGCCCCGCTTGAAGGTGAGACGGTCAGGTCTTTCGGGGACCAGGTCCTGAGCGCCGGGACCGGGCTGGCATCGCGCGATCCGGCCGAGATCATCCGGGCAGATCTCAAGACCTATGAGTCCGGAGGGCTCGAATTTGCGATCTCGCAGGTCGAAGTGACCAACCTGGCCCAGCTCCCTGAGCACCAGGCAGGGCTTTTGACCGCCATGATCGACCTGCGCGACCGGGAGGGCCTTGATTTCGCCATGCTGATGGTCACCGACGTGGTGCGCCGGGCCAGCCGTTTGCTGCTGACCAACGAGGTGCCGGCCCTGGATGGTTTGCCGTTCCCGCGGCATCCGGACGGCGGGCTCGGCGCCGACGGCGTGGTCTCGCGCAAGATGCAATTGCTGCCGGTCGTTTTGAGCGCATTGGAAGGGTGATCGAAAAGGAGATGAAAGAAATTTACGCACGAATCCTTGAAACCCTCTCCTCCGGCGAAGCCGTCGCGGTCTGCACCGTCGTCCGCCACCGGGGCTCGGTGCCGCGGCGGTCCGGGAGCAAGATGCTGGTCTATTCGAATGGGGAAATTTACGGGTCGGTCGGCGGAGGGGAGCTGGAGAGCCTGGTAATGGAGGCGGCGCTGGCCGCACTCGAGGACGGGCGGACCCGCACCTTGAGCTACAACATGGCCGACCCGTCGCGCGGGGACCCTGGTGTCTGCGGCGGGTCGCTGGAGGTGTACGTGGAACCGGTCCAACCTGAACCTACCATCGTCGTCGTCGGCGGGGGCCACGTCGGCCGGGCCGTGGTCTCCCTGGCCAATTGGCTCGGCTTCCGGGTCGTGCTCTCGGACGATCGGGCGGAATTTTGCAATCCTGAGGCGGTTCCCGGAGCCGGGGCGTACATCTGCTGCCCGCTCTCCGAGCTGGGGGAGAGGACGAAGATCACCCCGTTCACCTACCTGATCCTGACCACCCGCAACGTCGGCGTCGACGTCGCGGGGCTGCCGGAGCTGCTGGACAGCCCGGCTGCCTACATCGGCGTGATCGGCTCGAAACGCCGCTGGCAGACGTCCCGGGAGAAGCTGGTCGAGATGGGGGTCCCGCAAGCGAAACTGGATCGGGTCAACTCGCCGATGGGTTTGGAACTGAACGCCGAGACGCCGGAGGAGATCGCGCTGAGCATCCTGGCGGAGATCGTCATGCTCCGCCGGGGCGGGGATGGAGCGCGGATGGGGGTATAGGGGCAAGGTATAATCCTGGCGAGGAGATTGAAAATTGAATACCAACACACGGCGAAGCCGCGTGTTGGTATTCAATTTTTGGAATTTCATCATGTGGAAGAACTATATCAACGCAGCGACGATTGAAGAAGTCCTCACTGTCCTGGCCGAGCACGGCCCCGCGGCGCGGATTGTGGCGGGGGGGACCGATCTGATCCTCGAGATGGAGCGCGGTCTGCACGCGGGGGTCGAAACCCTGGTCGACATCACCCGGGTTCCCGGGCTGGCCGATATCACGCTGGAGGACGGGTGGGTGCATCTCGGTCCGCTGGTGACACACAACCACTGCGCCGTTTCCCTGGTGGTTCGAAAGCACGGGCTGCCGCTGGCTCGGGCTTCCTGGGAGGTGGGCGCGCCGCAGATCCGGAACCGCAGCACGGTCGCCGGGAACGTCATCACCGGCTCGCCGGCCAACGATACGATCACGCCCCTGATGGCGCTGGGGGCGGAGGTGCGGCTCCGCTCAGCCCGCGGCGAGCGGACCGTCGCGTTCGCCGATTTTTATTCCGGGATCCGCAAGACGGTCATGCAGCCCGATGAGATGCTGGTCGATATCGCCTTCCCAGCGCTTTCCGAGCGGCAGGCCGGCGCCTTCGTCAAGCTGGGGCTGCGGCGGGCACAGGCCATTTCGGTCGTCCATGTGGCCGCCGTGCTCACGTTCGACGAGCCGGTCACTGGAAACCGGGTCGGCGCCGTCGTCCGGGAGGCGGCGATCGCACTGGGCGCTGTGACCCCGGTGATCGTCCGGGCGCCGGAGGCCGAGGCCAGCCTGTCCGGGCTACCGCTCAGCATCGAAAAGATCGGCGCGGCTGCGGCGCGGGCGGTCGGTTCGGCCGCCCCGATCGACGATGTGCGCGGCTCGGCCGCCTACCGGACCGAGATGGTGCGGGTCTGCACGCTGCGCGCGCTGCGGGCGATCCTGGAGGGCGCCGAGGCCGACGGGCTGCCCGAGCACCCGGTCACTCTTTGGGGATCGGTGGCGCATTACATCCCGCCCGGGATGCCGGCCGGTTCGAGCCGCACGCCGGACCGGCCGATCGCGACCCGGATCAACGGTGAGCAGCGGGTGATCGCGACCGGCCACGACAAGAACCTCCTGCGCTGGCTGCGCGAGGACGCCGGGCTGATCGGCACGAAGGAGGGCTGCGCCGAGGGGGAGTGCGGCGCCTGCACGGTCTTCCTCGACGGGGCGGCGGTGATGAGCTGCCTGGTTCCGGCGCCGCGCGCGCACGGGGCGACGATCGTCACGATCGAAGGCCTGGCGAACGGGCAGGGATTGCACCCGGTCCAGACCGCGTTTGCGGAGACCGGCGCGGTCCAATGCGGCTACTGCACCCCGGGGTTCATCATGTCGGCCGCCAAGCTGCTGGAGGAGAACGCCCACCCGGAACCCGGCGATCTGCGCCAGGCTATCACGGGAAATTTATGCCGCTGCACCGGGTATTACAAGATACTGGAGGCCATGGAGTTGGCCTCCAAACATAATGTGAAAAACTGAAACCCGGCGCAGAGTAGTGCCCTGCGCCGGGTTTCAGTTTTTCACATGGCAGCCGACTTTGGAGTGAAACATGCGCTACTCGAAATACCGGAGAGAGGAAAAGACCCGTATACGCCCGACGAACCCGATCTGGCGGGGGATCGGATGCATCCTGCTGATCATCATACCGGTCGTCTCGTTTGCGATCGCGAATGAGGTCATGCTCTCAGGCACCGTCCAGGATTATATCTACCTGCCTCCGGCGCTGAGGGCTTCGGTCCGGTTGCCCTTGATCGAGACCCCGGTGCCTTATTTTTACGGGACCCTGGCCTTGACGGTGGCGGTGATGGTAGCCCTATTCGCCGTTTTCTTCGTTGTCTATGCGGCTGCATACCGGATCCTCGGGCCGTCCCCGTACGGACCGACCGACGTCCCGCCGGTGCGGTCGCGGCGCAGGATCAAGAAAAGCCGCTGATGTCGAATTTGGGTTCCGCCCATCCCCGGATCGACGCTGCCGGGAAGGTAACGGGGAAGACCCTCTTCCCCGGCGATATCGACTACCCGGGCCAGCTCCACGCCAAGATCCTGTTCGCCCGCCGCCCACACGCCCGGGTCACGCGTATCGACACCGCCGCGGCCGGTGCGATCCCTGGCGTGGTTGGAATTTACACCGCCAGAGATGTCCCGGTAAACGAATACGGTCTGAACGTGCCGGACCAGCCCGTGCTCTGCGGTCCGGGTTCGGATAAGCCGTTTGCCGACCGCGTGCGTTTTGTCGGTGACCAGGTCGCCATGATCGTCGCGGAAACCGAGGCGATCGCGGCGCAGGCGAGGGACGCCATCGCCGTCGATTACGAACCGCTCCCGGTGGTCGCAGACCCGCAGGCTGCGCTGGAGCCGGACGCCGTCCTGCTGCACCCGGACCACGGATCGAATGTGCTTCACAGCAACCGGATCCGCAAGGGCGATCCGGCCGCGGCGTTTGAACGCGCGGACGTGATCATCGAAGGCGAGTACCGGACCCCGGCGCAGGAGCATGCCTACCTGCAGCCGGAGGCCGGGTTGGCTTATATCGATTCCGAGGGCCGGATCACGGTGGAAGTTGCCGGGCAGTGGACCCACGAGGACCAGGAGCAGATCGCGCATGCCCTGGCCCTGCCCGAGGAAAGGATCCGCGTGATCTATCCGGCCATCGGAGGGGCTTTCGGCGGCCGGGAGGACATGTCGATCCAGATCGTCCTGGCCCTGGCGGCCATGCGGCTGGAGGAGCGAGGCATCCGCCGGCCGATCAAGATCATCTGGACTAGGGAAGAATCGATCATCGGGCATCACAAGCGGCATCCATACATGATCCGGACTCGCTGGGGCGCCGATTCGGAGGGCCGCGTGATCGCCGCGGAGGCGACGGTCATCGCCGATGCCGGCGCCTACGCGTACACATCCACGAAAGTGCTGGGGAATGCCACCTTGATGTGCACCGGGCCGTATGAGATCGAGAACGTGGCCGTGGACGCCAGCGCCGTCTACACAAACAATATCCCCGGCGGGGCCTTCCGCGGTTTCGGCGGCCCGCAGGGCGCTTTTGCGGCCGAGCAGCAGATGAACAAGCTGGCCGAGGCGCTTGGGCTGGACCCGGCCGAGATCCGGCGGCGGAACGTGATCCGGGATGGGAGCGTCCTCTCGGTCAATACGGTCGTCCCTAAGGGGGTCAGCATGCCGGAGGTGTTGGAGGCCTGTGCCGAGCACCCACTGGCGGTCGAACCGGCCGCCCGGCCGTGGTTGAAGCGGGGGTCCGGGCTGGCGATCGGGTTCAAGAACATCGGGTTCTCGTTCGGTTTCCCGGAGCAGTGCTGGGCGACGATCGAGCTGCACGGCAAGTCCGAAATCGAGCGGGTCGTCCTGCGCCACGCCGGGGCGGACGTGGGGCAGGGTGCGCACACCGTCATGGCCCAGATGGCGGCCGAGGCGGCCGGCGTCGCGATTGAGCGGGTCGAGCTGGTCCTGTCGGACACCGCCACGTCCGGAAATTCGGGCAGCGCTTCGGCCTCCCGGCTGACCTTCATGTCCGGCAACGCCATCCGCGGCGCCTCCGCGGCAGCACTCCGGCGCTGGAAGGATGAGGAGCGCCCGGCGATCGCCGAATACCGGTACACCCCCCCGGCAACGACGATGTACGATCCCGAGACCGGGGAATGCGATCCGAATTTCTCCTACGGCTACGTGGCGGAAAGGGCCGTCGTCGAGGTGGACACGGAGACCGGGCACGTCCGGATCCTGGACCTGGTCTGCGCAGACGACGTCGGCAGGGTGGTCAACCGCCAGGGGGTCGAGGGCCAGATCGAGGGCTGCGTCGTCCAGGCGGCCGGGTATGCGATCCTGGAGAATTTCATCCAGCAGGACGGCGTCCCGCTGAACCCGAATTTTTCGACTTATTTGATCCCCGGTGTGCTGGACATTCCGGACCGGGTCCATTCCGTGATCCTGGAGATCCCCGATCCGGTCGGGCCCTGGGGGGTGCGGGGGATGGCGGAGATGCCGTATATCCCGCTGGCCCCGGCGGTCACGGCTGCCCTGCACGATGCGACCGGGGTGTGGTTCGACGAATTCCCGCTGACGCCCGAGCGCGTCCTCCGGGGGTTGGGAAAGATCGCTTGAGCGAGCGGTACGGCTGGCTGCGGGTGGTCGGTGGGGGCTGTTTCGTCAACGTGGCGGTCACCGGGCTGCTGGTCGGGCTGTTCGCCGCAGCGACCTCTTTCACGATCGACACCATCCTGATCCCGTTCATGGCCGGGGCCACGGCCAGCTTCGGGATCAGCCTATACCTGCTGCGGCAGGCCTCCGACGAGGTCCCGGTGATGCGCAAGGTGATCCTGGCCGGGGCGGGGGTTGTGCTCGGGAGCGTGCTTGCCGTCCTGGGGATCGCGGCGTTTATCCTGGTTTCTGGGGTTTGACGGTGAAGATCGTCCTGATCCGCAGCGGCGGGGACCTGGCGAGCGGCGCGGCGCTGCGGCTGTTCCGGGTAGGGTTCGCCGTGGCGATCGCGGAGATCGCCGAGCCGCTTGCCGTCCGGCGGACGGTCTCCTTTGCCGAGGCCGTCTATGAGGGGCGGGTTGCCGTTGAAGAGATTGTCGGCGTCCTGTCCCGCAATCCGGGCCAGACCGCCGGTGTGATCGCAGCCGGTGAGATCCCCGTACTGGTCGATTCCGAACTGGAAATCCTGGACAATCCGGGTGAGCTGGAAATCGCCGCCGTGGTGGATGCGCGCCTGGTGAAGCGGGCCGTGCCGCCCTTACCCGGTCGCTTCGTGGTCGGGCTCGGCCCGGGGTTCACGCCGGGAATGAACTGCACCGCCGTGGTCGAGACGATGCGCGGGCACACGCTCGGGCGGGTCTACTGGGACCGGCCGGCCGCGGTGGACACCGGTCTGCCGGAGGGCGATCCGGCCCGGGTGCTGCGAGCGCCGGCCGGCGGGATCGTCCGGCCGGTTGTGGAAATCGGGGGCCTGGTCGAGCTGGGGGAGCAGGTCGGGACGGTCACGGAGGCGGGCGGAACGGCGGTTCCGATCCTGGCCGGGATCGGCGGTGTCATCCGCGGGATGATTCGGCCCGGGATCCGGGTGCGGGCCGGGATGAAGATCGGCGACGTGGATCCACGCGGCGATCCTGCGCTGTGTGAGCTGGTTTCCGACAAGGCCCTGGCGGTCGGCGGCGGTGTGCTGGAGGCGCTGCTTTCCCGGCCCGGGCTACGGGCGCTGCTTGCCGGGCGGCCGGAGAGCCGGGTTTGAACCTGCGCCGCGCGCTGCGGACCGGCTCGCGCAGTCAAATGGCGTTCACCGGCGCCGGGGGCAAGACGACGGCCGTTTTCAGCCTGGCGCGCGAACTGGTGGGGGAGGCGGGAACGGTCCTGGTTACCACGACGACGCATTTTGGGGTGGACCAGGTCCGGCTGGGGGACATGCACATCGCTGCGTCCGGGCCGGAGGAGGTCGCGGCCGCGCTGGAGGGGGTGGAAGGCGTCGTCGTGGTCACATCCGGCCGGGAAGACGAGGGCCGGACGACCGGAATTGATTTGCGCATAGCCGAAGAATTAGCTGAGTTTGCGCAGCGGCGCGGGCT
>Ga0214472_10006387_pt1 | contig 12354 bp, 12 predicted proteins | sample RVTome_6_FD_207662 | JGI IMG/M metagenome (GOLD analysis project Ga0214472, IMG submission 207662) | Soil microbial communities from uranium-contaminated site in the Upper Colorado River Basin, Wyoming, United States - RVT140D175 | ecosystem: Environmental > Terrestrial > Soil > Contaminated >... | reverse complement strand
GTGCCGGCGTGCGACGTGGACCGGGCCGCGCGGCGCATCATCGAGGAGGCGGGCTACGGGGCCGCCTTCTTCCATCGCACCGGCCACGGCATCGGCATGGAGACCCACGAGGAGCCGTACATCGTCGACAGCAACGGCGAGCCGCTCGTGGCCGGCCACGTCTTCAGTGTCGAGCCCGGGATCTACATCAGCGGCCAGTGGGGCGCACGGATCGAGGACATCGTGGTCTGCACCGATGCCGGCGGTGAGCGCCTCAACACCAGCAGCACCGAGCTGTACCTGGTCGACTAGGGCGCGATATGCGTCTCACGCATGGAATCGCACTGAAGAACCACCTCCCGTGCCGCCTCATTCACCGGGCGCATACGGCGGCACCGGAAGGTGGGGATCGGTGCGTTTCCATTCGCCTGGCGCATGCCGGCACAGGCTACCGAGCGCCCTCCCGGTACGAGGCCACCAGGGCGGTCAGCACCCCGTCGATCGCGGCAGTCGCCTCCCGGTACGCGGTGGTCAGGTCGGTCAGCTCCGCGGCCCGACGGCGCAGGTGCGCCGCGATCGCCTCCAGCACCGGCGACCGATAGAAGAGGAACGCCTCCACCGCCTCGGCCAGGGAGAGGCCGGCACGGGACGCCTCGGCGCCATACAGGGCGCCCATCTTCTCCGCCTCGCCGAGGAGCAGCGCCCGCTCCGCCCGCTTGCCGGCGGCCACGTATTCGAGCACCAGGTTGAAGGTGCGCTGTCCCCATCGCCGGAAGTCAGCGCGCTGCTCGGCGCTGAGCCGGGCCTGCCACGGTGGCGCCACTCCGCTGCGGGCCATGCGGCGGTGGACCTCCCCCGAGATCGTGCCGGCCGACCCGGTGAGGCGATCGACGCCGTATCGGTGCCGGCGAGGGGCGTTCATCATCGCCTCGAGCGCGGACCGCAGGAAGCGGCGGTGGCCACCGGGGGTCACGAAGCTCTCCACCCGCCCCGAATCCGCCCAACGCCGGAGCGTGTCGGGAGCCACCCCGACCAGCCGGCTGGCTGCGCCGAGTGCGAGCCAGGGGTCGTCGGGGCCGGGCATTCTTTCAGGCCCCGCGCAGCTCGGCCGGGGTGACGCGTCCGAGCGCGTCCCAGAGGCGGACCAGTGCGTCCATCCCGCCGCGGTAGTTGGCCAGCGGCATCCACTCGTTGGGGGCGTGGAAGTTCCCGTTCGGCGATGCAAAGCCGATCATGACGCTGCGCAGGCCGAGCTCGCGCTCCATCGCCGCCACCACCGGGATCGAGCCGCCGGTGCGGTGGAAGACGGGCGCCTTGCCGAACGTCTCCTCCAGCGCGCGAGCCGCGATCACGACGGCGGGATGATCGAGCGGCGTGATGGCCGGCTGGCCGCCCTGGACCACCGTCGCCTCGACCCGCACCGTGGGCGGGGCGATCCGCTCGAGATGGTCGATCATCAGCTGCTCGATCTCGTGATGGTCCTGGTCGGGGACGAGCCGGCAGCTGATCTTGGCGCCGGCGAAGGCGGGGATGATCGTCTTGGAGCCCTCCCCCGAGTAACCACCCCAGAGGCCGTTGACGTCGAAGGTGGGCCGGGCGGAGAGTCGCTCGAGGAGGGTGTAGCCGGGCTCGCCGTCCATCGGTCCGGACACCTTGACGCGCTCCGCCCAGTCCGCCTCGTCGAACGGGACCGCGGCGTATGCGGCGTGCTCCTCATCGGTCATCTCGCGCACGCGGTCGTAGAAGCCGGGGACGGTGACATGGCCATGCCGATCGGTCAGCGAGGCAAGCATCTGGACCAGGACCGTGGCGGGGTTGTCGATGCCACCACCGAACTGCCCTGAGTGCACGTCCTGGAACGGACCGAAGACCTTCACGTCCCAGTAGGCAATGCCGCGCAGGCCGTAGGTGATGGCCGGCGTCCCCTCGTCGTCCTGCATGTCCGAGTCCGACACGATGCAGACGTCGCCGGCGAGGAGCTCGGGATGGGTCTGGACGAACGTCTCCGACGGCTCCGCCTCGTGCTCCTCGTCCCCCTCGAAGAAGAAGCGGAGGTTGACCGGCAGCCTGCCGACTCCCTGCAGCCACGCCTCCGCGGCCTTGAGGTGCATGAAGAGCTGGCTCTTGTCGTCGCCGGAGCCGCGCGCGTAGACGATGTCGTCCTCGTAGCGGGGTTCGAACGGCGGCCGCACCCACTCGTCAAGCGGGTCGACCGGCTGGACGTCGTAGTGGCAGTAGGCGACCACCGTCGGCGCATCCGCGCCGGCGTGCAGCCAATCGGCCGTCACGATCGGGTGGCTGCTGGTGTCGGTGGTTGTCGCGTGCTCTGCGCCGATCCGGTTCAGCTCGTCCACGATCCAGCTCGCCGCGCGACGAACGTCAGTGCGACGCTCGGGATCAGCACTGATGGAGGGGATCCGCAGGAACTCGTCGAGACCCTTCAGGTGCTCGTCGGCGTGGTCGCGCAGGTAGGCGAGGGCGGCGTCGAGGTCGTTCATCACCGGATCATAGGGCCGCTGCGCTTCGTCCGATGGGCGGGGTTCTCGGCCTGGCCGGCTTCACGGCTTGGGCCTTCACCCGGCGTCCGGGAGCGGTCGGCTAGCTGATCACCCCCGTGGCGAATCCTGCGAAGAGGGCCAACGCCACCGCCGGCAGGAATGCGGCCACGCGCAACGCACGTGGCCAGCCCGGCCCGCCAAGGAGGGCATAGGCGGGGATCACGATCGGGAAGAGGAGGATCCCCACCGACCAGGCGACGCGCTGGCGAAAGCTGAGGTCGGGGCGATCCTGGACGTCCAGCCAGAAGGCGGCGAGGGTGATGAAGCCGCCCACCATGCAGACGGCGAAGACGGCCCAGATGAGCGGGAGCATGCCCGGATCGTAGCTTGACGCTGACTGACCCAGCTCACGATTGGAGCTGCCGTGTCGAGGGTGGCCGTGCAGTCGTGCAGCACGATCGCACGAGCAGCCACGACGCGAGAGGCTCCTGTCGCAAGCAGCCCCGTTACTCTCCCAGCTCGGCCCTGCGCCGCTCGAGGTCCGACGGTCCCGTCAGCAGGTCGCCGATGAAGCGCAGCGGCCTGCGGTGTGGCAGCCGCGGCTCACGGTCGGGGAGGAGCGACAGCATGGCGGCACGGACCCGCTCGTCGAGGGCGGCCCGACCCTCGCGACCGCGCGCATCGGCAGTCGGGACCGGCTCGCCGTAGCGGAAGACGACCCGCTTGCGGAACCAGAGGAAGGTGCTGCCGACGATCGCGCAGGGCACGATCGGGACGCCGCTGGCCGCCGCAAACGCGACCGCACCCTCCTCGAACGGCAGCAGCTCGGTTTCGCGAAAGCCGACCGTACCCTCGGCGAAGATGCCGAGCACGCCGCCTGACGCGAAGACGCGCCGCACCGCCCGCACCGCCGAGGTGAGGGTCGTCTTCTCCGGGTTGTACGGGATCATGCCGCCGTAGAAGCCCATCACCCGGTTGCGGAAGCCGCGGGAGAAATCGGCCTCCTTTGGGCCAAACCAGGTGACGCGCGGGGTCTCGGGGATGGCGGCCAGCGCCAGCATCGGGTCCCAGCCGTTGTGGTGGTTCAGCACCAGGCAGAACGGGGCGGCGGGCCAGTGCTCGAGGCCATCGGTGCGGATGTCGAAGAGGAGGCGCACGACCGCGACGTCGAGCCAGCGCATGACCCGATAGCGGGTCGTGACCTCGACGCTCAGCTCGCGTGGGCCGGTGCGCCGCGCCCGCTCCGAATCGAGGGTGCCCCTCGATTGGCTCATCCGGCCGGGATTCCGTCGTCCTCGCGCCGTCGCGGGTCGACCTTGAGCAGCGCCACTCCGGAGAGGAGGACGAACAGTGCTGCCACGCCCATCGCCACCCGGGGGCCCAGCGGATCGCTGACAGCACTGGCGACGAGGTCCTGGATGGGTCCGGCGATGATGATGAAGACCGGGCCGGCCATCGCCGTCCCTGCGTTGAGGATCCCCATGTAGCGGCCGGCGGTCGCCTTCGGGATGACATCGGACATGAGTGCCCAGTCGGCCGACAGAAAGGTCCCCATCCCGATCCCGAACGGGATCCAGGCGACGACGGCGATCTCCGGAGTGGGAGCCACCGCCACGCCGGTCAGGCCGGCCGCGGCAATCGCGGCTGCCGCCCAGATCACCGGCCGTCGCCCGAATCGGTCCGATAACCGCCCGCCGGGGACCGCGGCGAGGGCCGTGGAGACGCCGACGATGGCCGTGGCCACGAACACGATGGCGTCGGTCTCTTTGTCGCCCATTCCATGTGTGCGGCGGAAGTACCCAACCGCAATCAGCGTCGCGTTGTAGCCGCCCAGGAAGAGGAGGCGGACGAGCAGGAGCCACAGCACATTCCGCTGGTGCAGGATGTCCCGGCCCCACGCGGAGAGGGCGACCTGCCCCCAGCTCTTGGTACGCGGCGGCGCGCCTCGCCCCTCGTTCACGGTGGCGACGAGGACGACCATGGTCGCCAGCTCGACAACGCCGAGCGCGATAGTGAACAGCGGCAGGTTGTCCAGCATCCCGCCCAACGTGGCGATTCCGACGCCGGCGATGGTGCCCAGCGTGAGCATCAGGCCCATCAGTCCGCTCGCGGTTCCCACCTGCCGAGCCGGCACCAGGTCGGGCACGTAGCCCTGGAATGGACCCTGCGCGAAGTTGGAGCTCACCTGGAGGAGGAAGTAGAAGGCGACCATGGTGACGAACTCGTTTGACCAGGCCAGGCCGGCCAGGAAGACGATGTCGAGCAGCGTGCCGATGACGATGTAGGGCTTCCGGCGTCCCCAGCGCGTCATCGTGTAGTCGCTGATCACGCCGACGGTCGGCTGGATAAGGATCGGTGCAACCGCGCCGGCGATGAATGTGATCGCGAGGAGCATCCCCGATGTCTCGCGGCTCAGGTCGTCCAGGCGACCGGGGATGACGATCGTGTTCAGCCCACCCCAGATCGTCTGGATCCCGAACCAATAGATGGAGAGGGTGAGCAGCTGATGCAGTGGCAGCGCGCGCCGGGCGGGTTGGGGCTCTGGATTCGCGTCGGTCACGAAGGTCCCTCCGACTGATGCACGATGCGGACGATACTCCGCCCCATTCCCCGCGCGAGCACACTACGCGGCCCGGCCTTCGGCGCGACTGCGGTGCCCTACCAGATGCCGGGGCCTCGCGTTGTCAGCGGGGTCACTGGGGTTACCTCCGCGCCGGGGTATCATCCGCCGCGTGATCGACCCGATCGCCCTCCAGCTGGGGCCTCTCTCCGTCCATTGGTACGGGATCATCATGGCCAGCGCCATCCTGGCCGCCGCCTGGCTGGGGACCGCCGAGGCCCGGCGGCGCGGGGAGAATCCGGAGATCGGCTGGTCGATGCTGCTGTGGACGATCGCCGGCGGGGTGATCGGCGCCCGCATCTACCACGTCATCCACCAGTGGGACTTCTACTCCGCCAACCCGTCCCTCATCCCGCAGGTCTGGAACGGCGGGCTGGGGATCCCGGGGGCAGTCGCCGGTGGCGCCGCCGCGATCTGGGTCTACACCCGCCTGCGAGGCCTTTCGACGGGGCGCTGGTTCGACATCTTCGTGATGGCGCTGCCACTCGGCCAGGCGATCGGGCGCCTCGGCAACTTCGTCAACCAGGAGCTGTACGGGCCGCCGACCGATCTGCCGTGGGGGATCCCGATCTCGGCCGCCCACCGCGTGACCGAATGGGCGAACCTCAACCTCTACCCCGAAGCCACCACCCGCTTCCATCCGCTCTTCGCCTACGAGGCGATCGCCAGCCTGCTGACCCTGGCGGCCATGATCTGGATCAGCCGCCGCTTCGCGGCTCGCCTGTATGACGGCGACATGCTGCTGATCTACATCATGTTCTACGGAGTCGTGCGCTCCTACCTCGAGACCTTCCGGGTGCAGAACTGGCTGATCGCCGGCATCCCGACCGCCACCTGGCTGGGGCTCGGGGGCCTCGTCCTGGCCGGCGGCTTCCTCTTCCTGCGACATGCCCGCGGCTGGGGCACGCCGGGGGCCTGGCTGCGTCGCTCGGAGGCACCCGCGGAGGTCCAGCCTGGCTGACATCAGGGGCATCCTGTCCGATGTGACCGCCGCCATCGGCGACACGCCGCTGGTTGCGCTCGACCGGCTGGCGGCCGGCCTGGCGCCACGGGTCGTGGCCAAGCTCGAGCACATGAACCCCGGCGGCTCGGTCAAGGACCGCATCGCGTTGCCGATGATCGAGGCGGCCGAGCGGGCCGGGCTGCTCAAGCCGGGCGGCGTGATCGTGGAGCCGACCAGCGGCAACACCGGCGTGGGGCTGGCGATGGCTGCCGCGGTGAAGGGATATCGGTGCATCTTCGTGATGGCCGACAAGCAGTCGGAGGAGAAGCGCGCCCTGCTGCGGGCATACGGCGCCGAGGTGGTGATCTGTCCAACGGATGTGGCACCCGACGACGAGCGCAGCTACTACCGGGTCAGCGACCGGATGGCGCGCGAGATCCCCGGTGCCTGGAAGCCGGACCAGTACACGAACCCCGCCAACCCGCAGGCCCACTATGCGACCACCGGGCCGGAGATCTGGGAGGCAACCGAGGGGCGCATCACCCATTTCGTGGCCGGTGTGGGGACGGGCGGCACGATCAGCGGGATCGGGCGGTACCTCCACGAGCAGAGTCCGGCGCTCGTGGTCGTCGGCGCCGATCCCGAGGGGAGCGTCTTCTCTGGCGGCCCGGCGCAGCCCTACCTGACCGAGGGCGTCGGCGAGGACTTCTGGCCAGCCACCTACGACACCGCAGTCTGCGACCTCATCGTGCAGGTCTCGGACCGCGACGCGTTCCTCGCGGCGCGCCAGGCGACCAGGGTGGAGGGGATCCTCGTCGGTGAGTCCGGTGGGACCGCCCTGTGGGCGGCCCTCCAGGTGGCCCGGACGGTGGAGGACACGAACGCGCTCCTCGTGGTCCTCCTGCCCGACAGCGGCCGAAACTACACCGGCAAGCTCTACAACGACGCCTGGCTACGCGAGGTTGGCGTGCTCGGAGCCGATGAGCAGGTCGCGGACTACGACTGGCGCGACACGCGGCACGAGGTGGTAGTGCGTCGGGGTGAGGTGGCGCCGACCGGCTGACCGCACCCGAGGCCGCCCGGCGGGGCGGCCTCGGGTTGCGATGCGCGGCTGCTCTCGGCGTCAGTCGCGCGATTTGCCTGGATCACCAGGGGCTATCGAACGTGTGGCAGATGTAGTAGTCCCAGGCGAACCTCTCGAAGAGCGAGCTGTACTCGTAGCTCGGCGGATCGGTGGGGCATGGCTGGCCCTGGAAGAGGTCCGCGCGGATGAGCCGCTCCGTGCCGAGGAGCTCGGCGCTGGTGGCGTCCACATCGTCCGTCGCGAAGGCGACGAACATCGCGGCCCGCGCCTCCCCCGAGACGATTCGTTCCAGCTGACCGGGTGGAGCGCAGTGGACATTGGGATTGAAGTCACGGGGTGGCAGGAAGCAGTCCCATCCAGCCTTCATGAGCGTGTCGGGGCTCGACCCGCCGGCGGTCGCGGCCGTCGCGGGCAGGCTGACCATCGCCGCGAGAACGCCGGCGATCAGCAGACGTCGCATCGAATGTACTCCTCTTGTTGGCCGTCGGACTCTGAGCGGTCGGTCGGCGCCGACAGACCGCTCAGAGCACGTTTGCGAAGACTAGAAGTGGGCGCCCGGCGAGTTCGAGTCGGTGCAGAACGAGGCACCGGGCGCGACGCCATTCACGAAGTGGAATGCCGGGCCGGGTCCACCCGGGAGGGCGGCGCCGCCGGCGGCGTTGACATCGGTCGGCGGCCAGTCGATGCCGGGGCCGCCCAGGAACTCGCTCCCCAGGCCGGTCACGTAGTCGGCGACGATGTGGTACCCATGCGGGTAACCGAACAGGTTGCTGCAGGTGGACTCGTCATGGGCACTGGCCAAGCCTGCCAGCGAGGCGGTGAGGGCCGACGCGAGCAGCGCGGCGAGGATGAGACGCTTCATCGGTTTCTCCTTCAAGGGAACTGGATGCGGTGATGAGAGGGGCAGCTCACTGCCCCTCGACGACTGGATAGATCGCGTCGGCCACCAGGCCATGTGCTTCGCGGTGCACGCGGTTGGCGGCATCGGCATCGGGCGCATCGACCAGGCAGTAGATCTTCCCGTCGGCCTCGTTGACCCAGTAGCGCAGGTAGCGCACGCCGTAGCGGTCCTGGGTCTGAAGGTCGGCGATGTGGGCCTGGGCGACGGCATCGGTGGTGACGCCGCCGTCGAGGTTGTGGGTGTCCATGAAGAGCGGCATGCTTCCTTCCTTTCTGACCCGGTGATCAGACTTCGACCTGGAGCTCGTAGACCTCCCGGGTCGGGTGGCCGGCCCGCTCGTGGACGCGCATGACCGCCTCGCGAGTGGGTCCGGTCGCCAGGCAGAAGGCCTTCCCCCGTTCCGGGTCCAGCCAAGCGCGCTCGAAATGCACGCTCTCATCGGCCTCGATAGCCAGGTCGCGCTCGTGCGCCTCCTTCAACTGCTGCGCGGTCACGCCCACGAACCCCGAGTGAACATCCATGAACTTGGGCATCAACCACCTTTGCTTCGGACCACTACCGCTCGAGGGTGAGGAGTGGCACATGTCCCTGTCATCGCCCATATGACCGATGAGCCGGCATTCGTTTTGACCGATGCCGGCCACACAGCCAGGCGCTCGACGAGCAGACATCGGTCATTCGACCGATGACCCGCTTGATCGGCTGCGTAGACTCGGGGGCATGCCACGGTCCGGTTCCCGCCTCTCCCCGATCCTGATCGGCCGGGATGACCTCCTCGATCTGGCTGAGCGACGCATCGAGGAGGCCGGAGCCGGGCGACGTCAGTTTCTTCTGCTGGCCGGTGAGGCCGGCATCGGGAAGTCGCGGCTGCTGAGCGCGATCGATACGAAGGCGAGCGCCGCTGGCTTCCGTACTGCGGGCGGCTTCCTCGCCCCCCAGGACCGTGACGTCCCGGTCGCATCGCTGCTCGATATGGCCCGCTCGATGACCCGATACGAACCGTGGCGGGAGCTGGGGCAGAAGCTACTGGAGCTTGCCGACACGAGCATCGCAGCGCCACGCCCGCAGCGGCGGTTGCTCGTCCTGCAGGCCGTGGACCTGATCGTTAGCGCGATCGTCGAGCCCACGATGCTGGCCTTCGACGACCTGCAGTGGGCCGACGACCTGAGCCTCGAGATCCTCACCGAGCTGGCGCGCGCCACCCGCGACCGCCCCCTGCTGCTTGTCGGCGTGTACCGGACCGACGAGCTTGCTCCGGATGCGCTGCTGCGCGCCTGGCGGGCGCGGCTCCTGACCCAGCGAACGGCCGAGGAGGCGCGCCTGGCGCCGTTGAACCTCGAGCAGACGGCGCTTATGACCACGCTCATCCTCGACACTGGGCTGCCGGCCCCGCGCGATGTGGTGGCCGCGGTCTACGAGCGCACCGACGGCGTCCCACTGCACATCGAGGAACTCCTGGGAGCACTCGGCGAGCGGGAGCGAATCGACGGTCGCCTGATCCGCGAGGCGGGCGTCCCGGACACCCTCGAGGATGCCATCCTCCACCGGATCCGCAGCCTCTCCCCGGAGGCGCAGGCGGTGGCGCGCTCAGGGGCGGTGATCGGGCGATGCTTTGTGCCGGAGGTCCTGGCCGGCATCATGGACGTTCCCGCCGATGCACTGCACGCGCCCCTTCGGGAGCTGCTCGATGAGCACGTCCTTGACCCGCCCGGGGTGCGCGGGCTGTATGACTTCCGCCACCAGGTGCTGCGCGACGTCCTGTACCGGAGCCTGCCGGAGGACGAGCGACGCCGGCTCCACGCGCGGGCGGGCGAGTTCGGGGGAGAACTGGAGGGCGCCTCAGAGATCCACGCCTCGCTTCACTACGAACGCGCCGGGATGAACACGCAGGCATTCCGATCCGCGCTGCAGGGGGCGCGAGTCGCGGCGCGCCTCTCATCGCACCGGGAGTCGTTCGACCTGTACCGCCGTGCCATCGACAACCTGCCGCCAGAGCTGCCGGTCGCGGAGCAGGCCGAGATCCTTGAGGCCTATTCAGTCGAGGCGGCGGCCGTCGAAGAGACGGACCTGTGCGAATGGGCGGCCGGGGAAGCTCGCGCGCGATTCCAAGCGGCAGGCGACGATGTCGCCGCGGCGGTCCAGCTCGTCACACTGGTCGGCATGGCCCGCCGCCGCGCGCGACCGGTGGCGGACCGATTGACGGCCATCCGCGCGGCCATGGAGGAGATCGCGGCATTGCCGCCAGGATCGCGCACCAGCAGCGCGCTGGCGGGCATGCAGATCGAGCTCGGCTATGTGTCGCTGGAGTCGCTGGATCTCGATGCCGCACGCGCCGCGATGGAGTCTGGACGCGAGGCCAGCCGTCAGGCGGGCGATGACGAGGCGCTCCTCTGGGTCGCGTCCCTGGGCGGCATGCTTGAGGTGCTCGACGGGCGCGTGGAGGAAGGACTGGATCGCATCGCGGCGGTTGCCCGGGAGGCCCGCGAGCGGGGCTTCGAGGACGGCGGGGTGACAGCGTACCGCGATGGGGCGGTCATGGCCGCGCGCGTGATGGACTATCCGCGAGCTGCGCACTTTATCGACGAGGGGCTGCGCTATGCCGATGCCATCGACCAGTCGCATTGTGCCCACGTGATGGCGGCCACCGGTGCGCTGGTGGCGTGGGCCGAAGGGCGCTGGGATGCGGCCGCTGCCCAGGGGCAGCATGCGCTCGCGGATCGCGGCTGCGAGCGAGCCGGCGTCATGGCGCGCTGGGCTATCGGCTATGCCGCCCTTGCCCGGGGAGACGATGCTGCGGTGGTCGAGCACCTCGGAGCCGCGGAGGTGTTCGCCGAGACCCTGGCGGCACCTGATTTCGTGCTAGCCGCGTGGTGGGGCCTGGCGGAGCGTGACGTGCTCGCCGGCGATCACGAGCAGGCGATTGCTCGCACGGACAAGTCGCTCGAGCTGGCTACCCAAACTGGCGAGCGTGCCCGATTCGCGCCGGTCGTCGTCACCGGCGTGCGGGCGCGGATCGCGGCCGGGCGGCCCGCCGACGCCGAGCGCTGGTTCGCCGACGTGGCGGCGTTCCTGGGTCGACGCGACCGATCGGCCGCGCTCGACCACGCCGCCGGCCTCCTGGCCATGGCCGCCGGCAGCCTGGCCGCGGCACGGGCGTCGCTCGAGCGATCGGTGCGGGGATGGGACGCGCGGGGCAGGGTGTGGGAAGGGATGTGGGCGCGATTGGACCTCGCCGGCTGCATGCTGCGGCTGGGCCGCACGGTGGAGGGGACCAAGCTCATCGCGGATGTGCGTGCCTCTGCTGAGCAGCTGGACAGCCCGCCGGTCCTCGCCCGCGTCGAGGAGCTGGAGCGCCTGAACCGGCGCCATGCAACGGAAGCGGCAGCATGGCATCCGCTCACCGTTCGCGAGTACGAGGTCGCGCGGCTGATCGCCAGCGGCCTGACCAACGGGGAGATCGCGAGCGAGCTGTCCATCTCGCCAAGGACGGTCGGCGCGCACGTCGAGCACGTCCTCGCCAAGCTGGGCGCAGCGCGTCGAACGGAGATCGCGAGCTGGGTGGCCACCACGGTCCGCCCGACGCCGACCCGACAACTCACGGCTGCCATCTCGTCTCCGGTCCCGGCTGGGGCCATGGACAGCCGCTCCGACCGATAGGCAACCGGCGCCCGAGCGGGTACTCTCTCTTCCTTCACGCACCACGGAGCCGCACCCGCATGACCACCGTCGCCCACCCCCACGCCGAGAGCGGCGCTCGTACCACCGAGCGCGTCAACCACTGGATCAACGGCGCTCGCGTGCCCGGCTCCTCTGGGCGCAGCGGTCCGGTCTACAACCCGGCCACCGGCGAGCTGGCACGCGAGGTCGACTTCGCCTCGGTCGAGGAGGTCGACGCCGCGGTTGCCGCAGCGAAGGCCGCATTCCCCGCCTGGCGCGCGACCAGCCTGAGTCGCCGGACGGAGATCCTGTACCGGATCCGGAACCTGGTGGAAGAGCATCGGGCAGAGATCGCGGCGCACCTGACCCGCGAACACGGCAAGGTGCCGAGCGACGCGCTGGGCGAGGTGGCACGCGGCCTCGAGAACCTCGAGTTCGCGACCGGCATCCCGCACCTGCTGAAGGGCGGCTTCAGCGAGCAGGTGAGCACCGGCATCGACGTTTACCAGATCCGCCAGCCGCTCGGCGTGGCCGCCGGCATCACTCCCTTCAACTTCCCGGCCATGGTGCCGATGTGGATGTTTGGCAACGCGATCGCGTGCGGCAACACCTTCATCCTGAAGCCGTCCGAGAAGGACCCATCGGCATCGGTCTACCTCGGTGAGCTGCTGA
>Ga0214472_10006386_pt1 | contig 12356 bp, 14 predicted proteins | sample RVTome_6_FD_207662 | JGI IMG/M metagenome (GOLD analysis project Ga0214472, IMG submission 207662) | Soil microbial communities from uranium-contaminated site in the Upper Colorado River Basin, Wyoming, United States - RVT140D175 | ecosystem: Environmental > Terrestrial > Soil > Contaminated >... | reverse complement strand
GTGCCGACCGCCCTCCGCCGAACGCGGAGCTCTCGCCGCCGAAGAAGGCGCGGAAGAAGTCGCTGAAGCCACCCAGGTCCTCAGCGTTGACGCGGCGCGTCTCCCAGCGGACGCCGCCCGGCGCTCCGCCGAATCCGGCCCAGTCGGTCGCCCCGCCCGGGAACCCGGCGCTGTCATAGGCCTGCCAGTTGGCCCCCAGCTCGTCGTAGCGGCGCCGCTGCTCCGGGTCGGAGAGGACGGCGTTCGCCTCGTTCGCCTCCTTGAAGCGGCGCTCGGCATCAGTGTTGCCGGGGTTCCTGTCCGGATGGAGCTCGCGTGCCAGACGGCGGTAGGCCTTCTTGATATCGGCCTGCGTCGCCGTCTTCGGCACGCCAAGGACCGCGTAATAGTCCTTGTACTCCATCGGGTTATTCCCTGGGCTCGCCCGATCAGACGCCCCCCACCGGGGGCTGCTCGACGGGGATCTCGGCGGTGCCGGGCACCGGCAGCTTGGGGGTCGGCGCCTTGCGTCGCGTGGTGCGAGCCTTGCGCGGGGTGACCCGCTGCTGCCGAGCTGCGCGTTCCGCCTTGATCCGGGCCGCCGGTCGTGGCGCGTCGATCAGGGCCTCGGCCAGGACCTCGTCCATGGTCTCGACCGGCACGAGCCGCAGCTGGGTGCGGACCTCCTCCGGTACGTCGATCAGGTCCTTCTCATTCCGCTTCGGGATGAGGACCGTCTTGACGCCGGCGAGGTGGGCCGCCAGCAGCTTGCTCTTCAGCCCGCCGATGGGCAGGACCCGTCCCCGCAGCGTGATCTCGCCGGTCATCGCCAGGTCACGGCGCACCGGTCGCCCGGTGAGCAGCGAGGCCATGGCGGTGGCCATCGTGACCCCGGCCGATGGGCCGTCCTTGGGGGTCGCCCCGGCAGGCACGTGGATGTGCAGCGTCTGCTTCTCGAAGACGGCGGGGTCGATCCCCAGCTCCTTGGTTCGCGCCCGGATGTACGACATCCCGGCTCGCGCCGACTCCTTCATCACGTCGCCGAGCTGGCCGGTCAGGATGAACTCGTCCTTCCCCTCCATCCTGGTGGCCTCGACCTGGACGATGTCGCCGCCCGCGTCGCTCACCACCAGCCCGGTGGCCATCCCCACCTGGTCCTCGGCATCCAGCTCGCCGTAGTCGAAGCGGGCCGGGCCAAGGTAGGTCTCGAGGTCCTCGGGCTTGACGACGACCTTGACCGATGCATCGGCCGCCACCCGTCGCGCCACCTTGCGCGAGATGTTCGCCAGCTCGCGCTCCATGTTGCGCACCCCGGCCTCGTGGGTGAAGGCCTGGATGAGGCGCACCATCGCCTCCTCGCTGACCTCCAGCTGCCCGGCCGTCAGCCCGTGGTTCTCGAGCTGCTTGGGCATCAGGAAGCGCTGCGCGATGCGAAGACGCTCGAGCTGCGTGTAGCCGGGCAGCTGGATGATCTCCATCCGGTCGCGCAGGGCCGGCGGAATGGTGTCGACCATGTTGGCGGTGGCGATGAAGAGGACCCGCGACAGGTCGAACGGCACCTCCAGGTAGTTGTCCTGGAAGGTGTTGTTCTGCTCCGGGTCGAGTACCTCCAGCAGCGCCGATGACGGATCGCCGCGGAAGTCCATCCCGACCTTGTCGATCTCGTCGAGCATGAAGACCGGGTTTGCCGATCCGCCCGTCTTGATGCTCTGGATGACGCGCCCCGGCAGCGCACCGATGTAGGTGCGCCGGTGGCCACGGATCTCCGCCTCGTCGTGGATGCCGCCGAGGCTCATCCGCACGAACTTGCGCCCCATGGCACGGGCGATGCTCTTGCCCAGGCTCGTCTTGCCCACGCCGGGCGGGCCAACGAAGAGCAGGATCGGGCTGCGGATCTTCTCGGCGAGCTTGCGCACCGCCATGTACTCGAGGATCCGCTCCTTGGGCTTCTCGAGGCCGTAGTGGTCCTCGTTGAGGACCTTCTCGGACTCGTCGAGGTCGAGGTTGTCATCGGTCTGGACGCCCCACGGCAGGCTCACCAGCCAGTCGACGTAGGTGCGGATGACGCCCTGCTCGGGAGAGGCGCTGGGGATCCGGTTGAGCCGATCGACCTCCTTGAGCGCCTTCTCCTTGACGTCGTCGGGCATCGCCGATTCCTCGACCTTGGTCTTCAGCTCGCCCGCCTCGGCGACGGCCGGGTCGTCCTCGCCGAGCTCCTTCTGGATCGCCTTGAGCTGCTCGCGCAGGATGTACTCGCGCTGGGTCTTGTCCATCTCGGACTTGACCTCGCTCTGGATCCGGCCCTTCAGCTCGAGCACCTCGATCTGCTTGGCGAGGAACTGGCCGACCATCCGGAGCCGCTCGGCGACGTCGATCGTCTCGAGCAGCTGCTGTCGCGCCTCGGTGGTCATGTCGGGGGAGTAGGCGACCATGTCGGCCAGCAGCCCGCCGTCGGAGATGTTGCGGGCGGCGACGGCGACCTCCGGTGGCACCGATGCCCCGGAGCTGACGTACTGCTCGATCTGCCCCTGGACCGACGACATCAGTGCCTCGATCTCCAGGCTCTTCTCCTGGTCGTCGGGGATCAGCTCGATGCGCGCCTCGAGGTGCGGCTCGGTCTGCACCAGGTCGAGGAGGCGGATCCGCTTCTGCCCCTGGACGATGGCCCGAATCGTGCCGTCCTGGAGACGGATCACCTGGGCGATCTTGGCCAGGGTGCCGATGGCATACAGCTCATCGACCGAGTTGACCTCCTCGGTCTCGTTGCTGCGCTGGGTGATGAGCGCCACCGGCTGCGAGGTGCGGACCGCGCGGTCGAGCGCCTTGACGCTGCGGTCGCGGCCGACCTGCAGCGGGACGATCATCTCCGGGAAGATCACTGTGTCGCGCAGTGCGACGAGTGGGAGCACCTGGATCTGCTCGACCTCGGGCTCGACGTTCTTGTCATCCATGCTCAGGTTCGTGTCCCTTCAGTCGAGGCGCTCACCGGCTCCGGCGCGTCCTCCTCGACGTATCGCTCGACATCGTCTCCATCGAACAGGTCGTACACGCGGATCTTGCCCAGCGCTTCGAGCTGAAGGATGACCTTGACGCCCGCCAGGTTGACCCCCTGGCGTCGGGTGAGAAAACGGATGATACGCACCCGCCTGATATCGGCCTCCGAGTAGAGCCGGAGGTTGTTGCGCCGCTGCGGGCAGAGGAGACCCTCCTCCTCGTAGATGCGCAGCGTCCGCGGATGCACCTGGGCCAGCTCGGCCGCGATGCTGATGAAATACCGCGGACGCTGCGGATCTCGGAGGGAGCTCACGCGTCCCTCTTCACGCTTCTGGTGGCGCGTGAGCTCGTCACGCGTTCGAGTTGCCATCGGTCGACGGCTCGACCTGCTTCATCGCCGGCTTGACCTTGATCTGGCGCGGCTTGACCTCCTCCGCCTTCGGGATCCTCAGCGTCAGCACGCCGTCCTCGAAGGTGGCCGTGGTCGCGTCGCCCTGAACCCGGACCGGCAGCTCGACCTGCCGGTGGAAGGTGCCGTAGCGACGCTCGCGGTACAGGTACTGGTCGCGCTCGACCTTCTCATCGGCCTTGAACTCGCCGCGAATGGCAAGGGTCTGCCCGGTGATGGTGATGTCGACGTCCTCGGCCTTCAGGCCGGGGAGCGAGGCGGTGACGATGATCTCGTCGCCGGTCTGGTGCACATCCATCGCGGGATTCAGCATCTCGCCGTCCAGCTGCCGCCAGGTGAGCGGGCTCACAAAGGAATCCTCGAAGAGCCGGCCCATCGCGTCACGCAGGGTGACGAGCTCGCCATAGGGGTTGTATCGGGTTATGTTCGCCATGATCGAACCTCCTTCACTCGGGTGAGATTGGAACGCGGCGGTACCATAAACCCTGACAATGGCGTTGTCAAGGCTCCTGCGATGCTAGGCGGAACCCTGGCCGGAGCCGCGCAGGATCGCGCGCAAGCGTGCCAGCCGTCCGCGGCTGCGGCCGGCCTCGCGCGAGCCGAGCTGCCGCTCTCCGTAGCGTACGAGCTGGTACGCAGCGGCAAGGCGCGGGAACGCCGAGCCGCCAAGGCCGTCGCGCGCGGCGCGGCCGGCGTGCGAGGCGGGCGTCTCGGTCACCCGTCGCGGCCAGCGACCGTCGCGCTCCAGCGCCTCGAGCGCACTGAGGTAGGCGCCGGTCGGGTCCGACGGGTCAGGTCGCGGGCGTGCACGACGCGGGTGCGCCGCCGCCGGGACGACCTCGGGGGGCGGGATCACGATCGCCCGCTCCTCGAAGGGATCCTCCGGGACGAATCGGTACCGGCGCCGCTCCTGCCAGCGGAGGTAGAGGATGAGCACGAGCAGGGCAAGCTCGATGATCGCCAGGATGATCACCGCGGAGAAGACGATGACGGTCGGCGCGTCGCTCACCACCTGGGCCGGGTCGACCGCGAAGAAGGCGGGCAGATCGAGGTCCGGGAGCTGGAACCCCTTCGGGAGGAACGAGCCGAGGATCTCCGTCAGCCCGGCGATGACCACGATCAGCGGCGTCGAGACGAGGAGCAGCAGCAGCAGGATCACGCGCAGCGGGCCGACCAGGACGGCGAGGAGGGCACTGGCCGGGACGCCGAGCAACGCGGCGGCCGGGATCCCGATGACGGTCAGCGCCAGCGCGACCCCGAGCACCAGCAGCAGCCATGACCGGTTCGCGCGCCAGTCGCTGCCGGTGGCTCGTCGGACCGCCTCCAGGCGAGCCAGGCCCATCGCGGTGAAGGCGGAACCGGTGAAGACGACGGTCCCCATGAAGGCGGCCGAGGTGAAGGCCACCTCGGCGGCACCGGTCGTCAGCTGGTGGCCGATCAGCCAGGGGATCCCCAGCCCCGGCACCGCCCAGCGCAGCAGCTGGTCGGCCATCTGGTCGTCGTCATCAGTCGCGCGGTGTGCGTCGCCACGCCAGACGGCGATCGCCCCGATCCAGCCCGCGAGGTGCGTCCCCAGCGCCTCGAGGGGCTGGCCGTGAACCAGCAGGGTGCGCACCTCGGGCGCCAGCAACCACCCCACCGCCCCGCCGACCAGCATCAGCGCCGGCAGGCCGATCGCCTCGGCGCCGGCGTTCAGCCACCGGCTGCGGCGCCCCCAGGAGATACCCACCCAGGCCAGCAGCGCAAGCTCGATCGGCCCGATCCGCGGGATCCCCCCCGAGAACGACTGCAGCGCGGCGTAGACCACCGCCAGCCAGCCGCCCTCGGCGAGGACCTGGACGGTGGGGAGGAGAACCCTAACCGGCCAGGACGAGCGCATCGGCTGCCTCCCAGTCCGGGTCGAGGGCGGCGGTCGAAGCGGGCAGGCCCGCGAGCCTGACGGCGGCGGCGTGTCGCGCCGCGTCTTCGCCGAAGGCGACGTGCTCGACCCGGTAGCCGCTGCGGGCCAGGCGCTGCATGGCGGGGATGAAGGTGACCGGGTCTCGTGCCGAAAGGGTCAGCACCACGCAACCGGGCGGGACCCGACGGGTCAGCCAGGTCAGGAGGCTGGCGTACGGTCGGGAGCTGATCGGGCCGATTCGGGCCAGCAGCTCGGTGAGGCGTGGGAGCTGCCCGTACGACGCCCTGGGGGGCAGGTAGGCGAGCTGCTGCATCGTGCCCGTGAAGCTGGCCGCGGCGACTCCGCACGATGCTCCCTCGGCCAGCAGCTGGCGGGCCAGCGAGGCCACGGCCACGCACAGCCCCTCGAAGGTGGCGTCGTGGTAGGTCATCTCCCAGTGCGGACCCTCGATCGTCTGCACGTCGAGGGCGATGACCACCTGCCGGCCACGGGCCGGCTCGAATCGGCGGCTGACCGTCATGCCCAGGCGGGCGGTGGCGCGCCAGTGGACCTGCCGCATCGAGTCGCCCGGCTGGAACGGCCGCACCCCGCCGTACAGGGCGGGGTCGGCGTGGAGCGAGCGCCGCGTCCTTCGCTCGCCGATGGGCGCCGCGTCCTCGCCTCGCAGGCGGAGTGGCACGGTGCGCGGCCCAACCAGCAGCATCTCGTCCGCCGTGACCTCCGCCCGACTGGCGTCCCGGCCGAGGATGTCGCGGACCCGGAGCCGCACCGGACCGAACTCGTACAGCCCTCGCCGGGTCGCCTCGAGGTGGAAGTGGCGGACGACGCGCTCGTACCAGGCCAGTGCCCAGGCGTTAGCCAGGACGCGACGGCCGAGGCGCTCGTCGTCCCGCTCCATGGTCGGACGCTCTCGCACCCCGATCCCGTCCGTGACGAGGTCATCGGCCGCGATCCAGGGCAGGGGCAGCGGCTTGCGATTCCAGATCGTGACGTCCAGCGTCACGATGTCGCCGGCCACGGCCCGGGTGGAGCCGAGATGGCGGTCGTACTCGACCCGCCCCATCCCGAAGCGGCTCCAGATCCGGGTCAGCGACCCGTAGCCGAGGGTCGCCGCCGCGACCATGAAGAGCCCCGGTGCCGACGTCGCAGCGCCGACCGCCACCATCACCGCCGCGAGCGCCACCCACCCACCCATCGGCTCGTCGGTGGCCTAGCCGCCGTCGCCGGCAAGCGGGACCGGGACGTCCTCCAGCACCGACTCGATCACCCCTTGGACGGTCGCGCCGCGCAGCTCGCGGTCGATGTCGAGGAGGAGCCGATGCTCGAGCACCGGGTGCGCCACCGCGCGGATGTCGTCGGGCAGCACGAAGCCACGGCCGTCCAGGAGCGCCCAGGCCTGCGCCGCGCGATACAGCGCGACGCTGCTCCGGGGCGAGGCGCCGAGGCGCAGGTCGCCGTGCGCGCGAGTGGCGCGGACCAGCGCGACGAGGTATGTCTCCACGTCTGGGCTGACCACGATGCCGCGGGTCTGGTCGCGGAGGGTGAGAAGGCCATCGGCGTCGATCACGGTCTTCACCCCGTCGAGCGGCTCGGCCGACGCCTGGTAACGCCGCGCGATCTGGCGCTCGCCGTCCTCGTCGGGGTATCCCATCCCGATCCGGAGCAGGAAGCGGTCCAGCTGGGCCTCCGGCAGGGCGAAGGTTCCCTCCAGCTCGATCGGGTTCTGGGTGGCGAGGACGAGGAAGGGATCGGGCAGCGGCCGGGTCTGGCCCTCGGCCGAGACCTGCCGCTCCTGCATCGCCTCGAGCAGCGCCGACTGGGTGCGTGGCGTGGCGCGGTTGATCTCGTCGACGAGCAGCACGTTGGCGAAGACCGGGCCGGGCACGAAGCGGAACTCGCCGTGGTCGAGGATGCTGCTGCCGGTCACGTCGGTGGGGAGCAGGTCGGGGGTGCCCTGGACCCGCGCGAAGGTCAGTCCCAGCGCCTTGCTGAAGGCGCGCGCCAGGAGCGTCTTGCCGACACCGGGGACGTCCTCCACCAGGGCGTGGCCCTCGGCCAGCAGCGCGGTCGCCATCTGCCGCAGGGGCAGCGCAGCGCCGACGACCGCGGTCGCGACGCTCGATCCCAGCTCGTCCAGAAAGCGCGACCCGCCGGTGCTGGGGGCCGGCCCGGTCATTCCCCGATCAGCAGGCTGCGCAGCTCCGCCTCGTGCTCGGCCGAGGTGACGGCCAGCAACTTGTCGCCGGCTCGCAGGGTGGTGTCGGCGCGGACGACGATCGCGTGCTCGTCGCGGACGACGACCGCCACCGAGCTCCCCTCGGGCAGCTCCAGGTCGCGCAGCACTTTGCCGATCACGGGTGAGTTGGCGTCGAGCTGGGCCTCGACGATCTGCACCTCGCCGCCCTCCAGCTCGGCCAGGTGCAGGAGGTCGTGGATCGGGATCTCGTGCTCGATCAGGGCCAGGATGCTGCGCGTGGGGCTGACCGTATCGTCGATCGCCAGGCGGCGGAAGAGGGCCTCGTTGCTCGGGTTGTTGACGCGGGCGATGGCGCGGGGGACGTTGAACTTCATCTTGGCCACCTGGCAGGCGACCAGGTTGTCCTCGTCGTCGCCGGTCACCGCGGCGATCACGTCGGCGCGCCCCATCCCCGCCTCAGCCTGGTAGCGCCCCTCGCAGCCGTCGTTGGGGACCACGATGCTGCCGAGCTCGTCCGCGATGGTGCGGGCGCGGGCCGGATCCTTCTCGATCATGACCACCTCGTGCCCGGCGGCCAGCAGCTCCTTGGTCAGGTAGTAGCCGACGTTCCCGCCACCGATGACGACCACGTACATCTCAGGCGTCCTCGCCGGGCGCAGCGGCTTCCTCGATTGCCGCCTCCGCGTTGGCCGCGGCCCGGGAACCGGCGGGCGGAACGCCCTGCCTCGGCTCGGCGGTGGGAGGTTCGACCGCGCCGTTGGTCGCCTCGGCCCCCTGCGTCGCCGCAACCACCAGGGCGTCGGCCAGGATCACCGTGCGGCAGATCGTCTCGAGGCCGAGGGTCCGGTAGGCCTCGGCGCGCAGGGGGTCGTTGATCTTGGCGATCACCCGCGGGATCCCGAAGATGTGCTTCCCCAGCTGGGCCGCCATCGCATTGCGGTTGTCGCCCTCGGTGAGCGCCATCAGCAGATCGGCGAGGTCGGCTCCCGCGCCGCGCAGGATGTCCTCGTCGCTGCCACTGCCGCGCACCGTGACGCCGGCGAAGGTGCTCGGCAGCCGGATGAAGGCGCGCTGGTCGACGTCGATCACGGTCACGTGGTCGCCGCGCTGGTCGAGCTCCGCCGCCGTGCGTGCGCCGACGCGCCCGCAGCCGATGATGATCACCCTCATGGCGTGTGTGCCAGCTCCTCCGTCTCGGCCCGGAGGCACCAGACCGGTGCCGTCGAGTTGCGCATGACGTACGGGACGGTGCGTCCCGCATCCCATCCACCGCCGAAGCGCCGCTTATAGCGTAGTCCCATCACGATCAGGTCGGCGCGTCGCTCCACGGCGTCGTCGACGATCGCCGCACCGGCGGCCCGCGCCTGGGCGATGCCGGTCTCGACCTGCACCTCGTGCGCGGCCAGAAACGCCTCGCCGTTGCCGAGCGCCTCATCCGCAAACGCGACTGCTGCAGGGTCCTGGGCGTCGAGCTGCCGCTCGAACGGGATCTCGATCACGTGCAGCAGGAACGCCTGCCCAGGTGTGCCGGCGAGCAGGATCGCGGTCAGGCGCAGCGCAGCGTCATCCGCCTCCGTGCCGGCGAGGGGGACCAGGATGCGGTCGAAGGTGAGCAGGGCGGGACGCTTCTCGCGTCGGCCGAAGATCATGCGACCGATATCCTACGGCGCGCCGTCACCCTCAGCGACCGATCGCCAGCCGCTCGACGAGCCAGCGCGGCAGTCCGGCCTCCCGCATCAGGCGCTGGGTCAGGCCGACGTCGTACCGGACCCGATGGAACTCGGCAACGCCCGCCTCCGTGTCGAGGATCAGGTACGACGCATCCCGGTTGCCGTCGCGCGGCTGGCCGACGCTCCCCGGGTTGATCAGCGCGCGCCGAGCGTCGAGCGCGATCGGCGCCGCGGTCGTTGCCGGCACCACCGTCATGTGGATCCCGTCGGAGCGGTAGATGACCGGCAGGTGGGTGTGGCCGTAGAGGCAGTGGCGCGTCTCGAAGGCGGTCATGTTGGCGGCCGCGATGGCCGCGTCGGTGATGTACTCCCAGATCGGCTCGCGCGGCGAGCCGTGCACCGCGGTCAGCTCGCCGTCGCGCCGGACCTCGGGCAGCACGGCAAGGTAGGCGCGGGCGTTCTCGTCGAGCACGGTGCTGGTCCACTGGATCGCAGCCTGCGCGTCCGGGTTGAACCATGACGCGTCGACGGTGCCGATGGCGGCGCCGTCATGGTTGCCGGTGACCGCCCGCGCGCCCAGCCCCTGGAGCCGGCGGATGACCTCGTTGGGCTGCGGCCCGTAGCCGACGATGTCGCCGAGCACCCAGACCTCGTCGACCGTGCCCAGCTCGTCGCAGACGGCGTCGAGCGCGGCGAGATTGGCGTGGATGTCCGACAGGACGGCGAGGCGCATGGGGCTCGGAGTATACCGATGGTCAGCCGAGCGGCCGCCGACCCGGCTTTCCCGGCCGGCGCGGGTAGCGCGCCCCGGTCGATCGCTCCTTGGGCACGACCACGAAGCGATGGCCGCCGAGCGAGGGAATGCCGGGGTCGACGATCCGGAGCCTGCCACCTCCGAGCTGGCCTACCGCCGCGCGGCCCCTTCGGACCTCGTCGTCGTCCTCGGCGAGGGGGCCCTTCCAGGCCAGCAGCGAGCCGCCGATGGCGAGCAGCGGCAGCGCCAGCTCGGCCAGCACCGGCAGAGCTGCGCAGGCCCGTGCCGTCACGAGGTCATACCGCTCCCGGTGAGCGGCGTCGCGCCCGAGCACCTCTGCCCGATCCGCCGCGACGACCACGGTCCGCAGGCCCAGTGCGTCGACGAACTCGGCCAGGATCGCGGCCTTCTTCCCGACCGAGTCGACCAGCGTCCATCGCACGTCGGGCCGCGCCAGGGCGAGGGGCAGCCCCGGGAGGCCGCCGCCGGAGCCAAGGTCGATCACCTGGCGCGGCGCTATCGCGTCGATCAGCGGCAGCGCGGCAAGCGAGTCGAGCAGGTGGAGCCGCGCCATGTCGTCCGGTGCGGTGACCCGGGTCAGGTTCAGGCGGCGGTTCGCGGCGAGGAGCAGCGCGACGAAGCGCTCGATGGCGTCGGACCAGCCATGCGGCAGGCTGGCGGAGATCGCCGGCTCCTCGGAAAGCAGTGTCTCGAGCGCGCGCCGCGCCCCGGACGCCGCCGCCTGGTCAATCGTGGGCAAACGAAAATGCCTCTCCGGTGGCGTTTCGGTCTTCCCGGTCACGAGCGGCTTGGTCGGCCGGCTTTCGCATCGGCCCCGCGCGTGCCCGGTTACCGTACTCGGCCGCCGGGGAAGCAGGACGAACAACGTACCAGCCGGCGTCCTGGCGGGCAACCCGAGTTATCCACCAATCACCGCGACCGGAGCCGACCTGTGGATAAGTCGCGGGGCTATACTCGGCTTCGATGACGCCAGGGGCCCGGCGGGCCGGTACGATCGGGGACCAGTGGCGGCGGCGCTGACCAGCGGCTCGCCGCGCTTCGCTCACCAGAGCGAGGCTGAATTGGCCCGAATCCTCGACTTCTACGGTGTCGCATGGCGATACGAACCCGACCTCTTCCCCATCTCCTGGAACGCCGACGGCGCGGTCGTCGAGTCGTTCGCGCCGGACTTCTACCTCCCCGAGATCGACATCTACCTGGAGCTGACGACGCTCAAGCAGGCGCTGGTCCGCAAGAAGAACCGCAAGATGCGCTGGCTCAGGCAGCTCTACCCGGAGATCCGCGTGAAGCTCTTCTACGCTCGTGACTTCCGCGCCCTGATGGTCAAGTACGGACGGCTCGACTTCCTGGCCGACGTGGCTGCCATGAACGGCAACGGCCCGCTGAACGCCCGATGATGCACGCCGACGTCGAGGAGGTCCTGTTGAGCGGCGAGGAGGTCCAGGCGCGCGTGGCGGAGCTGGGGGCACAGCTGGCGACCGATTACGAGGGGCGCGAACCGGTCCTCGTCAGCGTCCTCAAGGGCTCGATCATCTTCCTCGCCGACCTCGTGCGCGCCATGCCGATCCCCCTCTCGATCGATCTCATGGAGGTGAGCAGCTACGGCACCTCCACCGAGTCAAGCGGGCAGGTCCGCATCCTGAAGGACCTCTCGACCTCGATCGAGGGGCGGGAGGTGATCGTGGTCGAGGACATTATCGACACCGGCCTGACCCTGAACTACCTGCTGCGCTACCTGCACGACAAGGGGCCGGCATCGATCCGGATCTGCTGCCTCCTCGACAAGCCGGCGCGCCGCCTCGCGCCGATCGAGATCGACTATCGCGGCTTCACCATCGCCGATCGCTTCGTGATCGGCTACGGCCTCGACTACGGCGAGCGCTACCGCAACCTGCCCTACATCGGCGTCCTGCGGCCATCGGTCTACGGCGCGGCCCCTCCGGCCTAGTCACATGCCCGACGGTGCCCCGGGCCGCTACCGCGTCCCGATCCTGCTCGGGAGCCTCCTGATGGTGGCCGCCGGGTTTCTGACCTGGTGGCAGGCGGGCGGCGAGACGGTCGAGGGGGTGCCGATCCCCGCCAGCGCCGGGATCGGCCTCGAGGGGCCAGGGATCGTCGTCTACGGAGCCGCGTTGGCGGTCCTGGTGCTCCTCGACATCGGCTACATGCGCGGCCGCTGGGGCTTCGTGCTGGACGGGCCGTGGGTCTACCTGGCGCTCGGCCTCGTCGCCGCCGGCGCGCTTGCCTGGCGCGTCTGGGAGCTCTGGTCGGTCGGGTTCCTGCCGCTGCCGCAGCGTTCGCCGGGGCTCGCCGCCGCGGCGCTCGGGGTCGGCCTGGTGCTGTACGGCGCGGGGCGTGGCTTCGGGGCGCGGCGCCCGGCCTAGCGAGCGGCCGGCAGCAGCAGCGGGCTGACCAGGATCCAGCCCACGATC
>Ga0214472_10006385_pt1 | contig 12357 bp, 9 predicted proteins | sample RVTome_6_FD_207662 | JGI IMG/M metagenome (GOLD analysis project Ga0214472, IMG submission 207662) | Soil microbial communities from uranium-contaminated site in the Upper Colorado River Basin, Wyoming, United States - RVT140D175 | ecosystem: Environmental > Terrestrial > Soil > Contaminated >... | reverse complement strand
GCTGCCCCACACCCCAAATTCGCCAGTCCTCAGAATTTTCGGATAGATACTAAAGACATGAAAGAGCGCCTACAAAAGATAATGGCTAACGCCGGGATCGCTTCGCGCCGGGCCAGCGAGGAACTGATCCGGGAGGGGCGGGTGACCGTCAACGGGGCCACCGCCGAGCTTGGGATGAAGGCCGATCCGGAGAAGGACCACATCCTGGTCGACGGCCGGCGGGTCAGCAGCGCCGAACCGCTCCGGTACGTCGCGCTGAACAAGCCGCGCAACGTGATCTCGACGGTCACCTCCCCGGACCCGCGCCCGACGGTGCGCGACCTGGTCTCCCTGGAAGGCCGGTTGTACCCGGTCGGACGGCTCGACATCGAGAGCGAAGGGCTGATCCTGCTGACCAATGACGGGGACCTGGCCAACCGGATCACCCACCCGCGCTTCGGCTGCGAGAAGGAATACCGGGTCCTGGTGCCGCGCAACCCGGATGAGAAACAGTTGGCCGCCTGGCGGAACGGGGTCGTCCTCGAGGACGGTCACCGGACCGGACCGGCGCAGGTGAAGATCGATTCGGAAGGCCCGCGCGGGACCTGGCTCAAGGTCGTCATGAAGGAGGGCCGCAAGCGGCAGATCCGCGAGATCGGCGACCAGCTGGGTCTGCCGGTGATTCGCCTCCTGCGAGTCCGGATCGGCACGCTGCTGCTCGGGAAGCTGAAACCGAGACAGTGGCGGGAGCTGACGGCGCGCGAGGTGGCCGAGCTGAAATCCTTGGGGGAGGCTCGATCGGGGAGGAAAGTGAATCGTCCAGGAAAGAGAAGATAGAACACGAATTGCACGGATCGCACGGATTTTCACGGGTTATTTTTTGGAATTAATGGTAGATTCTCGGTCCCACTGAGTTATGGAAGACACACTGGAAAGAACCGACAAAACCCCCAATTGGCTCGAACGCCCGCTGGGGAACGTAATCACGATCAATTGGGAGACGGTGCTTTTCACCCTCCTGATGATCGCGGCCGTGTTCACCCGCTTCTACGATCTGGAAACCCGGGTGATGAGCCACGACGAAAGCCTCCACACCTATTATTCGTGGCGCTTGTTCAAAGGCTTCGGGTTCGAACACACCCCGCTGATGCACGGGCCGCTCCAGTTCCATTTCATCGCGCTCTCGTATTTCCTTTTCGGGGACAGCGATTTTTCCGCCCGGATCTTCGCCGCGCTCACCAGCATCGCCACGATTGGGATCATGTGGAAATACCGGCGCTATCTCGGCCGGACCGGCGCGCTGGTCGCCGCGTTCCTGCTGACCATTTCCCCGTTCATGATGTATTACGGGCGGTACGTGCGCAACGAGGCTTACGTCGGGCTGTTCGGGGTGGCGCTGATTTGGGCGATCCTGAGATACCTGGATACCGGCGAGTACAAATACCTCCTGGTCGTCACGGCCAGCACCGTGCTGCATTTCACGGCCAAGGAGACGGCCTTCATCTACTCGTTCCAGGCGGTGCTGTTTCTCGGCTTCCTGTTCGTCCGCAACGTCACGCAGCGCGAGTGGCCCAACCCGGACCAGCGCCGGGCGTTCCTGATCGTCCTGATCGTGGCGTTCCTGTGTTTCGGCGCATCGGGCGGGCTGTATTTCGGCGGGCGGGGCGGGGAGTTCCTCAGCCCGACCGCCACCGCGGCGCCGGCGAACCCGGACGAGGTCCTGACCGGTGAAGGGATCTCGGCCAACCAGCTGGCGGTCTATTTCGGCGGCTTCGGGATGCTGGCGCTCGCCGGGGGTGCCTTCTTCCTGCTGGCAGGCTACGGGCTGAACAACCTGCGCCGCGAGCGGACCTTCGACCTGATCATCCTGCTGACCACCCTGGTGCTACCGATGGGAGCGCCGTTCGTCATACGGGCTCTCGGATGGAACCCGATGGATTACAGTTCCCAGGGGATCCTGCGCTCGGCGGCCGTCGTGGTTCCGGTCTTTGCCCTCACCCTGGCGATTGGCTGGTTCTGGAACCTGCGGGTCTGGCTGATCAATGCAGCCTTGTATTACGCCGTTTTCACCGTGTTTTATACGACCTTGTTCACGAACGGGCTCGGTTTCTTCACCGGGTTGGTCGGGTCGCTCGGTTACTGGCTCGAACAGCAAGCCGTCAAGCGCGGGAACCAGCCCTGGTATTACTATCTCCTCATCCAGATCCCGATCTACGAATACTTGCCGCTGCTGGGCAGCCTGCTGGCCCTGGCCCTCGGGATCCGGCGATCGGCTGCGAAGCAGGATGAGGACGAAGAAGAAACCGAATTCTACAAGGACGATGATTACCGGCCCGGAGAAAACGGGCCCACGACCATTGAAGAACCAGAGCCCGTGCTGCTTGAGGAGCGCATTGTCGAGACCGGTGAAGGCGTGCTCGTTCCGCTGCTGGGGTTCTGGGTCCTGAGCAGCCTGGCCGCATACACGCTGGCAGGCGAGAAAATGCCCTGGCTGACCTTCCACATCGCGCTGCCGATGATCCTGCTGACCGGCTGGGCGCTGGGCCAGGTGATCGACCGGATCGACTGGGCAGCCTTCCGTGAGAAGGGCGGACCGCTCGCGCTGGCCCTGCTGTTCGTCTTCATCCCGGGGGCGATCGCGACCGTCTTCACCCTGCTCGGCTCCAATCCCCCGTTCCAGGGCAGTGAACTCACCCAGCTGCAGGCGACGAGCACGTTCATGCTGGCGCTGCTGTCCACGGCGGCCAGCGGCTGGGGGCTGTGGGCCATCGCACGCTCCTGGGCAGGCGGACAGCTGGCGCGCCTGGCGGTCATCGGTTTCTTCGCCCTGTTGACGCTGCTCACCACCCGGACGGCGGTCACGGCGACCTTTATCCACCACGACCAGGCCACAGAATATCTTGTCTATGCGCATTCGGCCGGGCCGGTCAAGGAAGTGCTCGCCCAGGCGGAGGAGATCTCTCGCCGGACGGCCGGCGACCTCTCGATGGCCGTCGCCTACGACAACGACGTCTCCTGGCCGTTCACCTGGTACATGCGCAATTATCCCAATCACCGCTACTACGGCGAATCGCCGACGCGCGATCTGCGGGACGTCCCTTTCATCGTGGTCGGTGACGACAATTTCGACAAGCTCCTGCCCGTCGTCGGGCAGGCCTACTACCAGTTCGACTACATCCGGATGTGGTGGCCGAACCAGGATTACTTCAACCTGACCTGGGACCGGGTGCGGGACGCCGTCACCAATCCGCAGATGCGGGCCGCCCTGTTCAATATCTGGTTCAACCGGGATTACACCCTGTACGGCCAGCTAACGAACAACGACCTGTCCCTGGCGAACTGGTACCCATCCGATCGGATGCGGCTGTACATACGTAAAGACATCGCGGCCGAGATCTGGGAGTTCGGGATCGGCCCGTCGTCCGGGGAGCTGGTCGCCGATCCGTATGAAGGCAAGGGGATCACCCTCCCGCCGGATCTTTTCTTCGGCGCGAGCGGCGACGGACCCGGCCAACTCAACGCACCGCGCGGCGTCGCGGTCGGAGCGGACGGCACCATTTACGTGGCCGATTCCCGCAACCACCGCATCCAGCAGTTCAGCCGGGACGGCGAGCCGCTGAATACCTGGGGGTCATTTGCGGATGCGGCGACCGGAAACGCGCCCGGGGGCACCTTCAACGAACCCTGGGATCTCGCCGTCGGGCCGGACGGCTCGGTCCTCGTCGCCGATACCTGGAACCATCGGGTCCAGCGGTTCTCGGCCGACGGCGAATTCCTGGCGATGTGGGGCTTCTTCGGGGCGGGTGAGGCGCCGGAGGCTTTCTGGGGGCCGCGCAGCGTGGCCGTCAGCGCAGACGGCCGAGTCTTCGTCACGGATACCGGTAACAAAAGGATCGTCGTCTTTACCCTGGACGGCGAATTCGTCACCGAGTTCGGGGAAGTCGGGTTCAGCCCCGGCCAGTTCGACGAACCGGTCGGCCTGGCGCTGGACGGCCTGGGCCAGCTGTTCGTGGCCGATACGTGGAACCAGCGCATCCAGGTGCTCACGACGGACGGCATCCCGATCCGGAACTGGGAGCTGTTCGCCTGGTTCGGGGATTCGCTGGATAACAAGCCCTACATCGCCGTCGACGGCGAGAACGACCGGGTCTACATTGCCGACCCGGAGGGCTACCGGATCCTCGAATACACCCTCGCCGGCGAGTTCATCCGCTATTGGGGCGACTACTCAACGGGGTCGGACGGCTTCGGCCTGGTCTCCGGGCTGGCGCTGGACGCCGATGGGGGGTTGTGGGTTACGGATGGGCTGAACAACCGGGTGCTGCACTTCCAGCCATAAAAAGATTTCACCCCAGAGAGCACAGAGCCCGCAGAGAATGTTTTTTCTCTGCGGGCTCTGTGCTCTCTGGGATGACAGCTTTTTCTACCTTATTATTTTTTGATCACAACCGGGAGGTAGATATGCAAATCCTGTTCGACATTTGGTTTCAGGATGAACAACCCCGAGTTGATATCGCTCACGATCACGATCCCGCTTTCAAAGAACGGGTAGTTGCTCCAGGAGCCGTTGAAAATGGTGCCGTTGCTGGCGGGGTAGGTGTCGAAGTAAGCCGCACGGCTGAGGTCGCCTGAGGCGATGTCGATCAGGTCCAGGATCTGCAGGCCGCTAGTGTAGTTGGACTGGTAGGCGTACCCGTTCAGAATGTACTGGTTGTGGTCGATCGAGGCGAACGTCGAGTCGAAGAAATCGATCAGGTCCGGGTTGTCCAGATCCGAGATGTCCCAGATGCGGGTGCGCGTGTTGTGACCGAAGTTCGATTCGTCCAACTCGTCGTCGAGGAGGAGGAAGATTTGGTCCTCGGTGACCCACCCTTGGTGAGTGTAGCCGGAACCGGGGTAGCCCTCTCTCGCGATCAGGCTTGGGCTGTTCTTGACGGTCACGTCCACGATCGTGAGCGTATCTGCGTTGTAAGCAAAGCAGATCTCATCCCCCTGGTAGTCCGCATCCGGGCCAGAGTAGACGACGCACTGCGCATCGTGGGTATAGCCATCACCGCTGTAACAGCCAGCTGCGGTCGGTGCCAGTGGGCTCTGGATATTGACGAAGTGCAATCCTCCGGAGCAGGTCGAGGTCCCGACTCCATAAGCGTAGCCTGTGTCCTGATTGATCACCAGGTTGTGCGCATTCCCGAAACCTGAGTAATGGGCGTCTTCGGTGAAGGTCACCGGGGGGCCGATGACGTTCCGCAGCCGGGTCAGGTCGAAGACCTGCATCCCGTGTCCAGACGCCTCGCTCACGATATATGCAACATTATTGTTGACTTTGATGTCGCGCCAGGTCGAGTTGCTGCCGTGCGGTGGCAGGTTTCCAAGGTAGACCGGGTTCTCCGGATCGCTGATATCGATGAAGGCGGTTCCGCTGCTGCGGCCCATCAGGGCGTACTCCTTGCCGTCCAGCGGGTCGGTCCAGCCCCAGATATCGTTCCCGGAGCCGCCGCCGATCGTGGCGAGCGGCATGAAAGCCACCAGGTCGACGTTCTCGCAGGGGTAGATACCGGCGAAGCCATTCTCGCAGGGGATCGTACCCACCACCGGGGTTTGCGATCCGGCCGGTCCGGACTCGATATCCGCAGCAACCCGGTCGAAATACGCCTGCCGTTCGACCTCCGCATCCGGGTCACCGCCCTCCTGCGCGCGGACGCTGCGACCGACTCCAAGGACCAGCATCAGCGCGGCGGCGAGCAAGATGAATAGACGGTTCTGGTTTTTATAAAATGATGGCATGATGGACTCCTTGGCGGGGGATTGGAGAATTATACTGGAAAAATAAGGGCCGGCGGAAGCACGGCGGAGGGGCACGGCGGTAGTTCTGCCGTGCCCCTCCGCCGTGCTTCCTCAAGCCGTTAAGCTTCCTGTAACAACACCCGATTACAATTTTGGCGCTTAGATATGATCTCGAACCATATGCCATCCATTCTCGTCGTCGAAGACGAAGCCACCATCCGTGAGGTCCTGCGGCGCTACCTGGAACGGGAGGGATTCCGCGTCACGGAGGCGCAGGACGGCTACGAAGCCCTCGACGCCGTCGCAGAAGCAGCGCCTGACCTGATCATCCTGGACCTGATGCTCCCGGGGATCGACGGGCTGACGATCACCCGCCACCTGCGGCAGAATACGGCAAAGACCAAGAAGGACGTCCCGATCATCATGCTGACGGCCAAAGGCGAGACCAGCGACCGGATCCGCGGCCTGGACCTGGGCGCCGATGATTACATCGCCAAGCCGTTCTCGCCGCGCGAGGTCGTCTCCCGCATCCACGCCGTGCTGCGGCGGGCGGCCCCCGACGCGCCGCAAACCGGGGAGATGCTCACTTTTCCGGACCTGGCGATCGATACCGGGGCGCACGTCGTCTCGGTCGGCGGCCGTAAGGTCTCCCTGAGTTCGAAAGAGTTCGACCTGCTCGTCTTCTTCGCCCGGAATCCCCGCCAGGTATTTTCCCGCACCCAGCTGCTGGACAACGTCTGGGGCTACGAGTATTACGGAGATCCGTCCACGGTGACCGTCCACATCCGGCGGCTGCGCGAGAAGATCGAGGCTGAACCGTCCGAACCGGTCTTTATCGAGACCGTCTGGGGGGTGGGCTACCGTTTCAACACCGGGGAGGCGGAAGCGTGAACAAGCAGATCCTGGTCTACCTGCTGACCATCCTGGCCGTGGTCGCTGGCACGCTGCTGCTGATCGCCCTGGTGATGAACCCGCCGATGGGCGACCTGATCGAATTGGGCCGGCTGCTGGGCGTGACGGCCGTGATCTCCGCCGGGATCGGCTACCTGACCTATCATTTCGGTTTGTGGCGCCAGTTCCGGTCGCTGTCCCGGGCGCTGGCGGTCAGCTACCTGATCGCGGCGGGGCTGACCCTGCTGAATGTCTGGCTCACCGCCCGGCTGATGTTCATCAACGAGCACGACCTTTCCCTGGCGACACTGCTCCTGCTCTTTGCAGCCGGGATTTCGGTCGCCTTCGGGATTTTTATCTCGGGATCTTCGATGCAGGCTTTGAACCTGCTGGCATACAGCGCCCGGCGGGTCAGCGGGGGCGACCTGACCACCCGCGTCCCGGAGGACGGACGCGATGAGATCGCCCAGCTTTCGGTGGCATTCAACGAGATGGTCGGCCGCCTGGAAGCGGCAGCCGCCAGCGAGCGAGCCCTGGAGGAGGCCCGCCGCGACCTGGTCGCCTGGGCTTCGCACGACCTGCGCACCCCGCTGGCTTCGCTGCGGGCGATGACGGACTCCCTGGTCGAAGGGGTGGTGGACGATGCTGAGACTGCCCGGCGCTATTTGCGCCAGAGCCAGCAGGAAATCGCCCGGATGAACCGTCTGATCGACGATCTGTTCGAGCTGGCCCAGCTGGACTCCGGCGGGCTGGTGCTGGCCTGTGAAGCAGCCTCTCTTTCGGATTTGATTTCGGATGCCCTGGAAGGTTTCACCGAGCAGGCCCGCTCCGCCGGGATCGAACTGGAAGGGCGCGCTGCACCGGGGATCGATCCGGTCTTTATGGCACCGGACAAAATCGCAAGGGTGCTCAACAACCTGATCGAGAACGCTCTCCGGCACACCCCTGAAGGCGGATCGGTGCGGGTGGCGGCGGAGCTGGCCGCACCGGACGTCCTCGTCTCCGTGGCGGACACGGGGCCGGGGATCGATCCGGAGGACCGCCCGCGCATCTTCGAGCGTTTCTTCCGCGGCGAGAAGAGCCGCAACCGGGAGGGATACGACCGTGGCGGCGCCGGGCTCGGGCTGGCGATCTCGAAGGGGATCGTCGAGGCGCACGGCGGCTCGATCTGGCTGGAAGACGGCGTCGCGATCGGGACGAAGATCGCCTTTTCGCTGCCGCAAACAGGATCCGGCTCATGAACCTGCTTTTTCCAGGAGATATTGAAAATTTGAAGGATATGCGTGGCTATGGCACGCATATCCTTCAAATTTTCCTGTATCTGACATTCGGTTTGCTGCTGGGGGCTTGCACCCCGGCGGCCGAAACCCCGACATCCACCCCCACGGAGGTTCCGGTGGTTTTTGAAAACCGGGGGCCTGCCCCCGAACTCCACAACGAGATCTGGCTCAACACCGACGGCCCGCTGCGGCTGGCCGAACTGCGCGGGAAGGTCGTCCTGCTCGAAATGTGGACCTTCGGCTGCATCAACTGCAAGAACGTCATCCCCTCGCTGATCGGCTGGCACGAGAAATTTTCCGACCAGGGCCTGGTCATCATCGGGAACCACTATCCCGAGTTCGGCTACGAGGCCGACCTCGATAATTTAAAGGAAGCCGTCGTCCGGCTTGAAATCCCTTATCCCGTCGCCCAGGACAACGATCGGGAAACCTGGGGCGCATACAACAACCGTTACTGGCCGACCCTGTACCTGATCGACAAGCAAGGCGATATCCGGTACGTGCATATCGGCGAGGGGGCGTATGCCAAAACCGAAGCGGCGATCCGGCAGTTGCTCGCAGAGCCGTTACAATAATCAATCACTTTGGTGAAAAAAGGTTTTACTATGAAAGTCTCAACTTCTGAAATCACCCCTGAACACCTCTACCTCTCCCGCCGCGAGTTCTTCAAGACCGCCGGTCTGCTCGGCGCGGGGGCGGCCGTGCTTGCGGCCTGCAGCCCGGCCGCTTCCGAAGGACCGGTCGATTACGCTGCGATCGGCGGAGAACCGTCGGCGATCGCCGCGACAGACGAGCTGGGCGACCCGCTCAATTCGTATCACGACATCACGAACTACAACAATTACTACGAGTTCAGCATCGACAAGGCCCGGGTGGCAGCGCTCTCGAAGGACTTCCCGACCTCCCCATGGACCGTCTCGGTCGGCGGCCTAGTCCGCAACCCGCGGACGTTCGACGTGGACGACCTCAAGAAGCAGTTCTCCCCGGAGGAGCGGGTCTACAGGCTGCGCTGCGTCGAGGGCTGGAGCATGGTGATCCCCTGGATCGGGTTCCCGCTGCACCGGCTGCTGGATGTGGTGGAGCCGCAATCCGAGGCGAAATTCGTCCGCTTCGAAGCCGTCCACGATCCCGAAAACATGCCCGGCCAGACCTCCCGCTGGTACAACTGGCCCTATATCGAGGGGCTGCGGATCGATGAGGCGTACAACGACCTGGCCCTGATGACGACCGGCCTGTACGGCAAGGACCTGGTCCCCCCCAACGGCGCGCCGCTGCGGCTGGCGGTCCCGTGGAAATACGGGTTCAAAAGCATCAAGGCGATCGTGAAGATCGACCTGGTCGAGACCATGCCGGTCTCGCTGTGGATGGACGCCGCGCCGAACGAGTACCATTTCTATTCGAACGTGAACCCGGACGTCCCGCATCCGCGCTGGTCGCAGGCCAGCGAGCGGCGGATCGGGGAAATCGGACGCCGGTCCACTCTGCTTTATAACGGGTACGCGGACCAGGTCGCTCACATGTATCACGGGATGGAAGACCAGCGAGAGAATTCCTGATCATGCGCGAAATCGAAATACGCCTCCGGAAAGACCGCTCGCTGGGCGGGACCGGGGAACGCCGCCGCAGGGCCGCCCGATGGTTGTCTCCGGAAGTCCTGCAGATCCTGGTTCATCTAGCCAGTCTGTTCCCGTTTGCGCTGCTGGTGCGGGATTATTTCACCGGGAACCTGACTGCCAACCCGATCCAGGCCGCCACATTGCGGACGGGTAAAACGGCGCTGACGCTGCTGGCCCTTTCCCTGGTCTGCACGCCGCTTTGCACGTATTTCCGGTTCACGGTCGCAAACCGTTGGCGGCGGCCGCTGGGGCTGTACGCCTTCTTTTACGCGGCGGTGCATTTTCTGATATTCATCTGGGTCGACCTGGGGTTGAACTGGGCTTTCATCGTGGAAGGCTTTATCCAGAAGCCCTATGCGCTGGTCGGCTTTACCGCCTTCCTGCTGCTGATCCCCCTGGCGGTCACCTCCACAAAGGGCTGGCAGCGGCGGCTGGGAAAAACCTGGAAGCGGCTGCACAGCCTGGTCTATTACGCGGCCGGGCTGGTGGTCCTGCACTACACCTGGGTCGTTAAAACGGATATCCGCGAACCGCTGCTGTGGGGGTTTGGAATCGGGCTGCTGCTTCTGCTGCGTAATCGGGCGATCAAGCGCGCCCTCCTCGACAGAATCCGCCGCTCGTAGAGACGCCACATGTGGCGTCTACGCGGACGGCCCGCCTTTCTTCACATATTCCGGTAGAGACGCCACATGTGGCGTCTCTACGCGGACGGCCGGCGGGGCAAAGAAATGATAGTGATATAATGCACTTATCCCTATGAACCTACACGAATACCAATCCAAGGAAATCTTCGCCCGGTTTGGGGTCCCCGTTCCCAGGGGTGAAGTGGCGACCAGTCCGGCGGAAGCCGCGGCGATCGCGAAGAAACTGGGGGGGCGCGCCGTGATCAAGGCCCAGGTGCTGACCGGAGGCCGCGGAAAGGCCGGCGGGATCAAGGTGGCCCAGACTCCCGAAGAGGCCGGTAAACTGGCGGAGCAGATCCTGGGGATGGAAATCAAGGGCCACACGGTCCGGAAAGTCCTGGTGGACCCGCTCGCCGATATCGCCGACGAGATCTATCTCGGGTTCACGAACGACCGTTCTGCCCGGATGCCACTCCTGATGGCCTCCGCCGCCGGCGGGGTCGACATCGAAGAAGTCGCCCGCACCACTCCCGAGAAGATCATCAAAACCCATATCCACCCCCACCTGGGGCTGCACGAATACCAGGCCCGCGATGTGGCTGCGGCCATCGAACTGCCCCCGGAGCTTTGGGGGGCTTTCGGCGGGGTCGCCGGCGCGCTCTGGAACGCCTACTGGGAAAACGACGCCACCCTGGCGGAGATCAACCCCCTGATCGTCACAGGCGACGGCCGGCTCCTCGGCATCGACGGCAAGATGTCGATCGACGACAACGCCATGTACCGGCATCCCGAGCTGGAAGCCCTGCGCGATAAGGCCGATGAAGTCGAAGAGGAGAACGAAGCGCGCAGGCACGGCCTGTCCTACATCAAGCTGGACGGCGATATCGGCTGTATGGTCAACGGGGCTGGTCTTGCGATGACGACGATGGACATCATCAAGCTGTTCGGCGGCGAGCCCGCGAACTTCCTCGACATCGGCGGGGGAGCGGGGGTCGAAAAAGTCGCTGCAGCCTTCCGGATCATTCTTTCGGATGAAAACGTCAAAGCCATACTGATCAATATTTTCGGCGGGATCACCCGCTGCGATGAGGTGGCCAGGGGAATCCTGGCCGCGATGGACGAAGTGGAGGTGACGATCCCGCTAGTGGTCCGGTTCGGTGGAACGAACGCTGAAGAAGGCCGTCAGCTCCTTGAAGGCAGCCCACTGATCTCGGCGGAGACCCTCAGCGACGCGGCCCGAAAAGCTATCGCTGCGGCCGGAAAGGGGGGATCGGAATGAGCATCCTGATTAACAAGGACACCCGCCTGCTCGTCCAGGGCATCACCGGCAAACAGGGGCTGTTCCACAGCGAGCTGATGCTCGAATACGGCACGCAGGTCGTTGCGGGGGCCACACCGGGGAAGGGCGGCCAGTGGGTGCTCGAACGCGTCCCCGTTTTCGACTCGGTCGACACCGCCGTCAAGACCACCGGGGCGAACACAAGCCTGATCTTCGTCCCCGCCCGGTTCGCCGTCGATGCGATTTTCGAAGCGGCCGATGCCGGCATCGACCTGATCGTTTGCCTGACGGAATGGATCCCGATCAAGGACATGATCATCGTCCGCCATTATCTGGACCAGAAAGGTGTGCGGATGGTTGGGCCGAACTGCCCGGGGCTGATCACACCCGGGGAGGCCAAGGTCGGGATCATCGCCGGGAATATCGCTATCCCCGGAGACATCGGGATCGTCTCCAAATCCGGGACGCTGACCTATGAGGTCCTGTTCGCTCTCAAGCAGGAGCAGATGGGCGTCAGCACGTGCGTCGGGATCGGAGGGGATCCGATCCAGGGCACCAATTTCATCGATGTGCTGCAGATGTTCGAGGAGGACGCCCAGACCGACAAGGTCGTCCTGATGGGGGAGATCGGCGGGAATGCGGAGGAAGAAGCCGCCGAGTTCATCTCCGCGCGGATGACCAAGCCCGTCGTCGCATTCGTCGCCGGTCAAACCGCCCCACCCGGAAAGCGGATGGGGCATGCCGGAGCGATCGTAGAAGGGGGAACCGGCACCGCTCAAGAAAAGATCGCGGCGCTGAAAGCGGCTAACGTCCGGGTCGCACGGCACCCGGAGGAGATCCCGGATCTTTTGAAGCAAGTCTGACTGCCGGGAATCGAAACGGAACCGCGCGGGCTGTGTGAACAC
>Ga0214472_10006384_pt1 | contig 12358 bp, 14 predicted proteins | sample RVTome_6_FD_207662 | JGI IMG/M metagenome (GOLD analysis project Ga0214472, IMG submission 207662) | Soil microbial communities from uranium-contaminated site in the Upper Colorado River Basin, Wyoming, United States - RVT140D175 | ecosystem: Environmental > Terrestrial > Soil > Contaminated >... | reverse complement strand
CACCTAGCAACCCATTGAACTCTAAACCTGTAACTATCATCTTCTTGAAGAATAAAACAAATTAGATCTCTTAACTGATGTGTGTTTGGAGACACTTTAGTCCAAGCTCTATGAATTTCACGGACAGAGGGGCACATAGCTTCTGGAGGGAGCATATCTAATCTATTCTTCTCCATTAACTCAAAAAGTTTAGGCAGTTTATTGAAGTAAATATCTCTGATGATTTCCTCATCTGGCTCTTTACCAATTTTAGCCCACGATTCATTAAAGATAGTAGTCTTAACTTCGTGTTTTAATTTAGACAAATCTCCAAATAAGAGAAAAGTCCGAGGAAATCCCCATAAAGGATATTTCTCTCCTTCCATAAACATAACCGTGGCTCCGTCTATGGTGGTAACTTTAGCTTGAACAGATTCTCCAGTTTTCCAATATTTGACCATATCCATATCGGCGGGAGTCTTTCGTAAGATTTTAAAGAACAGACGTTTTATGTATATCCACATAATTTATTTCAAGAAGCTCGCTTCCTGACGACGCTTCGGGTAACTTCCGTCAAGTTATTACCCGAAGCAAACGAGCTATTATTAAACTAATAACTTAGAAACTTCCTAGCAATACTGCACCATACTTCCTACGATAATGAGGAACTTTAGCTCCGAATAGGAACAAGCCCTGATATTTCTTAGCAAATTGGTCTTCAGCCTCAACTACTCTAGATTCACTCCACTTATCTGCATAAGTGATGAAGCCCATTTGGTTTGCAGCAATAATATATCCATTAGCACCAAATGCCCCTGTAACGTCAGCGTCAGGACCAGTAACAGTTGAAGTTCTGTGTCCAGCTCTGGTGGAAACTCTCGCACCTGCTGCAACGTGAACATCAAATCCACTGAATCTCATAACACGACCATTAAGAACTGTGCCTGAATAAATCTCTGCAATTCCAGTTGGTTGAAGCTCTGCAGACTGACGAAGCATAGTAACTCCACTTGGAGGAACTGTTAGCTTTCTATCTTCTGCTGAAACTTCTCCATCATCTAACTTCTCTGCAAGTAATGTAGCTTGGTCGTAAATAGTTGCAGCAGTAACCGAAGTTGCAGCTGCAGCTTGGATTTCCCAACCAAGACTAGACATACCAATAAGAGAGGCATCTCCAGCTCCATACTTAGGGAAACTGATTCCATCACCACCGAATGTTCCTCGTAGTGTGTAACCTTCCTCAAAATCAGAACCACTTACAGCTTCATCCCACTCGGTCAATTCAGCTACTACAGTAGATGTAACTGCACTAATTCTATACCAAGGTGAAACGAAAGTTGAAGAAGATCTTAGTCGGAATCCCTTATAAAGGTCTGTAGAAGAAAATCCTCCTGAATAGGTTGCCCCATCTCTTGGGTTTTCAACAGAACCAACTTGACCCTCGTAAGTGTTTTTAGTTGCGTTAAGCGTAACTGTTCCACCTGTTGCTGTAGTAACGATTGAAGCCATAGTCTGACCTGAACCTTCTACAACTAGGTCAATACCAATCCAGTTTCCAGCTTTAACTTCTTCACCAAACTTGTTCAAAACATAAGTATCTATAGTTTGTTCAAGAACTTTAGAAGCGTCCTTGATTAGATTTTCAGGAATGTCTCCACCATAAGTGAATAGATCCTCCAACCTATCAAGAGAGAAGTTATAAGACTTTCTTTTCTCTACAATCAACTGATCTTCTGCATCTACGATAGTTTCAGATGGCATATCCACCCCTACCTGATAATCAGAAAGAATAATTGAGTTTAGGAAAGAAAAAATATTTACTCTATCTCCTGGTTTCTTGATTTCCCCCTCGTAATCCCTGTTTGCGATAGAATCAACAACGGCATTTTGATATGTCTTTGTTAAAACTTGACTTGCAAACTCCTCACCGAAATTTGTCAATAAACTCATAATTTTATTTGTTTGTTTTCTTTCACAGACCTATGACATCTTAATTTGTCCATTCTTAAGCATTAAACGATATTTTTCATAATCGTTAGTTCTCAATTTTGCAACTTCTTCAGAAGTCATACCAGTTGAAACAGGCACTTTAGATCCACCAGTAGTCTTTTCAAGACCTAATCTAGGTGTATCTGAAAGATTATTTTCAATTATGAATGCTTTTGCAGCAGTCTGAATTGACATACCTCTATTCTCAGGATCTTTGCGAAATTTTTCAACTTCACTCCAAATCTCTTTAAGAACAGGATATTTTTCAATAACCTTAGTTCTATCTAACTCTCCCTGTATAGAGGAGATGTCAGACCTTAACTTAGTGATTGTTTCATCATCAATTTCTGAAAGAACAACGTTATCTTTTAAATCCAACTGGCTCTCTAGTTCAGCTTTCTCGGCTTCAAGTTTTTTTACTCTCTCAAAGTTTTGAGAACTGACCGTAGCCCTTTTAGTAAGATCATCATATTCCTTTTGAGAAACAATTTTAGTTTCTGCATTAGGAATAATTACCTCACTACCGACTTCAGGCGTCGCTTTCACAACTGGATTATGAGGAGTTGTTTCCTCTGGTTTTATTTCCATTTCTTTATGAGTTAATGGCTCTCTAATAAAGCGTGTGTTTTTTAGGATGCACACCCCCCCCGAAACTTTACTCGGCTTTTGCTATTAAGTTTTCAAGGTCTGATATACTCCTTATCCCCAAATCTTTAAGCTCTTGATAAAGAGCAAGTAATCTTTCTTTTTCACTTGGAATTTTAGAACCACTTCCTGTGACTTCTTCAACCATTTCTTTCTTTGTTTTTCTCATAATGATTATTTAATTATTTTAATAATAGTTTTTTAAAGAATAAAGACGAGAACCTCTGGTGAAGTTACCGCCTTTGGTTTAGGTTAGGATTTTTATATCATAAGTATAAAATTTATAATAAACTTGTCAAATATTTTTCTAGGTTTTCTCTCTCAATCTGTGGTGAATCAATTAATGCTAGTATGGCAGTATATACACTATGGAGTAAAACTAATCTTTCTGTCTTACTAATATTTCTATCAAGGTCTTTGAATTGAGAATCTATAATTACTAACTGACTTGAACAAAACTCTCTTAAATCGGCAATAGTAACTTCTTCTTTAGATAATACAGCTTTCCAATTTTCATACTGGACAAGTTCTTCAGAAGATAACTCTGTATAATCTTTTATCCCTCTTCTTTTAAATAAATCAGTTAATACACTCATATTATCCCACATTAAGAGTTAATAGTGTTGGTGTTGGAGTTACTGCATCGAACACTGGCGCGGAAGTTACAGGTGCAAAAGAAACACCAATAATCATCATTTTCCCAAGAGAACCTTGTGTAATCTCAATGGTAGTTGCCCCCGCTGGAGTTATAGATGAATTAGTATCAAAGGCAGAATACGAAGTATCTGTGCCTGTAACTCTTAATGTTAAATTAGTTCCCGCATCAACACCTCCTGTTTGGTTTCCATATCCTCCCGCAAAAATCCAACAATTATCGGCTATTGTTGTTATTGAAGTGCTTAAACTTCCGACAGAAGTGCCTGTATCAGAGTTTGAGGCATCAGGTAATGTTTGATCTGTATCTACTCCAACATAAGAAACTGCCCTAGCCAATAAAATGACACTAGTATCTGTAGATATAACAATATCATTTGTTCCTGTTGCGGGATCTAATAGACCATAAATATAATGCCAAGAGTTGTCAGATGTGGTAAAATCCTGTTTGCGAAGCTGTGTCATAGCAACTCCATTATATGTAACACCTGTTATGTATTCTGTCGGATCTGAATTTAAGTTTGTTAAAACATAAACGAACAGAGCAGGATTTGTTCCTGTAGTTGTATGAGAAACAGTTAAAGATGTCCCTGTTGTTTGTCCTTCACTGGTTGCATCAACTGCTATTATCAAACTATGCACTACTACTAATTTAGGGTCTTTGTCTGTTCCAGTTTCATCAGCATTATATACGTTTACTATTTCATCTAAACCTGATGACCAAGTTGGTGCTATTGCTGTGGCATCATAATTCGCTTCCCTTGTTCCAAGTTTAGTAATTCCTGTTTCATCTATTGCTGCAATACCAGATGCATTTAAAATAAAGTCTTCATAAACCTCTGTTGTGAGATCAGATGAGTTAACTGTTGTAGAAAACTCGGTGCTTCCTAAGGAATCAAAATCACCATTTACTACATTGGTATCTGAAGCAGGATTACTTGAATATACATTCAAGCCAGCCACAGAACCCTCATTTATTACTGTAGATGGAACTAAAGAAAACGTGGCACTAGTAACCGTATCACCATCATCTATTGCTGATGTATCAAATAGAAAAATACCTCTATCAATTAGATCCCATTCATCTGTATTTCCATCGGCACGAATAGCGTATGCTCTTGATATAGCAGAATTTGCGTCTGAAGCGTTTCCAGCAGCAGATGTTATAGCAGCCCAAGATAACCCAGCTGTATCAATATGTCTAACACGGCCATCTACTGATGTAGATTCAGGATTAGCATCAGGGTAAAAAGTAGAAGTTGTATTTCCTATTTTCCCTTTAACAATCTGATTTCCATTTTTACCAACAATAGATATTGTATGAACTAAATCTTTAATTAGTGCTCCAACTAAATCTTCTCTTAATATTCGTGTTTTCGTTTCACCTGTATCTTCATCTATCCATTCTTGAATGATGTCACCATTTGGGTCGTCAACAAGAATACGAGGATTAAAAACTCTAAATCTTTCCCATTCAACGCTACCGTCTTCGCCAAATCCAATAGAATTTCCTTGTTTATCCCAAGCACGAGCAAAATATTCTATTCCGTCTTGTCCGTTTATCTCTACAGTTTTAATATCTTTGACTTCTATATCTCCGTCAAAATATGTATTAGTGACTTTAAGTTTGTTAACATTCTTAATCTTAGCAATTTCAAAGCTTTTTATCTGAGATTTCTCTTTAGATGTTTTGTCTTTCAAGGTGTCTTTGATCATTATATTTCTTTAGAGAAAAGTGCGGTGATGTCAACCGTTGTTCCAGTTATATCATCCATATCAAGAGTCCAAGAAGCACCGACATCAGAGGCTGGATAAGGGATGGGTGGTGCTATACCAGCAGTTGAATTAGCTGGTATTTCTAGAGATAACAATACATTTCCTCCTGTAGTAGACCGAATATCTACTAAAACAGCTACATCAGACTGATTTGCTCCCATTATCCATACTAAGTCGTGATAAGTTGAAGTAGCCCCTGCAAGAAGAGATGTTTCTGTTCCTGTAGTTAGAGAAGTATAAGCTGTCGCAAGTAATCCTCTAACTTGAAGTGGTCGCATAATTTGTCTTCCAATGGTATCAAAAGTAGCGGAAACTCTATCATTAGCTGCAACCGCAGTAGGGTTAGCTGTTCTAGCAATACCACCTATTTTAATAGGAGCAGAACCTGTATCAGCTTCATCAGAAGGAATATCCCCGACTGCTACTGTAGAAGTTATAGAACCTGATACTGTGGCGGTTACACTCCAATTAGCACCAGAAACTTGAGAGACAGGAATAGCTGTAGCTCTTAACTCATTATCAGTTAAACCTGATCCACCAGTTTCTACTGAGACTCTAATTCTATCATCTCCATTTATAAGAGAAGAAGCGATTGTGGTTTGGAATACATCTTTAACTGATACGCTCCAGTTAGCATCAGAAGCTTGTGTGACTGGAACTGAACTAGCTCTAAGTTCTGCATCTGTAAGTCCTCCACCTGCAGCTCCACTACCAGCATAAGTAGGATTTCCATCAGGATTTATAGTTACTACCCCGACTGTAGTAAGAATACCTGAAACTTTAACTATTTTAGCAACTCCACCACCTGATCCACCAGTCACTAAAGTAGTTAGATTCTCTAAGAGATTGACTGGTTTTCCTGAAGCATCTCTTAACTGAACTGGTAAAGGATTTTGGAGATCTACTCCCATAAGACTAACCCAACCCTTAATATCCATTTCTTTAGGCATTACAATATCAGGAATATTGATTTCTGGTGGCATAACTGTAACTCTAGGAGTTGGAACTACAATTTCAGGAACATTTATATCAGGAATGTTATTCTGAATTTTTATAGCAGAAATAGCTCTTTCAAAATCTGCTTTATTAGTCTTGCTCTCATTGATTACTTCCACTAGAAAAGGAGTAAGAGCATCAACTATATCTTTTCCGACCCCTAATACGAGATTTTTTCTTTCGTGTTCTAATTGTGCTTCAGATTCTTTCTTCCCTTTTTTAATGGAATCAAGCATCATCGCAACTTTTTTTAAACTTTCGTCTGCCATAATAATATTATTATATACTTATAAAGTGTTTTCACTACTAATTTTCAATTCTTCAACCTTATTTTGGAATTGAAGTGCCTTTAATATTTCATTTGATGTTTCTTGAAGTGTATTCATAGCTTCAACCACATCTGATAAACCAGCTAAAATCAAGGCTGTATGACCAGCTCTTTCTTCTATATCATTGTATGTGCCGACCTCTTTCTGTGATTTTTTTAAATCAAAAAGAAATTGATTAATCTTTTTTAATGCTTCTGTATTCTGGCTCATACCTGTAATTCATTTAAAGAACTTGAAATTCCCTTTAATAATGCTTCATCTTCAGGATTAGTCTGTTGAGCTGGTTCTGTTGTCATTGGGTTTTTAGGTTGATTCATTATAGGTGCAGGAGCTTTTGGTTTCTCTGCTTCTTCTATTTCTTTCAGTTCTTCGGGTGTTAAATCAAGTAATTCTAACTCTCTCTTTAGAGCTAGAGTTTTAAGAACTTGATTATCAGGGTGTTGTTTTTGAATAAAGCCCCATTTCTGAATTGTAGATATATCATTCTGTTCTTGCTCCGATGAAGAATTAACAGTAGCTTTATATCCAAGCTCGGAAGTCCAATCTTTAGCCAAAGCTTTCTTAATATAAATAGTTCCACTTCTACCTGTCTTATAGAGAGTTAAGATTTTAGGAGCATTTTTTTCCATTAACTCCTCCCATTTCCAAGCTATCTCATACCAAGCCATTCTATAAAACTTAGCCATACCTAAAGCCCTCTCGGTAGATTTTCCTACTAAGATTTCAATTTCTCCAAGAGTTTGAGTTCCCTTTTCTGTTGTTCCCTTATCTATAGCTGTAGTTCCAGTTCCTCTTTCAACTATAGCCGTAAGAGCTGCGATTGCGGGAAGAGTATCGTCAAGACCAGATATTTCTACTGGCTTTATAACTTTATTTATATCATCACCAGGCGGAGCTGGAAGCATAACTCCCTGACCAGGAGTATAAGTCTGAGGTGTATATCCTTTAGAAGGAGAATACCAATGCATTTGGAAATTCTTTAAAGACCTATTTTCAATAAGCTGACTCCACCAAACATTGATAATCTGGTTAGGAACTCTAACTATATCGGCAATAGAATCAGAATAAATATCAGCTGTTTCAGGATCTTCTACCCACATACCTAGAGGATAAAAATCCACACCAATAAGGTCTACTAATAATTCATCAAGTAGTATTACCGAGTTATCTGCATAAACTATTACTCTCCTTTCCCACGCCTCTTTCTTCTCATTCCAAATAGTAGTGTAATGCTCTGTAAGATTGATTATTCTATCTCCACCAGCATAAAGGGGAAAATCAGAATGATTTACTCCCATATCTAATAACCTCTGCATTTTATCTTCAAAAGCTTTTTTATTTTCTTCTCCTTGAGTAACCCCAGCAGGAGATTCCGCCCATATCTTTAGTTTATTTTTCCCTTCTGCTGTATATCTTTTATCAGCTAAAACTTCTCTAACGGATCTAAATATATTCTGTTGAACTATATACCGAGCTGTCTCAATATCTCCAACTTTCATTAAAGGGTCAAAAACAATATCATATACATCTAGGGTTTCTATTTTAACTCCAGTATCAGTAATATTAAGTTTCTTAGTGCTTAATCCATATAAAAGGACATTCTTCTTATCTAAAATATCAACAAGCTCTAGTTTATTATCAGTAAATCCTGAATCCCATATCTCTTGAAATAAAATCTCTTTATCTTCATCTCCACCTAATTCTTTCCAATCAATATTAGGGGCTTCATCAATCTTAGAAAGAGCTGTCTTGATAGTTTCTTTCATTAAAGGAATACAAATAGCTTGTCTTTGTGTGAGACGATTAGTTTTAACTTTAAGTCTATAAAGCTCATAGTTATCATTCCAGTCAGAATGCTTCCTCTGCTGGAGTTTATTAGCTCCATCTTTCTCTATCTTGAGTTTATCCATCAAAGGATCTAAGAGTGTTTGTTCTGACATTATAGTTTGTTCTTACTTATAAAAATAAAAATGGTGAAGCCAGACTACTGACTCCACCTTTGGTATAGGTTAGGATTTTATTAAATTGTAATACTTCACTTAACTCTGTCAAGTATTTTTCTGTAATTATCCACCTAAAACATTTTTATTATTTTCTTCTCTTTGCCCAAGGGAAATATTTAATTTCTATTTTTTGAAATTCTCCATCTCCATCAAAATGTAAAATAGTCTGTCCTCCTCTTACTCCAGTTAAAGAACCAGTTTGGATTAAAGCCACAAAAATCTCTCTTATCCTTTCAATATCAGCAGGAGATAAATCCTTTATATTCTCCGTATTACTTATTTCAAATTCTATTCTCATAATTTTTATCTTGATGTGTTAAATGCCAAAAATTACAAAATAGACAATGATATATTCTTAAATTCTTTTTACCTATTTTTTTGATAAGGAAATTCTTTTTAGAATAAGCATCTTTTTTACTAAGACAAACCTTACTAGTAGATTTACATCTTAGAGCTTGATTTTCTGGTAATCCTCTCATTTTATATACCTAATGCTGGATAATAAAAATGTTGATCTGGTTGTGATTGACCTGTCATCTCGAAGATATCTGACTCTGCAAAAGTAAGCATTAAAGCATCGGCAACATCAGGAGATTCTAGACCTCTTTTCTTCATATCATCTTTGCTCTCAATCTGCATTTTACCTGTAGAGTTAAACTTATACTTAATATTTGATAACTCATAGAAGTCATCATCATTTAAAAGATCCGCTATCTTTATCCATGCTTTAACTTTATCTGCATAGAGTTCCGCTCTAAGGTTTATATAATGCTCTTTATCACTTGGAGAAGAACCGACATTTATCCCATTAACAGAATACCCCTGTTCTTTTAATCTATCCACTACTCCAGCCCCAATTCCGATAACATCTATATTAATATTCTCTGGTCTAACCATTTCTTCTTTCATTACTTTAAGAACTTGACCTGCTATCTCCATAGTATCTAAAGTGCTAAAGACTTCTTTTCTAAGAACTTTCTCCATCTGTCTGATAATGATAACGGATCTGTCATCTCCAAATCTAGCTACATCTACTCCCATTTTCTTTTCAAACTGTGCTGGAACAGCTACTTCTCTTTCAATAGCTTTAGCCACATCATCAACGGAGATAAGAGAGTCAGCCTCTTGTTGTGGAAACTCTCCTAATACTCTAACTCTATAGACATCAGAATCTTCTCCATATCTTATCTTGAAATCCTCAATGTCCTTACTAGTAATAAGCCCAGGGATTACTATTTTTCCTTCTCTAACATTAGGAGTATCAAAAGCTGATATAGACATCTTCTTAATTCCTTGCATTTTGAAAGCATCAGCAAACCTCCCCGAAGTCCTAAGTGGTTGTCCTATTCTAACTATCTTCTCTGGTGTTAATCCGTCTATAGCTTCTTCAATATCTGGCTCAATACCAGAAGCTTCATCAACTAAAACCATTAAATGAGCCGAGTGGAATCCCTGAAAAGCATCAGGTTGTCTAGTAGATAACCCAAGAGCAAACCACTTATCAGATATATTTATCTTAGTATCAAGAACAGATCCATCGGGATATATCTTCTTTCCAACTATAGACCCTTTTATCTCTCTCCATAAAACTTCTTTAACTTGGCGGAAAGTTGGAGCTGTGGTTATTACAACAGCATCTTTATGAGCATTTAAATACCAATGAACTATCCTCCCACAGAGGTAAGTTTTACCAGAAGCGTGGCAACTCCTTACTACTACTTCTTTATTATCTCTAACAGCTTCTAGAATCTCTACCTGCTTATCCCATAAAGGAGATTGTAAAACATCTTGCACAAAGTAAGTAGGATCTCTCCTTATCTTATCTTGGAATTCTAATATTTCTTTCTTAGTAGGTTTTTCCATATCCAGTTTTTAAAACGAGCAAACCAAGAAAGTTTTATTTCCAATTACTAGCTATTTTCCTTTTATTCATCATCTTCTAAACCCTGTCTAATAATTCCAATAAGAGAATCAGCTATAGGTTTATCATCAGAAGTAAGATCTGATTTTTCTCTCATATTATGGTTCGAAGATAGCATAAGCTTAGCTATAGTAGAATTATAATCTCCTGAAAGACCCATATTTATCAATCTCTGAAGCTGTTCTGTTCTTATTTTATCTAAAGCGTTGGAAAATTTATAGTGTTTCTTTTCCCATTCATATAAAGAAGTCTTATTTACTCCTATAAACATAGCAAAACCCTCTATAGTAGGGAGTTTAACCTTTAGTTTAATTCCGACATTCTGCCAACCAGAACTTTCATCGGAAGTTTTAGAAACTTTAGCACTTTTAACAATCTTAACTTCTTCGTCTTGATTCTGTGAAAGGTATTCATCTACCTTAGTTATATATTCTTCTTTAAATTCAGAAGGTCTAGCCATTTAAATCTTTTTAACCCAGTCTTTTAACATTCCCTTTAGTTCTTCTAAAGATTCAATATTCTGAACCATACCATCAGCTCCATCAGGATATTCAGGTGTCTTTGGAGAACCAGCTATTTCAACATCAAGTGATTTAATCTGTGATTCTAATCTGTCTTTATCTCTAGTGGCAAGAGTTATAGCATCATCAACTCTAGCTTTCTCATCTTTATCTTCTTCCGTCTCTTTCTTAGCTTCGAATGCATGTAATCGGGATTTCATATAGTCATACTCTTTTCTAATCTGCTCTCTAATCTCAGCTGTCTTAAACTTCTTAAACTCCATATCCCATATAATAGTTTCAGTTCCTTTAATCTTATTTTTAAAATAAGACTTCTTGGTAGTTTTTTTATGAAGAATTAATATTCTGTATAGCTCTGCTATTACAATTAATCCTAGTAGTATATTTGTTGTCATTTTCTTTTGGGTGTTTTAATTAATAAACTTATTATTTTCTTTTTGGTGTCTTTGCTCTCACAAAATATCCATAATCTTTTTGAGGGTTTCCTCCTTCCCAAGCTTTAAGAGGAATCTTACTAATGATTATATCAGTAAATCCGTGTTTTTCTAATAGTTTTCTATAATTATGTGCATTATAACCTGAAGTCCATTTAAGTTTCATTCTCATAAATAGACTTTCAGAGTGAAGTTCACTAAATAAAACATAATTCCTTGAAACCCTTTTAATCTCTTTTATAGCCCTATCTGGCTTATCAATATAAATCATACACATATCAGAGAGAATAACATCTACAGAGTTATCACTCATCATAATATCCTCTACTGATCCGACCTTTAAAAAAGCCCCTTCAAAAGTTTCTCGTGCCAACTCTATAGCATCTGCATTAATATCTATTCCTCCAACCTGTTTGTTCTTAAAATGAGAAATTATATTCACTAAGTTAGCACCTGAACCACAACCCACTTCCAATAAAGAATCCCACCTGATAGTGCTAAGAATCTCAGAAATCAAATGTCTATGTGGGTGGTCTGCTGTATCAAGATAACTGACTTTCCAATCTATCTTTCTCAGACGCCAGAAATTGCTCCATTCTTTTGTAGTTTTATTTCTAGTCATATAAATTTTCCCACAAACTATATGTTAAATTCATAAATAGTATTAAATAAACATTCATACTAATTTCTTATCCAATTATATATCCGAGCAAAAAATCTTTCTCCTAATAAGAACCTTAACTTTCTCTGCCAGTTATGTGGTAACTTCCTCATTATAATCTTTCTTAAAGAAATTTTAAGCTTTAGAGGTTTTACCCATCTTAAACCAAAACTAGAAAGAATCTTATCTATATTATCTCCTAAATATTCGTGTCCAGTAAAGGGGTGATTAAAAATAGTAGAGATATTTTCTCCGTGAGTTCCGACCAAGAAACCTCTATTCTCCAAAGGCAAGATACGGAGCTTATCCCCAATATATTCGTGGCTCTTATATGGTCCTGTATATTCCATATGCTTAAAGAAATCAATAAAAGTTTCTCTAGGGAATTTAATGGTATAAAAAGGAGGGTTAGTTTTAGGATTCCATTCTGCTATTCTCCTTTTATTATAA
>Ga0214472_10006383_pt1 | contig 12359 bp, 11 predicted proteins | sample RVTome_6_FD_207662 | JGI IMG/M metagenome (GOLD analysis project Ga0214472, IMG submission 207662) | Soil microbial communities from uranium-contaminated site in the Upper Colorado River Basin, Wyoming, United States - RVT140D175 | ecosystem: Environmental > Terrestrial > Soil > Contaminated >... | reverse complement strand
CCATGCGAAAATCAGTGCATGCGAAATAACATCACCAGTTTTCCTTGTAAATTCTTTGATTGTAGCGCCTGACGAATGGCATCAGCGTGAATGGCCGTATCCATTCCGAACGGGAGAACCATCGAAAGTCGTAATGAATATCTCCCGGTGCCCCGATTTTGTTCTTCATCCGGTTTCCCGAGATGATGTGACTGTTGAAACGGCCATTGAGATCGGCATAGCCGTCGCCGAGATATTCGTTGATTCGCTGAACAATCGTATTCGTCGAAAGCGCGAGTTCTTCATAAACAACCCGGAAATTTCTGTATCTTTCGACAGCTTCAAGATGTGCTTCAATGATCCGATTATGCCGGTACCAGTTCAAAAACAGCTTTTCCGGCTCCAGAGCACGAATTTTCCCATGTCTCTTAATCGACTTGTCCATCATCGAAACTGAAAATGAGCGGACATCCCTGACCAGATGGATTGGCTTAATTTCAAAATCGGCAAACTCTTCGACTGTTTTCAGGCTACGGAAGTTTTTTGATGAGTCGACGACATGCATTTTCGGGCCGAACTGCTCGTCTACCCGACCGAGAATGAGACGGTACTTCTCGGCGACCGTCGCCGCTTCTCCCCGCGCCTCGAACTCGGCAAGCACCGGCTTCCAGAAATCGCAATCCACGGCATTGACCCCGCAGGAGCACCGTCCGGCGTAAATTTTCTCACCCCTCCGCTTCACGACGGTCATGATTTCTCCCAGGCTCACCGCCCGCCCCCCCGAACTGAGCAACATATCGAGCAGGGTCGAACCGCTGTGCCCTTGTCCAGCGATGAAAATCATACGATCCATCGAGATCCGTTCCTTGTAGCGCTCTTTGTCCGGTGAATGGGGTGGAATGCCAGGCAGATCACCTGATATCGGGATCGCAGGAAAGCCTGTGCCCAACCGGGTGGAGATTGAGGTGTCTGCGCCAGCCTGGCTTGTACTCTATTTGGCGGGATATTGCCCTTTAGCGAGTTCCGAAGCAAGAAAACTGTCTTGAATTCCAATCCTTCAATGAAGTTCGGAGCAAAGCTTGCATGCCTCCGCCCGCTGCGTCTTTTGGCAGGAGACGCGCTGCGTTCAGGCCACGAAATCCGAAGCCTGTTCATATTCATTTTCAAACCGGTACAGAGGCAGCTTGTCCGACAGATAGCTATCCCTGGATGCAATTTTGATCTCAACATCAAAGGATTTCTCGCAGAACTCCGCCATGGAAACCAGATAGTCGAGCGGTGACAACCCCGTCTTTTCCTGAATGCTGTGGGGATGTTCCACAACCTTGTAGGACTCCGGCACGGCAATCAGTTCCGGAAACGCCTTCATATACTTTTCCTGATCAAAAAAATGGGAACGATCTTTGCCGTCAATACCGCAGAGAACGATTTCCCTGTATCCCATTTGAATGGCAAGTGCGATCAACAACCCAACCGTCGACCTGATTTGCGGCACTGGCAGGCATGTGCCGGAAGCATGCGCCATGAGTTCGCATTGCCTCAGATCCTCGAAAAGCCCCGATGCAGATTGATTGACATCTTTGGGAACCAACAGCGTCGGCAAGACCGAGATGTCGGACACCCCGGCGTCCACCAGCTGCCGAAAGGCTTGCGAGTCAGTTACATCAAATCCATGAAAAAGATCAGCGCCTTTCAGAATGAATTTCGTATTCCCATATCGGGAAGCTACTTTCTGAAAGCAGGTATCCCAGGCATCCATGATTTTAACATTACGGTTTCTCTTTTTACCTATTTGGGCAAAATAAACACTGGGAACGAAATCATGCACGAACCAGAAGTTAAACCCCCAGGAATCATTCTTTGACATGTGATCGAAATCGTCTTGCGAAAGCTCGTTTATGCTTGGACCGCTTCCCAGGATGAAAACGCGGTCGCTTGCACGTGTTAAACATTTCCGCAAAGGCGTTATTGATCCGTTTCCTTCGAAAGCGTCGGCCAAAGCGATCTGCTTCAGGGACCTCGCAATGTTACGAGAAAACAGTTTTTGGTCGCCTGGTTCCAATGCGCTGTAAAATCTCAAAACCCGCCGGTATTCTTCGCGGCCAACCCCCATACGCATCAGGATAATCGACAGCTTTAATTTAAAATGACTCCAGGCATTTCTTGTCATTCTTAGTCTTGGGCTCATACGAATGCGTCCAGCTGTGCTCCGGGGAAAGCTTTCGAAGGGTTCGGCCAGCGAACCTTATCCGTCAAATACGCTTGGTATCCCAATCTTTCCGACAAAGCAAAGAGCGTTCTTTGAAGACGGCGCGTCTCAATTCTTCCCCGCTTCGGACTAGAGAATCCCAAGGGATTTGCCATATCTATACTCGTCCGGCCGGGCAGATGATCTTCGTCATCGAAACCGGCTGTTCATTTTCCGAATATTAACCTGTCTGCGCCACGGATGCCTGCTCCCCCTGCTCTCAGAAGTAAAAAAGGCGATCCATGCAATCTCTTTCAGCGTCGAACCGCAGAAATTACCGCAGGTTCAAATGCTGAGATACCGCTTGCCCGCAAACCACGCAAATTTTATAAGCATGGGGAAATTCTGTCGCTCACGACAGCCCTTAGTATTCGCGGCTTATGAGGCTGGCGCATAGTTCCGTAATGGGATGAGAAATCCGTACTTTTCGCAGGCTGTATACAGATGTCGACCACTCAAAGACTAACGCGCGAATTGAAGGTTCTTTCTTCAGTCCTTGCCAATCGCCTGACCGCCAACCCGTGGCAGGAAAAGATGGACCGTGCTCTTGTCGAGATGGTTTCCGGGGTTTTACCTTCCGATCCCGCCACGGAGTCACCGGCCGGCGAACCACAGCTGTCAAATGTTGCCGAGACTTTGGCCGAAAGGGTCCGGAACGAAGGCGTCATTCTTTTTCCTGCGGCGATCACAGGACTGCTTCTCGACGCACTTCGGGATGAGTTTCAGCAGATGATCGAAACCTCGGACAGCAGCCCCTATATTGTCGACCGGCATGACGGTGCGATTTGCGTGCGTATAGACCCTCGCCCAAGCCTGGATAAAAAGGCCTACCCGGCGACCAATGCCTTTTTCGACTCATACGTATTCCGGGCGATTGCCAGGTCATTTTATCAAAGCGAATCCCAGGGTTTCAATTTCAACAACACGATTTTTGTCCACGAAACACCTGAGACAACCAGCCCGCTCAGCGGCAAGCTGCATTGGGACCGCACTCAGGCCCTCAAGTTCTGGATCTATATCGACGATATCCCTATGGAAGCCGGCCCGATGCGGATTCATCCTGGCAGCACACCGGCGAACAAGGTCGAGCGGATCGACAAAAGGCGACAGGCGGAGCACCTGGAAGGCGGCAAGGATAATGTGGTCGACGCAGCGCCTGAAGAAATAAGATACCTCGCTGGCCCTGCGGGTACCGTTCTGATACATGATTCGGACTGCTCTCATGGCGCCAGTCCGGTCACGAGCGGGCAATTCAGGCGCATTATGCGGGGACACTGCCGGGCGGCTCAGCCGACCAGATCGACGGCACTGCAGCGGCTTGTTCTGAACCCCCAACGCTTCTATCGCTGCTGATACACTGTCTTTCGCACTCGTGTCAGTAACGCAAGCGAGTTAAGAAAACCGGTCCTCGTTCAGGAGAGTCCGGACCCTTCCTGATCATGGTCACTTGCAATTGGTCCCGTCGAAAAAAACCGCGGGATCAGCTCTCTGTCAGTGCCGGCTTCAAAAAAGACTGTTCCTACTGAAAATCGTCCCAGTCGAGCATGGTTTCCGCACGGATATCGCGCGCCGCACGCCTGCCGCAGATATCATCGACGTACCGCGCAGAAATCCCCGTGCCAGGGCGCCGGGCCTCCAGCTTGTCATCGCTCAGCAGTTCGCCGGCACGAACGGCGACCTTGGTATAGAGGCTTTTGAAGTAACGGCGGGTCTGCTCGAGATCGGTCTTGGTCGGCAACACGGTCGACAATCCCAGCGATGTTTCTAGATTGCGCGTCCGCTGCAGCCAGTCCTTGAATTCGTCCGGCTCCAGCGCCTTGATGTGCCCGTTCTGCGGGACCGCCCGGTCGATGGTGATGCGTTTCTCCAGAACATTCGCGCCAAGACCGATGGCCATGAAGTCCATGTCCGAATCGCGGCCTTGCGGGGTGTAGCCTACGGGCGCGTTATAAGCGGATTTCATATAGGGAATGGCGCGGAAGTTCATCTCCTGTCGCTCGGCGGTGTGAAAGTCGTGCAGGATCACCACGCCGCGCCCGCCGGCGGCGCCATGCCAGGTAAAGATATCGCTCAGTTCGGATGCGGTTGAAGCACCGGTATCGAGCATCAGGGGTTTGCCTGTCTTTCCGATTTCCTGAACCAGCCGTTTATGGGTCACGCTCCAGGTGCAGATCTTGTGGAGATTGACACCGATGCGCTCGAGAATGGGTACGGCCCCCATGTAGTGGGCTGTACAGATGAACTCGAGTTTCCTTTGGCGCGCGTAACTGGCAATGGCCGCCCACTGCTCTTCGCTATAGCTCAGTCCCTTGAACATCTCGAACATGTTTTCGGTGCGCGGGCCGTCCTTGAGTGTCGGATAGGTATATTCGACCGATTTATCGCCGAGCAGGGTCTCCGGACCGATCATTTGGAACTTTACAGCGTCCACCCCCATGTCGGCAACGATATCGATCAGACGCATTGCGCGTTCCAGGTCTCCACCGTTGGTCAGCCCCACGTCCGCCATGATGTAAATCGGGTGACCGTCGCCGATTGTCTTGTCTCCAACGGTCACGTTGGCGCCGGCAGTATGGCTGTTCATCGGAAGAGTCCTTCGTCTGTTTCCACGACGCCGTTATCCCACAGCAACTGGGCGATACGGTATTCGTGGTGGATATCAATATCTGTCGAGCGTTCCTGCGGCATTACGAAAGGAACCGGTGCGGAATGATAGTAGGTTTTATATTCCCGCAGCGCAGCCACGTCAGCCACAACAATCGCACCGTTACTGCGATAGGCTGTAGGGCATTCCGTCGATTTCACATGCTTGTAGGGTGAATTGGGGAAACAGGCCTGCATGCGGCTGCCGTTGCCCGTCCCCTCGATCAGCCAGGCATTGAAGGGCGGAAATTCGGCCGGTGTCACGCTCATCAGCGCCTCGGCTTGCGATGCGGCGAACAGCGCCAGCGCTTCCGAAATATCGCGCAGGAGAATGAAGGGTGTGGTTGGCAGCAGAATGCAGACCCGCTCGAACGACCGGCCGGCGGAGAGGTAATGATCCAGCGCGTGCAGGGCGACATCGACGATCGTGGCCGGGTCCCGCGACAGATGATCGGGACGCAGGAACGGAACGTCCGCACCATAAGACTTCGCGACCTCCGCCAGCTCCGGATCCTCCGTCGACACGCATATCGTCCCGAAGGCCCCCGCGACGGCGGCCTTGCGGATGCTGTGCGCGACGAGAGGGTGGCCGCCCAGAGGCAGCAGGTTCTTTCCGGGCAGCCGGGTGGAAGCCCCTTTGGCCGGGATAAGGCAAAGCGAATCTTGTGGTGTCACTTGTCAGTCAACCAGCGTCCAGTCGAGTGCGGTGCCGCGCGCAATATCGCGGCTGGCTTTGCCGCCGATAACCGCATCGATATGCTTTGGCGCCAGGCCGTGTCCGGGCCGGATCGACCTGACGTTTTCAGCGGTAAAGGCTTCTCCGGCAGTCATGTCGCTAACCACATAGAGGGATCGGCGGAACACGATGCTGTTGGCCTCGCTCGGCGAGCGGTCTTCCGATCCCGTACCCATGGCGGCGTGGGCATTCCTGCTTGCTTCGACCAGTTCGGCGAGTTCGTGCATTTCCAGTGAAAAGGCGGCGTCGGGGCCTCCGTCGGCACGGCTCAGGGTAACATGTTTTTCGATGAGGGTAACGCCCAGAGCCACCGCGGCGGTCGGCACAACGAGCCCCATGGTGTGATCGGACAATCCGGTCTGCACGCCGAAGCGCTCGCGAAGGATCGGGATCCGTCTCAGATTGGCTTCGGCGATCGGTGTCGGATAGGCGCTCAGGCAATGCAGCAGAACGATTTCGTTGCAGCCGTTGCTCCGGGCCGCCTCGACTGCGTCTTCGATCTCCTCGAGCGACGCCAGTCCGGTAGAAATCACCATCGGCTTCCCGGTTCGCGCAATCGCTTCGATCAGCTTCAAATCGACGAGCTCGAAAGACGCCACCTTGTGGGCGGGGACATCAAAGCCTTCAAGGAACTCGATTGCCGTCACATCGAACGGCGTGCTGAACGCGATCAACCCCTCTTCCCGGGCGACGGCGAACAGCTCCTCATGCCATTCCCAGGGGGTGGAAGCCTCCTGATACAGCTCGTACAGCTTACGGCCCGCCCAGAGCCCCTTTGGGATCAGAAAATCCGGAGCCTGACAGTCTATCGTCAGGGTATCGGCGGTATAGGTCTGAAACTTTACAGCTTCCGCGCCGGTCGCGGCGATCCTGCGGATCAGCTCGATCGCGCGTGCGCGGTCACCGTTATGATTTCCCGAGATTTCAGCGACGATCAAAGGAGGATGACCGGGCCCCACCATCCGCCCGCCGAAGTCGATCGCACCGAAGGAGTCCCCTTCCGGCTTAGGATTTCCTGGCATCGTCTTCTCGCTCTATCTTCAAAACGTATCTGGCTCCATCCCTGTAAAAGTATGCAGGGAACTCATTGTTGTCTACGGTGCGCAGGAGATTGAACTGGCTGCGCAGCGAAGCGTCGGGATCCAGCTCACTGTCATCGGGAGTCCGCCGCCGATGGTAGGTTGGCTCACCGGCCTGCGGCACTCCGGGGGCCGGCCCGGGCTCCGACAGGAAACGCCGGCAGAGTTCGACGGTTTTTTCGCCAATCAGGTTGCGCAGATCGGCCACCAGTTCCTTGCCGCTCAGCGCGATGTACTCTTTATAGACGATGTCCCCCGCATCCACCTGTTCGGCGGCGTCAAGCAGGCAGACAGGAATAGACTCCGCGCCTTCCAGAACCAGCCATGTCCAGGGTGAAAAGCCCCGCCCCTGCGGCAGGTCGCTGGCGTGGACGACCAGATTTCGCCGGTTCCGGCCGAGGGTTTCCGGCTTGACGATGTTCAGGCAGCCGAGAAAAAGCGCAACCCCGCCGGACAGAAGTTCCTGCTGGCTGCGGCAGAGCCGGGCATCGTCTCCCGCCACCCGCAGTTGCCCGACAAGGGTTTCCGCAAAGGGCAGGATCCAGCTGTCGTTATCGACGAGCACGGATACCGCGCGCGGCCTGTTCCACCAGTCTTCGCTCATTCGTCCCGCACCTCAGGCCGTGCCGCCACGCAGCATTTCAATTTTGCCGACAACTCTCGCCACCCCGCACCCGTCGACCATCCGGGCTGCTCGGTCCGACATAGCCGCGCGAGCATCCGGATCGGCACACAGTGCCTTAAAAGCCCGCACCAGAGTATCATCCGTCATCGTCTCTGCTTCGCCCAGTACGATCCCGGCAGCCTGCCCGGCAATCGCCTGGGCAATCCGGGCCTGATTGTCGGCGCATTGGTAGACGATACTGGGCAGACCGAGACAGCATCTCTCCCAGGTGGTCACGCCGGCTGCGCCGATCGCAAGATCCACTCTGGCCATCAGGTCGGGCATATTCTCCGCATCCAGGTGTAATGTCACGCCCGATCCCGCCAAATCCGCCAGTTCAAGCAGAACGCCGGCGTTGGGCGAGGCGCTCGACACGGCAATATCGATGGCGAGATCGAAACCGGCCTCCCGAATCGCCGACACAGCCCGGCCGCAATAGTTGTTCGGGTCGGAAGCCCCGAAACAGATCAGCAGTCGCTTTACAGATTCAGTTTTCTTGCGTCGTGGGAGAACTTCACTCCTCAACGCGCTGTAACGCGGATCAAGCAGGGCATACTGCCGGCCGAAGAGTTCATGCGCCGCGCCGCCATGCAGTATTTCCGGGGCCGAGGGTTCAATATTCTGATTCAACAGGATATCGCAGCGGTGTTTTCTTCGTGGAAAATCATCAATCGCCATCACCAGCCGAAAGGCGTCACGGACGGCATCTTCGAAATCACGCCCGAGCTCATAGTGATCGACCACCAGCAAGTCTCCCCTACCACAGTCCTTCACCGCCGAAGCACTCAAACGCGCATCCTCGTCCAGCTTCCGCACGTCATGTTGCGACGCGAACAGACGCGGCAGAACCTTCTGTGCCTCGTCGTTCACCAGGAAGATACAGTCCCACCTCGCGGCAGCCAGTCCATTGGCAAGCATCAGACATCGCGCCAGATGACCGGCGCCAATTCCCACACCGCCATCGCATCTGAAGACGGCACGGGGCCGTATCACATTATTCATCGGGCTTCGAGAATACCCACCAGGTGATGTTATCGAGACCGGTTACCGGCTTCCAGGCAAACCCGTAGTCGACCAGCTTCAGAGACGGAAACTGCTCCATCCAGAACGCCCCGAAATCGCGTTTGAACAGCTTCTCCGAATGTCCCCGATAGGTGATGGTTTCCGGATGGACGCTGAAATACTCCGCACAGATGATCGTACGACGGCTGACCCGATGAATCTCACTGCAAACCTGAGCCAGTGTATCCGGGTTCACGTGAATAAGAACACCGGCCGTAAAAGCCAGATCCACTGATTTGTCCGCCAGCGGGATTGCCTCTCCCGTTGCGGCATAGGCGTTTTCGGCCTTCACCACTCCGTCGCTCACCAGAGTCTCACGGGCCTGATCGTTCGGTTCCACCGCAAAGAGCTCGGCGTTGCACAGATTATCGAGAGCCCGAAGGTTGATTCCAATGTTGGCTCCCACCTCAAGGATGGACTCAGGCATTTCATTCCGCACCGCCAGGTCGTCCAGCAGCTTCGCCCAGAAACGGGTCTGGTTTCGAACCCGTTCAGCGGTGGGGGCATTCCGGGCAATATACTCCTTGCCGAATTCGCTGCGCCACAATTTGACTTGATCGTTCTCTAGCATTCTCACACCATTTTGTTAATTCCGTAGCGCTTCAGCAGCCAGACAGTGGTCGTTGAGAACTTTGCGGGCACGCTCCGCAAACCGCGATTCAGACGACACGTTAACAGATCTGTTCAACACTTTGCCGAATTGTTTCAATGCAGTGCCTCAACTTCACCTCGCCCATGGAAGGATAGAGCGGCAGGGAAAATGCGCGGCTGTAGTAGTCCTCCGCATTGGGATACATACCTTCGCGAAACCCCAGTTTCTGGTAGTAAGGCTGCAGATGAACCGGAATATAGTGCACCTGCACCCCGATGCCGTTTGCGCGCAGATGTTCGAACAGCGGCCTGCGCTTCTCCGGTCCCTGCTCCAGAGTCACCACAAAAAGATGCCAGCTTGACCCCGTATCGGAATCCACTGCCGGCAGGTTCAGGACAGTATCCAGATCGGCCAGCGTCTCCCGATATGTCGCCGCGATTTCACGACGTCTGGCCACGTAGGAGTCGATACGCGACAGCTGGCTGATTCCCAGAGCCGCCTGAACGTCCGTCAGGCGATAGTTGAAGCCAAGCTCGAGCTGCTGATAATACCAGGGACCGTCCGGGGCATGGGTCATCGCCTGCGGATCGCGGGTGATACCATGACTGCGCAGCAGAGAAAGCCTTGCCGCCAGCGCGTCGTCCTGGGTCACCGCCATGCCACCTTCGGCGGTGGTAATGATCTTTACCGGATGAAAACTGAAAACCGTGATGTCGCTGTAGCGGCAGTTGCCGACAGGCTGGCCGTTGTAAGTGCCGCCTATGGCATGGGAAGCGTCTTCGACGATCTTAAAGCCAAATCGCTGAGACAGGGCATGAATGCTCTGCATGTCGCAGGATCGGCCGCACAAATGCACGGGCACGACGATTTTCGGCAGGCGGCCTTCTTTCTCGGCCTGGATCAGTTTTGCCTCCAGAGCCTTGACACAGAGATTATAAGTGCCCGGGTCGATATCGACGAAATCGACGTCGGCGCCACAGTAAAGCGCACAGTTCGCCGAAGCGACGAAAGTGATCGGGCTGGTCCATAACAGATCCCCTTTACCCAGACCCAGGGCAAGGCAGGAAATATGCAGCGCGGCCGTAGCGTTGCTGGCAGCCACCGCATGTTTGGCCCCGCAATAGTCCGAAACGGCTTGCTCAAAACGAGGGACCGCGGGGCCCTGGGTCAGAAAGTCGGACTGCAGGGTGCGGACGACCGCATCTATATCGTCCTGCGTGATGTCCTGGCGGCCGTAGGGAATCATGGCTCGATCGCTTCATCCATCGCCCGCAACTCAGCCACGGACAGGAAGTGTTGATTATTGCTGGAATTGTACGCGAAGCCCTCTTCCACCAGAACCCCTGTTTCACCGAGCAGATTGGTATCGAAGTCATTGTCACGACCATGAAATCTGATTGCCGGCTGAATAACGAAGTGATCGTCAAACTGCAGGGTCAGATGAGAATCGTCGGCCGGGCACATCGTCTCGTGCAGCTTTTCGCCGGGGCGGATACCAACATGCTTATGGGCAAGACCCGGCGCCATGGCCTCGGCCAGATCGACAATCCGCACCGACGGAATTTTTGGAACGAAAATTTCGCCGCCGCGCATTCTCCGGAAACCCTGCAGCACGAATTCAACGCCCTCGGTAAGGGTAATCCAGAAACGCGTCATCCGCGGATCGGTTATCGGTATTTCATTGGCTCCGGACGCAATCAGCTTGCGGAAAAAGGGCACGACGGAGCCGCGCGAGCCGACGACGTTACCATAACGGACGACCGCAAATACTGTCCTGTGACCGCCGGCAATGTTGTTGGCGGCAACAAAAAGCTTGTCGGAAACCAGTTTGGTTGCACCATAGAGATTGATCGGATTGGCCGCCTTGTCGGTGGATAGGGCAATGACCTGCGCCACCTCGTTGGTCAGCGCCGCGCTGATTACATTCTCCGCCCCGTGGATGTTGGTTTTGATACATTCCATGGGATTGTATTCGGCGGCGGGAACCTGCTTGAGCGCAGCCGCGTGAACAACGATATCGACGCCGCGCATGGCCTGAACGAGGCGGTCTTTGTCGCGCACGTCTCCAAGGAAATAACGCAGGCGGGGATCGTCTCCAATTGTCTGCTGCAGGTCGAACTGCTTGAGTTCGTCGCGCGAAAAAACGATGACTTTTTTCGGTTTATAGCGCTGAAGCACCGTCTGGATGAACCTGCGGCCGAATGAGCCGGTCCCCCCTGTAATCAAAATGCTGCGCTCATCAAACATATCTAATGTCGTTCCAAATTACGGGAATCATTGGTGGTCGGCTGAACAAGGTTCCTGAACAACGCGCTGGTTTCAAGCAACTCGTCGTATGTGCCCTCTCCCATCAATCTTCCATGTTCCAGCACGTGTATCCGATCGCACTGTTTAATAGTCGAAATTCGATGGGCGATAATGATGACAGTCTTGTCGCCGCGCAATTCCTCTATTGCTTCCATCACGATCGCTTCGGTGATGTTATCCAGGGCACTCGTGGCCTCATCGAACACCACCACTTCCGGATCGTGATACAGCGCCCGGGCAATCGCAAGCCGCTGCCTCTGACCGCCGGACAACCGGATCCCCCGTTCGCCTACGATCGTCTCGTAGCCTTTCGGCAGTTCCTTTACAATAAAATCGTGTATATGTGCGGCCATGGCGGAACGTTCGACAGCAGATTGATCAATCGCTGCCCGCGCGATTCCAAATGCAATATTGGCGGCAACCGTGTCATCGGCCAGATACGCTGTCTGTGGCACATAGCCGATATTCTGCTGCCAGCCGCGCAGAGTCGCCCCTACAAGCGGCTGCCCATCCACCAGGATGGCTCCCTTCAACGGCGTTAACATGCCGAGAATCAGATCCACAACCGTGCTTTTACCCGCGCCCGTGCTGCCTACGAATGCCGCGCTGGATCCGCGCGGGATCGACAGGCTCAGGTCCCGGACGGCCTTTTGATCAACGTCAGGGTACTGAAAGCTGACGCCTTCGAGCACCAGCGAACCATTCAGGCGAACGATTTCATTTCGCGCCTTTGCCAATCCGGACTGGGTCTGGGCTTCCTTGCTCGTCACATCCTTATAGAGGACTTCGAGAGCGGGAACCGAAAAACGGACTTTCACCAGATTGTTATAAATAACCTGAAATGCCGGCATCAAGCGGTATCCCGCAAAGGCATACGCCGAAATCAGCGGTAAGGCTTCCTCCAGGCTACCGTTACGCTCCTTTAGATAGATGACCGCCAATAATGCTCCACCAAAACCAACCGCCTGGATGCCGAATTGCGGCAACTCACTGATGATTCTGTTTGTTGCCTGAAAGCGGGCATAGCGTTGAGACGGCTCATAGAACCT